>Ga0302275_10005332_pt1 | contig 12402 bp, 10 predicted proteins | sample III_Bog_N2_2_FD_200229 | JGI IMG/M metagenome (GOLD analysis project Ga0302275, IMG submission 200229) | Peat permafrost microbial communities from Stordalen Mire near Abisko, Sweden - III_Bog_N2_2 | ecosystem: Environmental > Terrestrial > Soil > Wetlands > Peat | place: Sweden: Abisko...
GATGGTGAGTGGTTGGGCAGGAAGATTGAGTTTTTTCGCGACAAGGATGGACGCGCGTGGCTGGCGCTGGCGGGCGTGGATGTGGAGGCCCCGGTTGGGTCGTCAATACTGCATATCACGGTGAAAGGCGCGAGCGGGGAAGCGCGCGATTCAAGCGAGCCGGTTGAGATTCGCGCGGCGCACTACCGGACGGAGACGCTGAACGTGGAGCCGAAGTTTATTGAGCCGGGGCCGGATGAGCTGAAGCGGATTGAGGCAGAGGTTGCGCTGAAGGACAAGGTATTTGGCTCGAGCCTGGCAGAGCCTGAGTGGAGCGGGGATTTTATTGCACCGGTTGGTGCGCGGCCCACCGACAGTTTTGGCGTTCGACGAACGTTCAATGGCAAGCTGGCGAGCGTTCACAAGGGGATGGATTTTCGGGCTGCATCGGGCACTCCGGTGCATGCGGCAAACAGTGGCGTGGTGGTGCTGTCCGCGCCGCTTTATTACGAGGGCAACTGCGTGGTGATCGACCACGGGCTGGGACTGTTCACCATCTCAATGCATTTGAGCCGCATTGATGTGCATGAGGGCGAGCGCGTGGTGAAAGGCCAGCGGCTGGGGCTTAGCGGAGCAACGGGGCGCGTAACAGGACCGCATTTACACTGGGCGGTGCGATGGCAGGGCGCTTATCTCGACCCGGCGAAGTTGTTGCGGATGACTTTGACGGCGGCTCGTTAACGCGAAAGCGCTTCTTCTTCGATTTCCGCAGGCTGCGCTGAAGATGTGGAAAGGCCGGCGGCTTTCTCTTCGCGCAGGGCCTTGAAGGCGCGATAGACAAACGAGCCCAGATACCAGCCGTCAATGAACTTGAATGGCGTTTCGCCGGTGGTGTAGTGGCCGCAGGGCAGAACACGGGGCTCAAAATTGACGCCATAGCGCCTGAATGCTTCGACGACCTGGAGCGAGTATTTCCTGGGGAAAGTCAGGTCGTAGTCGGCGTAAACCATCAGCACGCGCTTCTGGGGTCCACCGGCTTCGGGGCCCGCAAATTTGGGGTAGTAATAGCAAGGGCTGGCGGCCGCCCACAATTCGCGTACGCGTTGCTGGTCAAGGCCTGCCTCTTCGAGCGCCTGCTTCACGTGGCGAGTGCTTTGGCCGGCCCAGGTTACGTCTCCGAAAGCTGTAGATGCGTGGTTGAAGGCGTTGACGCGCAGACGTGGGTCGTGGGTGCTGGCCAGGAATCCGTAGCAGGAGCCGAGGCTGGTGCCGAGAACGCCAAAGTGCTCGTAGCCCCGATCCTGAAGCCAGTCGAGGCAGCAGCGGATATCGACCACTGCCTGGCGGCATGCGGAGAGAGAGCGGCCAATGTTTGAGCTGACGGCATAGTCAGAGCGCTCGAGCTCACGGGGCCGGCGAATGTCGTGATAGGGCTTGGAGAGGCGCAGCGCCGAGATGCCCATGCGATTGAATATTTCGCACAGCGCGTTGTGGCTGAAGGCGTCGGCGTTCCATTGCGGCATGACGATGATGGCCTGGCGTGGGCGTTTGGGGTCCTGATGCTCGGGCGCAGGGTACCAGCGCGCGTTGACCAGGTCGTTTTCAGGGTAGGGCGTGCGCTCGGGCGAGGTGAAGCGGAGGAACTGGGCCTTGGGGATTTTTCCCTGCTCGGCCAACTCGCGTAAGGCTGCGTCCTGGGCCAGCGTTTCAGGTCGGACGTTGGTGGGGAAGAGCTCCGGGTAGCGCTCTTCAAGGCGGAAGTCAGTGGGGCGTTCGTAGCCGAAGAACTTGTCGCTATGGCGGATGAGGAGCTGGTTGATGCGGACCATGGCGGCTTCAGCCGCGGCTGGGTCGCGCTCAACTTCAGGCCCAGGAATGGCGGATGCGAAGCCGTTTGCTTCAAGAAAGGGCGCGAGCCACTCGAATCCCCATTCAAGCGGGCGCACGACGCGATTTTCATCGCGCGTGGTGAGTCGCGTTTCCCATTTGTACATCCAGCGCGCGTACCAGCCAGTTTTCATGTTCCTAGTTCGAGTTTATCAGGGGCGATGATGCGAGGGATGTGATGATGGACGCGGCGAATGCGCGGGATCAGGCCTTGGCCGCTGCGCGCTTGAGGGCGAAGTAGTCGGCTGCAAGCCAAGTGAGGCTGAGCAGCAGCATAACGGCAATGATGGCCTGCGAGATGGCGCAATAGAGACACCAGACTTCAAGCGCGTATTGCTCGATCATGGAAAGCCGGAAGGCGAAGAGGAAGCCGGCGAGCGTGGCGAGCAGATTGATGAAGCGCCAGCGGAGGAAGGCCAGGCCGGCCAGCACCAGGTAGCCGGCGATGCCTATGGCGGCGACCGGGACGTGACTGATGAGAGAAAAGCGGCTGTGATTTACGATGCCGCAGTCCCAGTGCTCGTTGATTGAGCAGGGCTCGGTGCCGGTGTCGTAATGGATCTTGAGAGCCAGAGAAGAGACTATGGCGCCCGCGAGCGCGAGGGCGAGGAGGACATAGCGCATGAGTCCGATTTTAGCGGAGCGAGAGCGGCCTTAAGGATAGATGTACCCGATTCGGCTTTTGTGCCGGGGCTTGGGGTCGCCTTAAGTGCCCTTAAACGGCCTTAGGTGCCCCTTAAGTGGCCTTTAAACGGGCTTATCTGGCCTTATTTGTAGTAACCTTCCAGTTACTGGCCACTTTGGGGCGTCGTTTAGTTTCAATTGGTTAAGGCGGATCAGGTGCGTTCCCAGGACCCGAAAATGGGTGGGGGGGTGGGGGGATATTTGTTTTTTGGTGGTCTGGGCCGGCCACATTCCTCACAAATTGGGCCAGGGAGGCAACTGATAATTGCGCAGATTTCGATGGCAGACATGAAAATGAACCTCAAACTCCACTATGCGCGTATCGAGGCTAATTCCCTGCAAAGCGAGAGAACTCCGATGGTTCCGGTTTAGCGGGGGCAGGGCTGCAGGCTGGTTGACGCTGCTAGGATGTGGGGATGAATCAGGCGAGGGGCAAGGAGCGGAGGGTGGCTTTCTTTGGGGGAAGCTTTGACCCGCCGCACCTGGGGCACCTGGCGGTGGCGAGGGCGGCGCGCATCGGCCTTGATCTGGACACGGTATTGTTCGCGCCGGTGGGAGCGCAACCGCTGAAGCAGCGGGGGGCGACTGCCAGCTTTGAAGACCGCCTGGAGATGACGCGGCTGGCGATTGCGGGCGAGGCGGGGTTTGAGATTTCGCTTGCGGATGCACCCAATGACGCAGGGAAGCCGAACTACTCCATCGAGACGCTGGAGCGATTGCGAGAGGAGCTGGGCCCCGGGTGCAAGTTGTACTTTCTGATGGGCGCCGATTCATTTTTGGGACTGAACAAGTGGCATCGGGCATGCGAGATTCCCTTTGCGGCGCCTCTGATTGTTGCCTCGCGGCCGGGCCAGCGGCTTGAGGGCGTAAAGGCCGCATTGCCTGCGGGATTGACGATTGAGGCGACACCGGAACGCGACCGGAGGGCTGGGAACCTGGAAGTGCGCGCCTACGAAATACTGAACAGCGCCGGCGAAAATGCGGAGTTCTATCTGCTGCCCGGGCTGGATTGCGACATCAGCGCGACGGAGGTTCGGGCGCGGATGCGGGCGCAGGACGAGGCTGGGGAGATGGAGGGCGGGAGCGAGCAGATGGTTCCCGAGGCGGTTGCGCGCTATGTGCGGTCGAATGGACTCTATCAATGATTCTTGGGGGTACGGAGCGGATTGTTTACCATTTGCGAATTGGCGCGATACGATTGAGCGTGGAGAATGAACAGAAAGCATGACAAGCACATCGGCGCACGAAGAAACGCGCAAATTGGTTCAGGCCGCGGCCGCGGTCTGTGAAGACAAAAAGGGCGAGGACACACGGATTCTTGAGTTGGACCCGATCGACTCGGGCCTGGCGGACTTTTTCCTCGTCACATCGGCGTTGAACGATCGCCAGGCAGTGGCGATTGCCGACGAGATTGAGTTCCGCCTGAAGCGCGATTTTGGCGCTTATGCGAACTCAGTTGAGGGACGGCGGCTGGGCGATTGGATTCTGCTGGATTACGTGGATTTTGTGGTCCATGTGTTCCAGAAGGAGCGGCGCGCTTTTTACGATATCGAGAGGCTGCGCAAGTCGGCGCGGCCCATTACGCCGGCGGAGTTCGATGAGGAGCTGAAAGCTGCGCTCAAGGAAAAGACGCGTGCAGCACGCGTGAAGACGCCTGCCAAGGCTGCTGCCAAGTCAAAGACGAGCGTGGCGGCACCAAAGAAGAAGGCGGCAAAGAAGGCGCCAGCCAAGACTGTGGCTAAGAAGACGTCTGTCGGCAAACCCACGGCGAAGAAGGCGGCGGCAAAGAAGGCCACAAAAGGCAAGTAGGCCGAGTCGATTCCAGGAAGAAACTGGACGGGATTTGCCGATGGTTGACCTTTGTGGTCTCCAACCCACAGTTCATACCTTTAGCCTGCATTTCCCCCAGAGTTGACATTCAGTGTTGTTCTAGTTGGCTGGGCATCCCTCACCCTGGGGCGGTACCCCCCTCTCCCCCCCACCGGGTGATTTCCACTAAACTCTTGAATCGAAAAGGGCTGCTGGTATGATTCCCTCCTAAATATCCTGCTTTGAGGAACTTGGATCTCAAGATCTTGAAAGCAAGGAAGTTAAGAACGGAACCGAATTCACATAACGAACGCAGCAGCCCGGGAAAGCGTAGAGCATTTTCAGAGTTGGTGTATCCGAGCAGGGGCTAAAGTGGCTGCGGAAAAACTCATTGAATGGAGTAAGAGCCCCGAAAAACTATACCTCAGGGGTTAAAACCCCTCACGTTCAGGGCCTTTATCGGCACGACTAAAGTCGTGCCCTGACACAAGGCCTTATCTCCCAGAGTTTTTCCGCAGCCTGTAAAGCCCAAAGCGATTTTATGGGCGTTTTTGCGGCACGACTAAAGTCATGCCCTGTTACAAGACTTTGCCTCGGATACATCAACTCAGAATTCGATCTGGCACCGCGGGATCATCTGTTCCCATGCTATCGAATCGGCAGATATAACCAGCAAACCAGCCTCTGCGCCAAGTGACTGATGGGCAGTGAGTTGAAGATTTTTTGAAGGGATGGGTCTTGACTGAAAGAGGGAGGGGAGAAATCAACAACTCTCAGACGATGGGCGAAAGCACGAGAAATGCGAGTAAAGATAAATGCTCTAAGAGAAAGCAAAACGGGGAACCGGAAATCCGGTTCCCCGTTCTGTTTGTGTCTGGTTACTGGTTAGAAGGTGATGTGCGCACCCAGGATGATGTTTCTCGGCACCTGCCAACCAAACGGCTTACCATACTGGCTGTCGATGGTGATCGGACCGGTTCCGGTGCCGTTCAGGCTGCCAGTGTTCATCGCGGCTACGTAGTCATACTTGCTCATTGCCGCTGAATAGAACGCGAGGCCCTGGGGAAGAAAGTAACCACCCGGATTGATGTAGTTGCTGCTCTCATAGTCGGAGTCGATTTCTTCCCAGTATTCAACGACCCTATGCTGGTTGAGGACGTTGGCGAAAGTGGCATCGAAGCTCAGCAGGCTCGACTCGCTAATCTTGACGCTCTGCTTGATGTTGAAGTCCGTGTCAAGGTACCACGGGGTCCGCTTGGTGTAAGGCGCACTGGCGGTGATTGCGCCGGTGGTGGCATTCTGCGTCACGTCAATCCACTTTCCGCGGTCGACGATGTCGACCGGGAAAACGGGCTGACCGGCGTAGGAGTAGCCTACGTCTTGTTCACTGGTGAGCGGAGTACCGCTGTATGCGAACTGCGTGAGGCCGAAGTCAGTAACGAATTTCCTGAGCCACGGCAGCTCGTAGTAAGTGTAGCCCTTGAGAGCATTGGGACGGTCGGTGGGCAACAGTCCGCTTGAAGAGGTACCCTGCGCATTGAACTGGAAGTACGGTTCATCGAAGGCGCGGCTGTTGTTCGGCGCGTTGCGGCCGCCACCGCCGTCGCCCAGGTCGGAGCTCGTGAGGCCGGAGTAGTTACCGCGGAAGTTGCTCCATGTATAGGAGAACATCCCCATCCAGTGCTGGCTCATGTTCTTCATGAGCCGGACTTCGATACCGTCGTAGCTGCGCGCCGCAGGGCTCATTTTCTGGGCCGTGGGGCAAGGATTGTTTACGCAGTCAGGTGCTACGCCGTAAAGGAATGTCCAATAGTTGTTGAAAGTGTTGTCAACACCCTGACCGGGGTTGATGATAACGAAGGTTTCACCGACGGCTGGATTAAAGATGGCCGCGTCTTCAATGGCGGAATCGAGCCTTCTGCGGTCCCACCTGACTTCGAGACCCAGGTTCGGACTAAGCAGATAATCCACGCCGAGGCTGCTATCGTGCTGCGCATAGGGCTTGAGGTTGGGGGCCGTACCCTCTTCAGTCTCGGAACAGGTGGAGCAGGTGGTGGGGTTGGCGCGGTTGTTAATGCTCTCAAGGAAAGTTATGCCCGAGGGCTGGGTGCCGCTTGCCCAGTTCACCGTTGCGCTGGTAGTAGAGCCGATGCAATACTGACCCAAAGCGTTAAAGGCAGGATCGATGTTGCTATACGTCGGCTCCATCAGGGCAAAATTGCACTGCTCCCAGATCTCGCCACCGTAGGATCCGATGGCCAGGTTCAGCTTCATCTGGTCGAAGTACTTGCCGTAGCCGCCGAAGACCTTCATCTTGCCGTTCTTGAAGACATCCCATGCCGCTCCGATGCGAGGAGCGACCTTCGCTCCCCAACCGAAGTTGATGGGCTTGCTGAATTTCTGCGTCGAGGGCTGATTCTCAGCGGGCAGATACTCGCGCTCGAGGCGGACACCGGCATTGATGGTGAGGCCCTTGCCGATGGTCCAGGCGTCCTGAACGTAGAAGCCGTGGTTCAGGGCACTTGCCTGGCCAGTGGTTCCGTAGTCGTTGACATCCACGTTACCGTAGGTGCCGACGCACTGAGGATACCCGGTTTGGGCTTCAACGGCCGCGCAATTTGGGATGCCCACGTTAGGATCGCTGGGCTGATAGGGGTTAGTGGTGCCTGGATAGATTTGCACATCGGGCTCGCTGTAGCCCTGATCGATGCTATTGAAGTTGCGGTGCAACTGATAGCCGAACATTACGTTGTGCGTTCCACCCCTGCCGCTGTGGAACCAAGCCATGCCTTCATCGAACTGGGTAGCCTTGCTGGCGTTGAAGTGGGTGAAGTTCTGGCTGATTGCTCCGGAAACAAAGCCGCTGCTCTCAGCAAGCGCGGGCGCCGATGTAGCGATTGGGTCTCCGTTGGTGTCGGTTGCGGTAGTGCCGTTGGAATCAAATTCGTAGAAATCACCACCGGTCGGGTAGCCGATGTCGTGGTAATTTTCGAAGAAGTAGCCGAACCGGGTGGTCGATACCAGGTTGTTGGTCAGCGTGATGTCCCCGCCAAAATTCATGGTCGTATTGGGAGACGAGTATCCGAAGGTGTGCGAATAGGTCGAGGGATCGATAAAGGAGCCGGAGCAATTGATCGAGCTACCAGTTCCTGTGCATCCCGTTACAACGTTGGTATAGCCCTGGACTGAGTCAGGCGTGGGCAGTGACTCTCCCCACTGCTTCTGGCCCTGGGACAGCCAGGAGGCGAAGAGGCGAACCTTCGATGACACTTCAGCATCGAGGCGAGCGTAGGCATAGTCAGTGTGCGAGTTCTGGCTGAAGGGGATCTTGCCGCCGTACTGGCCGTAGTTCAATGTTCTTTCGTAGGCATTGAACTCAGGGTTGTAGCCAGCAAAGAGAGAGATGCGCTTGGCAAGGCTGTTGTAGGTGGAACCTTGAACCTTGAACAAGTTGGGAAGGAGGCCGACGAGTGGACCGCCCGCAGTGAATCCGGGGTACAGGTCACTGGTCTTCGGCCGGATCGGCTGATAAACCTGCACGTCGGGGTCGAGTGCTCCCCAACTGGTGAGAGCGCCGCTCGATGTTGGATCGTAGCGCAGGTTCGCTCTGGGTGAGCCGTTCATGGCTCCGTCCTGGAAGGTGGTGAACAAGGAGCCGTGCCACTTGTCGGTGCCTTTGTCGAGGATGACGTTGACCACGCCGCCCATTGCGCCGCCGTACTGAGCATCGACGCCTGAGGTTTTCATCTGCACTTCAGAGATGAAGTCCATGGGGACGTTGGTATGCGAGAAGCCGCCGATAATGTCGGCCGTCTCCTGGCCTTCAACCAGATAGGAGTTCTCAGAATCGGCGCCGCCGCCGATGGAAAAGCCGAATGCTCCGCCGTTGCTGCCGTTGCCGGGGGAAGTGCTGCCGGTGCCATTGCTCGAACCGGAGTTGCCCATCAAGGGCTCCTGGCGAGCAGCGGGCGCAAACTGAATCACCGACTGGTAGGAGGTGCCGTGGGGCAGATTCGCGAGGGCTTCCGTCGGGATGTTGGTGAGCGTGGTAGTCGATGTCTCGTCGATCATCGGAGCTTCAGTCTCGCTGACTTCAACGACTGTGTTCACCTGGCCGAGCTTCATTGGCATGTCGACCGTAGGTAAATGGCCTACTTCGATGACCACGCCATCGCGCTTGAGGGTCTCAAATCCCGGTGACTCAACCTTAATGGCGTAGGTTCCGGGGGGCAGGTTGCTGAAGTGATAGTAGCCAGCCGCATCGGCGGTTGTGACCTTCGAGCCGACGAGGGTAGGCGTTGTCACCGTTACAGTTGCCCGGGCAACAGCTGCGCCCGAAGGATCCTTGACGGTACCCTGAATGCCGCCGGTGGTCTCCTGGGCCATGATTGGGCCCTGGGGCGCCACTACGGCGATGGTACAGACAAGTGCTACGGCTAACGCCCATGATGACAGGCGGATCCGGAAAAAGTGCATTGAGTTCCTCCAAATGGCTGCGGACGGAAAGACCAGCAGGTTTTGAGTTTCGTGGTTCTGCCCTCTGCAAATAGTGCGATCTACTGAGGGAGATCTATCAAGACAGTATTAGTAGCAGTTACCTAGTTAGCACGAGGGGTGCCAATTTGGGGGAGAAGTGGAGCAATCATCATGCTGTTGAAATCAGGTGAGTTACTTGTCGCCCCGTGGGCAGGGCTTGCTGCGAGAATATGGAAAACTGTAGGTGATATTCACGTTATTGAAAGATTTGGGTTCGCCGCGTGCACAAGAGGACACGCAACTGCCGCTAAAAGGCCGGTGATGGAAGGGCATCCTGGACTTGATAGGTCCTAATTTGGGAGTTCCTTTGTTTCGGTGGCTGTGAGCGCCGGAACCTCGGCCTCGGCGGGAGGTCTGGAAGCTGTGAATAAAAAGTGGAGGGCACGTTGCGGTATCCTCCTCTGGATGCAGCTCACATTGGCTCATATCGGCTCGCTGGCGGGACGGAAAGACGAGTTTGAGACATTGACTCAGTTCTATCTGGAGCGGTGCTCGGGTTACGTGCCTTGCCGCGCACAGGCATTCAAAACCGAGGCGGCGCTGCTGGAGTGGGTGGGCAAGCAAAAGGGGCGCACGGCCGCCGTGACGGTGTTGCTGGATGGCCGCGGAAAGCAGATGTCGTCAGAAGCGCTGGCGGTATGGTTTGGGCGACACCGCGACGATGGAGCGCAGCACCTGGTGTTTGCCGTGGGTCCCGCGGATGGTTGGAGCGATGACGCGCGCAAGAGCGCAACGATGCTGCTCTCGCTGGGCCCCATGACCCTGGCGCATGCGCTGGCGCGGGTGGTGATTGCCGAGCAGATGTACCGCGCGTTCACGATTCTGGCTGGGCATCCGTATCACAGATCGTGAGCGGGGAACAGGGAGCGAGGGAGCGAGGGAGCCAAAAAGCAATCATCTGAACGCGCTACTTCTGAACTGGAAAAACGAAAACAGTTGGAGACGAGGATTTTGCGGAGCGAGGCGGCGGGTCGGCGATAATTACTGTGCATTGGCCGGGGTGACTGATCCGTTCACTGACACCTGAACCCTGACACCTGATCCTTGATATGACTGACACTCGTCGCGGACTAATCCTTATCAATACCGGGCCCGGCAAAGGCAAGACTACTGCCGCGCTGGGGACTGCGCTGCGCGCGGTTGGCAATGGCATGCGGGTACTGGTGCTGCAGTTTCTGAAAGGCTCGTGGCATTACGGCGAGCTGGATGCGGTGCAATCATTCGGGCAGAACTTTGTGATGAAGCAGATGGGCCGCGGATTTGTGAAGGTCGGCGGCGCCGAGACCGATCCAGAAGACATAAGGCTTGTTGAAGCTGCGTGGGCCGAGGCGCGCGAGGCGATTGAATCGGGCGAGTGGGACATGGTGGTGCTGGATGAGATCAACTACGCCATCAGCTACGGAATGCTGGATGCTGCGCAGGTGGCAGAGGGGCTGAGGAATAAGCCGGAGATGGTGCATGTGATTCTCACTGGGCGAAACGCGCACCCGCTGCTGGTGGAGTTGGCGGACACGGTGACTGAGATGCGCGAAGTGAGGCATGCGTATCAGAAGGGAATTCTGGCGCAGCGCGGGATTGAGTACTGAGTCGAGGTCGAAAGAACATGGCGAAGAGCACACATTATCGCTGGGCAGATATTCAGCCCGAAGCAATGAATCCCCTGGTAGACCGGCAGTATTTGACGGGTGTGAAGACGATGCTGGCGCGGATAGTGTTGAAGAAAGGCGCGCACGTGCCCATGCATCAGCACTTCCACGAACAGATAAGCCACACGCTCGAAGGCGCGCTCAAGTTTGTGCTCGAGGAGGGCGAGGTGATTGTGCGCGGAGGCGACATTCTGTGCATTCCGCCGAATGCCCCGCACGAAGTGTTTGCGCTTGAGGATTCAGTGGCGCTCGATATCTTCAATCCGCCGCGGCAGGATTGGATTGATGGCGACGATGCGTATTTGCGCGGCGCGCCGGAAGAGCCCGCGAAATGAAGGCTGCGGCTAGACAGGCTGCGTGCGGCCAATGGCCTCGGCAAGAATGAGCGACGTCCCGGCGAAGAGCAGCGTATCGAAGATGTAGTCGAGGGCTTCGACCATCTGGTCGGTTCCATGAGCCGGCCCCAGCAACGGCAGGTAGACGACAACGACCGCAACGGCGATGGCGATGCCCAGCCATGCGCCTGCCTTTTTCGCCCATCTATTGATGAGAAGCAACGCGCCGCAGACCAGCAGGAATGCACCGATCGCGTATCCCCACAGTCGCGCTACCGGCTCCCAGTCAGGAGTTATTTTTTCCAATGGCACTCCGGGGAGAAACTCGGGATGCAGGAGAGTTTCAACAGCATAGAAGATTGCAACCAGGCCGAAGACGGTGCGGCCGATGGCGACGGTCAGCGACCTGCCTTTGGTTGGGGCGCTGAAGCTGACACCTAGCGCGATCAACCCGGAAGCGAATGAGATTTCGCGCACAAAGAGCGCCTGGCCAAAGCGGTCGTGCAGCATCGTGGTGATGCCGGGGAGATCCATCATTGCGACGAAGAGAAGAAACATGATGCCGCAAAGCAGGCCCGACCAGCGCACCATGCGGTCGAAGATGAGACTGAGCGCAGTTGCGATGAGTGCGAAGCCGACGAGGTAAACCCAGAACAGCGGTAACGGCAGGTATTTGGGAACCATCGAGCTCAGCCCTTGTGCGGCAGACATGTGCAGGGCGCCAAAGGTGCCCAGCGATGCCGCGACAAAGACCCGCCCCAGTCCAATTGCACGATCGGGAAATGAACCGACCGCCAGCTCGCGGCGGCGCGCCACGATACCGGCGGCGATTACAAGCAGGCCCGCGGTGCTCATTGAGACGACCGTACGCGAGATGTCAAACATTGAGGCAACTTTCCTGACGAGGTTAGCGGAGCATTCTTTCCTTATATCGAAACGATGAAAGAACGCCATAGCCAATTCTCGCGCGCGGTAACGGTTTGTTCTGGCCGCTTGGGGAATTAGGTGTCGCCCTTCTCAAGCCATTGTTTGGCCGGAGTCACAATCGGTAATGGGGCGGGCTTGCCGGAGTTGTCGATTCGTGCCGCCCCTACGGGGCTGGAGGGTTTTTGGGGGCAGCTTTCCCAGCGTTGAAACGCTGGGCTAACATGCCTTGCGCCTACGGCGCGGCGCGCCCGCCATTTACAATTGGGTTCGGTATGTCGTGGTTCAAGCGCGAAAACGGTGAGTTCGAATCAGAGCCCGGGCCCGGAGACAACGGGGAAGGCGGCGGCAAGAAGGTGCGCACCGAGGGTTTGTGGATCAAGTGCCCGGGCTGCCGCGCCACGATTTTCAAGGCCGACCTAGAAGCGAACCTGAATGTCTGCCCCAAGTGCCAGCACCACTTCAAGCTGAGCGCGCGGGAGCGCATCGATCAGCTTCTGGAGCCTGGATACGAGCTGTTCGACACCGGACTCAAATCAACCGATCCTTTGAGTTTCACCGACGTGAAGCCTTACAAGCAGCGTTTGCGCGCAGCACGGGAG
>Ga0302275_10005335_pt1 | contig 12398 bp, 12 predicted proteins | sample III_Bog_N2_2_FD_200229 | JGI IMG/M metagenome (GOLD analysis project Ga0302275, IMG submission 200229) | Peat permafrost microbial communities from Stordalen Mire near Abisko, Sweden - III_Bog_N2_2 | ecosystem: Environmental > Terrestrial > Soil > Wetlands > Peat | place: Sweden: Abisko...
GGACGTGGCGGTGACAGTCTTCAGGCCTTCCACCGGAGCCACCAGCTCGACGGTGACGATGCGGCCATTGTGCAGCAGGGGGACGAAGGGGCCTTTGCCCTGAACCTCGAAATCGGGTTGCACCACATAGGGGCGCCCCGAGGGTTCGTCGGTAAAGCGGGTGACGAAGCCGTAAGCAATGGCGGCATTGTCTTCATCGGCCAGGAAGCGTTCCAGTGCCGGCAGGGCGTCTTCCTTGATCTGGGCCAGGGCTTCCTGATCCAAGGTCAAGCTCTCGGCGGCCAACTTATCAAGGCCATAAGCCTTGGCGCCGCTTTCGATGACCAAATCCCCACTCATATCCTGTCTCCCAACTCGCCATAACCATCGTTAGACTATGAGCATGTTTCCATTAACCCGTGCATTCTTTAACATATCTTTAAAGACGTCAAAAATTGCCAAGACTGGGAAGGTGGAAACTTAGCCTGTCCGAGGAACAGCGTTATATAACCTCATGAAGGAACGGCATATTTGCCCTTTTCCGTCTCGGCCTCAAGCTGGAAATAGGGCCTATGGGTGAGCTTGGCGGTTTACCATTCCTTCACCGCCTTTGGCCCACTGTCGTTTCATGCAAAACGCTCTCGCCAAATATGCTTTCTCCGCCGCCGACTGGTTCGAATTGGGCCGGGTTCTGCTGGGTGAGAATAGCATGCTGCAAGCTGGCCTTTGCTTTAAGGCGGCTATTGCGGCGGATGTCACCTGCGTCGAGGCTTGGTACAACCTGGCTCACTGCCAGGAAGACCTGGGCCTGATGCAATCGGCCAATCAATCCTTGGTCTGCGCCTTGGCGGTGCAGCCCGATTACGGCGTCGCCCGCGGCAAGCTGGTGCAGGTTCTCCTGCACCAGGGCAAGCAGCAGCAGGCCTTCCAGGTCTGGTGGGCCGGGCGCAAGCACAACCGCCACGGCTATCGCAGGTAAGGGATTTAGACTTGCTGAATCGCCGACAGAATCCACGGAGCGCCCGGACTGCGCAGCAAGGTCCAGACCTCGACGCTTTCCGAGGAGTGGCCGGGGTCGCCAGCGACCACTTCACCGCTGGGAAGGCGCAAGGTGTAATCGACGGCGCTCCAGGTCAGGGTGACGGTGGCGTAATCCAGCGGTCCTTCCTTCCAGGTCTCGTTGACGTCGCCTTTCAGCAGTTGTACCTGCTCGACCCGGTTTTCCAGGCCACGAGCGCGGTCGTTTTGCAATTGTTCATTGAAATATCCGGCCATCTCGGGTGTCGCCAGACGCTGCAGGGTGGCAACATCGGCACTGGTCCAGGCCGCCTGGGTTTGCACCAGCAAAGCCTCGATGGCGCCCAAGTCCTGTTCGTTCAAGACGAATTGGCGGGGGTTCGCCAAAGCGGCAACGGGGGCCGCAACGGGGGCCGCAACCATCACCGGATCAAGACGGGGCCCGCCGGGGCCGCGCGCGGTCAGGCTGGGTTCGTCGAATCCGGGTTCGCGGAAGCCGAAATCGCTGCGGCCATAGGCCGTGGGCCGGGGTGCCGGACGGCTGCCGAAGAAGGTCCGCAGCAGCCAGCGGCCGACAAAGAACAGCAGACCCAATTGAATCAAGGCTCCCAGGAAGCCGCCGGTGCCTTCACCGAAGAAGCCGTGGCCTCCTCCGAAGAGCATGGAGCCGATGCCGGCGCCGATCAGGCCGCCGGCCAGACCCGACATGAAGCTGGTCCGCGCGGTGGGCAGGGGCTGACCGTTCATGCCGATGGGCGCGGTGGGAATGCCTTGCTGGCGCGGCACTGCCATGGGAGCCAGGGCCTCGGACTGCATGGCCGGACCGGTGGGAGCCGCCAGCGCGGGCGGAGGAGTGACGCTGCGCGTGATGGGCTGAGCCGCCGAGCCACTGCCAGACGAGGAGCCATGCTGCAGGAAGCTGCCGCTGGGAGCGGTCGGAGTGGCGGGGGGCGCTACCGGCGCAAAGGTCTTGCTGCCGCGGCTGCCGATGCTGGACCCGCTGCTGTTTTTGGCCAGGGCGGGCTCGGCGCAGACAGCCAGGGCGGCGATCACGATAAGAGACAGAATAGCGCGGACGCGGATGGGCTTCACGGGAGACGTCTCCGTCATGTCAGGAAATTTGCAGGGACATTAGTGCAATTTGGCGCCGGACGGAACGGGCGTGATGCTCGTTCGTTATTTGGCATGGCCTTTGCGACTGTCCCCAATGAAGAATTCGCGGTAGGGGCGCAAAGCCTCGGTTTCGGCCTTAAGGAAGGCCTGATGACCAGGAAGGAAGTTCCCTCCCGCCTGTGTGACGTCGGCAAATATTGCCGGATAATGTGAGGAGTTTGAGAATGTTCGACGGCCCCGCCACCGCCTCTATTGCCTCCATTCCCGGCAGCCCGATTCCGCCCTCTTTCCCTGTCGAGAGCGTGAAACACCTTGAGGGCGGCTTCCCCGACAGCCAGGACATGGACCGTCAGGCCGATACGGTGGCTGCTATTGCCGCGCATGACACCCAGCTTTTCGCCCAGCATCTGGCTGGCCGTCTCGGCGACATTGGGGCTCGCACCCAGCGGGCCATCATCTTCGCCATTCTGCCCGATGGCAGCGTCGGCGTGGTGGGGGCCAATGCCGACAAGGCCAAGCTGGAGCAATTGTTCCTGGATGATCGCGACCTGTTTCATCAGTTCCATCAAGTGGCCCGCCAGAATGATATGGTGGCCTCGGCCGAGATTTGCCGCCGCTATCTGGAAGATTCCTACAACGCCCAGGGCGAAACGGCCCGCATGATGGTCTGGCGGCGTTATCGCGCTTTGTGCGATCAGATGGAAAGCATGGCCGGACGCCTGATCCTGGCCGGCGGGCAGTTGCTGTCCGGAGCCCTGCAGTTCACCCACGCGGCTCTGGCCCAGTCTTAATTCATCGGACGCTAGTGAGCTTTTTTTGGGGGGGCTCCCGCACTCCCGCCATGGGAGATGCCGCCTCCTAAGCTGCTGCTGCTGCGGTGGCTGCTCTCTTCTTCGTCCTCGCTTTTGGCGCGGACGGCGAAGCCGTGCATGACCCAGGCCATGGCGAAGCCGATGATCAGCCAGATGGCCATGCCGCCCCCCAGAAACTCCGCCGCCTGCTGTAATCCGGCGGGGCCTTCGCTGAAGCGGCCCTGGGCGTGTTCCATGGCGGTATAGGGGATCATGGCCACCGCTCCGGCCAAGCCGAGCCGCAGCCAGCCCTTGTTGCGGATGGAGGAAAGGCGATAGCCGGTCATAGGGCGGTCCTCTTTGCAGGGGAAAATGTCTCCTTCAGTATCCGTCAAGCCGTGGATTGGCGCAATCCGCCGATTTGGAAGCCGCGCAGCGATGCTTGAGGCGAAAGCCGATAAGTGTCATATCATGATCTTGCTGGGGGGCATGCCGGAGCCTGAGTTTAATGTCGGCAATCGCAAAATTGTCTTTTAGAGGGTCGCTGGTCGGCATCGTTGACGACAGCTCGGAATGGCGCCGCCAAGTGCGCAACATGTTCTTCTCGTTCGGGGCCAAGGATGTGATCGAGGCCCGCGACGGCTCCGAGCTATTGCATCTGGCCTCCAGCCATGGCCGTCCCATGGATGTGCTGCTGGTGGATGACGAGATGGATCCCCTCGACGGCTTCATGGCCATGCGCACCTTGCGCTCCACACCCGGCGTGCCGGGGCGCCGCGCCACCGCCGTGCTGATGCCCGGCCAGGGCAGCGTCGATATCCTGAAAAAGGCCCTGGATGTTGGCTATCACAGCATCCTGCCCAAGCCCTTTTCGGCGGCTCAACTGAGCCAGCATCTGCAAAGGGTGCTGCTGCGTCCCATGCTGTGGAGCGACGAAGGCGGCATGCTGCGTCCCGTCACCACCACGGCCAACGACAGCCAATAGCTTTCTCACCCAAGGATCGATACGAAAGTCTTAAAAACTTTACCGAACTTCAGCCCGGAATTTGTCTAATCTTCGGCTGTTTCGGCATCATCGGAAGGTGATCCGGGACGCTGAATCGTGTTAGACTTAAGCTGCTGGGTTGAGACAACTGCGGTCGCTGCATCCTTGCGAGCGGCTGCTTCGTCTTAAATCCGGCCAACGGCAAAGCCGGAAACAAAGTCCGAAATAATCGTCGATCGATTTAAGGGGAACGAAATGGAAATCAAGAAAGTCGGTGTCATCGGTTGTGGCACCATGGGTCTCGGTGTCGCCCAGGTGATCGCTCAGGCCGGCATCAAGGTCGTGTCGGTCAAGGCCACTCCCGGCCCCACCGACAAGATCAAGGACGGCCTGGACAAGTCCCTGTCCAAGTCGGTCGAGCGCGGCAAGCTGGAAGCTTCGGTCAAGGACACCATCCTGGCCAACATCACCTTCACCAGCGACGAAGCCGACGTGGCCGGCTGCGATCTGGTCATCGAGTCCATCGTCGAGGACATCGAGATCAAGAGCGCGCTCTTCTCGCGTCTGGAAAGCATCGTCTCGGAAGATTGCATCATCGCCACCAACACCTCGACTCTGTCGGTGACGGCGCTGATGAGTGTCTGCAAGCATCGCAAGCGCATTGCCGGCCTGCACTTCTTCAACCCGGCCCCCACCATGGCGCTGGTCGAGATCATTCATGCCTTCGAGACTTCCGAAAAGGTCGTCAAGGGTCTGGAGAAGTTCACCAAACAGATTGGCAAGGACCCGGTTCTGGTGCAAGACACCACCGGCTTCATCGTCAACCGTCTGCTGACGCCTTATATGCTGAACGCCATCCGTCTGCTGGAGACGGGCACCGGCACCATCGACGCCATCGACAAGGCGATGATGCTGGGCGCAGCCCATCCCATGGGCCCCTTCGCCCTGGCCGATTATATCGGTTTGGATGTGGTCCAAGCCATGGCCGAGAACTGCTATGCCGACGCCCGCAGCAGCGATCTGGCCACTCCGCACACTCTGCAGCGTCTGGTGCAGCTGGGCTATCTGGGCCGCAAGTCGGGTCGGGGCTTCTATGATTACTCGAAGAAGCCGGCCGAGCCGAACAGCGACCTGAAGCGCCCTGTGGCCTAAGGTGCAGGCATAAAAAACGCCCGGCGGGGATATCCCTGCCGGGCGTTTTGTCAGGAAATCCCCCGGCGGACATGGCCGGGGGATTTTTTTATTCTTCGTTTTCGTCCTCGCCCTCGTCTGCGACGCTGGTCTGGCCGTCGGCAGCCATGGAATCGCCCAGGCTCTTGATCAACTCGCGCAGGCGCTTGCGCAAGGTGGGGCTGGCGATCTTGAAATAGGCCTCCAGCAGAGAGTTGGTCTCGGCGTCGCCGCTGGCGAGGTTAAGGCCGTCGTCGCTGAGGCGATCGTCAACCTGAGCAGTCAGTTCGACGGAGATATCATCGAAAAAGAACGAAATCGGCACACCCAGAACGGTGGACAGATCGAACAGGCGACTGGCGCTGACGCGGTTGGCGCCCCGTTCGTATTTCTGTACCTGCTGGAAAGTCAGGCCCAAGGCATCGCCCAATCGTTCCTGGCTAAGGCCCAGGAGTTGCCGACGAAGCCTTATGCGGCTGCCGACGTGGACGTCTAGGGGATCGGTGGATTTGCCGCTACTTCCCTCTGAGGTTCGGCCCTTCGGCCGTCCTCTCCCTTTGGTGGGAGACATGTTTCAGCACTTCCATAATTGATAATGTCATTTACATTCTTCCATCAAAAGATAAGCGGTGCAATACCAAGAGTCTAATCGAGGCTATTCATCAGTGTGTAATCAGTAAATTCGTCCTGAGATAACCTGTTTGAATTAAATTATCCCCATTAGGTTGTTTGCGCCACTCTTTGCAGTGCTTAACATTTAGCTTTCATTGTTTGATTGTGATGGGACGAGTGCTGGTCGAATGTCGGGTGCGATTCTCGCTCTTTACGCCAATGCGCCTAAGGCTTCATACTTTGGTTGAGTGGCCCCTCGGCAAAAGCCGTGTATCCTTATTTTTCAATGAATAAGATGCGGCTCATCAGAGCTTGCAGTGAGGTGACGGATGTTGGCGAAAATCGGCTTGGGAGGGCATTTGGGCATCGCCTTCGCTTTGGTCGCCGCCATCGTCGGTGCGACCATCTGCGCCGTTGCCAGCCATACCGTCGCCGTGGATCTGCATCGTCAAGTTCAGCAAGACATCAACCATCTGGCCGCCGATATCGACCACAGCATTGATTTGGCCATCGGCCAGCGGCTGGAGCGTATCAGCGTCGCCGCTGACAGCTTGGGTGGCAGCGGCTTGCTTTGGGCCAGATCGGACGCTTCTGTCTGGACCGATGTTTTGCAATCGACTTTTTCCGATATTAACTGGGTCTGTCTGATCGATCCTTCGGGGCGGGTGACGGCCAATAGTGGCGAAGGCCCCGAGGTGGGGAGTCAGTTCCGCAATCCTCCGCCGCTGGATAGTTCCCGGCATATGACTGTAATAGCCTCGACTGAGGGGCCGGGGCGTTACCTGGTTGCAAGGTCGCTTTTGGATGGTCGGGGAAAGGAAGCCGGTCAAATCCTGGCGGAAATCGATCAAGATTGGATGAATAAGACCGTCGAGTCGGTGCTGACCAGCCATCTTCTGATGGAAGGCGAGCAGGTTCTGGTCACCGATCCAACGGGACGCCTGCTGGGTTTTTCCTCGTCGCGAGGCGTGCAACCCGGCGGCGGGCAGTTCCCACCCGGCGAATCGCCTTTCGAAGGACAGCGGCAGGGACCAGATGGCGAGACGATGCTGATGTCGGTCCTGCCGCTCCATGGCAATGCGACGGCGCAGGCTCTGCGCTGGCAAGTGGTGGTGCGGGAAGGTCTGGAACAGGCCGAAGCCCCGGCCACCTTCATGCGCAAGCGCATTTATGGGCTGGGGGTATTGCTCAGCCTGGGGGGCGCTGCTTTGGGGCTTCTGATGGCACAGGGGTTGGCGCGTCCTCTGCGGCGTCTGGCCATCTCCGCTCGTCAGATCGCCGATGGACAGCTGGTGGGCGGCATTCCTCGGCTTGGCGTATTTCGCGAGTTGGCCCAGCTGTCGGGAGCCTTGCGCGACATGGTGGGAACCCTGCGCAGCAACGAGGCCCGCCTGAGCATGCTCAACAAAAGTTTGGCCGAGCATGTTCGCAATAGCGAAGACGACTTCAAGGCGGCCCATTCCGGCCTGCTGGCTAATGAGGCCAAGCTGCGGGCCGTGATCGAAACCGCCATCGACGGCGTGATGATCATCGACGAGCAAGGCGTGATCGAGACCTTCAATCGCTCCTGCCAGACCATCTTCGGCTGGAGCGAGCGCGATATCCTGGGGCGCACCATCTTGACCGTCATGCCCCACGAATGGCAGAGCCTGCATCAGCAGTTGTTCAAGGAGCCTGGGGCCATCGACGAGGATAAGGTCCGCAGTCATGCCCGGGTGGTGCGCGGCTGCCGCAAGGACGGCTCCCTGTTCCCGTTGGAGGTTTCTCTGGCCACTACGGTGGTGGGGGAAAAGCCCATCTTCGTGGCCATGGTCCGCGACATCAGCGAGCGGGTGGTGGCCGATGAAAAGCTTTTCGCCATGGCCACTCAGGATAGCCTGACCGGGGTCCGCAATCGCCGTTATTTCCTGGAAGGGCTGGAGAGCGAGGTGGCCCGATGTCGCCGCCATGGTCGGCCCTTAAGCCTGCTCAGTCTGGACGCCGACTATTTCAAGGCGGTCAACGACACCTTTGGCCATGAAGCGGGTGATCGGGTTCTCAGGCGTATCGCCGACACATGCCGTGGCAATCTGCGCGAGGTGGATCTGGTGGGCCGTATGGGCGGCGAGGAATTCGCCATCGCCATGCCCGACACCGACCTGGAAACCGCCCGCATGGCCGCCGAACGGCTGCGGCTGATGGTCGCCGCCGAGCGGATAGACTATGATGATCAGACCCTGCAGGTCACCATGTCGGTGGGTATTTCGGCCCTGCGTGACAATGGCTTGGATTTTTCGGTGGAACATTGCATCGAAGATCTGATGCGTCGGTCCGACAAAGCCCTTTATCAGGCCAAGAAAGCCGGCCGTAACCGTGTGGTCGTCGATATTGTGACAAATGAGTCTGTTTCCAATGCATTGGGCGGTTGACAGGGGCTAGGGGGTTGCGTATGTTCCCGGCCTCCGGTCGAGCAAGTGGGGCTATCCCCCCTGCTGGCTCATTCAGTCAAGGATATGGCAATGAAGATCCGCAACTCCCTGAAGTCGGCCAAGCTGCGCGACAAGAACTGCCGAGTGGTCCGTCGGAAGGGCCGGGTTTACGTCATCAATAAGGTGAACCCGCGCTTCAAAGCTCGCCAGGGCTGATTTCGACTGACCCAGCGTCCTTCGGGACGTGTTGGTGTTCAAAAAAACCGCGCCTCCTGTTTTGGGGGGCGCGGTTTTTTGCTGTGGATTTCTTGGGCGTCAGTTGGCGGGTGGTCCCAAAACATGAATGCCCGGCTCAAGGCCGGGCATTCCGTTTTTTATGAGCTGCTGACGACCGATATTAAGTCTCTTCGACCACGGCCACCCGTAGGATGTTGGTGGTGCCCGAGGTGCCGAAGGGCACGCCGGCGGTGATCACGATCTGATCGCGCCACTGGGCGAAGCCCTGTTCGTGGGAGACGCGCAGGGCGACGGCGACCATTTCAGAGAAGCTGTGAACTTCAGGCACCACCACGCTGTGGGCGCCCCAGACCAGGGACATCTGGCGGGCCACCAGGACGTCGGTGGTCAGGCTGAGCACCGGCACGTCGGGGCGCTGGCGGGCGGTGCGCAGGGTGGTCGAGCCCGACGAGGTATAGGTGACGATGGCGGCAACCGACAGAGTGTTGGCCACCTGGCGGGCGGCGGCGCTGATGGCGTCGCGAGTGGTGTCGGTGGGGCTGGGGTGGCTGGCCTGACGCAGCATATGATAGTGCTCGTCATTTTCCACGCTGACGATGATACGATCCATCATGGTGACGGAATCCATCGGATAATCGCCGGCGGCGGTCTCGGCCGACAGCATCACGGCGTCGGCGCCGTCATAGATGGCGGTGGCGACGTCCGAGGCTTCGGCGCGGGTCGGGGTCGGGGCATGGATCATGCTGTCCAGCATTTGGGTGGCGACCACCACAGGCTTCCCGGCTTCACGGGCGGCGCGGACGATGCGCTTTTGCAGGATCGGCACTGATTCCGGCGGACATTCGACGCCCAGATCGCCACGGGCGACCATGATGCCGTCGGACAGTTCGATGATGGCTTCCAGATGCTCGATGGCCGAGGGCTTCTCCAGCTTGCTCATGACCTTGGCGCGGCCATTCACCAGTCCCAGGATTTCTTCCACGTCCTCGGGGCGCTGGACGAAGGACAGGGCCACCCAGTCGGCGCCCATGTCCAGGGCGAAGGCCAGATCGGCCTTGTCCTTGGTGGTCAGAGGCGACAGCGGCAGGATGACGTTGGGGACGTTGACGCCCTTGTGGTTCGACAGATCGCCGGCGGTGATCACCACGGTGTCGGCAAAGTCCGAGCTGTGATGTTCGACCCGCAGGCGGATGCGGCCGTCGTCCAGCAGCAGTTCGGTGCCGACCTGCAGGGCGGCGAAGATTTCCGGGTGGGGCAGATTGACGCGTTTGTCATCGCCCAAAGCCGGGTCGAGGTCGAGGCGGAATTTCTGGCCGGAGGACAGATGGACCTTGCCCTCGGCGAAATTGGCGACGCGCAGCTTGGGACCCTGAAGGTCGGCCAGCACGGTGATGGGGCGACGGGTCTTGCGCTCAATCTCGCGGATCGCCTCGTAGCGGGCCTGATGGTCCTCGTAGGAGCCATGGCTGAAATTCAGGCGGAACACGTCGGCTCCGGCCATGAATAGGGCTTCGATGGTTTGCGGAGTGCTGCTGGCCGGGCCGAGGGTCGCGAGAATTTTGGCCTTGCGGGTGCGTTTCATCGGGAGATCATCCAGTTCCTTGGCGGGCATGACGGACAGGATGATCCGCCGCCGGCTGCTCCGCACTTTATACTTTTATTGCGCCGCATTCGGAATGAAGACGGCGCGGAAGTCATTTACGTTCGTTCGTGTCGGTCCGGTCAGCACCAGGTCTTCCAGCGGACCGAAGAAGCTTGCAGAATCGTTGTGAGCGAGAATAGCACGCGGGTCAATGCTTTTGGCCCTGGCGCGTTCGAGACTATCCGGCAGGATGATGGCTCCGGCGGCTCCGCTGGTCCCATCCATACCATCGGTATCGCAAGCAATGGCTGAAATATTGTTGCGTCCATCCAGGGCCAAGGCCAGAGCCAAGGCAAATTCTCCGTTGGGGCCGCCCTTGCCGCGGCTGCGCATCGTCACCGTACATTCGCCGCCCGACAAGAGAACGCAGGGCGGCTGGGCGGGAAATCCCAGACGGGCCGAGGACAGGGCCATGCCGGCCATGGCGCGGGCGACCTCGCGGGCTTCGCCTTCGATGGCGTCGCCCAGGATCAGCGGCGTCACCCCGGCGGCGCGGGCCACCTCGGCGGCGGCCATCAGGCTTTCGGCCGGGCGGGTGACGATGGCATAGGTGGAGCGCGACAGCCGTTCGTCTCCTGCTTTCGGCGTCTCCTCGGCTTGACGCTTGAGGAACTGCACCACGGCGAAGGGCACTTCCATCTTATAGCGGCGGATGATCTCCAGGGCTTCGTGCCGGGTCGAGGGATCGGCCACCGTGGGGCCCGAGGCAATGACGGCGGGATCGTCTCCCGGCACGTCCGAGACCATCAGGGCATGGATCGGCGCAGGCCAGGCGGCTAGAGCAAGGCGTCCTCCCTTGACCGCCGACAGATGCTTGCGCAGGCAGTTCATGTCCGAGATGGGAGCTCCCGACAGCAGCAGCCCCTGGGTGACGACGCGCTTGTCATCCAGTGACAGGCCCAGGGCGGGCAGGGACATCAGGGCCGAGCCGCCGCCGGAAATCAGCGCCAGCACCAGATCGTCCTCGGTCAGGTCATTCAGCAGGCCCAGCATGCGGCTGGCGGCTTTGAAGCCGGCGGCGTCGGGAACCGGATGCCCGGCCTCGGCCACTTCGATCCGCATGGGTTGGGAGTGGGTGGGGGGCACGCCATGGCCATAGGGACAGATCACCAGCCCCGACAGCGGGCCATCCCAGGCGGCTTCAACGGCGGCGGCCATGGCGGCGGCGGCTTTGCCGGCACCCACCACAATGGTGCGGCCCTTGGGGCGCGGCGGCAGATAACTGGCCAGACGGTGCGCCGGATCGGCGGCGGCCAGGGCGGCCTGAAACAGGCTCATGAGAAAAGCGCGGGGATTGTCTACCGACACAAGGGGGGTACTCGCTGAAAGAATGCCTGGAATCCCTTAAGATTATGGGGCTTGGGTTGTCCTAGGCAAGGGGCGTCTGTTACTCTCTTTGCAATCAAGCAACAACGCACCTGCGTCCCCAATACGTCCGGAGTATCATGCGCCCCCATCTCGCCGCCGCCGCTCTCGTCCTGATCCTGGGGAGCGCGCTTCTCGCTTCCGCCCCAGCTTTTGCCGATGATGTCGCCAATTCCATCGAGCAAGCCCGCGCTGCCTATGCCAAGGGCGATTCCCTGCATGTCCTGACCGCCCTGCAGTCAGCGCAGGAGGTGGTCTATGGCCGCCTGACCGATCAGTTCTCCAAAGCCATGCCCGCAGCCCCAGCCGGCTGGGAGGCCTCAGCCCCGGAAAGCCAGTCCCTGGACAGCATCGGCGGTGGCATGACTGTCACCCGTGGCTATATCAAGGGCGATGCCACCCTTAACGCCAGCCTGGTGGTCGACAACCCGGCGGTCGCCGCCGGCGGCGCTCCCCTCAAGCAGCCTTTGAAGGCGGGCTGGAGCAAGATCAAGATCGGCACTGATGACGCCTTGGCCCGCTTCGATGCCTCTGCCCGTTCCGGCGAGGTCATCATCTTGATCAACGACCGCGTTCTTCTGCAGATCGAAGCCAACGATATTCCCAAAGACGACGCCATGCTCGATGCCGCCAAGGGCTGGAACATCGCGGCAATTCGGAAGATTTTGGGGAATTAACCCAAGACTGGGGCTATTTCCGGGGCGATGGCCACCGCGCCCTTGCTCTGGCGTTTGACGCTGTACATGGCGCTATCGGCGGCCTTGAGAAGGCTGTCCAAATCGGTGCCGTGGCTGGGGTGGAGAGCGACGCCGACGCTGGCTCCGATGGTGGCGTGCCCAAGGGAAAGCTCAAAGGGAACCTTGGCCTGGGCGACAATGCGTTCTGCGATCTGGGTCGCCAACGCCAAGGACGTCCGCTCCGCCAGGATGACGAACTCATCGCCGCCGATACGGGCAATGGTGTCTGTCGCTCGGACGCAGTCTTTCAGCCGGTGGGCCATTTCCTTCAGAACCATATCTCCGGCGTCGTGCCCCAGGCTGTCGTTGACGGCTTTGAAATGGTCCAGATCCACGAACAGC
>Ga0302275_10005356_pt1 | contig 12375 bp, 4 predicted proteins | sample III_Bog_N2_2_FD_200229 | JGI IMG/M metagenome (GOLD analysis project Ga0302275, IMG submission 200229) | Peat permafrost microbial communities from Stordalen Mire near Abisko, Sweden - III_Bog_N2_2 | ecosystem: Environmental > Terrestrial > Soil > Wetlands > Peat | place: Sweden: Abisko...
CATGGACCCTGCCGGGGTGGCACGGGCCACTGGCCCGTACCGTCCGGCGACCCGCCGGACGGAACGGGTGAGGCGCTCTTTTTGCCAGCGGACACCGTCTCCGGCAGTGCGCCCCGCTCCGCTCAGCCGGGCTGGTAGCCCGGCAGCACGGGCCAGTGGCCCGTGCCACCCCGGCAAGATCCATGCATTTGCCATTTGGTGATTTGGAGCGGCCCTGCGGAAATTTTTGCGTTTTTCTCTAATAAGCGACAAAGTGGCGTGTCATAAAACCGGAACACGATGGACACCCGTTCAGAATGGCCGTAATGCGACCAACCGAAACCAACGCCGAGCCGCCCGGGCAGGAAACGATCGAGGAGCTGTTTGCAGCCCTGGAATCGCCGCTCTTGGGTTATGCGCTCCGTTGTGCCGGCGAGCTGACGGTGGCCGAAGACGTGGTCCAGGAAGCATTCATGAAGTTGCACGCGCAATTTGAAGCGGTCGAAAAGCCCCGGCAGTGGCTGTACCGCACGGTGCATAATCTGGCGCTGAACCGCCGGCGCGACGCGCGGAAAACCGTGCCGCTGAATCCCCCGAGTCCCGACCCCGAAAACGAAAACCTCCCCGCCTTGGAACCGACCGACCCCGCCCTGCCCCCCGATGCCCAGATGCTGCGCCTGGAGGGCATCGGCCTGGTGCGGATCAGTCTGGAGGCGCTGGATGCGCGGAGCCGGGAGCTGGTGCGGCTGAAATTCCACGACGAGTTGTCGTACAAGGAGATGGCCGCGCGCACGGGGCTGACGGTGGGCAATGTGGGCTTCATCTTGCATTCCGCGCTGAAAACCATCGCCATTGAACTGGCGAAAACCGGGGTGGTGCCATGAACTTTGAACAACCATCACGCGAACAAATCGAGGTCCGCATCACGGCGCTCTTGCTGGGCGAATTGCCCGCCGAGGAGGCCGCGCTGCTGCGCTACACCCTCGCGCAATATCCCGCGCTGCAACAGTTGCATGACCAGTTGCAGTCCGCGCTGGGACTGGTGCGCGAGGCGGCGAAACATCCGGCGGAGGGGCCGGTGGAAAAAGGCCCCCGGCGCAAGCTCTCCAAGAATCGCCGGCGGATCTTGCTGGAGCATTTCAAGACGCCCCGCCCGACGCCGAAACCGGAGCCGTTGTTTTGGTTGAAACGGATTACTCTTCGCAGGTGGGTGGAGGTGGCACTCCTAGTGGTGATTTTGGGAGCGCTTGCGGCGGTAATGGTGCCATCCACAAAATCGCTCGGGTGTAACAGAAGCTCTTTTAGCGTCAGTGCGTGGTTTCCGAAGATGGCCGTAGTGAATGAAGCCACCCCGGCACAGTCGTTGAAATATCGGACCTGGGCAGCGGATAATTCAGACAAGCACCCGGCCACTCCCCCCACCGTTGCGCCACCTGTACCCGCGCCAAGTACACCGCCAGTGGCCACCGAGGCTCCAGCGCCCGTTCTCGCCCCGCCGCCAACACCGATTGTGCTTCCCAATTACGGGGTGGCCACGGCCGGCCTTGACTCGGGCTCTGCGGCCTCTCCCTTGCCGCCGCCGCAGGTCCATTCGGTGGATTATGGCTTTGATCACCCGGCTTCCTTTCCGGCTTCAAAACCAGCGCAGGGTGAGAGTCTTACACTCAATGGCAACATTGAATACGGCGCGCCGGTGACGCTCTCAGGCGGAAGCGTCGGCGGTGGCGGCGGTGGCGGAGGATTCAGACAGGCCACTCCCGACCTCAGCGTGGATTCCAGCGGCAATGGAACCATCAGTGGTGTTGGCGGTTCTGCCATCAGAGGCAGTACAGGTATCGGCGGCCCAGTTGCAAACGAGGCATCTTTGCGCTCTGGAGAATTATCTCGTGACCGCGAGAAGCATGGGTTTAGCGGTAAAACCACCATCATCGCCGGCCGGCGACCGGCCGCCGAGGCACCGGCTGCTGGCGCGATTGAATTACCGAAGGCTGCCGACGACGATGGCAATTCGACCGGCCAACACAATCGCGAATTACGTTCCGGGACATATTCGCTACAACAAGATAAAGACCATCACGCTCACACCCAGGGCAAGGAATTACGCATGGCTGGCGTTGAAACACATTGGATTCTTCCCGAGGGCCGCAGCGGACAGGGAAATAACCAACCCGGGGAAACCGTGCCGACGGTGGCGGAATCGAGTCAAAAGGCCGATATAAGTGGAAAAGGACCCGTCTATTCGCAGCAGATCGTCGGCTATGTGAATGTCGCAGCATCGGCTACAACCGCTCCACAACAATCCCAGACCGACCCGACTGCTGGCATGGTTGAATTACAGAAATCTGCGGATGACAATTCTTTGAAACAGCAAATTGCCCCTGGCAACGGTGCGCTGGCTTGGAAAGATACTGAGAGCGATGGGGTAGTTACTCCCATGACCGGCCTGCCCATGGCTAAAACTGAAGCGCCACTTCTGAGTAAAAATAGTGCGGCACCATCCGATCAGTTCATCGTTGCCACCAATTTCGTTTCCCAGAAAAACGTGGACCGGCTGGCCCGGAAATCAACACCTGAACCCACAGCCCAACCAGCCGAACCAGACGCCCCCATTCGCCAACCCGCGCCCAACACTCCCCTGCCCCAGCCGGAGATATTGACGGGCAGCAACGCGTTCTCCACATTTTCGCTCAACGTCAGCGATGTGTCGTTCAAACTCGCGGAGGCCAGTTTGCAAAACGGACGGCTGCCGGACACGGCGTCCATCCGCAGCGAGGAATTCATCAACGCGTTTGACTATCGCGATCCCGAGGCCGCGCCGGGCCAGCCGATGGCCTTCACGTCGGAGCGGGCGCGTTATCCGTTCGCGCAGAATCGCGAGCTGCTGCGGTTTGCCGTGAAAACGGCGGCGGCGGGTCGCCCGAGCGGCCGCGCGCTGAACCTGGTGTTGTTGCTGGATAATTCCGGCTCCATGGAGCGCGCGGACCGCGTGGCCATCATCCGCGAGGCGTTGCGCGTGCTGGCCGCGCAGTTGCAGCCGCAGGACACCGTGAGCATTGTCACGTTCGCCCGCACCGCGCGGCTCTGGGCGGATGGCCTCCGCGGCGACCAGGCGGGCGCCACGCTGGAACAGGTCGGCGGCATCACCCCCGAGGGCGGCACGAATCTGGAGGAAGCCATGCGGCTGGCGTACGCGACCGCCCGCCGCCATTACCTGCCCGACGGCATGAACCGCGTGGTGCTGATGACCGACGGCGCGGCCAACCTGGGCAACGTGGACCCGGACGCCTTTAAACAAAAAGTGGACGCGCAACGCCAGCAGGGCATCGCGCTGGACTGCTTCGGCATCGGCTGGGAGGATTTGAATGATGACCTGCTCGAACTACTCTCCAGCAACGGCGGCGGGCGCTATGCGTTCCTGAATTCGCCGGAGGATGTGGCGAAGGAATTCGCGGCGAAGCTGGCGGGGGCGTTGCAGATCGCGGCCGCAGATGTGAAGGTGCAGGTGGAATTCAATCCGGCCCGGGTGATTTCCTACCGCCAGATCGGCTACGCCAAACATCAGCTCACGAAGGAACAATTCCGCGACAACACGGTGGCGGCGGGCGAGATCGCCGCGCAGGAGGCGGGCAACGCGCTCTACACAATCGAGACCAATCCGAAGGGGGACGGCCCGGTGGCCACCGTGCATGTGCGCTACCGGATTCCCGGCACGCAGGATTATCGCGAGCATGGCTGGGACGTGGCCTACACGGGCACCGCGCCGGCACTGGATCAATCCAGCGCGGCGATGCGGCTCGCGGCGACGGCCAGCGCGTTTTCCGAATGGCTGGCGGCCAGTCCGTATGCGCAGGAGGTCACGCTGGATGAATTGCAAAAACTGCTGCGCGGCGTGCCGGAAATCTACGGCGCGGATGACCGTCCGAAGCAATTGGAAACGATGCTTCAAGCGGCGAAGAGTCTGGAAGGGAAGTAAGCATGCAACCGAAACCCAGCACACACCACGTGATAGCGCAGATTTCCAAATCTGCCTTAGCGGTTCCCAAACCTGCGTGCCAGGCGCGGGCCTTACGCTGGCGCAGATTCGATTACCCCACGCCAATCCACGCCCAGCCGGTTGGGAAACCGGCGATACGGCAGGCTGGGAAGCCTGCGCTACGCGGCCTTCGCCCAGCCATCGGCACGGCTGCAACGCCAGTCTTGGTAGCGCAGGTTTCCAAACCTGCCGTATCGCAGGTTTCCAAACCTGCGTGCCAGGCGCGTGCCTTACGCCGGCGCAGATTCGATTACCCCGCGCCAATCCACGCCCAGCCGGTTGGGAAACCGGCGATACAGCAGGCTGGGAAGCCTGCGCTACGCGGCCTTCGCAGAGTTATAGGCACTGCTCCAACGCCAGTCTTCGGGCCGGGCACACAAACCGGCGTTCACGGGATTGTTCCTGATATATCGGGCAATGCGCGACTTTTCCTCTTCCGTGCGGATCCAATGATCAAAGTATTCTCGCTGCCAAAACGGGCCTTTTCCCAGACCAATGATTTGCATGGCCTGTCGCGAGCTAAACTGTTTCCAAGACTTGACTATGTCCCCGAGCAAATGGCTGGGCATGGGCCATACGATGGCATGCACATGGTTTGGCATGATCACCCATTCTTGCAACAGATAACGCTGTTGATGAAAATGCCGCAAGACATCAGCAAGCATGCCTGCAACCTCTTCTCGCCGCAAATGGCATACGCCCATTCCCCGGTCAAGGCAGTGCTCCAATTTTCGCTGAAAGTCGCGCGCAATTTCTCCAGTCGGATCAATCACGCTGCCTTCTTCAGCCAATTGTCGTTTCGCACTGACCTTTTCCTGTTCAAACTGCAACAGCATTTCCCGGGGCAGGGAATCCGCCAGTCGGAAGGTGACAAAATAAGCAGCGCCTTCTCGTTTTACATGCGGCAAATAGCCGCGATTGTGAATGCCGGAACGGAGTGGATTAACGACGTCTTTCACGCCATCCGCACGCAACTGATGGCGCACACGATTCAGACCTGGATTCGGTTCATCCGGTATTGTGAACGGCATGGGAACACTCTGGCAAAGACCGCTCAGAAAAGCGAGCATTGCCCACTTGGAGTATCGCAGGTTTCCAAACCTGCGTGCCAGGCGCGTGCCTTACGCTGGCGCATAATCGATTACCCCACGCCAATCCACGCCCAGCCGGTTGGGAAACCGGCGATACAGCAGGCGGGGAAGCCTGCGCTACGCGGCCTTCGCCCAGCCATCGGCACGGCTGCAACGCCAGTCTTGGTAGCGCAGGTTCCCAAACCTGCGTGCCAGGCGCGGGCCTTACGCTGGCGCAGATTCGATTACCCCACGCCAATCCACGCCCGGCCGGTTGGGAAACCGGCGATACGGCAGGCTGGGAAGCCTGCGCTACGCGGCCTTCGCCCAGCCATCGGCACGGCTGCAACGCCAGCCTTGGTAGCGCAGGTTTCCAAACCTGCCGTATCGCAGGTTTCCAAACCTGCGTGCCAGGCGCGGGCCTTACGCTGGCGCATAATCGATTACCCCACGCCAATCCACGCCCAGCCGGTTGGGAAACCGGCGATACAGTCGGCTGGGGAAGCCTGCGCTACAACCGCGCGGCGGCATCACAATTCTTTTACAAACCCCTGACGCCGGCCTGACAACGGACACGCGTTATTGCCGCTAAAATTGGATTGCCTTATGAAAATTAAAACAAGCTTCCTCACGGCGGTGGCTGCCGCCCTCCTGCTGCCGGCGGCGGCCGCTCCGGTCACCTTGAGCGATTTCAAACTGACGGGCGATCTGGGCGGCGAGGCGGCGGCCTTCACCCTCACGGGCACGGCCAGGGTGGACGACGCCAAGGGCGGCGCGCTGGAATTGCTGTCCGGCCCGGTTGCGCTCACCAGCATTGATCCGCGCCAGAAATGGCATTGGGAAAACGACCATGGCCGGTTCCTCGCGCGGTTTGATCGCAGCGGCACGTTTCCCCTCGAAGTCCATTTCAACGCCGCCGTGACGCGCAGCAATGACTGGAGCGCGGTGGATTTCCAGGTGGCGCGCAGCGCGTTGCAGCCGGTGGTGTTGCACGGGCTGGCCACGAACACGGAATTCCAGTTCACCAGCGCGGCGCGCCCGCAACGCACGGGCAACGACTTCCTCAGCTATTTGCCGGTGGATGGCGCGGTGAGCCTGGCCTGGAAACAGGCGCGCAAAGAGAGCGAGGGAAAACTGTTTTACGCCGCCGAAATGCTGGCCCAGATCAGCGTGAGCCCTGATTTAATGCGCCAGACCGCCTTGTTGAACGGTAAAATCATGCAGGGCGAGCTGAGCCGGCTGGCGCTCAAACTGCATGGCGCCGGGGAAGTCACGCGCGTGCAGGGCGACGACGTGCTCGCGTGGAACGTGACCCCCGGCACCAATTCCGGGGAGCACGAGCTCATCGTGCAGTTCAACCAGCCGCAGAAAGATGCGTTTGCAATCACCGTGCAGATGCAGACGCCGCTGGGGACTTTTCCGCAAACGGCCGAGGCCATGCGGTTGGAGCCCGAAAACGCCACGCGCTTCGCCGGCAGCCTGCGGATTGTCAACCACGGCGCGGTGCGGCTGGAGGTGCTGTCCGCCAGCGGTCTGTCCCAGATTTCCCCGGATCAATTCCCCGAGGTGAACCTGTTTCAAGCCACCGGCAACCAGCGGTTTGCGTACCGGTTTTCCAGCGCGGATTTTGCCCTGCGCGTCCAGGCCGATCAAATTCTGCCGGAAGTGGGCGTGTCCGAGGTCCTGGCCTACAACCTGGGCGAAAGCGAGCTGGCGGTGGACGCGGAACTCGAGCTCGACATCCGCGAGGCCCCATTGCGCGAACTCTGGTTGCAGGTGCCCAAGGGCTACGCCGTGGCCCGGCTCACGGCCTCGGGCATGAGTGATTATTTCACCGGCGAGACCCCCGATCATTCCGGCGCGGAGCTGCGGATCGTCTATGGCCAGCCCATCGCGGACCGGCAGGTGGTGCAATTGCGCCTGGAACGCAACCAGTCGCTGGGAGAAACCAACTGGACACTGCCGCGCGTCGAGGTGGCGCGCGCAAAATCCGTGCGCGGCTTCATCGGCGTGGCGGCGGACAGCGGGTTCCGGCTCACCCCCGACCGCACGCAGGCGCTAACCGAAATTGCCACCGCCTTCTTTCCCCGGCAACTGGCGGGCATCCAGTCCGCCTTCCGCCTGAGCGAGCCGGACTGGCAGGCGGCGCTGCGGGTGGAGCGCCTGCCGCAGACCTTGCAGGCGGATGTGTTTCACCTCTTTTCCATCGGCGAAGGCATCGCCTACGGCAGCAGCGTGATGAATTATGTGGTCAGCGGCGCGCCGGTCTCGGCCTTTCACGTGGAGTTATCGGACGAGTATTTCAATGTGGAGTTCACGGGCAAGGACATCCGCAACTGGGAGAAGACGACCAACGGCTGGCTGGTGCAACTGCACACGCCGGTATCAGGACCCTATGCGCTGCTCGCCACCTACGAGCGGCCGTTCAAGCCGCAGGGCGAAACGCTGGCGTTCACCGGCGCGCGCCCGCTGGATGCGCAGTCCGAGTCCGGCCACACCATCATCATCAGCGCGTATCAATTCCAGGTGCAACCGGTGGCCGTTTCGCCGAGCCTGCTGGCGCTGGAGCCCGGCGAGGTGCCCCCGGAATACCGCCTGTTCTTTGACCAGCCGGTGCTGAAGGCGTACCGCTATTCGGCGCGGCCGTTTGAACTCAAGCTCGCGCTCAGCCCGCTGGCACAGGGGGAATCGCTCCCGCAAGTCGTGGATCGCGCCGCGCTCACCACGCATATTTCGAAGGAAGGCCAGGCCGTCACGGACGTGCGCTATTTCGTGAAAAGCCGGGGCAACCCGGATTTCCGCGTGACCCTGCCCGACCAGACGGATTTGTGGTCGGCATCGGTGAACGACAAACCCGTGGTGCCGGTGAGGGATGGCGACTCGCAACTGATTCCCCTGCCCCGCCACGCCGATCCCGACCTGGTGCTGCGCATCGATTTGAAACTCGCCGCCAAGGCCCAGGACGCCCGGCGCGTGACCGTGTCCACGCCCAGGGTGGCCGCGCCGGTCATGCTGGCCGAATGGCAATTGCAACCGGACGCCGGCCAGCGTTTGCAATTCCTCCACGGCACGCTCGCCCCGGTGGATGAAACGCCGGACGCCTCCGGGTTCGCCCAGCTCACCCAGATGGCGGCTGGTGACGCCAGCTCATTTTGGACTTCCCTCGGCATCACCCTGGGTTGTTTGTTGCTAACCCTGGTGCTCTGGCGCTGGGCGACCATGGAAGGAGCTTATCGCCAGAGTTCGCGGCATCTGCTGGGCGGATTCGCCGGCGCCCTGACGCTGCTGATCGCCGCGCTGGCCTTTTTACGCCTCGTGGGCACGATGGAATGCCTGCCCACCGGCACGCCGGATACCCTGACTTTTCTGGCCCCGGTGCAGCAGGCCGGCAACGCCATGACGGCCCAGGTCACCAATCTGGAGGCCAGACTCGCCGCCCCCGGTTCCCTGGGCCGCGCCTGGCCGGCGTTGCTGGCCGTGGTGGCGTGGCTGCTGGCCTGGCGGCAGGATCCGGGCTTCATGAAAGCGGCTTGCAGCCTCCTCGGCTGGACGGCTCTGGCCTGGGCCACCTTGCGTCTGCCCAACGGCGCGCCGCTCTGCTTCGCGGTCCTGGGATTGTTTTTGTTGGCGCGGGGGGTGTGGCCTTCGGCGCGGCAACTCTGGCGTTTGCCGGCAAAACCCGGAACCAATGCGCCGCCGGCAAACATCCCGCCGCTGGTCGCCCTCCTCGCCGGTTTGCTGCTCCTCGCAGCCGCCGGGAATGCCCGTGCCGCCGCGCTCCCGGAAACGGTGGACCAACAACTGCAAGTCGCCGATGGCTTGGTCACGGGCACGGCCAGAATCCACTGGCAGGCCGGACGCGGCGAGACGCTGCCCCTGTTGAACGATCCCGCCGTGCTGACCCATGTCAGTTATCCCAATGCGTTGAAATTGCAATCCGCGCCCGCCGATTCGCGCGGCACCCAGGAGTTGTTCGCGCCATCCGCCGGCGGATTTGACATTGAAGTGCAATACCAAATGCCCGTCACCAAGCGCAACAACGAGAGCGGCTTCGACCTGCCCGTGCCCGGCGGCCTGGTCAGTCACGCCACCGTCGCGCTCGTGAATCTCGACGTGGATGTGGCGTCGCCGCAAGCCGTCTCGGTGCAGCGCAGCACCAGCGGCAGCAACACCGTCGCCACCCTCGTGCTCACGCCCGGCAGCGCGTGGGTGGGCTGGAAACCGCGCAGCCGCGACGTGCGCAACGAGAAATCCGTGTTCTACGCCGAACTGTCACAACTCTACGCACCCTCCGCCGGCGTGGTCGAAGGCGTGCATCAGATTTCCATCCGCCCCGCCCAGGGCCAGGTCAGCGAGTTGCTCTTCACCGTGCCCGCCGGCGCCACCATCACCGACGTCTCCGAAGAGTCTCAATCCTCCGCCAACAATATTCAGCAACCGGCATCCGCCAGCGATAATCGGCAATCAGCCATCGGCAATCGGCCATCCCTCGTCTCGCTCTGGCGCTTCGATCCGGATACCCGGAAGCTGCGCGTCACGCTCAACCCCGCGCAATCCAAATTGTTCACCCTCGGCATCCGCTCGCAGGTCGCCACCGGTCCCCTGCCCTTCGCCCAACGCGTGGGCCTGATTTCCGTGGAAGGTGCGGCCAGTCAAATCGGCCTGCTCGGCGTCGCCACGGGGAACGACGTGCAACTGGATGACGTGACCGCCGGGAACTTCTCCCCCATCAACCTTGAGGATTTCCCCGCCACCGTCGCGAACCCGCTCGGCGAGCGCCTGCCCGGCCTGACCGTGCGCCGCGCGTTCCGCTATGCGGATCCCCAGGCCACCGCCGTGCTCAAGGCCTCGGCGGTCGAACCCGATGTGCGCGTGGAATCGCAGGCCACCCTGTCGCTCGGCGAGGACCGCACCGTGCTGGCCAGCACGGCCAACGTGGCCATCACGCGCGCGGGCATATTCAAATTGAGCTTCCCCCTGCCGGCGGGCTTCGACGTGGAATCCATCAGCGGCACCGCGTTGAGCCATTGGACCGAGCTGAAAACCGATGCCGGCCGGATCATCACCCTGAACCTCACCGGCAAGACCGATGGCGACCAGCAGTTCATCGTCAGCCTTTCCGGCCCCGGCGTGAAAACCGCCAGCCATTGGGCGGTCCCGCAGGTTGCCTTCCGCGAAGCCGGCAAACAGCGCGGCACCCTCCTGGTCGTGCCCGAACAAGGCATGCGCCTGGAAGCCGCCATCCGCGAAGGCGTCACCCAGCTCGACCCGCAAAAATCCGGCGTGCGCCAGAAAGGCGTGCTCGCCTTCCGCGTGCTGGAAACCGCGTGGAACCTCGCGCTCGACATCGAGCAGGTGGACCCATGGATTCAAGTCACCGGCCTGCAACACGCCACCGTCAACGAGGCGCAAATCAAGGTCACCGCCAATTTGCAGTATCAAATCGAGAACACCGGCCTCAAGACCTTTCGCGTCTATCTCCCCACCAATGCGGAAGGCGTCAGTTTCCAAGGCGACCAACTGGCCGATTTCCTGGCCGTGGACGGCATCACCACCAACGGTTTGCAGGCCTGGGACGTCAAACTGCACCGCCGCGTCATCGGCCAATACCTGCTGCAAGTTAGTTATCAAACCCCCGTCACCAGCCAGTCCGGCGAGGCGATCCTGCGCGGCGTGCTCGCGGCCGACGTGAATTTGCAGCGCGGCTACGCCACGGTGGAATCCGCCGGCCGCCTGCAAATCCGCGTGGACAACCCGCCGGACACCTTGCAGCCCACCGAATGGCAGGCCATCCCCCGCGGGTTGCAAAAGGATTTGTCCGCCGCCTCGGCGAATTTCGCCTATCGCCTCGTGGAACCCGATTTCCAACTGCCCTTGAAGCTCGAGCGCCATGACGCCACCAAGCTGCTCGCCGCCCACGTCAACGACGTCACCTTCACCTCCGTGATTTCCGACGCCGGCGTCATGCTCACCCAGGCCCGCCTGAACCTCCTGCCCGGCGACCTGCGCTTGCTCAAAATGACCCTGCCCGCCGGCGCGAAGTTCTGGTTCGCGTTTGTGGATCAAAACGGCGTGTGGCCCTGGCGCGAAGGCGACCACATCCTGATCCCGCTCGCACCAACCTCCCGCAGCGACCAACCTGTGCCGGTCGAAATCTATTTCAGTTGCCAGGCCGGCCAACCCGCCGGGGACGCCCTGAATCTGAACCTCTTCGCGCCCAAATTTGAACTGCCGCTGGAAAACCTCACCTGGCGCGTGTTCCTGAACGACAAGTGGCAGGTGAAAAAATGGCGCGGCTCCCTGCAATTGCAGCAGCAGGAAATCGTGGCCAGCGGACCCCAGGACGAACAAAGCTACCTGCAAACCGAATCCACCTGGCAGCAGGAAAAGACCAAACAGGCCGAAGAAATGCTCGCCGCCGGCAACACCGCACTGCAAAAAGGCGATCCGCAACAAGCGCGCCGCGCCTTTGCCTCCGCCTACGGCTTGTCCACCCACGACGAAGCCTTCAACGAAGACGCCCGGGTCCAATTGAACAACCTGAAATTACAACAAGCCCTGATGGGCCTCAATGTGCGCCAATCGGCCGCGACCGGGGAAAACCCCGCCGCCGGCAAACTGAACGAATTGCGCAACAACAAGGAAGGTAATTACACCCAGCAAGACGCCAAACAAATCCTCGATAACAACAGCGACGACGAAAACGCGGCCTTGATGAAACTGGCCAACCGCCTCATCCAGCAGCAGGACGCCGCCGTGGCCAATCCCGCCGTCATCCGGGCGAACATCCCCGAGCAGGGCCAACTCCTGACCTTCAAGCGCGCCGTGGTCGTGGACACCTGGGCCGACCTCAACCTCGGCCTGGACGTGCGCACCGCCAGAGTGGCCCCCTGGAGCCACCGCCTGCTGACCCTCGCCCTCGTGGCCCTGGTGCTGGCCGGCTTCGCCCTGCTCTCCCGCGCCCTGGTGAAATCGAGGGTGTGATTTCCCCGCCTCAACAACCAGCACCAGCGAAACCATGGCGAACCCGGATAGTTCAAGGTGAAATCGGCCAAAACTTTGCAACCCGTTGTAGCCCAGGCTTCCAACCCCGCTGTATCGGTGCTTCGCAATTTCCAGTGGAATCGGGCTACGGCCATTCGCTGCCGGGGTTGGTCTCGGGGAGCGCACGCGCCCTCGCGTGCGGCGGTTGACGCCTCGTCAACCGCGCCCACGCGCGCCTCCGCGCGTGGATCCCGCAGGGCAGGAGTCCACAATTTTGTCGTTAGCCCGGATATTTCATAGTAAAACCAG
>Ga0302275_10005365_pt1 | contig 12356 bp, 14 predicted proteins | sample III_Bog_N2_2_FD_200229 | JGI IMG/M metagenome (GOLD analysis project Ga0302275, IMG submission 200229) | Peat permafrost microbial communities from Stordalen Mire near Abisko, Sweden - III_Bog_N2_2 | ecosystem: Environmental > Terrestrial > Soil > Wetlands > Peat | place: Sweden: Abisko...
GGATTGGTACGTCACGCCGATCTTGCGCAGAATATTTTTGCGCTGGCGGCCTTCGGCGGTGACGATGTCGTCGCCGTCGATGATGATTGCCCCGGCCTTGGGATGGTACAGACCGATCATCTGCTTCATCAGCGTGCTTTTGCCGCAGCCCGAGCCGCCCAGGATGCAAAACACCTCGCCCGGATACACCGTAAAGGAGATATCCCGCAAGATGATGTCCGCGCCATATCCGGCGGTGAGGCCTTTGACCTCGATGATGTGCGTGTCCGAGGTGGGCTTCATATTTTCAGGGCGTAAAAGAGCACGGCGAAAATGCCGTCGAACACGGCGATCAGGATGATGCCGCTGACCACGGCGCTGGTGGCCGAATCGCCGACCGCGCTCGGTCCGCCCTTGGCTTGCAGGCCGCGCAGGCAGCCGATGCCGCAGACCAGGTGGCTGAAAACCACGGATTTGAATAGGCCGCCGGTCAAATCCGTCAACGTGACCGAGGCCACGACCTGCTTGGAGTAGGTGACCACCGGATAGCCGAGCGACACCATGACCACGCCGCCGCCGATCAAAGCAAAGAAATTAAAGAACATGACGACAAGCGGCATCACCGCCATGGCCGCGAGAACGCGGGGGACGACCAGAAAGCGTATCGGGTCCAGGCCCATGGTCACCAGGGCGTTGATTTCTTCGTTGACCTGCATGGTGCCGAGTTCGGCGGCAAAGGCCGAGCCCGACCGGCCGGCCATGATGATCGCCGTGACCAGGGGGCCAAGCTCGCGCAACATGGACAGGCCGAGCAAATTGGCGACAAAGATTTCGGCCCCGAATTGCTTCAGCGGTATGGCCGACTGGAATGCGGTGATCAGGCCCATGAGGAAACCGATCAGGATGATGATGGGCAGGCTGTCGGCGCCGGTGTTTTCGGCGAAGTGCAGAGCGTCTTTCCAGCGCAGCGCCTTGGGGCGCGCCAGGACGTAAAACAGGGAGGCCCAGAATTCGCCGACGAATTCGATGAGATTCCAGACGTCTCCCCAGACCCTGGCGGCGGCGTGGCCGATCTCGCTGGGCAGATCGCGGTGTTCGCGCAAGGTAACGTTCGGGCCCTGGACGTCCTTGAGGTCGAACATGGCCAAAAGCTGCCCGAACTCTTCGTGCAGACCCACAATGGTCAGGGTGGATTGGGCAGCCTCGGCCAAGCGGCGCAAATCGAGCAGCATGGCGGTGCCCGAACCGTCGCAATAGGTCACGCCGGAGACTTCCAGTTCGACGGCGCCGCCGCGCACCCCGGCCACGATTTTTTCGATCTTGTCCCAGACCTGGGCCGTGCCGTCGGCGTCCAGCCTGCCGGCCAGGACCAGGCGCAGGGTCTTTCCCGGCGCACCTTCGGTCGTGGTCAGGCTGACAAGAGCCTCCGGCGCCGCTTTCGCCGTATTTTTTATAAGACTCGGGGTCACTTTTTTTTGCATTCCTTCCACAAGGCGTCCAATTCGCTTTGGGGCATGCCTTGCAGTTCGCGGCCCTGTTCGCCGAGTTTTTTCTCGAGCGCGGCGAAACGGCGGATAAATTTTGTGTTGGCCGTTTCCAGGGCTTCCTCGCATTTGATTCCCATGCGCCGGCCGTATTCCACGAGCGTGAAAAGAATGTCGCCGAATTCCTCTTTTTGGGCGGCGGTGTCGCCGTCCGCCTGGGCCTGCTCGAATTCCTTCCATTCCTCGTGCAATTGCCCGAGCACTTCGGGCGCGCCTTGCCACGTGAATCCGGCCCGGGCGGCCTTGGCGTGGATGCGGTAGGCCTTGAGCAGGGGAGGCAGTCCCTTGGGGATGCCGCCGAGGACGCTATAGGACTTTTTCTCCCGCTTCTTGATTTTTTCCCAGTTGCTCCAGATTTCCGCCCGGTCGAGGTTGGCCGTCGTTTCAAAGACATGGGGATGGCGGCGGATCATTTTTTCCGCCAATCCGCCAGCGATTTCGCGGTATTCCATGGAACCGTCGCATTCAAAGAGCCGGATCAGGAAACACAGCAAAAAAAGGACGTCGCCGAGTTCCTCGCGCACCCCGGGGATGTCGCCCTCGCGGATGGCCTCGGTCAGTTCAAACGTTTCCTCGACAACGTAATCGCACAAGCTGGCCGGTGTCTGTTCTTTGTCCCAGGGGCAGCCGTCGGGGCCGATCAGGGCGCTTAAGACATCCATGACCGCTTCCAGGTCGTACCGTGTTTTTCGTGTCATGGCGTTTTTTTGATGGGAACCGCGGAAAGGGTTTGTTGGATTTTTTGCTTCACATCGGCGGGGGTGAAGTCCGTCAGCATCTTACTGACTTCGGCGACATAGGGCAAAAGTTTGGAGTGCTGGGTGAATTCCGGCTTGGAGCCGAACGCGGTTATGATCATCAGGACCAGGGCGGTCAGGATGATCCCCTTGCCCAGGCCGAAGGCCAGGCCGAACAAATTGTTGGCCCACTGGACCATGGCCAGCTTGATCAGGCCGGTCAGGCCCAGGACCACGATGCGCACGGCCAGGATCACGGCGACCACGATGATGATGTAGGCGGCCAGCCCGGTGTACTCCGGGGAGGACATGACATTGACCAGATAGGGCGCCAACCGGGCATGATAGAGGTTGGCGAAATAGATGGCCGCGAAAATACCGAACAGCGAGGCCGCTTCCGTGACCAGACCCCGGCTGTATCCCCGGGTGGCGAAAAAGCACCAGGTGATGAGGATGAGCAAGTCGGCGATGTTCATAGGCTTGGCCCAATGCGTGGTGACGCAACGTTGCCGGCACGGCCGGAGTGTATCAAGGCGGCGGGCCGCCTTGAAAACCGCATAATTTCGCTTGAGCGCTTGTAATGCAAAGTCGAATATTTCGCCAGAGCGTTTGCCGGCGCGAAAGACGGCCGCTCGACCCTGCCCGGACCCGCCCCGGCTGGCAACCTGTATTATACGCGTCAATATTTGTCGCGGGGCATTTCCTTGCCCGGCCGTGCCCCGACGCGGTTTCGCCCGACCGGCGCGCGGCGCGGCCTCGCGCGCCCGGGCGGGGAATGTTTGGCTGGCGAGGTGAAAAATATCACGGACCGAGCACGATATGCTCGTCGGTGAAAACGGCTGTCCCGAAAACAAAATTGCGCTGGGACAGGGTGTTTCCCAGTTCCGGGGCCGGGGCGATCTCCCACCACCACGCCGCGGTCGCGTTTTTGAGGCCCAGGCCGAACAGGGCGTCCTCGCTTTCGACTTCGGGCGCGCCGCCTTGGCGGCGGTATTCCCGGACGGTGTCGGTTATCAGACAGGCGACGCCGGGCAGGGAGGCCAGCCAGCGCAGATGGGTGGCAACCAGGTTGCGGCCCAAGGCGTCCAATTCCTTGTGTTCGTACAGGCCAAGCCCGGCCAAGGCGTGCAGGGGCAAAACCGCCAATTGGGAGGCCAGGTTGCAGGAGACGACCAAGTCGTAGCCGCGCCCAATCGCGGGGACGGGCGGCGGTCGGCCCGGATCGAAAGTTTTTTTGCCCTTCCCGGCGGCGGCGATGGACGCGACGACCCCGGTCAGGTCGGCCTCGATGAAGCCGACCCGGTCCGGCGGGTAACGCTTCGCCAGGCCGCGCAAATGCACGATGTCCAGGCAATCGACCCGGTCGAACTTGGCCAAGAGCGCCTCCATGGGCGCTTCGAGCAGGAGCCCGGAGCCGCACACCAGCGCGGACCCATGGCCCGGGCAGGCGTCGATGGCCTGGCCGATGGTCGTATGGCAGTTTTCGATGTGGCTGGACCAGTGCGCCGCGTTCCGGGCGGCCCGGGCCTGAAAGGCCACGGCTTCGTACAGATAGCCCAGGGATCTGGCCTTGGCCGCGCAGGGGGTGAGCAGGTAGCGCAGGGCCTCGCGCAGCATGAATAGGCCCGCTAGGCCTCGTCGAGCCAGGTTTCGAGTTCCGGGGCCAGGCCGCGCGAGAATTCGTCCGTCAACTCGACCATGCCGACGCTGGCCGCGCCGACACGGCCGACCACGATGCCGGCGGCGGCATTGGCGGCGATGCAGGCTTCAAGCAGGGTCAATCCGCCGGCCAGCCCCAAGGCCATGGTGGCGATGACCGTATCGCCGGCGCCGGTCACGTCGAAAACATTCCGGGCGACGGTTGGGATGCGGGTGATCTTTCCCGGGGAGGTGAACAGGGCGATGCCCTCGGCCCCCAGGGTGATGAGCAGATGCTTGGGACGCAGTTTCTTGAAAATGGCGTGTCCGGCCTTGATGATCTCCGCCTTGCCGTTCAGTCTCAGGCCGGAGCATTCGGCGGCTTCCTTGAGATTGGGCGTGAGCAGGCCCATGCCTTGGTACAGTTCGTACTGGTAGGTTTTGGGATCGACGATCACCAGCGGCGGATCGGGGAGGGCGGCGGCCTGCTCCCGGATGGCGTCCATGACGGGCGCGCTGATCACGCCCTTGCCGTAGTCCGAGACGATCACCGCGCCCACGCTGTCCATATAGCGGCCGATGGTCTGGATCAGCATGTCCCGGCGTTCGCGGTCGAGGGGCTCTCTGATTTCCCTGTCCACCCGGACGACTTGCTGGTTGCGGGCGATGATCCGGGTCTTGATCGTGGTCGGACGGGATTTGTCGGCGATAAGTCCCGCCTCGATGCCCTCGTTTTCCAGGAGCACGCCGATCGCATGGCCGGCGTCGTCGTCGCCGGCCACGCCAAGCAACACGGGATGGCCGCCCAGGGTGGCGACGTTTTTGGCCACGTTGCCGGCGCCGCCGAGCAGATGGCGTTCTTTTTCAACCCGCACGACCGGCACCGGGGCTTCCGGGGAAATGCGCTCGACCTCGCCGAAGAGGTAATGGTCGAGCATCACGTCGCCGACAATCAGGATGCGGGCGCCGTGCAGGTTGCCGAGTTTCGCGGTGAGGGGCGCGCCGCCGGTCACGAAGCCTCCCCGGTGATCTTTTCCAGGATGTCGTCCAGGGATTCCTTGCCCTTGTACTTGATGACGATCCGGCCGCGCTCGAGGACGCCCTTGATCTCGACTTTGGCGCCGAGATGCGCTTGCAATTTGTCCTGAAAGACCTCCAGGCGATCGTCAACCGGTTTTTCGCCGGTTTTTCTGGCCGCGGGCCGCGCTGCCGTCCGGGAATCAGGGGTGTCGGCGCTGCTTGGGTCCGTCCGCGCGAGCGCGCTGTCCAGGCCTTCGGGAAAGTGGCCGTTGAGCTTGAAACAGACGGCCATGGTTTCGGCCTCGCGCACGCTGAGCCCCTTCTCCAGGATCGTCTGGTGCAATGCGGCCCGGGCCGCGTCTTCGGATACGGCCAACAGGGCCCGGGCATGGCCGGCGCTGATCGAGCCCGTGGCGACGTCGTCGAGTATTGCGTGCGGCAATTGGAGCAGGCGCAGGGCATTGGCGACGCCGGCACGGCTTTTCCCGATGCGCAGGGCGATGTCTTCTTGGCTGAGCGAGAGCATCTCGCGCAACCGGGCGTAGCCCTTGGCTTCGTCCACGGGATTGAGGTTTTCGCGCTGGAGGTTTTCGATCAGGGCGATGACCAGGGTTTGTTCGTCCGTGAGTTCCCGGATTACGGCCGGGACCTGCGTCAGGCCGGCCAGGCGGGCGGCGCGCATCCGGCGTTCGCCGGCCACGAGCTCGAAGTCGGCCTCCGGGTCCGAGGCGATCTCCCGGGCCAGGATGGGCTGCAAGACGCCCTGGGCTTTGATGGAGGCCGCCAGTTCGGCCAGCGATTCATCCGGGAAGGCGGTTCGCGGCTGATAGGGATTGACCCGTATCCGGTGCAGCGGGATCAGGCGCGCCTCGGCGGCATGTTCTTCCACGTTCGTCTGGCGGATAAGCGCGTCCAAACCCCGCCCCAGTCCTCTCGGCCCTGCCATGGCTTCTCCCTGTGATTGGTTCTTGACTCGGTTATAAAGGGTCTTACTCTATCAGGCGAAATTCCGGCAAACCGGCCGGAGAATATCCATCCCTGGAGCAATCATGATCAATGCCGCGTCACACGTCAGTCTTCTCTATGATCACGAAAAACACTTCGTGGGCGTTTTTTTAAGTCCCGAAATCTGGAATCTGGTCCAGCGCGATATTGTCCCGATCTTGGAAAAGGGTTTGGACACCCTGGACACCTCGGCGATTCCCAAGGTCAAACCCGAGCCGACCAAGGATTGGAACAACCTGGTCGCTTCCTGGGACTACAAATATCCGCTTCCCGTGGACGTCTCCTGCCAGGCTTGCGGGGCGCACAGCGTTGATTGGCAGGCTGACGATCCGCGCCTGTTCCGTCTGGTCGGGGCCAACATCGCCGGGCTGGCCACGTTTGTCTGCCAGGGATGCGGCGCCAAGACGGTGAAAAAACATTTCAAGGACCATGTCGTGCTGGAGTGCCACGCCGGGGAATTGCCGCCCACCATCGTCAAGATACCCATGCTGCCCAAGAAATAGACCCCTGGCGCTCACGTCCCCGCCTAGTGATACAGGTTCAGGGGCGTCGGCGAGCGCCTGACGACTTCCTGGGCCAGGGCCAAATACGCCTCGGCTCCCTTTGAACGCGCATCGTGGGCAATGACCGGCTTGCCGAAGCTCGGCGCTTCGGAGAGCCGGATATTGCGCGGGATGAGCGTGCTGAAGGAATGATCCGGGAAACACTTCCAGATTTCGCGTTTCACATGCCGGTTCAGCTTGTTGCGCGAATCGTACATGGTGAGCACCACGCCGAGCAGCGCCAGCTCGGCGTTGAGCCGTTTGCGGACCAGTTCGAAGGTGCGCAGGAGCTGGGCCACGCCCTCCAGGGCGTAGTATTCGCATTGCAAGGGTGCGAGCAGTTCGGTGGCGGCGCACATGGCGTTTAAGGTCAGAAGCCCAAGCGAGGGCGGACAGTCGAGCAGGATGTACTCGTAATCCGGAGCCACGGCTTCCACCACCTTGGCGAGATAAAATTCCCTTTTGTCTTTCCCCACCAGCTCGATGTCGGCGGCGACCAGATCCGAACTGGCCGGCAAGAGCCCGAGGAAGGGCAGTTCGGTGGTCTTGATGGCCTGCGCGGTTCTCTCCGGATCAAACAGCACGGTGTACAGGCTGTCTTTGACTTGATCGGGATAGACGGCCAAACCGCTGGACGCGTTGGCCTGGGGATCGCAATCGATCAGTAGGGTCTTTTTTTCCATGACCGCCAGGGAGGCGGCCAGGTTGACGGCGGTCGTGGTTTTGCCCACGCCCCCTTTTTGATTGGCGATGACGATGACACGCGCCATGAGATCCCCCGCGGCAACAGATTTTCAAGACACTGGGACCTGTCTAGAAAATCAAACGCACTTCGTCAATACGCGCGGTAGGGGGCGCACCCGCGTTTCACGTGAAACAACGCGACATTGTTTCACGTGAAACAGGGCTATTCTTTGACCGATCGGTGGCAGTACGCCTTGGCGTCGTCGAGAGATTCGACAAGTAAAACAGTGTCTTCCAACTGGCCCTTTTTGACCGTGGAGAGGAGTTGGCTGGCGAGGTGGGCGAAATCCTCGGCTTCACCCACCCATTGCTCCTTGGCCTGGAGCTCGAGCATTTGGGCGAGCTTAACAAACTGGGCGGCGTCCTCAAGGTTTGGCAGCGCGCCCTCGTCGGTGGCCGACTTGATGGCCAGGAAAACTTTCTCCAGGCTTTGCTTTAAAGCGACAAAGTTCATTGATGCGTCCTCAATGTTTCTTGCCGATGCCGTTTGAGTCCTAGGCGCGATAATATTCGCGATACCAGGCGATAAAACGCTCGATGCCGGTTTCGATCGAGGTGGACGGACGAAAATCGACATCTCGCACCAAGTCGTCGACATCGGCGACCGTGGCCGGGACATCGCCGGGTTGCAATGGCAGATAAATCTTCTGGGCCTCTTTGCCAAGAGTTTTTTCAATGACTTCAATGTAGTGCTGGAGTTCGACGACATTGTTGTTGCCGATGTTGTAGAGACGGTAAGGCCCCTTGCTCGACGACGGATCGGGGTTGCGGCCGTCCCAGTCGGGGTTGGGGGTCGGGGTGCGCATGGCGACGCGGACAATGCCCTCCACGATGTCGTCGATGTAGGTGAAATCCCGCTGCATCTTGCCGTGGTTGAAGACCGTGATCGGCTTTCCTTCAAGGATGCCCTTGGTGAACAGGAACAGGGCCATGTCCGGGCGGCCCCAGGGGCCGTACACCGTGAAAAATCGCAGCCCGGTGCAGGGTAGGCCGTAGAGGTAGCTGTAGGCGTGGGCGGTCAGTTCGTTGGACTTTTTGGAGGCGGCGTACAAGCTGATGGGATGGTCCACGTTGTCGTGCACGGAGAAGGGCATGTTCTGGTTGAGACCGTAAACCGAGCTCGAGGAGGCGAAGACCAGGTGCGACACGCCGTTGTGGCGGCAACCTTCCAGGATGTGCGTGAATCCGACGATGTTCGAGGACACGTAATCCATGGGGTGGCTGATGCTGTGGCGCACTCCGGCCTGGGCGGCCAGGTTGACCACATGGGTGAATCCCTGCGCGGCGAAAAGCGCGTCGAGGGCCGGCTTGTCGACCAAATCCAGCAGCTCGAAAGTGAAGCGCGGATTTTGTTGCAGAATGGCCAGGCGGTCTTTTTTGAGTTCCACGGAGTAATAGTCGTTGAGGTTGTCCAGGCCGACCACGGGGTGGCCCATGGACAAGAGGCGCTTGCTCAGATGGAACCCGATGAATCCGGCGGCGCCGGTGACAAGAAATTTCATGAAGGACTCACTTCCCTGTTTGGAGGGCCTGAAAGGTTCGCCTGTCGTCGAGCCTGAGCTCACATCAAGGCCTTGATCCGCTCGACCGCCTGTTCCGCGAGCGCATTGGGAAAAGGCAACAAGGCCTTGGTCTCGGGAAAGAGCAGAACCGTCAGGTTGCGGTAATACCACTTATCGCCAAGGCCGCGCGTAAAAGGAAAAAGCGCCTCGGCCGCGTCCGCGCCGAACAACAGCAGGTAACGCGGACCAAGACGGCCGATGCATTCCCAAAAGGAGGAGGCGTCAAACCGCAAAGCGTCGCCATCCGGTACGGTGCACGGAACGAAAACGGTTTTGCCCGGCATGTTCGCGCTCTGGGCGATCAAGCCGGCCCACAACGCGCGCCGGGCCGGATCGGAACGGCCGCACAGGTCAAAGCCCAGTTCCGGGTAGGTCAAGGCGAACGTCGGCCGGCCCTTGGCCCGGGCAAGGCAATCGGAAAACGGCGCAAGCAGCGCCGGGGCCGCGTCTGTTCGCGGCACCAGGGCCCCGGCCGAAAGAATATGCACGAGCCCGGATTCGCGCCAGGTACGCATGGTCGCGTAGTCCATCACAGGCTGACGGCCAGGTCCCATAATTTCCACGCGTTTTCGGTTTTTGACACCAGCGGCCACGCCTGTTCGCCGCCGCGCGCGTCGACCACGAGCAGCCGGTTCGTGCTTGCGGCGAAACCGGCCCGGTCCTGGTTGATCAGATTGCCGGCCACGATATCGCAATGCTTGCGCTCGAGCTTGGCCTTGGCCGAGGCCGCGAGATCGTTCGTTTCGGCGGCAAAGCCGATCAAAAATTGATCCTCTCGCTTCGTCTCGCCCATGGCCCTCAGGATGTCGCGGGTGGCCGCCAGTTCGATACGGGGAAGGTTGCGGCCGTCCGGGTCTTTTTTAAATTTTTCTCCGCCAAACGGTACGGGCGAAAAATCGCTCACCGCGGCGGTGGCCGCGCAGATGTCGCAGCCGGGCCAAATTTCCAGGCAGGCTTCAAACATTTGCGCCGCGCTGACGACCGAAGTCACCCGCACATCGGGAGGGAACCACCAGGAAACCGGGCCGGATACGACCCGCACCTCGGCCCCGCGCAACCAGGCGGCCATGGCCATGGCCGCGCCCATCAGGCCGGTCGAGGGGTTGGACCAGAACCGGGCGCCGTCCCAGAATTCCCTGGTCGGCCCGAGCGTGACCAGAACTTTGCGGCCCAAAAGATCCTTGGGCGCGAGCGACTTCAAGGTCAGGGCATTGATGCGTTCGGCGCCGGCCAAGCGGCCCTGCCCGGTTTCGCCGCAGGCCATGGGGCCGGTTTCCGGCTCGATGCCGATAGCACCCCGGGCCAGGAGTTTGGCCCAGTTTTCGCGCACGGCGGCGCTGGCCCACATGCGTTGATTCATGGCCGGAGCGAGCAGCAGGGGGCCCGAGTAGGCCATGGCCTGGCACGAGAGCATGTCGTCGGCCAGGCCGTGGGCGATCTTGCCCAACGTATTGGCGCTGGCCGGGGCGATGAGCATGGCGTCGGCGCCGGCTCCAGGTTCAAGATGGCCAAACGGCTCATCCCTGGAATCGAACATCGGAGCATAGACCTGTTCCGCGCCGAGCGAGGCGAACGTGAGCGGGGTGATGAAGCGGCCGCCGGCTTCGGTCAGCGTCACCGTGACGCGCAGATTGTTGTCCAGAAAGTCGCGCACCAGGCCGGCCGCTTTATAGGCGGCGATGCTGCCGCATACGCCCAAATGCACGGTTTTGCCGAGAAACAGGGGAAAATGAAGATGAGGCGGCAGCATATCGATACAGTATAATTGAGGTGTGAAACGCGATTGCGAAGTCTGGTCGGGGCGACTGGATTCGAACCAGCGACCCCCTGCTCCCAAGGCAGGTGCGCTGCCAGGCTGCGCTACGCCCCGACGTCAAGGTCCAGTTCGCTACAGAAAAACCGGCGCCCTGGCAAGGCGTGACGGCCGCGGAGCGCTTTCTCCGTTATTTTTGATTGACCTTCGGCACCACGATGATCGGGCCTATGTTCGTCTGCGGTTGAACCTGTTTCGGGGGCTTGGGCGTGACCTCGATCACCGAATCGCCCTGCTGGTCGCGGTCGATCAGTATATTGCCCTGGGTGGTGCCCATTTGGTAATCGCGGCGTGGCTGGTCTTGGGCCGCGGGCGGTTGCCGTGTCGCCCCGGGGGCGGCCTCTTGCGCCCGGGCGCACGGTAAAACGCCCGCCAGGAGCATCAAGGAGAAACCCGCCGCCGCGAAAAACCGGCGTGCTCCCGGCCGCAACGACATTGTCTTGCCGCAGGTCATGTGAAACTCCCTTGAGTTTTCGGCCCGAAAAGCCTAGGAGAATAAAAATTGTGGCGCGTCCGGGCGAGCCCCGAACTTAAACGCTGACCGAACTTGCCGCAAGTCTATACGGATTGATGGAAATTTCCAGACTTATCTTTGACGGGCGCGCGGCACAGCCGCCGGCCGGGGGATGATGGCGATCATGAGCAGTGACAAGAAAACGGCGGGCGAGCGGTCGCAGGCGTACAAGCAAGCCGGGGTGGATATCGAGGCGGGCAATTCGCTGGTTTCGCGCATCCGGCCCCTGGCGGCGGCGACGTTCACCAAAAGCGTGATCACCGACATCGGCGGATTCGGCGGTCTGTTCAAGCTCGACACCACCAGCATGGAAGATCCGGTGCTGGTGTCCTCGACCGACGGGGTGGGCACCAAGCTCAAACTGGCCTTCGCCTACGACGGCCACGACGGCATCGGCATCGACCTGGTGGCCATGAGCGCCAATGATATTTTGGTTCAAGGGGCAAAGCCGCTGTTTTTCCTGGATTACTTCGCCACGGGCAAGCTCGATTTGGATATGGCCGAACGGGTCATCAAGGGTATCGCGGAAGGCTGCAAAGATGCCTGTTGCTCTCTGATCGGCGGAGAAACGGCTGAAATGCCGGACTTTTATCACCAAGGTGAATACGATCTGGCCGGATTTTGCGTTGGCCTGGTGGACAATGCCAAGATCGTGGACGGCTCGAGCATCGGAGTCAGCGACGCGATCATCGGCCTCAAATCGACCGGCGCCCACGCCAACGGCTATTCCCTCATCCGCAAGCTGGCGGCCGATCAAGGTTTGCGCCCAGGCGACCCGTTCCCGGGCGAGACCCGCCGCGTGGCCGAGGTTCTCCTCGCCCCGACCCGGATCTACGTCAAAACCGTACTCAACCTGCTGCGCGACTTCACCATCAAGGGCATGGTGCACGTCACCGGCGGCGGTTTCTACGACAACGTCCCCCGCATCCTGCCGCGCGGCGTCGCGGCCACCTTCCAGTTCGGCTCCTGGACCGTCCCGCCGCTCTTCGCCTGGCTCAAAGAAGCGGGCGCGCTTGCCTGGGAGGAGATGTTCTCCATCTTCAACTGCGGCATCGGCTACATGCTCGTCGTCGACTCCGAGGCGGCCGAGGAAATCCTCGGCAGACTCAACGGCGGGTTGCACGAAGAAGCCTGGATCATCGGCTCCATCGTCAAAACGGCCGATCCCAACCAACCCAGAGTCGTCATTAAGGGCATTGAGGGCATGGGGGGCGCATGATGCAATCGGGGGAGGAACCCTTTGTGAACAAAGGGTTCC
>Ga0302275_10005371_pt1 | contig 12348 bp, 8 predicted proteins | sample III_Bog_N2_2_FD_200229 | JGI IMG/M metagenome (GOLD analysis project Ga0302275, IMG submission 200229) | Peat permafrost microbial communities from Stordalen Mire near Abisko, Sweden - III_Bog_N2_2 | ecosystem: Environmental > Terrestrial > Soil > Wetlands > Peat | place: Sweden: Abisko...
AGCAGGGGCTGAAGCCCGGACTCATTTGATGGGGTTTATCGGCCCGGCTGAAGCCGTGCCCTTGTTACAAAGCCCCCCTTGCCTGGGCAAAGATGAGTTTTTCCGCAGCCTTTAAAACCCCTCTTGTTCAAGGCCGTGATCGGCACGACTGAAGTCGTGCGCTGACACAAGAAAATATCTCGACTCGTTTTTCTGCAGCCACTGGAGACGCGCTAAACGCTGCGCTCGACAGCGGCCTCAATTTCCTGGGTCAGCGCTTCCGCGGCATTGATGCACGCGCTGCGGCTTACATCGAGGTGGGTCACCAGCCGGATGGAATCGGCACTGAAGGCGCTGACCAGCACGTCGCGCTCTTTGAGGCGTGCAGCAAGCTCGGGCGCACCGTGGCCGGCGGGGAGCCTGAAGATGACGATGTTGGTCTCAACCGAATTCAGATCGATGTTCACTCCCGACGTGTTGGCCAGGGCTTCAGCCAGCAGGCGGGCATTGGCGTGATCTTCGTGCAAGCGTTTCGGGCCTTGCTCGAGTGCCATCAATCCTGCGGCTGCGAGAATACCCACCTGACGCATGCCGCCGCCCAGCGCTTTGCGGAACCTGCGCGCCCTGGCAATCAGTTCCTCAGAGCCCACCAGAATGGATCCAACCGGCGCGCCGAGCCCTTTTGACAGGCAGAACATCACGGTGTCGAATCCGCGGGTGAGGGTTTTCACGTCTACGCCCAGGGCGACGGAGGCGTTGAAGATTCTTGCGCCGTCCAGGTGGGCTGGGAGGTTGTATTTTTTTGCGCCGGCCCAGATCTCTTCGAGGATTGGAAGGCTGGAGACGCGGCCGCCGGCGAGGTTGTGGGTGTTCTCAATTTCGATGAGGCCGGTGTGGGCGCGGAAGTTGCTCTTCTGCTCGATGACCTGCTCGATTTGCTTCCACGTCAGGATTCCGTCGCTGGTGGGCACGGCGCGAATTACGCAGCCGGAAAACACGGCGGTCGTGGCCATTTCCCAGTCGAGAATGTGGGCGCGGCCATCGGCGATCACCTCTTGCCCCGGCTGCGTGTGGCAGCGGATGGCGATCTGGTTGCCCATGGTGCCGGTGGGAATAAATAGGGCGTCTTCGCGGCCGAAGGTTTCAGCCGAGCGGCGCTCCAGGAGATTGACGGTAGGGTCTTCGCCGTAGACGTCGTCGCCGACTTCGGCCGCGGCCATGGCCGCGCGCATTTGCTGGGAGGGGCGGGTTACGGTGTCGGAACGTAGGTCGATCAAGTCAATCAAAAGATTTTGCCCCTTTGAGATGGGTGAAAGAGCTCAGTTTGAGAACGCGCGGACCTCATACAGGAAAATCCCAATGAGAAAGACACCGCCCACATAGTATGCTGCAACTTCCAACCAATACCGTTTCGGCTCTTTGGCACGATAGACCCAACCGTGAAAGCGGATCCACGCTTTTCCGGTGTACGTATAGAGCACCGCCAGGAAAAGGATGAACATCCCGGCGACAAACAAAGTATACGGCGGCCTTAGAAGCCAGAACGAGTCACGCATGAATGACTTCCATTTCCTTGATCGCGCGCGACGTCTAGCAGCCGCAGCAGCGCCATTTCCAGATACCCTGTCCCTACCTTCTTGTTCCCTAGCCGCTGTTCCCTGCCTCTACGGTATCTGCTTCATTGGCAATTCCATCACCGGCGTGCGCTTGTCGCCGTTTACGGCGTAGGCCCAGAGGCCGTGGAAGTTGGCGCGGATGCCGGGTTCGGTTTTTAGAAATGCGCTCAGCACCGACGTCGCCTCAGTGCGCAGAGCTGCGGGGTCGGTGACGCCGGTTGATTCATACGCGATGGCAAGATCGGGCTGGCGCAACGATGCGTCTTGCGTCACTCCTACAATCTTCCACGTGCGGTCGCCATCGGGGATCGACAGCGGCAGCGCTTTGCGCGGATCAGGCGTAATTTGCGACTGCTCCTGCCCAAGCTTCTCGAGGTTGGGGGACGACATGAAATCCACGGGCAACAGCAGATAGTGAGCGATGTCGTAGGCGTACCACGCGCTCCACGGGTCGTCGGCGGACAGGGCGCGCGCCCGCTTCCAGTACCAGACGCCGTCATGCCCATCGAGCGCGCCGGGGCGCAGCGTTAGCCCGGCCAGCATCCACGAGGAGCTCGACTTGTCCCAGGCCAGGATGAGGCCCAGTTGCCCGGCGAGTGGCGAACCAACGACATCTCCCAGCACCACGGCGTAGCGGCCCGGCGGCAGCTCTCGCATAAGAATCGTGACTGTAATTGAGCCGCTTGAATTTGAGCAGAAGAACTGCGTATCCTGCGTGGCCGGCTGCGTGCTTGCGTCAAGCAGAAACGCGTCGCGGAAAGCGATTTGACCGCCTTGCACCAGCGCCTGTCCCTGGGTTACCGTCGCAGAGATCGAGTCCCAGGCCGAAGCCTCAGCCGGAAGCAGCGCAGCTTTCAGCCCGGTCAGGTCCTGGCCGGCAATGGCCGTCGAAATTCGGGTTCCCGCTGCTGCAATCGCCTCGCGATCGGCAGCCGAAAGCTCGGCCTGCATGGTGCAGCTGACGCAAAATCCCTGGGCCGAAGCACTGATGAGGGCGGCCGCAGCCAAAACTTTCAACCATGAGCGCATTGTTCGCGGTATCCTTTCCACGGACTTTCTTTCTTGAGGGGCTGCTTTCACTTTGACGCAGCCAACTTTGAAAACTGGCTCTCCGTTTATCTTTGACGCCGGTTTCGAGCGTCCGTGGGTCACTGCTAGTCTAGTACACAGCGGCGGCATGGAATCCCGGATAACGTCACAGGCGATTCGGCAGGCGCGAGGGGACGCTCGATATGCAATCCGGCACAAATTCGCGAGCTTTCTGCCGGCGGCCTATACAGGCTGCGGAAGAATTCATTGAGCGAAGCAATTGCTCAACGTGCGGCCTAGCAGGGGCTGAAGCCCAGACTCATTTAATGGGCTTCATTGGCACGGCTGAAGCCGTGCCCTTGTTACAAAGCCGCGTTGCCCGGACAAAGACGAGTTATTCCGCAGCCTGTATAGCCACCAAAGCAGGCTGGGCGGCTGTCGCGGCCCTGATCGCGCTAGTTGCCGCGGGCGCGATGCTTGACGCCCAAAACCCGGCTCCGCCAACCGTTCAGCCTGACTCGCAGCCCCTGCGCCCTATGCGCAATCCACCCCAGCGGCAGAACCTGACCACCGCTAAACCTTCTCCCTCAACACCGGCGCCAGAGGCTGCCCAAACGCCCCAACCCGAGCCGCCCAAGCCCGACTGGCCAGTAAATAACAAGCCCACACCCGCCACCATCACTTGGGATACCAATGGGCTCGTGGTTGAAGCCAATAACTCAAGTCTGGATGAGATTCTGAAGGAAGTGGCCACCCGTACCGGCGCCAAGCTGGAGGGTAGGGTTAGCGATGAGCGCGTATTTGGCTCTTATGGCCCAGGACCCGCCCGCAACGTGGTTATGCAACTCCTCGACGGAACCCCCTATAACGTGATGATGCTTGGCGACCAGGGCGAAGGGACTCCGCGTGAGATTGTGCTTTCCAATCGCCCCACCGGGGCTGCGCCTGTGAACGCGCCAAATAACAGCGAAGACGAGACTGAATACGAACAGCCGCAGCAGCCCATCCCCGGTATTCCACCCGTCCGCGGCACTTTTGGTCCCCAGGGAATGCCGCCTGAGCAAAATCAAAATCTGATTGAAGAGCGCCGAGCCGAGATTGAGCAGCGCCAGGAGCAAATGCGGCAGCAACAAGAGCAACAACAACAGCAACAGCAGCAACAACAGCAGCCGCAACCCCCTCAGCAATAAGCGCCTGGCCCTTAAGAATGAGCGCCTCAGCGCGCATTCTTGCGCTGCTCTCTGCGCAATTCCGCCAAAGAGAAGCACGCTGTACTCAATACTTTGAGATAAGGTTTCAGGGAAAGGCGTTTACAATCCAGCGGGTTCAGGCCGGCTGGCCTTGATGCGTACGGCGGATTGCGGGCGCATAATAGCAAAACCGGCACGCAGAATTCCGTAAGCCGCCAGGATGCCAAGCACCATGGAGCCAACGGTTGCACATGCCAGCATCGCCAGATTCAACAAGTTATCCATTATCTCCGCCTATGAATCTAATGCCTTCTATTTTCGCCGGGTTGCTTCAACCTGCGCAACAGCCCGCCGCCTTTGGTGATTGTCGCAGAGACTCGCTTGATTGCCTCACGCGTTGACCATGTTTTCTATTGGCAAATAGAATACCCCCAGGGCCTTTGAAAAATGTGAAGGGTCTAATGTAACCGGCCCGGCTGCTCATCCATCCTCATCTCACCCCGACCATGGCAATTACTCACATCTCGGTGCGTGGCGCGCGCCAGCACAATCTGCGCGACATTAATGTGCGTATTCCGCGCAACACCTTTACTGTGGTCACGGGGCTTTCCGGATCAGGCAAGAGCTCGCTGGCGTTCGATACCATCTATGCCGAGGGCCAGCGCCGCTACGTCGAAACTCTGTCGGCATACGCGCGGCAGTTCCTCGACCAAATTGAACGCCCTGACGTTGATTCAATCGAGGGCCTCAGCCCTGCAATTTCAATCGAGCAAAAGACCACCAGCCGCAGCCCGCGCTCCACAGTTGGCACCATCACTGAGATCTACGACTATCTGCGCCTGCTTTATGCTTCGGTGGGCACTCCGCACTGCCCCAACTGCGGGCGGCCTATCGCGCGCCAGACCGCCGATCAGATTGTGCAGCGCATCTTTGAGCTGGGACGTGGCGAGCGGGTCACAATCATGGCCCCGGTGGTGCGAGGCCGAAAGGGTGAGTTTAAAGACTTGCTCGATGGGCTTGATCAGCAAGGTTTCCGCGCTCGCGTCGATGGCGAGGTTCGCGACCTCTCCGAGCCTGTTCTTCTTGATCGCCGCAAGAATCACACCATTGAGGCGATCATCGATCGCATCCTGCTGAAGCCCTCGGATACGGGTGTCCCCGGTCCCTCGCTTTCGGGGACGGGGGATGGAACTAAACCGGCCGCACAACCCTCCGGCAAGATCGGTACCCATCCGGACAAGTCATTGCCCGCAGGGTCGAAACCATCGACTGAAAAACGCCTTGAGCAAGCTGTCAGCAAGGCCCTTCAGCTTGCCAACGGACTCGTGCTTGTTGCATCGAGTAGCGGTTCGGGTGGGCAATCAGAACAACTGTTTTCTTCGTCGATGGCCTGCCCCGATTGCGGGCTAGACGTGCCCAAACTTGAGCCCCGCAGCTTTAGTTTCAACTCCGCGTTTGGCGCCTGCCCTGAGTGTCACGGGCTTGGCTCGCTCTATGATTTCGACCCCGCCAAGGTGATCACCGACTGGTCAAAGCCATTGCTCGATGGCGGGCTGGGCCCGGGTTCAGCTTCACAGTATCTGCTCAAGCTGGTGCATCTTGCGGCCGAACGTTACAGCATCAACCTGAAAACTCCGTTTGAAGATTTGCCCCCCAAGCATCAGCACATCCTGGTCTACGGTCCGCCTAAAGGCGAGGCGCCGCGCACAGGTTTCCATGGCATCCTTGCCTACCTGCGCGACAGCACTGAAGAGGCGCGCAGCGACGGCTATCGCGAATACATGATGAACTTCATGTCGGCCACGCCCTGCCCGGTGTGCCGGGGAAAGCGCCTGCGGCCGGAGTCGCTGGCCGTCAAGGTTGGCGGGCTCTCGATCGCCGACTTTACTGCCCTTTCGCTCAATCGCGCCCTCTCGGCTGCCATCAATCTCAAGTTCACCGCTCGTGAAGCGCTGGTTGCGGACCGCATTCAGCGAGAAATCGTTGAGCGGCTCGAATTTCTTTGCGGAGTGGGTCTTAATTACCTTTCGCTCAACCGCAATGCGGCCACGCTCTCAGGCGGCGAGGGCCAGCGCATCCGTCTTGCTACACAGATTGGATCGCGACTCCGCGGCGTGCTTTATGTTCTGGACGAGCCCTCCATCGGGCTGCATCAGCGCGACAACAACCGCCTGATTGAAGCGCTCGAAAAGCTGCGCGACCTTGGCAACACAGTGCTGGTTGTGGAGCACGACGAAGAGACTATTCGCCACGCCGACTACGTGCTGGATCTCGGCCCCGGCGCAGGACGACTGGGCGGGCATGTGGTTGCCGAGGGCACTCCGGAGCAGATTATGGCTACGCCGGGCTCGCTCACCGGCCGCTATCTCTCAGGCCAGGCAACCATGCTGCAGCGCGCCAAACCGCGCAGGCTTACCGGCAAATGGCTGACCATTGAAGGAGCGCGCGAGCACAACCTGCAGGACGTAAATATTCGCGTGCCGCTTGGCGTAATGACCGTTGTCACCGGCGTGAGTGGGAGCGGCAAGAGCACGCTGATCAATGACATTCTTTATCGTTCGCTGGCCAAGAGCATCTACGGCTCGCGCGAGGAGCCGGGCGCGCACGACTCGCTGGCCGGCGCCGAACAGATTGATAAAGTTGTCCGCATCGATCAGTCGCCGATCGGCCGCACGCCTCGCTCCAATCCTGCCACTTATACGGGCGTCTTTTCGCCGATCCGCGACCTGTTCGCCATGCTGCCTGAGGCGCGCGAGCGTGGCTACAAGCCGGGGCGCTTCAGCTTCAACGTTACGGGAGGCCGCTGCGAGGCCTGCCAGGGCGACGGACAGCGCCGCATTGAAATGAACTTTATGCCCGACGTTTACGTGCAGTGTGAAGTGTGCAACGGGCGGCGCTACAACCAGGAAACACTGGCGGTGAAGTTTCACGGCCACTCCATTGCCGACGTTCTCGATTTGACCATTGAAGATGCGTTGCCCCTGCTGACAGACGTGCCGCAGGTGCGCCAGAAACTGCAAACGCTGGTTGATGTGGGTCTGGGCTACGTGCATCTGGGCCAGAGCGCGACAACTTTGAGCGGCGGCGAGGCACAGCGCATGAAGCTGGCTCGCGAACTGTCAAAACGGCAGACCGGTCGCACGCTTTATCTGCTCGACGAGCCGACAACAGGGCTACATTTTGACGACGTGCGCAAGCTGCTCGAGGTGCTTCACCGGTTGGCCGATCTGGGCAACTCGGTAATCATCATTGAACACAGCATGGACGTGATTCGAAATGCGGACTGGGTCATCGACCTGGGGCCTGAGGGCGGCGAAGACGGCGGACGTATTGTTGCGCAGGGGCGCCCTGCACAAATTGCGGCCACGCCCGGCTCGTATACCGGTCACTTCCTGACGCGCTATTACACCGCTGAGGATGGAAAGTTGGTGGTTGCGGAGATGGAAGAACCGCCGGAGGAAGTTGCGGCTGCGGAGAGCAGTGCGAAGTCGAACGGCAATGGCAGCGCCAAGGCAAAATCCGTTCCGGCCAAAAAAGCCAAGGCAGTGCGCAACGGTAAGCGGGGAGCGAAATGACATTTCCACCAGGCGATGAGCCGCAAGCTATGCAACCATCTGCCGAGATCGTTGCGGAGCCTCGGGTGGAAGAGTCTTCAAGCCACGAAGAATCGTCGGGTATTGGCGAATCCACAAGCGATGATGCGTTGAATATGCAGGACAACGCCGAAGCAGGAACAGAGTCCGCATCGGGAGAATTGTCGCAAGCCGACCCAACGATCCCTTTGCCCGACACCCCGGAGCCGCGGTTTACGGAGCCGCAATTAACAGAGCCGCCCTTATTTGCCAACGTCTTTCAGGCTCCGCCGCCGCCACCTCGCATTCCTCATCTTGGTCATGTTGCGCTGCTGGCGGTATATCTGGTGTTGAGCCTGTTCGTATCGGTAGTGATTCTGCGCATCGCTGTTTACTTTCATCTCTTCCATGTCACAACGCTTCAGGCTGCGGTAAGCGACATTCACTACGCTCTCGGAAGCGAAGTGCTGCTCTATCTTGGCGCATTTGCCGCGGCCTACTTTACGTTGCCACTCATTTGGCACAAGAGCTTCTTTGCCGGGGTGCAATGGAACGGCGGAAGCGCGCTGCGTCACCGATGGGCTCTGATCGGCACCGGCTTTCTGTGCTATGTGCTGGCGATGTTGAACATTATCTTCATCCCCGGCCCCACGAATACGCCCATCGAGAAGATATTCAAAGAGCCCGGCGCAGCCTGGTTGTTGTTTTTCTTTGGCATCAGCTTTGCACCTTTTTTTGAAGAGCTCTTTTTCCGCGGCTTTCTGCTGCCCTCGCTCTCGACCGCTTACGACTGGCTGGCCGAGCGGTTTTATCATGTGCCGCGCCGCCCGCTCAGGTCCGATGGAAGCCCGCAATGGTCAATGAGCGCAATGGTGATTGCATCTCTGGTGACTTCTGCGCCGTTTGCGCTGATGCATGCCGAGCAGACCGGCAACTCAGTGGATGCCGTGCTGTTGCTGGCCTGCGTGAGCATTGTTCTGTGCGCAGTGCGGCTTGTTACGCGATCACTGGCCGCAAGCGTTCTGGTCCACTCTTTCTATAACTTTTTGATCTTCTCGATGATGCTGCTGGGTACTGAAGGGTTCAAGCATCTGGACAAAATGTAGTTGCAGAGGTAAGAGATCAGAGGTTATAGATCAGGAAAAACCGTCTGGAGTGCCCTGAATAAAGACTTATCGATGACTGGCAACTGATCTCTGAGCTCTGATCTCTTAGAATGGTGCTGATGCCCACACCAACTCACGCCCAGCAGCTTCTCTCGCTCCTCGCACGCTTGAGCTTTCGCCTCGGACAGTTCACGCTCTCGTCTGGTGGAACCAGCGACTACTACATTGACTGCCGTACCACCACGCTGCATGCCGAAGGTGGCCGTCTCACCGGCCATGCCATTCTCGAATTGCTTGAGGCGAACGGCATTGACGCTGCCGCAGTGGGCGGGCTCACCATGGGCGCGGACCCAATCGTCTCCAACGTGGCGACGGCGAGCGCATGGCGAGCTCAATCTAATCCGGCAGCACCTCTTATCAACGGATTCCTGGTGCGCAAGGCCGAGAAGGCACACGGGGCGAAACGCCGCATTGAAGGTTTCTGCCAGGAGGGCGCGAGCGTGGTGATTGTTGACGACGTATGCACCACCGGCGCATCGACCATCAACGCCATTGAAGCTGCACAGGAGTCTGGCATGAAGGTGGTCGCGGTTGTGTGCATTGTTGAGCGCGAGGAAGCCAACGGCCGGCCGGCAGTTGAGGCCGCGGCCAAGGGAGCGCCGTTTCTGCGGCTGTTTACGGCAAACGACGTTCGCGCAGAGCATGTGAAACAGCTATAGGGTGGATTTCTCACACGGAGTGCGTGGAGCGAATTCAGCCCACGCAGAGGGCTGCGGGCCTGGAGGCCCGCAGCGACAACCGGGCTGGAGCCCGGCGCTACATTTTTGACGGCCTTTGAGAAATGCGGGGCAGCCATGAGATCCAAAAAGCAATAAAGAAGGCGGACCAAATTTGGTCCGCCTTCCCACTATCTATATATAAACTATGGGGTTGGCCGCCGGCCACCTTGTTAGTTCACGCTGTCAGCCGGGTTCGACGTTCCGGCTGCAGGCGCGGCATTGATTGCGGGCGCGGGCTGGGTTGAACCCTGCGTAGGCGGGGTATTTTCAGCGCTCATGTTGCTCAGCATTTGCAGCTCAACACGGCGATTCTTGGCGCGACCTTCGCGCGTTTTATTGTCGGCCACTGCCTGATCTTTGCCGATACCGATCAGATAGAAGCGGTGCGCGGGAATGTTGTACTTGGTAACCATGTACTGGACCACCGCATCGGCGCGGCGATTGCTCAGTTCATAGTTGTAATCGGCGGCGCCAACAGAATCCGTACCGCCGGTGACCTCAAGAATGTAGCTCTTTGCCGAGCCTAGCTGCGCGGCAAATGAGTCAAGTTGCTGCTTATCGTCGGCCGTCAACATACTCTTGTCGAAGCCAAAGTTTACTGACACATCGCTAACCTGCTTGTAATTGTCGAGCCCCTTCACCAAGGAGTCGAGCGAGTCCGCGCGCTGGGCTACGTCGTTGGCTGCGGTGTTGGCTTGCCCCGCGGCGCTCGAAGCCTGCTGGGCGTTCTGGTTCGCGGTGTCGGCTGCGGATTGAGCCTGCTTGATGCCGGCCTGCGCGCTCTCATCCACGTTGTGAATCTGACGGTTGTTTTCAGCCGACTTGTTCTCTTCCTCTCCGGTCTTCTGGATGATTGGAGCAGTCTGCGTCTTAACGTAGTTTTTGGTCGCGCAGCCGGTTGCTCCCAGCACCGCGAAACTCGCGGTTGCCAAAACGAATGCAAATGATTGCCTGGTCATATTTTTAGTCCCCTTTTTGGGCCGCTGCCAGCTTGCACGCGGGCCGCCTTTTCCTGGAGTTACCGTCCTATACGCTTAACTTGGATGCAAACCGGCTTCCAATCGACTAGCTGCCGCTAACTTGATGTTGATACGACGTTTATCGAAATCCTAACCGAAGCAACGAGGCCAACCGATCATGTAATTTTTACGTGAACCGGTAAGGATTCCCTTCCTTGAGAGCGCTAGGTGAGGCTGAGGCAATCGCATGAATGCAGAATCCAACCACGAAAGGATTCGTCGCACCCCTACAGGGTGCGAACATCGTCCCAGACCTTTCCCAGGGTTCCGTCCGCCGCGGCGGACTTCACGCTGGGCTATTTTCGCGTCGTCCCTCCGGGACGGAAGTTGCGACAGCAGGCTGCGACTCTCAAAGAGCGAACTCGCCTCATCAATGAATGATGTTCATGAGATTGCCCTGGAGCTGAGGCCGTGACCCTGTCCTGCACAGACGGTATCCTGTTAGCTGGCACTCGCGCTCGATATCTAATGGAATGGACCTATACGAAAAAATCCGCACTTTGCCCACTAACCCTGGCGTGTACCTCTACAAGAACGCCGAGGGAGAGGTTATTTATGTGGGCAAGGCCAAGAACCTGCGCTCGCGGGTAAGGTCGTACCTGCTGGCTGCGTCGCAGGCCAACGCCAAAACAGGGTCGCTGATGCGCGAGGCGGTGGACCTTGAATACATCCTGGTGGCCAATGAGCACGAGGCCCTGGCGCTTGAGAACAACCTGATCAAGCAGCGCAAGCCGCGATTTAACATCCTGCTGCGGGACGATAAGACTTACCCCTATGTAAAGCTCACGCTGGCCGACCGCTACCCCAAGGTGTTTGTCACGCGAAGGCTGCGGAAGGACGGCTCGGCATACTACGGTCCGTACTTTCCCGGGAATCTTGCTTACCGCGTGGCTGAGCTCATTCATCGCAGTTTCCTTATTCCGAGTTGCAAGGTCGACCTGTCGCGCTATCATCCGCGCGCGTGCCTGCAGTACTACATCCATCGCTGCCTGGGGCCTTGCGTTGAAGGACTCACGACGCCGGAGGTTTATGCGGATGCTGTGAAGGATGCGCAGCTGTTTCTTGAAGGGCGCCATGCGGAGTTGCAGAAGGCTCTAACCGTGCGCATGAATGCCGCCGCCGAGGCGGAACAGTTTGAGGCTGCTGCACGGCTGCGCGACCAGCTCTCGACGGTGCATCAGTTGCAGGAGAAGCAGCGCATTGCAACGACCGAAGAGGAGGACGACGCCGATGTTTTTGGCTACCACTTTGAAGATGGATCGCTGGCCGTCAATCTCTTCCACGTGCGGAACGGCAAGATCGTTGATCGCAGGGAGTTCTTCTGGGAAGACTTGCCGAGCCTGCTCGAAGCGAGCTTCGAGCAGGAAGGGAGCGAGGGAGCAAGGGAGCAAGGGAGCGAGCAAGACAGAGGTCAGGACGACAGGGACCAGATTTTCGATGCAGGTGCGGTGTTCAGCGCCCTGCTGAAGCAGCTCTACATTGACCAGCATTATGTGCCGCGCACCATTCTTGTGCCGGCAGAGTTTGCCGATCGTGAGGCGCTAGCTGCCCTGCTGAGCGAGCGGACGGGGCACAAGATCGAGATCGCTTTGCCGCAACGTGGCGACAAGAAGTCGCTAGTGGACCTTGCCGGGCAGAACGCGCACCAGTCTTATACGCAGCGGTTCAGAGTGCTGGAGCCCTCGCGCAAAGCCATTCAGGATGCGCTTGCCGACGTGCTGATGCTGCCCGAGCTGCCCAAGCGGATTGAGTGCTTCGACATCTCGCACATCCAGGGCGCGGAGACGGTCGCCTCGATGGTGGTGTGGGAAGACGGCAAGATGAACAAACAGGAATACCGCAAGTTCAAAGTGATGACGGTTCTGGGAGTGGACGACTTTGCTTCAATGCGCGAGGTTGTCGGCCGCCGATATAAGCGCGTGAAAGACGAGGACAAGCCGATGCCGTCGCTGATCCTGATTGACGGCGGACTCGGGCAATTGCACGCAGCCGCCGACGCGCTCGAGTCGCTGGGGTTCACGTCGCAGCCGCTGGTATCGATTGCCAAGCGTGAAGAGG
>Ga0302275_10005372_pt1 | contig 12346 bp, 13 predicted proteins | sample III_Bog_N2_2_FD_200229 | JGI IMG/M metagenome (GOLD analysis project Ga0302275, IMG submission 200229) | Peat permafrost microbial communities from Stordalen Mire near Abisko, Sweden - III_Bog_N2_2 | ecosystem: Environmental > Terrestrial > Soil > Wetlands > Peat | place: Sweden: Abisko...
CTGGTCAACGTGCTAGGGCCTGTTCACACTCCCGGCGCCACCGCGCCAGTAGTGGGAACAGGCCCTAATAAACTGCAAGGTTTTGAAAATATATATATGGGGGGGGTGGGGGTATTAATTAAGTGGTAAACATTTTGACCTTCCGGACGACTGCTCTCCCCGCGGCTGGACTGCCCGAGCCGGGTCAATCTCCGTCCTCTATCATCATGCGCCGATCGGGGATAAATCTCTGCAAAGGAATTGAGGCAGGGGTGTATGCACGTATCCCCGGTTTGAAAGAGAGGCTTGGGGCACCCGGCTGCCGCGCTCACTTTGTCGCAGTGGTTAGGCCCATCGCAGATTCAGATTCGTTCGGGGCAATCGATAACTTCATTCCCAGTGCGCCAAGGACAGAGGACAAGGTCTCGAAGGTGGGGTTGCCTTGTTCTGAAAAAGCGCGATAGAGGGTTTCTCTCTGGATGCCGGCTTGCTTGGCTACCTGGGACATGGGACGGGCCTGGGCTACGTTTTTGAGAGCTTTGAGAAGTTGGCCAGGTGCCCCATCCTTTCCGCGTTCTTTGCGGAAAGGGTGGGATAGCACGACGGTCCATTTCGACCGTAAACACCAAAACCGAAAACGCTTTAGAAATCCACGTGCGCCCGTACCGAGCCTACCCAGACAGGGCCGCGGTCGCGGTTGTAGCCGGGGTTCGAGATGTGCTGCACATCGACTGCATAGAACAGTCCGCGCCATGCATGCCAGTTGTAGTAGCTTTCGACGATATTCTCGCGGCCATAGTTGAGGTTGCCGTCGCCCAGCAGAAAACCCAGACCACCCAGTTTCAGATACTCCTGGTGGTCGCGCTTGATGGCATTCGAGACGACGACAAAGCCGATCTTGTCTACCGGGCGGCGCCAGCGGGTTCCCGAGTAATCCGCGCCAGCCTCGACGGTTTGGTCGACCTCGGTATAGGCGAAGGATTCGTGCTGGCCTTCGTTCCAGCCGAAGCGGCCGAAGACGCGCAGATTCTCGGTGACCTCCTGCTCCGTGTTGTAGCCGAAACCGTATTTGAGCGCGCTGAAGTGCTCGTGGAGGGTGATAGTGGGAACGGTCACTCCATATAAAGCGGTGTCATTGCCGTTGAGGAAGTCCTTGACCGCCTCGCGATAGGCGCCCATGTGGGCGCGGTTGGCGTAGAAAAGGATGCGCTGCGTGCCCTTGCGCACTTTCACAAAGCTGTGGCGCAGCTCGAACTCGCCGTTTTGCGCATGGGCGCGGCTGAAGGCCCAGTCCATGTCGATGCCGTTAGCCACGGTGGGCATGGCGAAGAGGCCGTAGCGCAAACTCCAGCACTTGTCGTCGTACTCAACCATGCCGCCCACGGTGTAGCCGCGGGTGTCTGCGGCATAGTCCCATGCGCCGTTGTTGTCAACCGTCCAGTTCATGAATTGCAGGTGGCTGTCGGAGCCGGGGCCGTTGACGTCGAAGAAGTCGGGCAGCGTCATCTTGCCGGCGCGGAACTCAATACGGCGCAGAGGAACGCTGGGCGCCGGCGCAAAGGGGCCAGGCTCCTGGGTGATGGTTTGCTGGGTGAAGCCGATTACCTGGTGAATCTGATATCGGGCCAGGTAGGGCACTGGGCCCAGGTTGGGGTTTCGCACCACATCCAGATTGGTGAAGCCGGCCATCCCCAGTGCCTGGCTTAGGCCACGGCCCCCGGCGCTTTCCAGATCCAGGATCAGGTCGGTGTTGTAGCGGATCGAGTGTGTGGGCCGGAGCGCGGTGTAGACCGTGCCCAACAGAGAGGTCTTGTACTCGCCCCTGCTGAGAAAGCTGTTGGCGCCCTGGTAGGAGGAATGAAACGGCAGGTCGCCCTGGATAATAATGTTGGCCTGGCCGGAGAGCCAGTATTGCTTGCTGTCAGGGTGAGGCGCCATCGAGACAATAGGGGCGTCCTGCGGTTCGCGGCTGGCGTCGCTGGCCTTGCTTCCGATGCCGTCCTGTTGTGGATCAACCGCTGAAGCCGGGGGGCCTGCCTGGGCAAATTGTTGTAAAGTCAAACGTTGCGGCTGCGGCGCCGAGGGCAGGGAGTCTGGCTCCTGCGCAGCTGCAATGCCGGCGGCCAGGGACAGGGAAAGGGCCAGGCAAGCGAGCACGCAAGCGGAGTGGCGCGGATTGAGGCAATTGCGGAAGAGCCGGAACATCGAAGAGCCTTTGAGGTTGGATGCGAGGCGTGGCACTGCGGGGATAGAATGAGGGCGTAACTATACCCCCGCTACGTAGATACCATACCGGGGGTAGGTATTGTCAACCAGAGGAGGCATGCGATGTCGCACCAGGAGCGGGAAAAGATCAAGTTGATGCAAAGACTGAAGAAACTTCGCGGTCAATTGGAGGCGGTGGAGCGCTCGCTGATGGCTGACGAGGATTGCGGCGGGCAACTGATGTTGCTTGCGGCTGTGCGCGGCGGGGTCAACGGGCTGATGGGCGAGGTGCTGGAGACCCATATCCGGTTTCACCTGGTGGATGGAGCCAAGGAGCAAATTGCCCCGGAACTGGCCGAAGATCTTATCGATTTGGTACGCGCCTATTTGAAGTGAAGTCATTCAACAGAGATCAGGGAGCAGACGACCCGGCTGCAGGTTCCTGTCTATGATAGTTGACCACCCAAACGGCGATTGTTAAGGTTCGGTTGATTCAGCAGGCAAAAAAATCGCCTACGGGATTAGTATTGATGTGACGCGCGCTTGAGGATGAGATCCGTTCCAGCGATCATTCAGGTCCGAACCAAGATGATTTGCTTGCGGCTTTTTGAGAAGCGCCGACCGAACAGCCTTTCCAAGGAGAATGATTCCATGAAATCGTTCGATTCACTGCGCCGGGAATTTCTGCGTACCGGCGGTATCGGGTTGGCGGCTGCCGCTATCCCCGCCGCTTCGTTTGCAGCTTCTGTTCAGGACGGCGCCGCTGCAACCACGGCGTCGCAAGCATCGGCGGGCATTTTCGACGTTCGCAAGTATGGAGCGACAGGGGACGGCAAGACGCTCGACACCGACGCGGTTAATCGTGCGATCGAGGCAGCGGCGGCGGCCGGTGGTGGTGTCGTTGTTTTTCCGGCTGGCTCGTACCTCTGTTTTTCCATCCGCCTGAAGAGCCAGGTTCACCTGCACCTGCTGCAAGGCAGCGCGATCGTTGCGGCCGATTCGCCCCGCAAGGGCGAGACCACCGGCTATAACGGCGGCGTGTACGATGCCGCCGAGCCCAAGACGGAGTGGGATGCCTATCAGGATTACGGCCATAACCACTGGCATAACTCTCTGCTGTGGGGCGAGGACATCCATGACTTCAGCATCACCGGCCCAGGACTGATCTGGGGCAAGGGACTGTCGAAGGGCTATTTCCGTCCAGGCGACCTTGCGCCGTTCGCCGCCGAGCAGCCGGGTGTGGGCAACAAAGCCATCGCGCTCAAGAACTGCCGCAACGTCCTGTTCCGCGACTTCTCGCTGCTCAAGGGCGGCCACTTTGGCCTGCTGCTGACCGGCGTGGACAACGCGACCATCGACAATCTCCGCATCGATACCGATCGCGACGGAATGGACATCGATTGCTGTCAAAACGTCCGCGTATCCAACTGCACGGTCAACTCGCCATGGGACGACGGCATCTGCCCGAAATCGAGTTATGCTCTCGGCTATGCGCGGCCCACGCGCAACCTGACCATTACCAACTGCTGGGTAACCGGATATTACGAATTGGGATCGGTGCTTGACGGGACTTTCAAAAAGTTCGCGCCCGACTTTCGAGTGCCGCGTACCGGACGCATCAAATGCGGCACGGAATCCAATGGCGGCTTTATCAACATCACCATTTCCAACTGCGTCTTCGAGGGTTGCCAGGGTTACGCGCTGGAGTCGGTCGATGGAGCGCTGCTCGAAGACATCGCCATCACCAACACGACGATGCGCGACCTCGTCTCGGGCCCCATCTTCATGCGGCTGGGAGCGCGCTTGCGCGGCCCCAAGGAGACGACCAAGGTAGGGACTCTCAAGCGGATTCTCATCAGCAATCTCGCATGTTACAACGCCCCGCAGAAAGTCAGCTCCATTCTCAGCGGCATCCCGGACGCTGCCATCGAAGATGTGAAGCTGTCGAACATTTACATCGAGACGGTGGGCGGCGGGACGGCTGAGGATGCAAAGATTCAGCCGCAGGAACTCGAAAGCAAATATCCGGAGCCCGGGATGTTTGGAGCCATGCCTGCATCGGGATTCTTTATGCGGCATGTGCGCAATTTGGAGATGAGCCACGTGGAGATTGCCAACACAACTCCCGATGCGCGCCCGGCGTTCTATCTGACGGATGTATCCCGCGCCGATTTCTTTGCTGTTACGGCTCCGCGCAGTGCAGACGGAGCATTCGCATTGCACAATGTGAAAGATCTGCGTATTGGCTGGAGCCGCGCAGCCGCCGACGCAGCTTTGAGCAGTATCGACACTAAGATGCTATGAGAGCCCACTCGGAAGCAGCGGGATTGAATGGCTTGGGGACACAAGCTGCGGAAACACAGGTCTAGAGAAACTATGCACAAGCCGGTTTTATAACAGGGCAGAACTTTCGAGTTTTTCCGCAGCCTGTTTGGTCCCAAGGACATGATGGCTGTACAGCAGATATGTGTGCAGAGTCTCTTTGGCACGATCGATATGCCTGGTCAACAATAGTGGGATGCGATTTCCCTCGAACTGCACAAGAGGAAGCGAATGACGAAGACGAAGATGCTGGTTTTTGGCCGCGTAGGTCAAGTCGGATGGGAATTGCGCCACAAACTCGCCTGTCTCGGTGAGGTAACCGGCGTTGAATATCCAGAGATCGATTTCTCCAATCCCGATTCGATTCGCGCGGTCGTGCGCGCAGAGGAGCCGGCGGTCATAGTCAATGCCGCCGCCTACACCGCTGTCGATAAGGCCGAGAACGAGCCAGAGATTGCCATGGCCATCAACGGCACGGCTCCCGGCGTTCTCGCCGAGGAAGCGAAGCGGCTGGGCAGTATTCTGGTGCATTACTCGACGGACTACGTCTTCGACGGGACCAAGCAAAGCTCCTATGTCGAGACCGATGTTCCTAACCCCATGAATGTGTATGGCAAGTCGAAACTGGCAGGAGATGAGGCGATCCAGTCTGCCGGCGGAGATTACCTGATTCTGCGCACCAGTTGGGTTTATGGGGCGCGCGGCAGTAACTTCTTATTGACGATGTTGCGCCTTGCCAAGGAGCGCGCGGAGTTGCGGATTGTGGACGATCAGACAGGAGCGCCGACGACCAGCGAATGCATAGCTCAAGCCACCGCCAATCTGCTGGCGCAATTCATGGCGCCCCAGGGCGGCGGACTTCAGGGTCGCAGCGGCATCTACAACCTGACTAGCTCTGGAGAGACCACCTGGTTCGGATTTGCGAAGGCTTTTCTGACCATGCAGTACGGGGCAGCTGCGCCGAATCTGATTCCAATTCCAACCAGCGAGTTTCCCCGTCCCGCTCGGCGGCCTGCCAACTCACGTTTGTCGTGCCAGCGGATCGAGGAGACGTTTGGAGTGCGGATGCCTCATTGGGAGGATGCCCTTGCGCTTGTCATGGAGACTCTTGCAGAAGGAGCTTTGCCACCAGGCGGCAATCCTTGAGGCTGGCAGGCAGTCCGGCGCCATGAAGGCGATCAAGCCAAAGCAAGACAGCGGCAGAGTCTCGCGAGGCTGTTTTTCCTCGTGTCAGCGAGGCTCCGCCGCTGCCGGCTTTCTCTGTGCAGAAGGCGAAAATGCCCAACCATCTGCAAGGAAACCAAATCTCGTGGGACTTCGATTCACGTGAAGACGCCGAAACTCCGCCCTCTATCCATAGGATGGATCCCTGCAGCATGGCTGGCTGTGACGGCTGGCACGGGTGCAGGTGATGCAGAGGCACTCTCGCCAAGGGTGCGGGGGTTGGCAAGGCATTGCTGAGAATCTGAGAGTTGACATGCCATGGGCTTTTCAAATAAGGTTTTAAACAGATGCAGAGCTACCGCTATCACGGTCATCACCACCATCATGGAACCTCCATGCCGGCGGACTGCCATGGCCTGAACTAGACGGCCAGAGAGATCTAAGAAACAACAAAGCCCGCCGGCGACTCAAGCCAGCGGGTTTTTTCATGCGCGGACACAAAATCCCAACCCAAAACCCAAAAAGCGATTAGGACAAGGAAAAGAATGAGCAATACAGCGGCAACAATCGACTTTGACAAAATGGATGGCCTAGTAGCCGGCATTGTGCAGGATGCGCGAACAGGCGAGGTGCTGATGCTGGGCTTTCTCAACCCCGTCAGCTATGCCAAGACGCTGGAAAGCGGCTTTGTAACCTTCTGGAGCCGCACCCGCCAGAAGCTGTGGATGAAGGGCGAAACCAGCGGCAACCGCCTGCGCGTAATCACAGCTGCAACCGATTGCGACAACGACACGCTGCTGTTTCGCGTCGAGGTAGAGGGAGACGGATTGGTGTGCCACGAGGGCACAGTCAGTTGCTTCACCAAGCCGCTGCCCGTGGCCACCGCCAACCAGGACGAAAAGAAAGAGGAATCCCGTGGCTAACAAGCTAAGACTTGGCATCCCCAAGGGTAGTTTGCAGGATGCCACCATCGCTCTCTTCAAGCGCGCCGGCTGGAACATCTACGCCGATGGCCGCTCCTATTTTCCCTCCATCGACGACAGCGAGATTGAGTGCATGTTGATTCGCGCGCAGGAGATGGCGCGCTATGTGGATCATGGCGTGCTCGACGCGGGACTCACCGGCATCGACTGGGTGGTCGAGAGCGGCCTCGACGTCACCAGCGTCACCACCCTCACCTATGCCAAGCAGAGCCGCCGCAAAGTGCGCTGGGTACTGGCGGTGCCCGAGGGCAGCGGCTTTGAGAAGGCTGAGGATCTTGAAGGCAAGACCATCGCCACCGAACTCGTCGAAGTCAGCAAGCGCTACTTCGCCGCCAAGGGGGTAAACGTCAAGGTTGAATTCAGTTGGGGCGCAACGGAAGTCAAGCCACCTACCCTCGCCGACGCCATTATTGAGATCACCGAGACCGGCAGCTCGCTCAAGGCCAATCGCCTCAAGATCATTGACACGGTGATGGAGAGCGAGACGCATCTCATCGCCGGCAAAGCCACGCTCGACGACCCGTGGAAGAAGGAAAAGATTGGCCAGATTGCTCTCATGCTGCGTGGCGCCATCGATGCGCAATCGCAGGTGGGACTCATGCTGAATGTGAAGCGCGAGGATCTGGAAACAATATTGTGTGTTTTGCCCGCGTTGAACTCGCCCACGATCTCACAGTTGAGCGACTCGGATTGGGTCGCGGTCAACACCATCGTTGAAGAGCGCGTGGCGCGCGATGTGATTCCCAAGCTTAAGGCAGCTAGGGCAACCGGCATCGTTGAGTACCCGCTCAACAAGGTTGTGCTTTAAGACTCTTCAACGCAACTAGAACGCGGGCGCCCCATCCTTCGCGCTTTTCGCGAAGGGTGGGAGACACGCCGGAGACGCGAACGATGAAAGTGATTCGAACCAAAGGCCGAGGCGCGCAGCAAGCCGCCGAAATGCTTGCCGCGCTAGAACGACGAGGCGGCGCGGCCCTCGATGCCGTGCTGCCCGCCGTCAGGCGCATCGTGAGCGACGTGCGCAAACGCGGCGACCGCGCGCTGCTGCGCTACGCCGCGCAATTCGATGGCCTTGCCGGCGCAGGTGCAATGCGCGTGACGCAGAACGAAATGGCCGCCGCATGGGATGCCATCGATCCCGCGCTGCGCTACGCTCTTTCTACCGCGGCTGAACAGATTCGCACCTTTGCCGAGCGGCAACTGCCGGCCTCATGGAATCTCTCAACCATCGATGGCCTCACCACCGGTCAGCTCGTGCGCCCCCTCGGCTCAGTGGGCTGCTACGTACCCAGCGGCCGTCACCCGCTGCCCTCCACACTGTTGATGACTGCGATTCCCGCGCAGGTTGCGGGCGTCGAGCGCATCGCTGTGGTCTCGCCCAAGCCCGCGCCTGAGACTCTGGCTGCCGCGCATTTGCTCGGCATCACGGAGTTCTATCGGCTCGGCGGCGCGCACGCTGTGGCCGCATTGGCTTACGGAACCGCGACCATTCCGAGAGTCGACAAGATTGCCGGTCCCGGCAATCTCTACGTCACCGCCGCCAAGCGCCTCGTTGCCTTCGACTGCGCCATCGACATGCTCGCCGGCCCAACAGAAATCGTCGTCACCAGCGAACGAGGCAACGCGGCCGACATTGCCTCCGACCTCGTCGCGCAAGCCGAGCACGATCCCGAGGCGCTGGCCATCTTCATCACCACGCGCGCCGACCTTGCCAAAGAAGTCATCGCGGAAGCCAAGCTGCGCAGCCGCAATAACGCAGTTGCGCGACAGGCTCTGGATTGCAACAGCCTCGTCATCGTCGCCGCCAGTGTTGAAGAAGCGCGCCAAATTACGAATCGCCTTGCGCCCGAGCACCTCACTGTCGATGCAGCAAGCGATCTGGATTGGGTCCAGAATGCGGGCTCGGTCTTTGTAGGTCGCTGGTCCGCGCAGCCCATGGGCGATTACATCTCCGGCCCCAATCACACGCTGCCCACAGGTGGCACAGCGCGCGTGCGCGGCGGCCTGAGCGTCAACGACTTCGTCAAGCTCATCACCGTGCAGCAGTACAACGCACAAGCCATGCGCGTCCTGGGGCCGCAAGCCGCTCTGCTGGCCGAGGCTGAAGGCCTTTTCGGCCACGCCGAGGCTATTCGCACGCGTCTTAAGAGGAGGCCCCGTGACTAACGAGTCCGCTATAGAGTGTCAGGGCACGACTTTAGTCGTGCCGCAAACGCTCCAGGAAAAAAGTGGGGCTTTAGCCCCTGCGGATTGCTCTGCACAGGATCGCCCCGCGCCTCGCGCCCGCGTGCAGGCCATGATGGAGTATCATCCTCCGCTCGGCAGCCGCGACACGCTCCGGCTGGACTTCAACGAAAATACACTGGCCTGCTCGCCCAAAGTGCGCGAAGTGCTGGGCCTCATCTCCGCGGGCGCTCTTACGCGCTATCCGGAGCGCGAACCAATCGAAGCCATCGTGGCCGCGCATCTCGGCCTCGCCGCCGCGCAGGTGGCGCTCACCAACGGGGTTGATGAAGCCATTCACGTGCTCTTCGAGGCCTTTCTCGAAGCCGGCGACGAACTGTTGCTGCCCGTCCCCACATACACCATGTATGAGGTCTATGCCTCCGCAACAGACGCGCGCGTGGTTGCCGTGCAGGCCGATGCCGACTTGCAATTTCCTTACGAGCGTCTGCTCGCAGCCATCACGCCGCGCACCAAGATAGTCGCCATCGCCAATCCCAACAGCCCTTCCGGCTCTGTGGCCACACGCGCGCAACTCATCGAGGTCGCAAGCCGCGCCCCGCACGCGGTGGTGCTCGTCGATGAAGCATATTTCCATTTTCACGGCGAAACAGTGATGGACCTGATCGGCGTCGTACCCAATCTCATGGTGGCTCGCACCTTCTCCAAGGCATACGGCCTGGCAGGCCTGCGTCTTGGGTTGCTGGCCGGCCCGGTTGAATTGATGCGCTGGGTGCGTCGCGTGCTGTCGCCCTACAGCGTGAATTCACTGGCCCTGGCGTGCCTGCCGCCCGCGCTTGAAGACACAGCGTATCTCGACTGGTATGTAGGCGAAGTGCTGACAGCGCGCACTGAGTTTGAGGCCGCGCTCGACCAGGCAGGAGTACGCCGCTGGCCCAGCCGAGCCAACTTTGTGCTCGTCGAGATCGGCAAGCAACATGCGGAGTTTTCGCGTCTCATGCGCGCAGCAGGAGTGTTGGTGCGCGACCGTTCCAGCGATCCGGGCTGTGATGGACGTTTGCGCATTACCATTGGAACCCGCGAGCAGATGCGGCAGGCCGCTCTGGCTCTGAATGAAACGCTGGCCACGCTGCGGGCCGGAAAAGAGGCGCAATGACAACCAAGAAGACTGAAGCCGCCGTCGAAACGAATCCGCGTAAATCGGTCGTCGAGCGCAACACCGCCGAGACACGCATCTTTGTCAAACTGACGGTTGAAGGCCGCGGCCAATACAAAGTCTCCACCGGCATTCGCTTCTTCGATCACATGCTGGAGCTGTTCACTCGCCACGGCGCATTCGATCTCGAACTTAAATGCGATGGGGATCTCGATGTCGATCAGCATCACACTGTCGAAGATGTAGGCATCGCGCTTGGCGAAGCCTTCGACCGCGCTCTCGGCGACAAGCGCGGCATTTTGCGCGCCGGATATTTTCTGATGCCGATGGACGAGACCCTCGCCATTGCAGCTGTTGACCTGAGCGGACGCGCCGCGTTCGCGGTCGATACGAAAGTGCGCACGCGGTTGGTGGGCGACTTGCAAACTGAGCTGGTCACAGATTTTTTTGAAGGCTTCGCACGCGGCGCGCGTGCCAACGTCCACGTCAAGACCATGTACGGGCGCTCCAACCATCACAAGATCGAGGCCATCTTCAAAGCGTTCGCGCGCGCCTTGCGCGTGGCCTGCTCAAAGGACAAACAATTGGGGGATATGCTGCCCAGCACAAAAGGTTTGCTGTAAAGAGTCTCCGATTACGTTGAAGTTTTGAAAGGGCAGGGCTTTAGCCGTGCCGCTCGATAGCCAAAGGAAGGATTGGGCTTTAGCCTCCGAGGGATTGTGAGATAGACTCTACGAAAGCTCTGAACAGGTCTATTCATGCGGCGCCCCCCCCTCAGGGGCTAAAGCCCTGCCGATTGTTTGACTTTTATGGCACGACTGAAGTCGTGCCCTTTCAAAACCTGCACTGAAGTCAGCGGTGTCCTATGTACGAATCAGGAGAAGAGTGAATGCGCGTGACCGTGATCGACTACAAAGCGGGCAATCTGACCTCGGTGCTCAAGGCGCTGCGTCACCTCGGCGCGGAGGTCGAGGTGACGGACGGCGACCTGGCGCTGGTGCAGAGAGCAGAGCGCATTGTGCTGCCCGGCGTGGGCCACTTCGCGGCCACGGAACGACTCGATGCAACGGGCCTCACATCCGCGATTCGCGCGGCCATTGCGCGCGGCGTTCCCTTCCTCGGCATTTGCGTGGGCATGCAGTGGCTCTATGCGGGCTCAAGCGAAGCGCCGTCGCAGCCAGGGCTCGCGCACTTCGCCGAATCTTGTGTGCGCTTCTCCGAGAGCACCGAGAAAGTCCCACATGTCGGCTGGAACTCGCTCGAAGTGCGCGCCGGATCGCGGTTGCTGGCTGGCGTCGAACCGGGTGAATTTGTGTACTTCACGCATTCCTACAAAGCTCCGGTCACCGCCGACACTGCGGCTGTTACACACTACATCGAGCCTTTCGCTTCGGCAGTCGAACGCGACAACGTCTTCGGCGTCCAGTTTCACCCGGAAAAATCGGGTGCAACCGGGTTGAAAATTCTCAAGAACTTTCTGGAGGTTGAACGATGAAGCTTATTTATACGCTCACGCTTGCGGATTTCAAGGCAGCTTTTCGACTGCACAGGCGACAAACACTTCTTCGACGCCTCGGCATTTATACCTGGCCGATTGTGACGATCGTATGCTTTCTTATAGCTTTTTCATCCAATGTCAATTCCTTCCTGTTCTCGGAATCTTTCGGCTTCGGTTCAGCGTCGTTGGTGCTTTCCTTGGGTCTGCCTATTCATCGCTCCTACAATGTTCGCAAATGCTACAGACAGCATTTTCCAAGGACACGAACCGAGCAGACTACGACCACTGATATTGATGAGGAGCGTGTTCTTGGTTTAATCCCGGGAGTTAGCGAGACAAAATACTTTTGGAATGGCATCTTAGCGTTTGCGCAGGATGAAAAAGTTACTCTCTTCTATGTGAGAAAGAGCGCATTTGTGTTCTTTCCCACCTATGCCATGACACCCGCTCAGCGCGCCGAACTCAACGACCTCGTCGCCCGTCGTGTGGTAAGGAGCAAGCCATGATCACCAAACGCATCATCGCCTGCCTCGACGTGCACGGCGGCCGCGTTGTCAAAGGCGTGCAGTTTGTCGACCTCATCGATGCAGGCGACCCGGCTACGCAGGCGGCCCGCCACGCACGTGAGGGCGCCGACGAAATCGTGCTCCTCGACATTACCGCAACGCACGAGGGCCGCGCCACGCTGCTCGATACCGTGCGCCGCACGGCGCGCGAACTCTTCGTTCCCTTCTGCGTGGGCGGTGGCATTCGCTCGGCGGACGATGCGGCGCAGGTCTTCGAGGCCGGCGCGGACAAGGTTAGCGTCAACTCCGCCGCGCTCGCCGATCCAACACTGATCGATGCCATTGGCCG
>Ga0302275_10005375_pt1 | contig 12337 bp, 10 predicted proteins | sample III_Bog_N2_2_FD_200229 | JGI IMG/M metagenome (GOLD analysis project Ga0302275, IMG submission 200229) | Peat permafrost microbial communities from Stordalen Mire near Abisko, Sweden - III_Bog_N2_2 | ecosystem: Environmental > Terrestrial > Soil > Wetlands > Peat | place: Sweden: Abisko...
TGGAGTGCCTGCCAGATTGCCGCCGAACGCGCCGGCCTCTCCCACAAGCACATCCACCCGCATACCCTGCGACACTATGCCGGGTTCCGGACTATTACCGGGTGATTTCGTCTTTGTCCTGTTTTTGGCTTTGTTTCTCGTTGTGATGCGACATAGTATGACTTCGCCGATCCAGCGAGATCGGAGGAAGGGAGTTTGGCTATGAAGTGCATCGTCAGTGAGGATGTGGTTCTCTCTCGGCCCTTGGAGGGCTCGTTGTCAGCTCACATTGTCGGGTTTGCGAAATGGGCCCGCGATGAGGGCTATGCGTTGTATTCCAGACAGAGGCAGGTTCTTCTTGCGGCGTGTTTTAGCCGCTGGCTCGAAAAAGAGAGGGTGAGCTCCGGCCGCGTGACCTCCGGGCATGTGGTTCGGTATCTGCGATCCCGCGCACGCCATCTAAAGATCTGTCGCGGCGATGCCGCGGCGCTTAGACAGTTTATTGACTTCCTGTCCCGCCAGGGGGTGATTCCAGCGGAAAAGATTCAGTCGCATTTGCTGTCGCCCGTCGAGCAAGTCGTACAGGATTTCGAACGATACTTACTCAACGAGCGCGCACTGGCGCCGACAACGGCTGTCCACTACGCTTCATTTGTTCGGGGGTTCCTCGCCAACCGTTTCTGCCGAAAACCCCTAAAGCTGTCACAACTATGCGCTGGCGATGTCGTGCGATTTGTGCAGAACCAGGCCCGGCGGTTGCATCTGAAGCAGGCAAAACTCCTGACTACGGCATTGCGATCATTCCTGCATTACCTGCGCTATCGGGGAGAGATCCTGCATGACTTGTCTGGGGCGGTTCCCACGGTTGCTAACTGGTCGATGACTTCGATCCCGCGCGCGATCTCACCGAATCTCGTGCGTCGGCTGTTAGCATCCATCAGCCGCCATACGGCGATGGGCCAGCGCGACTACGCGATCCTGCTGCTGCTGGCACGCCTGGGACTACGCGGAGGCGAAGTGGCAAGGATCGAACTTGAAGATATTGACTGGAACGCGGGATCGATAAGCGTTCGGAGAAAAGGCGGCCATCACAGCGTTCTCCCATTACCCACCGACGTCGGTGCTGCGATCGCTGCATATCTGCGGCAGGGGCGGCCTCGCAATAGCAGATCTCGGCGTGTTTTCTTACGGTGCCGCGCGCCTTTCAGCGGCTTTCAGGGGCCTGTGGCGATTGCGTCGCTGGTCCGGCATAACCTCGCCCGCGCCGGTATTCAAGCACCCACACGGGGCGCACATCAGTTTCGGCATGGGCTGGCCACGGATATGCTCCGTCATGGCGCATCACTGACGGAGATTGGTGAAGTGCTGGGTCACCGCAGTCCCGAGACGACCCGGATTTATACGAAGGTGGATCTGAACGCACTGCGACCGCTTGCCCTTCCCTGGCCGGGAGGTGTCCGATGAACACTCTGCGGAAAGCAGTTCGGACGTATTTGGACATGCGGCGCGGTCTGGGATTCAAGCTGCGAGAAGCGGGCACGGCGCTCACCGATTTCGTAAACTTCATGGAGCAACACCACGCCAACTACATCACGCAGGCATTAGCACTCACTTGGGCGCAACGACCGTCGCACACTCAACCGGCCCACTGGGCACAGCGGTTGAGCTTCGTGCGCGGATTCGCGCGTTACCGCAGCGCCACGGATCCGCGCACGCAGATTCCGCCCCAAGGCTTATTGCCTTTCCAGCCGAAACGGGCGCGGCCTTTCTTATACTCCGACGACAACATCCGGAACTTACTTCGCGCAGCGCTCCGGATGGAGTGCCGTTATGAACGCGGCAAGCTGCGATCGTGGGTCTATTACTGCCTGTTCGGATTGCTAAGTGTTTCGGGTTTGCGCCTCGGTGAAGCATGCAACCTTGAGATCCAAGATGTCGATCTGAAGACGGCGGTGTTGACCATCCGCGGCGCCAAGTTCGGCAAGGATCGACTTGTGCCCTTACATCGCTCCACCTGTGCCGTGCTTGCGAAGTACATCGCCAAGCGTCAGCGCCACTGGAAGGGACGAGCAGTTTCCTCCTACCTTTTCGTCTCCAGTTGGGGCAACCGCCTCGATACTGGTGATGTCCATCGCACCTTTTACGCGTTGTCGAAACAGATCGGCTTGCGCGGACCATCGGATAAGCATGGGCCGCGCATCCATGACCTTCGTCATCGCTTTGCGACGATGACGTTGCTGCGATGGTACCGCTCCGGCAAAGACGTGGAGCGGCGACTCCCATTTCTTTCCGCCTATCTTGGCCATGTCCACGTCAGCGACACCTATTGGTATCTGAGTGCATGGCCTGAACTGATGCAACAGGCAATGAGACGTCTCGAAAAGTGTTGGGAGGACAAGTGATGACAACAACCACTGTTAGTTTCGCTCCTCTCTTGGAACGGTTTTTCACCCAACGCCTAATGCAGCAACGGCAGGCCAGCCCGCATACGATCAGTTCGTACCGCGACACCTTTCGCATGCTGCTGAAGTTCGCGCAACAGCAACTGCACACGCCGCCTGCACGACTTGCGTTGCAAGCGATCGACGCACCCATGATCGTTCGCTATCTTGACCACCTGGAGAAGCACAGGAAACTGAGTGTGCGCAGCCGCAACCTGCGCCTCACCGCGATCCACTCCTTCTTTCGGTATGTTGCTTTCGAAGCGCCGACCCATGCCGCCCAGATCCAGCGGGTGCTGGCTATTCCCAGCAAGCGCTTTACGCGGACCCAGGTGCACTTCATCACCCGCGCGGAGGTCAAGGCATTGCTGGCCGCGCCTGATCAACGAACTTGGTTTGGACGGCGCGATCACGCGTTTCTCCTCGTAGCGGCGCAGACCGGGCTTCGTCAGTCGGAAATGAGCGGCTTGACACGCAATGATCTCGTTCTCGGGCCGGGAGCTCATGTTCGTGTGATTGGCAAAGGCCGTAAGGAGCGATGTGTACCGCTTGCCAAAGCCACAGTGGCCGTGTTGAAAACCTGGCTTCGTGAGCTGACACGCGGCGACGGGCAGGTTTTGTTTCCTAACCTCCGCGGCACGCCCTTGAGTGCCGATGCCGTGCATTACCTGCTGCTCCGGCATGTAAGAACTGCCTCCAAGACCTGTCCCTCTCTTGCAGGAAAACGTGTCACCGTTCACGTCCTTCGACACACCATGGCCCTCGACCTGCTACAAGGTGGCGTGGATCGATCTGTCATCGCACTGTGGCTTGGTCACGAATCGGTTGAAACGACTCAGATTTATCTCGAGGCCACACTGGCGATGAAACAAAAGGCACTGGAGAAAGCAGAACCGCTGATGAGCAAGTTCATCCGTTACTGTCCGGGCGACCAGCTCCTTGGCTTCCTCAACAGCCTGTAGAGACGCCAGAACTATGTCGAGTGGTTGGTCGGCGCATCTCCATTCTGATCAGGAAATATGGGCCCGAGCGCAATTGCCTCCCACATCACTCGGCATAGTCCGGCACACGGAATAGTGTCGCAGGGTATGCGGGTGGATGTGCTTGTGGGAGAGGCCGGCGCGTTCGGCGGCAATCTGGCAGGCACTCCACAGCACCTTGGTGGTGACGGGATAACTTGCGGTATGCCAGCGGTTGCCCGGAAAGAGCCACTCCTTCGGCTTGCGCCGGAGTCCGCGCCAGTAGATGCGCAGTTCTTCGAGCAGCTTCGGGCTGAGCATGACATCGCGATCCCTGCCTCCCTTGCCCTCCCGGATATGAACTACCATGCGTTGGCTGTCTATATCGCTTAACTTCAGGTTAGCTGCTTCTGCGCGGCGTGCGCCGGTGGCATAGAGCGTCATCAGCAGGATGCGATGAAATGGGGTATCGGCGGCATCGATCAGCCGCGCAACCTCCTCCTGGCTGAGTACCTGGGGAAGGTGGCGCACCTTCTTCGGGTAGGGCGTCTCAGCGATGCTCCAGTTGCGCTTCAACACGTGAATGTAGAAGAAACGCAGCGACGCGAGCCGAAGAGTTACCGTGTTCGGGCTGAACTTCAGCTTGGTGAAGAGCATCGCTTGATACTTGCGAATGTCTTCCGGACCAAGCTGATCGGGTGGACGGCGGAAGTACCGGCTGAAGTGTGCGACGCCATGAAGGTAAGTGCGGATGGTTGTGGCGGCGAAGTTGCGGCGCTGCAACTCCTCAATCATGAGCTGACGTAGATGGTTCACAGAGAATCCTCCTTCTCTGCGAATCAAACTACCCCAAATGTCTCAAATGGTGGTCAGCCTCACGCGAATGCGTCCGCCGCCGCAGCGGCTTCGTTCAAAGTCGCCTATGGGCCTGGAATCTCGATCTATGCTCCCGAATGCGAGGCACAGTAGGTCCCCGATCCTTAGGGCGGTTATGGAGACTTGTGTGACCGGAGTGCGCCGTCTGTACGCTCCGATCTCCCCAGCTAGGAACGCATTCTTCATGACCTTCCGTTTTTGATTCTTCTGTACGCCTAGGGCAAACGCCCTATTCGTTGACGGATCCATCTGCAGGAATTGTCGGTTGTCACAAAGCGTGGCACCGTCCTACGGCAGTACCGCTGCTACCAATAAGAATCGGCAACCACCCACGCGCCAGCCAACAGCGCCATGTTGAGGATGGTCTCACTCCACTGGAACGGGTCTTTGGAACCTGCAGCCACGATAGGGATCCACACCACAAACAGGAACAGTGCGAGTTGAAAGGCTGAGAGCGCGACGGCCAGCCGTGCACAGAATCCAATGAGGGTAGCGATGCCCGCTGCAATGAAGGCACTGCCTGTGAAATACGCCCAGAAGAGGTGGCCCGGTAGCCAATGGGGGATGAGCGATACTGTGTCTTTCAAGTCGACGAAGTGGGCTACACCGAAAAAGATCAAGCAGAGGCCGTAAAGCACACGCGCGATGCGGAGTCCCTCGTTGCTGCCGACAAATCTGAAGTATTCACAATCCCAGTCAGATGCAAACCGGACATAGAGCACCCACGTGGCTGCCAACATGACCGTGAGCGGAAACACCGACCAGCAAGCGCCGAAAGCGGGTTCATGAAAAAAGTTCGGCAACCGGAAGAACAGCAGCCAAAGGAAGAGAGTGGCGAGCAGCAAGCGCGCGGCAATGGCCGCCATGCGCGGAACAAGCAGACCAATGCCGGCTGTGAGGGAGATGAGGGCGCCAAAGCAAAGGAATAGTTCGCGAGCGGGGACACCTGTGGGCACAGGATTCCACAACGGAACGAAATCGGGATGGAGAAGGCCCACGGCACCCAGACCGATCATGGTGACGGCGAAGATAGCATGACCTGCACTGGCGATGCGCATCGGAATGTGCTCCAAGCGATGCTTAAGTTTATAGGCAATCCGACGAACCCGTCGAGCTGTCTGAGGCCGGAGCGTCGTGGGTCGGGTCGACATCGACATCGCAGTACAAGACAATCCCGAGAGAGAATTCGAAAGTCGGGCTCTAAAACTAGGGAGTGGCAATGGCCACTGCGGGCTGCTCCTTTGCTCCTGCGATCAGCAGCCAGAGCATTGCCGCTAGCTCGGCTAGAAATGCAGGCTGGAAGTAACGGAATAGAGCGTCCGTGGAATCCGGAACGAGGAACCAGGTCATGCCGATCACAACCCACGCAACCCCGTCCAGCAGGAGCCAATACCCGAGCCAGCGCGGCAAGAAGCGAGAGCGTACTACCAACGATCCAAACGGTAGCAGCCACAATCCCCAGAACGCCTGGTTGATGCTGATCGCCTGCCCATGCATCCGGATCAAGAGCATCCCAATAGTCTCGCGTGTCTGGCTGTCGAAGGCGGCGAAGGCATCGCCGCCGCGAAAGACGAGAAGTGCAGCCGCGCTGAAGACCACGGTCACCAGGCCAAGAGCAGATGATACCAGCACCAAAGCCACCATCTGCCGTGCCCGATGGCGGTCCACGTCTTCAAAAAGGCGATAGAGTGCCAGACTCAGCCCGATAAAGATGACCGTGCCCAGCGTTTCGGCAAGCATTCCCCAGCGGTAAAGGGTCTCGTGGCTGAGAACACGCGCTGCAGTGGCGGCAGGGTCGTTGTGTACCACCGTTTGCGAGGGGACATAGAGCAGATAGAACGGCCCCAGGGTGAAGCCAAGATACCACAGGCCTGCGATTCGGGCCGCCCTCTTCAGGGACTTCATATGGACCTCCAGCGTTAACACTGTGTACGTGACATAGGCAAAGAAAGTTCGGGGGGAAATCACGGCCCATCCAATCACCGACAAGGATCACTACCCTGTCGCCAAGGGTCAACCGAAATGGCATTGAGGACGCATTGTCCTCGAATTGCGGCAAGCGGGCCAGTGCGCTCGTCGCGCCGCTCGCTGATATTTTCCTGTCCCACTTGATTGTCGGCGACATTTATTACTTGCGCCACTTCACCAGCATCTCCTCTACTTTTCCTGCGATCTGTTGGCGTGCGTCGGCGCGGTCTACACCGGTCGCCAACAGCTCATCGTACGGGGTGTGGTTGTGGCGAACTGCAGCGCTAACCGCCAGGGTCAGCGCCTTTTCATCCAGATTTCGACCCGCCTCGGAACGGCCAACGCGGCCGCTACCCCGGACGGCGGTGTGTTCGGCAATGGCGGCCACCTCGCCAGCCGGACAGCCTGGGAACAACTCCGCAATCAGCTCGATCATTTGCGTAACGAGTTTGCGATCCTGTTCGCCACGCTGCACTGCAGCACGAGCCCGCGATGCTGCCCGCTCGGAGGCGTCCTGTACGCATTCCTGCTCGGCCTTCTCCAGCGCGGTCTCTTCCACCAGAATGCCTTGCCGCTCGTAGCGCTTGCGGGACCGGTTGAAGCGCACGACAATGGCGGCTCGCTCGCTGTACTTGGTGGCCCGCCGCGTCAAAGCTGTGTCGCCAGCCGGAAGAAACTCCAGGCCATCGAGGCGCGCGCAAGGAAGGCAAAGCGGCTGCTCCGCTTCCATCAAGAGCATGGACCCCTGCGCAATCTCTGCTCCGCATTCAGAGCATTCCGCATCGCGCAGGTTCAAAAACACGACCGGCTGCGGAGCCTTTTCGAGCTTCTCCTGAAGCTTCTGTTGCTTTCGCTCCGAAAGTGCGGGCGAAATGAAGTGTGTGCGGTAGATCTTCTCAATCCGCGGGTCACCGCTCAAGGAAAACAGTAATCGGACAGTGCCGGACCGGGCAGATCGCACATAGTCGGTTTCGCTTGGTTTGAGGCCCTTCTCCTGTGCCCACCGCTGCAAGATCGCCATGGATGAAGATATCTTGTTGAGGCTTCCTTGAATCTCCCGCTCAAGAAAGTCGGTGCGGCCCTTGCGCCAGGAATCGACCGCAGAGGATGCCAAGAGTCCCATTCCACACAGCACGTCGATGGCACTGACGTAGTGCTGGCGGGCCAGGGCTGCTTCTGCCGCGCGATAGACGCGCTCTTCGAGCTTGGTCTGAATTGGAATCTCCATGGTATGTAACCCCTTAAACTATTAGATCGACGCGATTCTGGTAGTGTGGTCGGCGAATCCCCCGCTATCTGCTTTTGGTCGCCCATTGGGCACGCGCCCTGTCGAGGAAGGATTGTTGCGGGAGCGCTCTTTTGCCAGCGGCAATCTCCTCGAATCCTGGCATGAATCCGTACTTATGGACGCAGACAATCGCTACATCACCATGGTCGCCGAAAAGCGGGGCTTAGTGGAGAATGCGCGCAAGAACGTCTTCTCCATGGCGGCAAACACCAAGCAGGGATCGACATTTGCCAACGCTCTCCGGGTCGCGATGTTTTGAGGCATTTCCGCGGCAGTTCCATCTTCCGTCGGCATCTCTGACATGGCATTCCGTGCTGTGGTTCTCATCGTTTGCTGGCTTGCCTGGAACCTGGCCTCTCCGAGGCGGGTTTTCCTTTCGAAGCGAGCGCCTTCCTGGCAACTGATCGGGTTGGCTTGGCTTTGCTGGCGGTGCTCTTCTTCTCCGCAGGAAGGCCATTCTTTGAAGAGGTGATTTGCGCCTTCTTCTTGGGTACGAGTGTCTTGACTGCTGACCTTTTGGCCGGTTCAGGCTTCGTGGAAGTGGCCATGGGTTTCTTCTTCGCGACCGGCATGGTGGGCTTCGCCTTGGCCTTTACTGCCTTTTTCTCAGGCTTGGCGCTTGGGGCTGCGGGTTTGGCTTTGGTCGTGCGCTTTTCTTCAACCCGGACGGTCTTGGCGACTGGCATGGCTTTGGCTGCCGCTGCGGCTTTGGTAAGACGCCCGGATCTCGAGGGCGGTACGGATTCGGCAAGATCCAAGCCGAAAAGCTTGGAAAGATCCTCGCCACCCAGCACCTTTGCTGTAGCCTTCTTCGCGCTGGGCAGAGACTTGCCAGCGCTGGCGATTAATTCCTTTTCGTTCACGGCACGAAGCCGGAAGAGCAATTCCGGTTGTTGGTCCAGGCGAGCACCGACACCGTAGAGAACAGCTGCGACATGCTTGCACATCTCTGCCCAGTCCGGGCAACTGCACGATAGCTTGATCTCTTTGGGTGAGGGGAAGAGCCCGGTCTGTTGCTGGCTGATCCGTTCCATCACGCCTTTGGAGAGCCGCCCTTGCAGCAACTCGACCAGTGAATCAATCGATCCAGCGCAATCTGCGCAGATCGACTTCCAGCGCGGCTTGGCGACCGGCAGGATCTCCACCTTGACTTCGTAGATTTCCGAGCCGCTGACCAACGCCGTGACCTGACTTGCGGCAATCTGCAGATCGACGACCGACCCGTTGCGCACATACGTCCGGCCGCGCGGCAGACGGTTCTCGTAGTCGCTGTACGACTCCAGATTCTCGCACCAGGCTTTGCCCCAGAAGCTTTTTGCGATGGTGCGGCCATCGATGCTGACTGGGGAGATGACGCGGCCCTTCTTGCGCAGGCCTTCCATCTTCTTCAATGCCTTGCGGCGGCGTTCAGCCACCGGCACATAGGCGTGCCATCCAAAGCTGTCGTACATGGTCTATGTCTCCTTGAGTGCCGCGTTGAGGTCGAGCGCGACCAGTTTGAGCAGTTCGTCGTCTTTCATCTCGGTTAGCAGCAGCTCGGCTCCGCCTTCCAGCATATCCTGCGCAATCTGGCGTTTCGATTCAATCATCGCGTCTATTTTTTCTTCGACCGTTCCCTGACAGACAAATTTGTGTACCAGCACATTCTTGTTCTGACCGATGCGGTAGGCGCGATCCGTGGCCTGGTTCTCGACCGCGGGGTTCCACCAGCGATCGAAGTGAACCACATGCGAGGCTGCGGTCAGATTGAGTCCGGTGCCGCCTGCCTTCAACGAAAGGACAAAGAAGCCGACGGATTCATCGTCCTGAAAGCGGCGCACCAGATCCTTGCGGTTCTTCACCGGGGTATCACCGTGTAGCACCAGGCCAGGACGTCCGAAGATCGAGCCCAAGAAAGCTGCCAGCGGGGCCGTTACCTCACGGAATTGCGTGAAGACCAGCACCTTCTCTTGCCTGGCGGCGATCACTTCGGCGATGTCGCGCAGGCGCGCCCACTTGCCGCTGTCGGGTTCGTTCCAGGCGCTATCGCCCAGCCATTGCGAGGGGTGATTGCAGATCTGTTTGAAGCGCATCAGGAACGACAGCACCAGCCCCTTGCGGCGAATCCCCACGGCTGTATCGAGCTGCTCAGTGAGGTCGTCCACCGCCTGTTGATAGAGAGCGGCCTGTCTGCGGCTGAGCTGGCAGAATGCCTTCACCTCGGTCTTGTCAGGCAGGTCGGAGATCACCGACTTGTCGGTCTTCAGTCGCCGCAGAATATATGGGCGCACCAACTCGCGCAGCGGTCCGTAGGGATTGTGGGTGCGGTCGGCGAGACGTTTGGTGAGCTTGGTGAACTCTTTCGCTGACCCCAGCAGGCCGGGATTGATGAAATCGAAGATCGACCAAAGATCCCCGAGCCGATTCTCTACCGGCGTGCCGGTCAACGCAAAGCGGGAACCAGCCTTCAGCATCTTGACGCTGCGCGTCTGCTTGGCGTTGGGGTTCTTGATGGCCTGGGCTTCGTCCAATACCGCGAGGCGCCAACTGGTTTCCGTGAGCCAGGGAATGCGCAGCAGTGTGCCATAGCTGGCAATCACCACGTCCACGTCGGCCAGGGACTCCGCCGTGATGTTCTTGATGGCCTCGTTCGAGAGCACCGAGGTATGCGCGACCAAAACCCGTAGACTGGGCGCAAAACGCTCCAACTCCGATGCCCAGTTGGCCAAGAGCGACGCCGGAGCAATCAGCAGGCTGGGCTTTCCCTGTTCCTGCTTCTTGAGCACCAGCAACAGCGAAAGCACTTGAATCGTCTTGCCCAACCCCATGTCGTCGGCCAGGCAAGCTCCCAACCCCAGTTTGGCCAGCAGATAGAGCCAGCGCATACCTACTTGCTGATAGGGCCGCAAGGTTCCCTTCAGCGCCTTGCCGGGATCAATCTTGTCCAACCCCTCCTGGCTGCGCAGTCCCTTCAGGGTTTCGGCAAGCCAGGGACCAGCGGTCACTTGCGCCCAGTCGGCTTCTACACCCTCGGCTTCAGCGTCCGCGCCGTCGAGCGTGGCCCCGGCCAACATGCGCATCGCTTCGCCGAAGTTCATTCCATGGCGGGCAGCGGCACGCTCGGCCTCGCTGAAACGGTCGATCATGCGGCTGAGCTGTGCGTGGTCCACCTCTACCCAGCGCCCCCGCACCAGCGCCAGTCCCTCGGTCCCGGCCAGCAGCATGCGAATCTCGGCAGCGGTCAACGACTCGCCGTCGAGCGTCACATCCATGTGGAAGTCGAGCAGGGCGTTTTGGCCCACCAGAGAGGGAGCAGCGCCGCCCACCCTGGCCGTAACGCGGGGCCGCGGCGGGCGGTGAGCGGGCCATGTCGCCGGCATGCGGACGATGATGCCGGCTTGTTCCAACTGCGGGCAATCGTGCAAGAACTGCGAGGTTTCTCGGGGAGTCCAGCGCAGCGGATGGAAGATCTCGCCGCCATCGACCATCTCTTTCAGCCACGGGCAACTCTCCGCGGCGCGTTGCACCGGCAGCAGCAGCGACAAGAGGCGATCCCGATTGGCCGGTCCCTCGTACTCGCGCAAGGCCTGCCCCAAAGGCAAATGTTGCGCCTTGGAGTGAGCCGAGAGCCGCACGGTGTAGGTAGCAAGGAAGGCGAAGGGCGACTCTGCATCGTTGCGGTTTTCCGCCAGATTGAAGCAGACGCGGCCGACCAGATTCCAGGCCGGATTGCGGCGCTTCAAAAACTCCTGCACGCCGCATTTCTCTTCCGACAACTCCAGATGAAGCGCTTTGTCCGTCTGTTGCCACAAGGCGGTGAGCACCGCGCTGGTCAGATATTCAGCTCCGGTCATCAGCGGCGCGGCCATCGCCAGCCATTCCAAATCTTGATTTGGTGGCGGCGCAACGGTCTGAACCGATTTGGTGTCAGGCGCGTCGGATGAATCGACGGCGAGATTGGGATGGGTACAAAGCGAGGTCACATAGCGGGCGGCAAACTCACGCCAGTAGGAGAAGACAGCAGGCAGCGCCGTACCTACTTCTCCTGCTCCCAATTGCAGCAGCCCATGGCCAGCGCCGCGTGCAAATGCGGCCTGCAAGCGCTGGGCAACCTCCGCGTCGAGCGCTAGGGCATCGTCCTCTTGCGCCAGCGAGAGGTGACCATGCGGAGTCAGAGCGGGAGCGAGCAGCACCGGGTCCATATACAAAAGCTAACAGCCGCAACAGCTGTGAGACAAAAGCACACCGCACACGAGGACCAACAAAGGAGACAATCGATCACCGACTCCGCGACTGAATTTGGGAGCCATCATCGGCGCTAGTTTCATGGCGCTTCCAGCGCCGGCGTCCAGGACGTGCTTACTTTGCGCCATAATTGGCAGCCTGACGGCGTGTTGGCGCGCACCGCGCGAGGATGACCTTCCAACCATTTCGAGCCGCAGCGGTCGCCCTGACAATGCTTACGACTTCTGCGACATCCATACGTTCGTCCGAGATGCGAACCCCGCGGTCGTACGCGTCCACGAGCGCCAGTTGCTCGGCAGGGTTCTTGCCGCGCGCGAGCACGCGCGCGTAAGCTTCGCATGCGTATGCAAAGGTCTCCCGCTTCAGGTATCTTCGACCTGAAGTGCAGCACCAACGGCATCTCCATTTGCACAGCGACGCCATCAACTACGAGGGGCTTGAACTTGTAGCGAAGCGCCTGCTCCATTCCAAAATCTTCGAGTCCCGGCTGGTCAGAGTTGTGCTTCGCAGTCTCCCGCACTTGGCCCGTCCCCTCTGTGCGCGCATAGACGATCATGTAACCTTCTGTCTTGCCTTCATGCACAGTTGGCCAGTCAATCGTG
>Ga0302275_10005379_pt1 | contig 12334 bp, 10 predicted proteins | sample III_Bog_N2_2_FD_200229 | JGI IMG/M metagenome (GOLD analysis project Ga0302275, IMG submission 200229) | Peat permafrost microbial communities from Stordalen Mire near Abisko, Sweden - III_Bog_N2_2 | ecosystem: Environmental > Terrestrial > Soil > Wetlands > Peat | place: Sweden: Abisko...
CATCCTCAGCGCCCCAATCGGCTAGGAATCAATTGATCGGGCGATGCGCGAACGGCGGCGCGCCCTCACAGCACCCGCCCAAGCCACTTCCCCGTATGCGAAAGCAGATTCCCCGCCACTTCCTCCGGCGTTCCTTCGGCCACAATCCGCCCACCTGCCTCGCCGCCCTCAGGCCCCAGGTCGATCACCCAGTCCGCGCACTTGATTACATCCAGATTGTGCTCGATCACAATCAGCGACCCGCCGCCGTCGATCAGCTTGCGAAACGCAGTCAGCAGCTTTGAAACGTCGTCGAAGTGCAGCCCGGTCGTCGGCTCGTCCAGAATGTAGAGCACCCGGCTGGCCTGCGAAGGCTTGGCATTCGCGTTCGCCGCCCTCACCTGCGCCAGGTGCGCCGCCAACTTCACCCTCTGCGCCTCGCCGCCCGATAACGTAGTCGCACTCTGCCCCAGCCTGAGGTAACCGAGGCCAATCTCATCCAGCACGGCCAGCTTTTCAAGCAACCGCGTCTGCCCGGCAAAGAACCTGAGCGCCTCCTTCACCGTCATCTGCAGCACTTCGTGAATGTTCTTGCCCTTGTACTGCACTTCCAGCACCTTGGCCTGGTAGCGCGTTCCGTTGCAGTCCTCGCAGGGCAGTTCCACATCCGCCAGGAACTGCATCTCCACCGTCACCGTCCCGTCGCCCTCGCAGGTGTTGCAACGGCCTCCCGGCACGTTAAATGAAAAATGCCCCGGCGTCAGTGAAAGCCGCTTGGCGTCCGGCTGCGCGGCATAAAGTTCCCGCACCAGGTCGAATCCCTTGATGTACGTAATCGGATTGGATCGCGGCGTCCGCCCAATCGGAGTCTGATCCACCAGCACAACGTCGTTCAGCCGCTCCACCCCGGTCAGCGACTTATAAACAGAAGACGGGTCGGAGCCGTCGCTCTGGCCCAGCGCCCGCGCCACTGCCCGGTAAAGGACCTGGTGCACCAGGGTCGACTTGCCCGACCCGGAAACCCCGGTAATGGCCACCAGCATTCCCAGCGGAATCTCCACATCGAGCTTGTGCAGGTTGTTCGCCTCGGCCCCGCGCAGCACCAGCCGCTCGCGCCCCGGAGTGCGCCGCCGCGTAGGCACAGGAATCGAAACCTGCCCCGACAAATACTTCCCGGTAAGCGAGTTGGGATTGGCCTCGATCTCCGCCAGAACCCCCTCGGCCAGCAGCTTGCCGCCAAACTCCCCAGCACCCGGCCCCAGGTCCAGCAGGTGATCGGCGGCACGTAGCACATCCGCATCGTGCTCCACCACCAGAATCGTGTTGCCCAGGTCGCGCAGCTCATGCAGAATCGCGATCAGCCGCGCCGTGTCCCGCGTATGCAGCCCTATCGACGGCTCGTCCAGCACATAAAGCGCCCCCACCAGCCGCGACCCCAGCGAAGTAGCCAGTTGAATTCGCTGCGCCTCGCCGCCGGAAAGCGTCGAAGCCAGCCGATCCAGAGTCAAGTATTCCAGCCCCACAGCATCCAGAAAATTCAGCCGCTGCCGCACCTCGTGCAAAATTGGCCCGGCAATCTCCTCCTGCATCGGCGAAAGTTGCAGCGCCTCGAAAAACTCCTTGGCCTGCGCAATGGTCAGCGCCGTCGCCTGGCAAATGTTTTTGCCCCCATGTTTCTGCGTCGCGATTCGAACCGACCGCGCCTCAGCCCGCAGCCGCTGCCCGCGGCAATCCGGGCACTCCGCGTAGCCACGATACTTGCTCAGCATCACCCGCACATGCAGCTTGTACTTCTTGCGCTCCATCTGCGCAAAGAATCCAAACACGCCCGCAAAACCGCCCTTGCCGCGCAACACAATCTCCCGCGCCGCCTCGGGCATCTCGCGCCACGGCGCGTCCATGGGTACGCCCAGCTCGCCGGCCTGCTTGCGCAGATCGGTAAACCACGACCGGTACTTGGGCCGCTCCCACGGGTCAATGGCGCCTGCACCCAGGCTCAGCCCCTTATCCGGGATCACCAGGTTCAGGTCGAAGTCCACCGTGTTCCCAAATCCCTGGCATCGAGGGCAAGCTCCGAACGGGTTGTTGAAGCTGAACAGGCGCGGCTCCGGCTCCTTGCCTGGCCGATGGCAACTCTTGCACTCGTACTCGCCGCTGAACCGGTGCCTCTTCCGGGCTTGAGTTTCGTCGCCTCCCGAACTATCTCGTGGAACCTCTTCAAACACCACTTCGCCCGATTCGCGGTAGCCAGTCTCCGCCGCATCCACAATCCGCGAGCGATTATGAAGGCTGACGACAATCCTGTCCAAGAGCACAAACACCGGCAGCGTGAAGTCCAGATCCAGCAGCGACTCCGGAGTCGAGAATTCAACGATCTTGCCTTGCTGATAGAGCCGGTTGAACCCGCTCGTTCTAAGCTCCGTCAGCCGCGCCTTCAGCGTCTCGGTATGCGGCGAATCCCCGCCATTGGCCACCGGTTTGCCCTTTGTTCCAGCCTTTGCCGCCCGCACCGGCGCCTTCGCAGATTTTGCAACCTCGTCCATCGAGTCCCGCTTTACCAGCCCGTCGCAAAAGACGCAATGCACCGTCCCGCAGCGCGCATACAGCAGGCGCAGGTAGTCGTAGATCTCGGTCGCCGTAGCCACGGTCGAGCGCGGGTTCCGCGTAGTATTTTTCTGCTTGATGGCGATTGCCGGCGCAAGGCCGTCGATCAGGTCAACATCCGGTTTTTCGATTCGCTCCAGAAACTGCCGCGCGTATGCCGAAAGCGATTCCACATAGCGCCGCTGTCCCTCGGCATAGATGGTGTCGAAGGCCAGCGAACTCTTTCCCGACCCGGAAACCCCGCTGACCACCGTCAGCTTCCCATGGGGAATATCGCAGGAAATGTCCTTCAGGTTATGAGTCCGCGCGCCGCGGATAATGATGGCATCGTTCAAAGGAAAGGCACCGGGAATGAATCGTCCAGCCGCGTCAAAGCCCCATCAGCGAGCCTCGGGACGCAACTGGCCATCCTTCATTATACTTCGATTCCGGAAGCGGTCACCGGAACCGGGTGGCGTCTCAAACTTGAGTTGACGTGCCAGACTGGTTGCGGGCAAGCCATTCGAGAAAGAATTCCTTCACTTCTTGTGGCGCCCTGTCGGTTTCTCGCAGACCCGCTCGAGCCCTCTGGACGATTTTCTCGGACGCGTCTTCCTTTTCGATGGCTTCTCGGCAAGCGATCAGCGCCTGGATATCGGCGCACGACAAGAGCTTTGAATAGGCGTATGTGATCACCGACGGATCCGTAATAAATCTATGGTCGCCAACCGCTAAACGCGTCATCGTATCAGAGCGCGAGCGCTCTGTCGTTACGCTCACCAGGACCACATAATTGTTCTCGTCTGGATCGGTAATCACGATATGAAGATGAGGCTTGGGATTGCCTTCATCGTACAGAAGAAACGTGCTTCCGCTTTTCACGACCTGCAGGCATGCTCAAGCCGCTCTTCAAACTTGCGCTCGTGTTCTAACTCTGCAACGATTGCCTGGATATTTTCAGAAGGTTCTTCCAGAGCTCGAAGAATCTCTTCCATGTCGATGGGAATGCTGCTTCCATGTGGATTTTGCCACTCGGGAAATGTATGGACGAAGTCAACTAAATCCCAACGATTCTTGTGTCCATATTGTTCAAAGACATGCCGAAGCAGGTTCTGTTCCGCGAGCGACAACTTTTTCGCCTTCAGCGGCTCATTGGTCAGCTTGACTTCATAATCGTCAAACGGTGCGGAAATGTACTCGGACCAGACCCGTCCACCTTCTCGAATCAGGTTGTATGTTTGGCTCAGAACTGGGCCCTGGTCCATCGAAACATAGTTGTCGTTGCTTATCGGAATGCCCCACTCGACGAACGCTTCACGATCGGCAATATAGAGAAGCTTGAGGAGTTTAATGTAGTGCATTCGACCGCCACGCAGATTGAGGAGGAATGCCGAGGCTTCCGTCACCTTTTCTGGGTCGAATCGCATTTGCTACACCTTCCAACGTAGGTTCGTTGTCACTGATGATAACGAAAATTAGGCGAAATAGCAAGATCTTCGCTTGCAAACTCGGGCTTGCGCATGCATCAAGACAAATCTACTTCCACCGAAAGATGCGCAGCGAAACGGCGAACGGCACCACGAACCACGCCAGCAGAATCGCTACCTGTGCCATCTGCTGGCCCAGGTTCAGCCCTTGCAGCATATTCCCGCGCATGGCGCTGATAGCCGCCGTCAGTGGCAACGCCTGCACCAGAGGCTGAATCACCGCCGGAAACCGCGATGCCGAAAAGAAAATGCCCGACAGAATCCACATTGGAAGCATCACCAGGTTCATCAGGCCAGAGACCGCTTCCGTCGTCCTGGCTCGCGAAGCCACCAGCAACCCCAGCGCCGAGAACGCCAGCGAAGTCATCAGGCACAGCAGCCCCAGCTCAACAAGCGACCCGCGAAACGGAACCCCGAAGACCAGCCACGTAAACGCCAGGAACACCGCGACCTCGATGAGCAGCATCGCCAGCCTGGACAGCAGGAACGCGGCCAGGTACTGCCACTTCGGCATCGGTGACGCCACCAGCCTCTTCAGCAGCTTCTTCTGCCGCCCCTCGACAATGGAAAACCCCAGCCCCCACATGGCCGACCCCATCAGGTTCATGCCCAGCAGGCCCGGCACCACAAAGTCTATATACCTCGAACCGGTCTCATGCACAAGCTCGTTGTTGGCAGGCACCGCATCGTGCCGCCCCGCAGAGGTTTGAATTGCCCGGTCGGCCAGCAACCGCGCCGTACGCGCATCGGGATTTGTATCGTCGTACTTGTACGCAACCCCGTCCGGCCCCTGAATCGCCAGCAGCAGAATATTCCCCGTGGCCAGCGCATGAGTCCCAGCCGCTTCGTCCAGCGTCACCGCCGTCAGTCCCTTGTCCGCGGCCAGCGCCTGCGTCAGTTGCGGGGTGGTCGCGCCCACTTGCAACACGTCGGCCGGCCGATTGCGGAAGGCGATGCCCAAGCCCACAGCCAGCAGAATCGGAAAGATGAAGATCCAGAAAATGGCCTCGGGTTCGCGCAAAAACAGCCGAAAACGCACCATCGTCAGTTGATAAAGGCTGCTGGTTTCGAGCTTACTCATCGCGCAAATTCCTTCCTGTCAAGCTCACAAACACGTCTTCCAGCGTCGCGGAGTGGGTCCGAAACTCGCTCAGATGCAGACCCTGAGCAGTAAGTGCGGCAAAGATGCGCGGCACCACCGAGTGCAACTCGCTCACCGAAAGCTGGTGCAACCCCGCATCCACGCGATGCGATTGAACGCCCGGAATCGCCAGCAGCGGACCCGCATCCACAACCGCGTGGGCCACAGTAGATGTGGGTGCCCCAGGTCTCGATTCTGAGACCTGGGAGATATGAGAAGTTGGTGCCCCTGGTCCCTCGCCTTTGGGGACCAGGGATCCATGAGAGCCGGGTGCCCCAGGTCTCGATTCTGAGACCTGGGAATCGTGAGACTCAACCACCGCGAACTCCACAATATTCTCCCCGCCCACCAGCGCAATCAGTTCCTTTGGCGTCCCCAGAGCAATCACCTTGCCGTGATCCATAATGGCCACGCGGTCGCAGAGCCGCTCCGCTTCATCCATATAATGTGTGGTCAGAATAATCGTCCGCCCCGCATGTTTCAGCTCGTCCACCAAATCCCACAAGTGACGCCGCGCCTGCGGATCGAGCCCGGTGGTTGGCTCATCCAGAAACAGCAACTCAGGGTCACCCACCAGCGCGCAAGCCATCGCCAACCGCTGCTTCTGCCCGCCCGAGAGGGTTCCCACTCGTCCCTTGCGCTTCTCCTCCAGCTGCGACGTTGCAATCGACTCGTCAACAGAAATCCCGCGCTTGAAGAAGCTCCGAAACATCCGCAGCGTCTCTTCCACCGTTAGCTTGTCAGGGAACTGCGTCTCCTGCAGTTGAATCCCGATCCGCTGCCGCAGTTCGTCCGCGCCGGTGCGCCAGTTCAGGCCCAGCACTTCCACAGTGCCGTCATCGGGAGCGGTCAGCCCCTCACAAATCTCAATCGTGGTAGTCTTGCCGGCGCCATTGGGTCCCAGCAGCCCGAAGCACTCGCCCCGCGCCACTTCCAGGTCCAGCCCGTCTACAGCTTTCACGTCGGCAAACGCCTTTTTCACCCCGCGCAGCAGCAGCGAACGACCATTCCCCGCCGCCCGCGTTGCCTCGCCCGCCGCACCATTTTTCAACTCGCCCATGATCGTTCCAGATTACCGCATCTTCGCTTTACGGACTTGAAGATGGCGCGAATCCTCCCGTGCGAGGTTTATTAGTAAGCCCACCAATCCTCGCCTCCGCCCCGCATGATGTACCATTCTTGCTTGCCGAGTTGCCGCCCAATCCAGCAGCGTCTCCGCAAGAAGGCCCACATCCATGCGCACTCGTTTTTCACTAAGCCTCTCGCTCGTCCTCGTCTCCCTACTCTCCGCCATCCCCGCCCGCGCTCAATCCGCGCCCACGCCCTACGATGAGGTCGATCCCTTCATCGGTACCGCCGGCGGAGGCAACACCTTTCCCGGCGCGACCCTCCCTTTCGGCATGGTCCAATGGAGTCCCGACACCACACGCGATGCCTGGTACTACTACAACGACAAGCAGATCCGCGGGTTCGGCATGACCCACATCAGCGGCGCAGGCTGCGGCCTCTATGGCGACTTCGCCGTTCTCCCCACCACTGCCCCGCTCTCTGCCAGCCCCGGCGCCAGCTTCGATCTCTACGCCGCCGCCTTCGATCACTCCAGCGAGGAGGCTCATCCCGGCTACTACGCCATCACGCTGGCCAACGGCGTGCGCGTCGAGATCACGGTAACCGACCGCGCCGGCATTGCTCGCTTCCACTTCCCCGACGGCCAGCCCGCGCGTCTGCTCATCAACGCCGGCTCAAGCGCCAATACCATTACGCCCGACAACCCAAAGCGCCCTGACCGCCAGGCCTATGCCAACCAAATCGCACTCAAAGACTCCGACTCGTATACAGGGTCGGTAACGGCCGGCGGCTTCTGCGGAACCCAGTCGAACTACAAGCTCTATGTAACCGGAAAATTCAACAAGACCTACAAGAACTCCACACTGTGGCAGGACGATGCGATCCTCGCCGATGCCAACTCAGCGCAGGGCAAGCACACCGGCGCATGGCTCGACTTCGGCAAACAGCGCGAGATCGTCCTCAAAGTCGGCATTTCGTATGTAAGCGAAGCCGGAGCGGCTGCGAATCTCGACAAAGAAATTCCCGGCTGGGACTTCGACCGCATTCACTCAAAAGCCCGCCAGGCTTGGACCGACCAACTCGCCCGCGTCGCAGTGGATGGCGGCTCACCAACCGAGCGCAAAATCTTCCTTACCGGCCTTTATCATTCCCTCCTGTCACCAAACCTTTTCAGCGATCAGGATGGCAACTACATGGGCTTCGACAATCAAATCCATTCGCTCGCCGGCTCAAAGCAGAAGGCCCAGTACGCCAACTTCTCCGATTGGGATATCTATCGAAACACCGTGCAGTTCCAGGCGCTGCTCGACCCCGATCGCGAGAGCGACATTGCGCAATCGCTGGTGAACGACGCGGTTCAAAGCGGATGGTTCCCGCGCTGGCCGGCGGCCAACGACGTCACCTACGTAATGGGCGGCGATTCGCCCGCGCCAGTGCTGGCATCCATTTATGCGTTTGGCGCGCGCAACTTCGATACTGCAACCGCACTAAAGTATCTTGTGAAGGCCGGAACCCAGCCCGGCAACGGGCCGCACGGACAATCAGAGCGCCCCTTCCTCGCCGACTACCGAAAGCTCGGCTACGTCCCCCTCGACAACGACAACACCGCGGCCTCGCGCACACTGGAATATGCCAGCGACGACTTCGCGGTTGCGCAATTCGCGCACGCCCTTGGCGACCAGGCCGACTACGCCCTGTTCCTCAACCAATCGAAGAACTGGCAGTTTCTCTTCGATCCGTCTACTGGCTGGATTCGCCCGCGCTCGGCGAACGGCATCTGGCTCCCGGCATTCGATGCCGACCGCTCGCTTCCCAAAAAGCATCCCAATGACGGCCCAGGCTCCGATCAAATGGGCTTTGAAGAAGGCAACACCTACCAATACAGCTTCATGATTCCGTTCGACTATCCCACCCTATTCGCCGCCATCGGCGGAGACGACAAGGTGATTCCCCGCCTCGATAAGTTCTTCCTCAAACTCCGCTGCTGGGGCGAGCCCTGCTACAACATCGAGAACGAGCCGGACTTCGTCGTTCCATATGCATATGTATTCGCCGGCCAGCCCTGGAAGACCCAGGAGGTGGTCACGCGCATAGCTCACGACACCTTCAAGCCCGCTCCCGACGGCATTCCCGGCAACGACGACCTCGGCGCAACCTCCGGCGTTTATGTGTGGGACGCTCTCGGCTTCTACCCGGCTGAGCCCGGAGTCGGCGGCCTGGTGCTCGGCACGCCCATGTTTGACAAGGCGACGCTACGTTTGGGAGGCGGCAAAACCCTGATCGTAAGCCGCACGGGCACCGGCATCTACGTCCAGAAAGTCACCCTCGACGGCGCGCCTTACACCAATTCCTGGCTCCCGCTCGATAAATTGCACCCGGGAACCACAAAGCTCGAATTCACCGTAGATTCGCAACCCAACAAAGAGCGCGGCAAGGCCTTCGCGGATCGCCCGCCATCCTTCCGCTGAGGAGCGATCGAACAGGTTGGTTGCCCCATCCATGCTGTCATCCTGACCGAAGCGAAGCGGAGTGGAAGGACCTGCGTCTCGTCAGCATGTCGGAAGGATGGGACTGCTAAAAGTTTCCTCTGGGCCGCCTTCCGGGTAAACTATCTACATGGCGGAGATTCAGCGCAGAAAAACACCCACGGTCAAAATCGGCAACGTTCGCGTCGGTTGGGAGGTCCCGGTCGTCGTGCAATCGATGACCAACACCGACACGGCCGACATTCCAGGAACCATCGAGCAGGTTGCGGCACTGGCTCTGGCCGGCTCTGAGCTCGTCCGCGTCACCGTGAACAACGAGGAAGCCGCGGCGGCCGTTCCCTACATCGTCGAAGGCCTCGCGAAGCGAGGACTTAACGTCCCCATCGTGGGCGACTTCCACTACAACGGCCACCTGCTCTTGAAGAAGTTTCCCTCGACGGCGCGAGCCCTGGCCAAGTACCGCATCAACCCCGGCAACGCTTCTATCGGGAAGAAGGATAACGATAACTTCCAGGTCATGGTGGAGTGCGCGGTCGAGAACCAGAAGCCCGTCCGCATCGGCGTCAACTGGGGCTCGCTCGATCAGCAGTTGCTCACCCGAATGATGGATGCGAATTCGAAGCTCGCCAACCCGCTTCCCGCGCGCGAAGTAATGATGGAGGCGATGGTCGTCAGCGCGCTGGATTCCGCCAAAGCCGCGGAGCGTTTCGGCCTGCGCCACGACCAGATCATTTTGTCAGCTAAAGTTTCCGGTGTGCGCGATTTGATCGACGTATATACGAGCCTCGCCTCGCGCTGCGACTACGTGCTGCACCTCGGACTGACCGAAGCCGGCATGGGTTCCAAGGGTCTTATCGCATCCACGGCTGGCCTCGCGCCGCTGCTCCTTTCCGGCATCGGCGACACCATCCGCGTGAGCCTCACCCCCAAGCCCAACGGCGATCGGACGGAAGAAGTGCAAGCCGCGCAGCAGATTCTGCAATCGCTCTCCATCCGCAGCTTCATGCCCCAAGTTACAAGCTGTCCCGGCTGCGGCCGCACCACCAGCACTTACTTCCAGGAGTTAGCCGAGCAGATACAGAGTTACCTCCGCACCTCCATGCCCGAGTGGCGCAAGCAATACCCCGGCGTCGAGGAATTAAAGCTGGCAGTAATGGGCTGCGTAGTCAACGGCCCCGGCGAATCCAAGCACGCCAACCTGGGTATAAGTCTCCCCGGCACGTTCGAAGAACCCAAAGCCCCTGTGTATGTCGACGGCAAGCTCTACAAGACCCTCCACGGCGACACCATAGTAGCCGAGTTCAAGCAGATCCTCGACCGGTATGTCGAAAGCCACTACGGGCGGAGCGCGAAGAGCGAAGAACTGGTAGGTGCACGCTGACAACCGTGAAGGCAGATTGTCAAAAACGCAGAGAGGTGGTATTCTTAATGTAATTCCGCAACGGATGGCGTATTTGCTTATCCGGGCCGGAAGGGGCAAAAGACTGGTGCGGAAAAGCTTAGGAACGCTACCCCAAAGCGACTAAACGAACTGACCGCGAAAAAAGCCTGTTTTAGTGCCGGGATACCTTGAATAAAAATGGAGCCTCACAGGCTCCATTTTTATTTGTACAATGCACTGGGTGAAACGAATGGACGGAAATTGGTCGGAAATCATCAAGAAGGCCCTGCAACTGGGTCTCGAAAGCTCGAAGGGCGCAGTGCCTGGCGCCAAACTACGCCAAATCATTTCACGGATCGCACATGATTTCAGCGAGCAATACCCCCCTCCTGGACATGAGTCCGAAAAATTTCGCGAGTTCCTCGGCCACTTTCCTTCCTTGCTCACGATTCTGTCGCGGGATGGGCAAGATATTCTTGTTGCCCCATTTGATAGGCCGGAACTCCTTGTCATTTCAAACACGCAGCAAACTCAAATCCGCGAAGATTTCTTCGAGGCCTTTACACGCATCCCGCGAGAATCTCCCCCAAAAGAGCCTTGGTATGAACGAAGTACAGATAGCATTAGATGGGCGTCAGCTTTTGAAACCCTTCCGCCATTGGAATTCGTCCGAATCCCACCCGCAACACTTGAACAAGAACTTGCGGACAGAAGGAATTTCTCCTCTTCAACAGAGATCGAACCGCAGGTCCGGCAGACACTCCTCGCCACTCTTGGAGACCACGCTGCGCTTTGGGCTTTTTCTGGAGTCCTTAAAGAGTACGGCCTCGCTTACAAATGGCACTTGTTTCGCTTTCGTGCGTTGGTCCTGCGCATCAGAGCCTGGTGCAACAGTGAAAACATCGATTGGCGTGAAGACTGGCTTCTCCCAAAAGCTGACCAGCCTAGCAGAACCAAGGAAATGACACTGCAAGCCTTCATCGACGGACCGCGGAATCCATATCGCATCGAAGGATTCATGAAAAACCTGAGCGATGAAGACATGAAGCGCATCTCTGTTCCATTGGATATAGTGCTCAAACTTCTAGAAAAGTGAGTTGGTACATGAAAACAGCTATTCTCGCAGGTATTCCAGTGGGTTATGTTGTCACAGCGAGAAGCGCCCTTTCCAAGGTCGCATATCTACACAGCACCTGGTCAATTAAGTTTGTACCAAGCTCCCGAAAGGAACCCGAGGTTTCTGAGAAGCTGGTCCAGCAAGCTCTCGGTCTAGCGGCACAATCTGCAGAGGCCCATGTCATTGGGTTTTCCGCTCAGAGGAGCCGGCAAGATATTTCGGATCGAATCAAATCGTTCTTTCGTTTTCGGTGGTTTGATCACAGCTTGCTCCGGTACTTGGGCAGTTCGGACCCGAGTGAGTTCGTCCGTGGGATAACGTCCGTCTTGGAAGAGGAGTCCGAATGGGCGAAATGCGTGAAGCCAAAAGACACTAGCTCGCCACTTCTACTGCCGGAATCCTCATTTGTCCCAGAGAGAGCACAACTTAACTTATGGCGTCACGCATATGCCTATGGCGACGCCGGGAACATCATAGGAGCTGAGAAAGCAATCAAGAGCTTTGAGAAATCGCACAATAGAAAGGTGAATAGCGGGAGTTTCAGATCGTATAAGTGGATAGACCGAAAGGATCGGGTATTCGACCAAGATGGACCCCGACATGGCGTGGCACCTTTCCCTCGGGGCTGGAAATACTCATATCAAATTGAAGAAGGCTTTCATTTTGATGTGACTCACCTGGAGGGTCACGAGTTCGTCTTGATCGACGCAAACGGCAGGGAAAATCTTGTAAAGCGCGCGTCCCACCTGAACCTTGATCCCCATGGATATGTCAGGAATTCGGCGAGTTGAACTCTTTTCCAGCGGGAGTATCAGTGCGCACAAACCTTCGAATTGCGTTGTTCAGCAGGCTTCTTCGCTATGCGTATTCATACTCCAGCGTCTCCGAATCGACCTCGATTCGCTTCGGCGGCGCTGTGCCGGGTGCCCCCGGGTCTCGCTTCTGAGACCAGGAGTCAATAGAATCCCCTCCCGAATTACTTACGGCGCAGTCGGCTAAAGAAACGGATTCTCAATCCGCACACCCTCTACCACCTGCCCATGCTGCAAGTCCTCCGTCAGCAGCTTCGAGCACCCAGCTTCCACTGCGGCA
>Ga0302275_10005380_pt1 | contig 12332 bp, 9 predicted proteins | sample III_Bog_N2_2_FD_200229 | JGI IMG/M metagenome (GOLD analysis project Ga0302275, IMG submission 200229) | Peat permafrost microbial communities from Stordalen Mire near Abisko, Sweden - III_Bog_N2_2 | ecosystem: Environmental > Terrestrial > Soil > Wetlands > Peat | place: Sweden: Abisko...
TGTCTTGCGTTGACGGGGGAGCAGATGCGGCGACAGTTTCCGGTTTGGCCATTACCCTACGCGGAATTGGGTAAGGTAGTGAAGCAATCCAAAGACGTTCATGAGCCATACCACGAGCACAATCACCACAACAGCATTCAGGATTCCTTTGATTTGACCTTGCATGGGAATGAAGCGATTGATCAGCCATAGCAAGATGCCTACAACGCAGATCGTGAGAACAACTGTCATAAGTGGCATTTCCAATTCTCCAATCGATTCCTTGAAGCATCTCTGCTTCTGACTCATTCTTCCAAAGCCATGAAAGGAATGCTGAGCAAACCTGCTCATCTGAAGCAACGGGCCCATCCGCGCCGAATTCAGGCAAAGTCGCCACTGGGAATACAAGAGTCAAGTGCTGCCACGGCAATCATCAGAGCCGGCCATACTGCATCAGTCGCATGAACTTGCGACCGGGGCGGCTCCGGATAACTTGAGGCCATGAGCAATATGGACCGTGCGTGAGTCCGTGGCGCGCGCGACAATGAGCGGTGTGTGAGTGTAAGTCGCCTCAGACGCCGGATAGTCTGACGCAAAGTGACGCCAGCTCTCCTGAAAGCTGCACGGGATCGCCTTGCCGATTGCAGGCTGCGAAAGGCGCTTTGTCGGATTTCGCGGGAGCGTTTCCTCGTTCCCATTTTTCATTGGAATCGCAATCGATTGCGCGATCTTCAGGCAAATGCGGCTGCCGTCCGGATATGAACACTCCAGGACAGACGAGCCGTCTGAATTGAGGCGTCATCTTGAAAAGCAAAGGAAAAATCTCTGCATTTGAACCCGCCAGGTTCCTCGCAAATGCGGGTCTCGGTCGCAAAATTGTTGAGATGGAACCTAAAGAGGCTCTTTTCTCTCAGGGAGATTCGGCCGACTCGATCTTCTATCTCCACAAGGGCCGGGCAAAGGTTACCGTTGTCTCCAAGAAGGGAAAAGAACCCACAATCACGCTGCTCTCGGCGGGTGACTTCGTAGGAGAGGAGTCGATGGCGTCAATTCCCGGACTGCGCCTGGCGACGGCCTCTGCCATCAGTACCTGCACAGCCCTCAAGATTGAAAGGGAGGAGATGGCACGGGTAATGCACGACGAACCTTCATTTGCCGACTTCTTTCTAAAGTTCTTATTGGCTCGCAGCATGCGAACCCAGGCCGACCTGGTTGATCAGCTTTTCAACTCCAGCGAAAAGCGACTGGCGCGCATTCTCTTGTTGATGGCCGAGTATGGCTTGCCGGGAGAACGGGATACGTTCATCCCTCCCGTTTCACAGGAGACGCTGGCTGAAATGATCGGCACCACACGGTCGCGGGTCAGCTTCTTCATGAATCGCTTTCGCAAGCTCGGCTTCATCAACTACGACGGCCGCATCCAGGTAAACAAGTCCCTGCTCAACGTCGTACTTCTCGATCAGTTTCCTGGGCATAACTCGCAGACGCCAGTGATTCCGATCGAGCATGCCACTCCAAGGCCAGTCATTCGAAAAGTCAGAGCGCCCAAGCCTAAAACATCCGTTGCGGATTAGCTCCGGCATTGGCGAGTGATAATTGCTCTTCAAATCGCCGCCTTCCTCGCAGCCACAAGTCAAGCCGAGCAGGCTCGCTAAAGGTCGATCCTGCACCAAGCCCCTCGCAGATCAGGGCCTCGGCGTTGTCATTGACGGGGGAGCGTCTTCCGGCCGAGTTCCCCATTGCAGATTAGGCTTGTCTCCCATCTCCAGCGTCAGCGTCCCGCCATTGGATATCTCCGTATGTGCAAACCACGCGCGATTCAACGCCTTGCCGTTCAGTTGTGCCGACTCGATGTACTTGTTGCGCGCTGACACCTGGTGCGCCACAATCGTGAACAGCTTGCCGTTTCCCAGCCGCACCGTGCTGCGTGCAAATATCGGGCTGCCTATCTCGTACACCGGGCTTCCCGGGCACACCGGATAAATCCCGATCGCGCTCAACACGTACCACGACGAGGTCGCTCCGCCATCGTCATCTCCGGGAATGCCCAGGGGCCCATCCGTGTACCACACATCCATCAACTGCCTTACCCGGCGCTGCGTCTTCCACGGTTGCCCAGAGAAGTCATAGAGGTAAGGAATGTGAAAGCTCGGCTCATTGCCCTGCGCATAAAGTCCCACCAGGCCGGTCGCATCGGGAAACTGCTCAAGAAAGTGCCACTTCGACGTTCCGTACTGCTCCACAAACAGCTGGTCGAGCTTGGCATTGAATGCATCCGGGCCGCCCATTAATCCAATCAGCCCCACAACATCATGCTGAACGCTGAATGTGTAGATCCAGGTATTCACTTCCGTAAAGTAATCGCGTCCGCCCTGTCCGCCATCCAGCTTCGTATCGAATTCAGGAATCCACTTCCCGTCCTTGTCCTTCGGAACCATAAACCCGATCTCCGGGTTGAAAACATTCCTGTAGTTCTGTGCCAGCTTGCCGAAGTACGTTGCGTCTTCCTTCTTGCCCAGCGCTTTTGCCAGCTCTGCCAAGCACCAGTCGTCATAAGCGGCTTCAAGCGTCACTGAAACCGCCTGCCGCCGTTCGCCGCCCACCTCGGCAATCGTCTCCTTCTCGCCCCGATCGAGCGCCGGAAAGAATCCGTTGGAAAAATACGCGCGATCCAGTTCCGTTAACGGCCCCCGGCTCCACGGAATCATCGTGGTCTCCGTCGCCGCCTTCCGCACCGCCGCATATGCCCGCTCCACATCAAAGTCGCGATAGCCCTTCTCGTACGTATCCAGAAACAGCGCCGCCGCATGATGCCCAATCATCACCGCCTGCTCTCCGGCCACTGAAGGAAACGAGGGCAGCATCCCGCTTTGCTCTTCCATCCGCAGGTACGATCGAATCATGTCCTGCTGCCGCCTTGGGTCAAGCAGCAGCTGCAGCGGATGAAGCGAGCGATACGTATCCCATAATCCATCGTCCACATAAAAGTCGTGACCTTCCGCATCGTGAACGGAATGATCGTACCCGCTGAAGTACTTCCCGTCTTCCGTGATGTCTGTCATGCGACCAAGAGAACGGTAAAGCGCCGTGTAGAAAATCGTGCGCTGGCGCTCGCTGCCGCCAATCGTGGCAATGCCCGCCAGCGCGTTGTTCCACTCGGCGCGCGTTGCGGCTTTTACGCGGTCGAACGTCCATCCCGGAATCTCCCTCTCCAGGTTCAGCCGCGCCTGCTCTTCGCTGATATAGGAGATTCCGATCCGCACCTCGAGTTGTTCGCCGCCCGTGGTCGCCATATCTGAAACAAACCCGATCTCATCCCCCGCCTGCTTCGCAATCTTCGAAATGCTGTCCCCTTGCCATGTCTGGTAGGTGCCAAAGGGACGTGAAAACTCCGCATAAAAATATTCCCGTGTTGTTCCCGTCTCGTTTTTGATTTGTGCTACTGTTCCGCCCACCTTCTCGCTTCCCTCCACCGTGTGATCGCCCACAACGGCAAGCTCTGCCTCTCTAAGTGCGCTTAACACCAGGTGTGCACGAGCGCTCCGCGGAAACGTGAAACGATAATAGGCGGCGGACTTCGTCGCCGTGAGTTCCGCACGGATGCCCGAAGTCTCCAAATCCACCGCGTAGTAATACGGTGTCGCCGTTTCGAAATCGTGGTCAAACTCCGACGCGTAGGCTTCACGCTTTGTGTTGCTCTCTCCTGTCGAAGCCATCAGCAGCGCCGGACCTGCCGGAAACCCATAGATCTTGTCCGCTAGAAAACGGTCCGTAATCCCCGGAGTCGTCATCGGCGCAAGCCGCGCCATACCATAGGGCGTTTGAACGTAGGGAACAGTCGCCGTCAGCAACTGACCGATTCCCCCTATGTTCGGCGAAACATAATCGACCGGATCTTTTGGCTGTTGTGCCGGCGCGACACAGGCGATGCTTCCCAGAAGAACCACAGTCATCAAAACACGAACCTTATTCATGGGTCATCTCTCTCGCTTGCCATCCTATAGGATGATGCTCAACCCGGGGAGCCCTCTCTCTTCAATCAAGCCAGCTTATTCCGTCCCGGCAATCGGCTCCTCCTCCGCCACTCGCGGGCAATCCCCATCCCTCTTCACGCGTAGGCAGCTAAACATTCAACCTGCGCCGCCGATAACCATTCTGTGTTAATGGGCCCGACGGACGATTGGCCATCTGCGTCCATGCAGCCCGTGGGCCGGAACTTGCGGACCTCCAACTGACTCGAGAGCCGCGAGGACTGAATCTCAAGGAGAATCAATGGCAATGACCGTTCTCGTTGTCGATGACTCGGTCACCATGGTGATGAGCCTGAAGACCACCCTCGAGATGAGCGGCTTTCACGTAGAAACGGCCGGCAACGGCAAGGCGGCCCTCGACAAGATCCATCTCGGCATCAAGCCAAACCTCATCCTCACCGACATCAACATGCCCGTCATGGGTGGAATGGAACTGATCAAAAACGTTCGAGCGCTGCCCGCTTTCCGCTTCGTGCCCATCCTCACCCTGACCACCGAGAGTGAGACATCCAAGCGCGAAGAGGGCAAGCGCGCAGGCGCAACCGGCTGGCTCGTCAAGCCGGTGTCAGGTAACGACCTCGTTGCCGTCATCAGAAAAGTTCTCCCCGGAGCGTAACCATGGCGGCCTCTTCCATCACAGCACACGCACCCCTTGCTGCCTACGCTCCCGAGCTCCCTGCGGACGATCCAGACGAAAGCGTGCTTCATCGCCAACAGCGTCTCCGTAAAATCAGCCGGCGCCTGATCCTCGAAACATCGGTCCGTTCCGCGCTCCTTGTTCTGTTCTGGCTCTTGCTTTCCAAAGCCATCGGGCAGAGCTTTGCCGCCTGCCGGCTCCGCATCGCCGAGCTGCTGTTCGCGTTCATCATCGTGCCCGGCATCCTGTATAAGCTGGGCCACTGGTCTCAAGCGCGCCGCTCCGTGGCCGATATGTGGGCCTTCGGAAAGTTGACCTTTAACCAGATATCCCACATGCTCGCATCCCGGAATTCTGTCCAGGCCCAGCTCGCGGAGTCACGCCCCTACTTTGACGTCATGCACAATCAGATTGGCGACTCACTCGCCGAGTCCGAACGCGAAGTCACCAAAGTCATCGAAAAGATCGGCGACCTGAATTCCCGCTCCGCTGAAAAGCGCTCCCACATCAGCCAGTCCATCCAAAGCAGCAACGCACTGCGGGAAAGCACCCGCCAGCGCGTCGAGTCCAATCGCGAGATCATTGCCGCGCTTGAAATGCAGCTCAACGTGCAGAATTCTGAGATGCAATCCAACTTCGAACACATCGAGGGTCTGGCAGGAGAAGTGCGTTCGCTCACGCCGCTCATCAAAGTCATCACTTCCATTGCCCAGCAAACCAGCCTGCTGGCCCTCAATGCCGAAATCGAGGCAGCCCGCGCCGGAAGCGCAGGCCGCGGCTTCGGCGTGGTCGCCATCGAAGTAAGAAAACTCTCCGTCCTTGCCACCCAGGCCGCCGCCGACATCGCAATCAAGATCAACTCCACCAGCAAACGCGTAGATACCGAGGTGTCTGACGCTAAGTCTGCGCTCATGCAGTACAACTCCAATAACGCGATGCACGACCTGATCGAGGCAATGGGCACGATGCAGAAGGAATTCATCGACAACTGCGCCTTGCTCCTCGATATCATCGCTGAAGTCGATGCCGGCTACGCTGAAAGTATTGAATGTCTCTCTGACGCGCTGGGCCATATTCAGTTCCAGGATGTCATGCGCCAGAGAATGGAGCACGTTCAACAGGCGCTCACTGAAGTGCGCGACTACATGCTGATGCTCGTCGAAAGGCTCCAGGATCCGCATTGGGATGGCCAACTCAACCAAACATTCACTCAATTATTGGCAGCTCACCTCGATCAATATCGAATGGCAAGCCAGACCATCACGCACATGGCCGTGGCCGGCGGCGGACACGCTTCCACCAAAGAAGCCCAACCTGCCATCGAGCTCTTTTAGCAGACAAGCAGCCATGAGGCCTTACGCGAAGACGGGTCGCCCGGTCGCGCCTTTCTTTAAGAAAAATTAACCGTGAACCCCCTGAAACTCACTCGTCAAATGCTTCTGTAGGGAGCGATTAGGAAGTGCGAGAGCGCAAAGCCTTGGTCGCCTATGCCTGCTCCATCCGACCATCGCTTGGGACGCTCAAATATGTGCTTCTTCAACTGCAACAGGGCCGCGGCACGCTCCACAACCGCCTCAGCCTCCGAATGTTACGTCTTACTTCAACGGTAGAGCAGTAAAACTTCACGCTAGGAAGTCCAGATTGGGAATTGCTCACGAACAACGCGACGAATCGGTTTCCATCAGCATTGAAGGCGCAGTGGACATTACCTGCGCGGCTGAGCTCAAAGCAGCGCTGGTCCTCGCGCTCAGCTCAGGCAAACCCGTGCGCGTCTCACTCGATCGTTGCTCCGTCTTCGACGTCACCGCCTATCAGTTGCTGTGGGCCGCCCAGCGAGAGGCCAAATCTCTGGGCGTTGAGTTTACGCTCGCTGCACCGGCACCGGCGCTCATTCTTGCCGCTCTCAAAGAAGTCGGTTTCGAAAGTTTTCCAGTTCCAGCTTGAGCAAGAGGATTCATCGGGCTATGGTTCCTACCGTCCTGAATAACGCTGACCAGTTCAAACAAAGCTTCCGTGAAGAAGCCCGGGAGATTGTCGTGGACCTTGAGGCGGCCCTGCTTGAGCTGAACGAAAATCGCGCTGACATGGAACTGATCGGCCGCGTCTTCCGCGCCCTGCACACCATCAAGGGCTCCGGATCCATGTTCGGCTTTGAAGAGCTGGCGGCCTTTACCCACAACCTTGAGACCGCCTTTGACCAGGTGCGCAACGGCAAGCTCGCCATCAATTCCGAGCTGATCGATCTCACCCTCGCCGCCCTCGATCAGATCCGCGCCATGGTTGAGGAAAACCCTGAGGCTCCTGCAGATCGCTCCGCCTGCTCCTCCATTCTTTCAAGCGTCCGTAAACTCGCTCACCTGGAGGACTCTGTAACAGCCCTGCAGGCTGCGTCCCCCGCCAACCCGGACGTTGCCCCCGAATCTCCGCTCGCTGATTCCGCCCTCGCACTTCGAGAGTGGCATGTCCGCTTTGCCCCTGGGCCCGAATTAATGTTGAACGGCGCCAATCCTTTTCTGCTCGTGCGCGAGTTGCGGCAACTCGGCGGCCTCTCCATCCGGGTCGTCATGGCGGACGTACCCCCGCTTCGAGAGTTGAATCCCGAGCGTTGCTACATCAGCTGGGAGATGGTCCTCGCCACTTCCTTGGGACGCGAAGCCATCCGCGACGTCTTCATCTTCGTTGAAGACAATTGCGAACTGGTGATCGCGCCCGCCGCCGAAGAGTCGCCGCGCTCGCCGGGCCAACCCGCAGGCGATCACGTCGCTCGGGCGCTGGAGGAACCTCGCACCGCACAGCCAGGCCGCCGCTCCTATGACAAGGCCGACAACGCCGCCAGCTTGCGCGTCCCGGCACAAAAGCTCGATCAGTTTGTCGATCTAGTGGGCGAGTTGGTCACCGTGCAGGCCCGCCTCAGCGAGCTTGCCGCCCGCAGCGATGATCCCGATGTAGCCGCGGTCTCTGAAGAAGTCGAACGGCTGACTTCGGCGCTGCGCGAAAACTCCATGAACATCCGCATGCTGCCCATCCGGGCCACCTTCGAAAAGTTTCGCAGGCTGGTCCACGACCTCGCCCGCGACCTGGGCAAGGATGTGGTCCTCACCATGGAGGGCGCCGATACGGAGTTGGACAAGACAGTCATCGAGCAGTTGGGCGATCCGCTCATGCACCTGATCCGTAACAGCATGGACCACGGCATTGAGCCGCCGCCGGTGCGTACCGCATGCGGCAAGCGGCCCACGGCAACCATCCATCTCGCCGCTCGCCACTCGGGAGCCAGCGTCCTCATCAGCGTCTCCGACGATGGCGGCGGCATCAATGCCGAGGCTGTGCGCAGCCGCGCCATTGAAAAAGGCCTGGTGGCTCCCGATGCGGTGCTCACGCAGGCTGAGACCTTTGCCCTCCTCTTTGAACCCGGTTTCTCCACCGCCAAAACCGTTACCGATGTCTCCGGGCGCGGTGTCGGCATGGATGTGGTCCGCCAGCGCGTTGACAGCCTGCGCGGCAGCATCGATGTGGCCAGTCAGCCCGGATCGGGTACACAGGTCACACTGCGCCTGCCCCTCACCCTGGCAATCATCGACGGCCTGCTGGTCGCGGTCGGTACGGCTTTCTTCGTGCTTCCCCTGGCCAACACGTTGGAGTGCATCGAACTCACGCGCGATCAGGTTGAACGCGCCAACGGCAAGCAAATGGCGAACGTGCGCGGTGAGCTCATCCCTTACATCCGTCTGCGCCAGCACTTCCATATTGGCGGCACGCCTCCGGCCATCGAGCAGATCATGGTGGTCGAAACCGGGGAAGGCCGTTACGGGTTTGTCGTCGACCAGGTCCTTGGGAACTGTCAGACAGTGATCAAGAATCTGGGCCGGTTCTACCGGCATGTCCAGGTGGTCTCCGGCGCCACCATCCTGGGCAATGGAACCGTGGCGCTCATTCTCGATCCTGAGCGGCTCACGCAGAATGCTGTGCGCGCCGCTGAGCGGCGTTCGCGCGGACGTCCTTCTGCGGCGTGCACCGTGCACAAGCAAGGCGCCGCGCCGGTCTTTGCCGCATGAAGTTTCGTAGGCGCTGGAGACAACGTGCCAGCGCATGTCAATCAACGATTCAACCTGCTACGTCTCGCGCTCTTCCGCTTCCGCATCTGCTCCTCGATCTTCGAGGAGGCGCTCGGATCCTGAACAGTTCGATGACAGCCGAGAGGGAGGGGCGGTTTCTATGTCAACAACTTTGGTAAGCGAGGGCCGGAAGCCCAACGGCGCCGGCAATGGTCATGGCGCAATCGGACGCGGCGGCCACGACCGGCAAAGCGTCACAACACAAATGGACGAGAGCGAGTCGATGCTCGTTCTTGAGGAAATTATGCGTCTCGTCGACGCCTCCAAGGATGGCAATCTGACCGAGCGCGGCAAAGCCACCCTGTTCAATGGCATTCATCGCGAGATGATCCAGGGCGTCAACGAGATGCTCGACGCCATCCTTCTGCCCATCGCTGAAGGCAACCGCGTCCTCGCCCAGATCTCCTCCGGCAAGATCGACGAGCTCATCGCCCACACCTACAAGGGCGACCACGAAAAAATGAAAGTCGCCGTCAACAACGTGGCCATCGTGACGCAGGGCCTGCAGAAGGAACTGGGCCGGCTGATTGAAGCTTCGAAGGAAGGACAGCTCACAGAGCGCGGCAAGCCCGAGCAGTTCCAGGGTGCCTATGCCGAGATCGTGCGCGGCGTCAACAACATGCTCGACGCCATCCTGCTGCCTATCGGCGAAGGCAACCGTATTCTCGCCCAAATCTCCTCAGGCAAGATCGACGAGCTCATCGCCCACACCTACAAGGGCGACCACGAAAAAATGAAAGTGGCCGTCAATAACGTCGGCGGCGTCCTCCAGACCCTGCAGAAGGAGTTGGGCCGGCTGATCGAAGCCTCTCGCGAGGGTCGACTCTCCGACCGCGGCAAGGCTGACCAGTTCCAGGGCGCCTTCTCCGAAATCGTGCGCGGCATCAACGAGATGCTCGATGCCATTCTGCTTCCCATCGGCGAAGGCAACCGCATCCTCGCGCAAATCTCCTCCGGCAAGATCGACGAGCTCATCGCTCAAACCTACAAGGGCGACCACGAAAAAATGAAGGTCGCCGTCAATAATGTCGGCGGCGTTCTCCAGACCCTGCAGAAGGAACTGGGCCGCCTGATCGAGGCCTCTCGCGAAGGTCAACTTTCAGAGCGTGGAAAGACAGACCAGTTCCAGGGTGCATTCTCTGAAATCGTGCGTGGCGTCAACGAGATGCTGGATGCCATCCTGCTCCCCATCGGCGAAGGCAACCGCATTCTTGCACAGATATCCTCAGGCAAGATCGACGAGCTCATCGCGTTCACCTACAAGGGCGACCACGAAAAAATGAAAGTGGCCGTCAACAATGTGGGGCTCGTCCTCCAGGGCCTGCAGAAGGAACTGGCTCGCCTCACCGAGGCGTCGACAAACGGCCTGCTCTCCGAGCGCGGCAAGCACGAGCAATTCCAGGGCGCGTATGCCAACATCGTACGCGGCGTCAACGACATTCTCAACGCAATCATCGGCCCGCTCAACTTCTCGGCAAAGTATGTCGAGCAGATCAGCAAGGGCGACATTCCACCACAGATTACCGATACCTATCACGGCGATTTCAACCTCATCAAGAACAACCTGAACACGCTGATCGTGGCCATGAACGATATCACGGCCGCCGCCGAAGAAATCGCCAATGGCAACCTGACTGTCACCCTCCGCGAGCGCTCGCCCCAGGACAAGCTGATGCAGGCCCTCTCCTCCATGGTCGCCGGGCTCACGCAAACCGTCTCCGACATCCGCGCCATCGCCGGTGAAGTGTCGGCAGCCAGCCAGTCCATCTCGACTGCGTCCATCCAGGTGTCCAAAGGCGCCAGCGCCCAGGCTGCCGCGGCCGAAGAGGCCTCCTCTTCGATGGAGGAGATGGTCTCCAACATCAAGCAGAATGCTGACAACGCGCAGCAGACCGACAAGATTGCCAACAAGTCCGCCAAGGATGCCCAGGAAAGCGGCAAGAGCGTTCTGGAGGCAGTGGCCGCGATGAAAGAGATTGCCAATAAGATCTCCATCATCGAGGAAATTGCCCGTCAGACCAACCTGCTTGCTCTCAACGCGGCCATCGAGGCGGCGCGTGCCGGCGAGCATGGCAAGGGGTTTGCCGTGGTCGCGGCCGAGGTGCGCAAGCTTGCCGAGCGCAGCCAGAAAGCGGCGGGGGAGATCAACCAGCTCTCCGCCAACACGTTGAAAGTGTCTGAGAAGTCCGGCGAAATGCTTGACAAGCTGGTGCCCGACATTCAGCGCACGGCTGAGCTCGTGCAGGAGATCACGGCAGCCAGCAAGGAGCAGGACACCGGCGCGGAACAGATCAACAAGGCTCTCCAGCAACTGGAGCAGGTCATTCAGCAGAATGCCTCCGCTTCTGAAGAGATGGCCTCCACCACCGAGGAGCTGACCGGCCAGTCCGATCAACTCGTAAGCGCGCTCTCGTTCTTCCATACCGGGGACGAGGACGGCGGTCGGGCGCGCAAGCCTGTCGGCTCAAAACACGGCAGACCGCCCCAGGTAGCGCCGGCAAAGGCCGCAAGGGCCGGGGCCCACTCTGGCTCCGACGGCGCCAAATCTGCGGGTGGGGTCAATCTCCGCCTCAAGGACAAACACGATGATCTCGACGGGGAGTTCGAGCGTTACTGACCGGCGGGGCGCGGCTCTTCCCGCGAGGAGCCGCACCTGTCTTCCGCATGAGAGAGGAGTTGAAGTATGAGTGTTAGCGAAATCACGGAGACACGGCAGTACCTGACCTTCAAGCTCGGCAACGAAGTCTTCGCGACCGATGTTGCCAAGGTCCGCGAGGTGCTTGACCTGACCACCATCACCGCCATTCCCAGGACGCCCGAGTTCATGAGCGGCGTCATCAACCTGCGGGGCAGCGTTGTTCCGGTGGTCGACCTCAGGCTCTGCTTCGAGATGTCGAAGACCGAAAGCACGCGCAACACCTGCATTGTCGTCGTCGAGGTGTTGCTTGACAACGAATCCACCGTCATCGGCGCGCTTGCCGATTCGGTCGAAGAAGTCATTGACCTCGAGCCGGATCAGATCGAGCCGGCTCCCAAAATCGGAACCCAGATCCGCACCGACTTCATCAAGGGCATGGGCAAGCGCGACACCCAGTTCATCATGATCCTGGATATCGATCGCGTCTTCTCGGCCGAGGAGCTTGCACAGGTCCGCGGCCAGGAAGCCGGAAAACCACTGGTGGAAGTAGCTGCATAAGAAGGGGCTGCGGGGCGGACATTTCATTCCGCCCCGCCCACACGATGAGCGCACACGAGGAATACCTCTCAACTCGCGACTTTGGCCGGCTTTCAAATCTCATTTATGACAAGGCCGGCATCCGCCTAGGGTCTGAAAAAAAGACCATGCTCGAGGTGCGCATCAAGCGCCGGCTCAAGGCCCTCGCTCTCCGCTCCTACTCCGAGTATTGCGATTACCTCTTTGCGCATCAGGGACTGAAGGAAGAGCTCGTTCCGCTCATCGATGTCGTCACAACCAACAAGACTGACTTCTTTCGCGAGCCCGGGCATTTCAATTATCTGGTCGAAAAAGCGCTCCCCGAACTGACTGCGCGCAACGCAACCGGAAGACCC
>Ga0302275_10005389_pt1 | contig 12321 bp, 7 predicted proteins | sample III_Bog_N2_2_FD_200229 | JGI IMG/M metagenome (GOLD analysis project Ga0302275, IMG submission 200229) | Peat permafrost microbial communities from Stordalen Mire near Abisko, Sweden - III_Bog_N2_2 | ecosystem: Environmental > Terrestrial > Soil > Wetlands > Peat | place: Sweden: Abisko...
CAGGGCAAAATAGTGGAAGTACGACCCGAATCCTTGCCTTCGTAACGAATGGCAGAGTTGAGGCACGATAGAGTTGAGGCGCGATTAAGACAGGTAGCTTAGGAGTTCCGAAACGCACCAATTTCGGCGATACGGATTCAATGTAAATTGGAACTACAACTCGAAGATACTTTAGTCCTAAGAGATTTAGAATTAGAGATTTAGAATTAGAGATTTAGAATTAGAGATTTAGAATTAGAGATTTAGAATTAAAGATTAAGAATTAAAGATTGGATCGCGAACCGGCGAAAATCCAACGAGTCATCAAAAACGGTTTATCGCTCAGCAAAACTTGGCGATATCAATGCTTAACCAGAGGTAGGGTCAGGGTTTGGCGGAGGGCGTTCCGCAGGAACCGGGGGGAATCAGTATATGTTTGAACGCTATACGGAAAAAGCCAGGCGCGTTATCTTCGTCGCGCGCTACGAGGCCAGCCAGTTCGGCTCTCCTTATATAGAGACCGAACACCTGCTGCTCGGACTGTTGCGCGAAGATAAGGCCCTGACAAATCGTTTCCTGCGCTCTCATGCGTCGGTCGAGTCCATTCGTAAACAAATCGAAGGTCACACCACGATCCGCGAGAAAGTCTCGACGTCGGTCGACCTTCCCTTGAGCAATGAGTGCAAGCGCGTCCTCGCCTACGCCGCCGAGGAGGCCGAGCGCCTCTCGCACAAGCACATTGGCACCGAGCACCTTCTCTTAGGATTGCTTCGCGAAGAAAAATGCTTCGCCGCCGAGATCCTGCACGAACGCGGTCTGCGCCTCTCGACCATCCGCGAAGAACTCGCCCGCACCAGCCAGGAGAAAGCTGCTCCCCAACGTGGACAGCGCGAATCTTCGCTGCTCAGTGAGTTTTCTCGCGACCTGACCCAATCCGCCATGGACAGCCAGCTCGACCCGCTAGTCGGCCGCGACGGCGAAGTCGAACGCGTCGTCCAGATCCTCTGCCGCCGCACCAAGAACAATCCCGTGCTCATCGGCGAGCCCGGCGTCGGCAAGACTGCCATCGTCGAAGGATTGGCCCAGCGCATCGCGGACGGAGAGGTTCCATCCTTCCTCGCCGACAAACGCATCCTCGCCCTCGACCTGTCCCTGATCGTCGCCGGAACAAAATATCGCGGCCAGTTCGAAGAGCGCCTCAAAACCATCATGAAAGAGTTGATGGAGAACCAGAATTCCATCATCTTCATCGACGAGCTTCACACCCTGGTGGGCGCCGGATCGGCGGAAGGCTCGCTCGACGCCGCCAACATCCTGAAGCCCGCTCTTTCGCGTGGGGAAATTCAGTGCATCGGCGCAACCACGCCCGCTGAGTATCGCAAATCGATCGAAAAAGATCGTTCGCTCGAACGCCGCTTCCAGGCCGTAAAGGTTCCGCCCCCGAACGAAGCCGACGCCATCAAAATCTTATTCGGCATAAAAGAGCGCTACGAGAAATTCCACGCCGTTACCTACACCGACGAGGCCATCAATTTCTCCGTCTCGCATTCCAATCGCTACATTCCCGACCGCTTCCTTCCAGACAAGGCAATCGATCTGATCGACGAAGCTGGAGCGCGCGTAAAGCTGCGCCAGACCACGCTTCCCGAAGAGCTGACCGAAGTCCAAAAGCGCATCAAGTTCATCGTCCATCGTATGGAGAACGCTATCGCGAACCACGAGTTCGAGAAGGCGCGCTTCTACTCTGACGAAGAACGCAAGGAGCGCGAGAACCTGCGCGCCCTTCGCGAAAAATACCACCTCGATGAATCCTCCACCGGCGTTGTCGGTCGGGAGGACATCGAGGACGTGGTGTCGCGCTGGACCGGCGTACCCATCACCTCGATCAAAGAAGAAGAAACGCAAAAGCTCCTCCGCATCGAAGAAGAGCTGCACAAACGCATCATCTCGCAGGAACGCGCAATCAGCGCTCTTGCGCGAGCCATCCGCCGCAGCCGTGCCGGACTCAAAAGCCCGAACCGCCCCATCGGCTCGTTCTTATTCCTAGGACCGACCGGCGTCGGCAAAACCGAAGTCGCGCGCACCTTGGCCCACTTCATGTTCGGCAGCGACAAGTCTCTCGTTCGCTTCGATATGTCCGAGTTCATGGAGAAGCATTCCGTCTCCAAGCTCATCGGCTCGCCTCCGGGATACGTTGGCTACGAAGAAGGCGGACAGCTTACCGAACGCGTGAAGCGCGCTCCTTATTCCGTCGTTCTGCTCGACGAAATCGAGAAGGCGCACCCCGATGTCTTCAACATCCTCTTGCAGGTTTTTGAAGACGGACAGCTCACCGACGGCTTAGGCAACACCGTCGACTTCAAGAACACCATCATCATCATGACTTCGAACATTGGAGCCCGTCACCTCATGAAGCGCGAGGGCCTTGGCTTCCAGCATTCGAAAGATGAAATGGTCTCCGAAAAAGTCGAAGATTTGGTGAAGAGCGAAGTCAAACGCACCTTCAATCCAGAATTTCTGAACCGCGTCGACGAGATCATTCTCTTCATGGCCCTCAGCGAAAGCGACCTGATCCAGATTCTCGAATTGATGGTCAATCAGCTGAACCAGAATTTGGCCCAGCGTTCGATTACCGTCACGGTCGCCGACGAAGCCAAGAAGTGGATCCTCAACCAGACCCTGACCGACCGCAGCTACGGAGCACGTCCTCTGCGTCGCGCGCTGCAAAAATACATCGAAGACCCGCTCTCCGAAGCGCTGATCCAGGGCACCATCACCACCAGACCAGCCTTCATCGAGGTCTTCCTGGAGTCAAACAAACTCTACTACCGTCCAGTAGACGCCGAAAAAGCCGAAGGCGTGCTCCTGTACGAAAGTTAATCTTGCGTAGGTACGGGCGCATCTAAGCCGCCAGCGAAATCTGGCGGCCTTTGTTTTTACTCGTGTGGTGACGGGGCTCTGCCCCGTAGGGTTTGCGGGGGCAGTCGCCCTCATGTGTCCAATCCGAGCAAAGCTCTCCCCTCAGTCGCCCACCTATAGCCCTTCACGGATGCGCATAGTATCCCGTCCTTGTCCTCGCTGTCGCTCCCCCCTTATCAACTTTCACCTGCAATGCGTGATACTCGTCCTGCCGATCCGCCGGAGGGCTATCGAACGACAACACATAATAAGCATTCGCATCCGCCACGCAATTCGCAATCTCGCCCACCATGTCATTGGATAAATAGAAAACTCGGCCGCCACTCTGCACCGCCAGCACCTGCAAACCGAGGTCCCCTGGATACGCTTCGGTTTCCGACTTCACACCCTTCACGAACTCTTCATAGTGCGTTTCCCCAAACACACTGCCACCCTCCGTGCCTCCCGGATCCACGCTGTACAGCGTAATGCGGTCCTGCCGGAGTTCCGCCGAATCTGCCACGATCGACGAGAAGATCTGTTGCTGCTCTTTCTCGGTCATCGTAGTTCTCTGCGAGAACATCGGCCATCCCCGGCTGAACCAGATAATCAGCTTTCGACCCGGCTGCGTCTTCGCCTGCGCCACAAGTTCACCCAGCGCCTTGAGAGACATATCGAGACGTTCTTGCGCGCCCCAGAAACCCTGCGACCGTGTGTTTGTTCGCAATCCGGTTTCGATTTGATCGAACAGCGCCGCCGTAGCATTTCCATCGCGAGTAAATCCGCCCTGAATCTTGGTTTCGCGATCGGAAAAAACCACAAGCGCCACGGGCCACGCCAGTTTGCCCCCGTTCTGCTGCAAAAACGTCTTCACCTGATCTCGTTCGTAAGCAACCGTCCCGAAGTTCGTGTTCACCGCATCCACAACCAGATAGATTTCTACCGGCTCAGCCGTTACAGAAGACGTCGCATCCACCGCGCGAAACGAAGCAATTTTCTTCGCCTGTTTGTCATCCAGAATGGTGAAATCCTGCTCTTGGAGTCCGCGTATCGGATTGCCCTTTTTGTCCGTCACCTGCACATCGAGGTTGATGCGCCGTTCCGGCCCCGGAGGCGCCGCCGGCTCAACGGGCCGAGGCTTAAGCTGCGGAGAAGGTTCTTGGGATTGCCCAAGAGAAAAAGACGCCAGTAGGAGAACGAGAAAAAACGTGAAAAAACTTCGCATACAAACTAACCTTCCTCTGCCTGTGGGGACGGGGGTTGTGCGGGGACCGGCATTCCTGCCCGTCCAAGCCGAGCTCGCCAGTGGCTTTTCCCAGCAACGCTGCCCTGCATGCTAGCAGACACAACCCCATTCCTGACGCCCCCACTCCGGTCCAATTGACCCGCCCCCAACATCTGTGCTCTACTCCATTCAATCGGGGCGGGCTCACCGCAGTCCTTGGACCAGCACCAACCGCTGTTCCAAACATTCCAGGGCGTGAGACCGAGGTGCAGTAATGAAGTACAGCAGTTACGTAGTTCTCGCAGCATCCCTTCTAGCTTTATCCTTGAGTGCCAGTGCGCGGGAAATGGTCCTGCCCGCCGGTACCCTTCTGCAATGCACCATGAATGAGCCCAATTTCTCTTCGGCGACCGCTGCGGTCGGCGATCCCGTTCTCTGTCACCTCCACTCGGTCACGGAATTCGGCCAGCAAACCTTCCCCCGCGGAGCCTATCTCGTCGGCCATCTTGAGTCCGCCAAAGATCCCGGACACTTCTGGGGTAAAGGCGACCTCAAGCTGATGTTCGATCGCATCGGCCTGCCGAACGGCGACATGCCGCTTGACGCCAAGGTCATCGCGACCCGCGGCTACAAAGTCGACAAGGAAGGCGACATCCGCGGCAAAGGCCACGCCACCCGCGACGTCGTCGAATGGATGCTCCCCCCGCTCTGGCCGTGGAAGATCATCACCCTGCCCGCTCGCGGTCCACGTCCCACCCTTAAAGGCGAGAGCACTCTCACGCTGCGCCTCATGGACGATGTCCAGATCCCGCAGGTCGCCTCCACCAATGGCCCCGACTGGCACTTCTTCGGACGTCCCGACGGCCGCAACAACATCCAGAACGACTCGTACTATCAGCAGCCCTATCAAGGTGCGAGCCTTCGCCAACCAAACAACGCGATTCCTCAACTCGCTGTACGTAACGTTAGCGTCACCTCCAGCGAGCCCCCGCGCGTCGAAGAAGTTCCGCAGGTCCAATACGCCAGCTATATCTCTAAAGATATGGTTGGCGGAGGAGCGGCCACTTCTCCCGGCGTCCCCGTCTTCGTCCTGAAATCCGGCATGCTTCTGGCAGTCGGCAACTACACTTACCAGGACGGTCGCATTAACTACGAACTAGCCAGCGGTGGCACCGGCGTCGTTAGCACCGACGAAGTCGACTGGACCACCACCACACGACTCAACGCCCAACGCGGAGTAAGAGTGACCCTCCGCGCAGGCCATCCAACCACCACCCCCGGCCTCTAACAAGCTCTCGTAGGGACGGGCGCATTCGCCCGTCCCCGCGAAGCCAGTGTGGCGACGGGCATTCCTGCCCGTCCAGCCGAGCAAAGCTCGGCAGGTTTTCTCGTCCGCCATCCCAAATCTGGCAGGCATCGATAAGCTACCCCGCACCCCAAATTTTCCTGCGACGCCCACCACTCCATCCTCATCCACTACCCATCATGCCCAAAGTCAACATCGCCGAAAAATTCTCCCTCATCCCCGACTTCTACAAGCCCCGAATCGCCGCCGAACTGAACGGACAACAAGTCAAACTCGTCAAATTCGACAGCCCCTTCGTCTTCCACCATCACGACCACGAAGACGAAATGTTTCTCGTCGTTAAAGGCCGCTTCCGCATGGAATTCCGCGACCACCACGAATGGATCGAAAGCGGCGAGTTTATCGTCATACCTCGCGGCATCGAGCACCGTCCCGTGGCCGAGCAGGAATGTTGGGTCGTCCTCTTCGAACCCGCCACCACCCTCAATACCGGCAATGTTGAAAACGAACGTACCGTCCGCCAACTCGAACACGTTTGACACAGGACTTGCGAACCTCGAAACTCAAGCTTATCTAGAACATTAAGAAAGCCTCAATCACTCCCATGGAAATCACCGTCTACTCCGCCTCCTGGTGTCCGGATTGCCGCGCCGCCAAGCGCTTCCTCGACGAGCACAAGCTCGCCTACATCGACATCAACATCGAAACCACTCCCGGAGCCGCCGAAGAAGTCATCAAACGCACCGGCAAACGCGCCATCCCTCAATTCGTCATCGATGGAGAGTGGGTTCAGCCCTATGTCCCCGGAGAAGGCTTCCTCTACGAAGAAATGGCCAAGCGCCTCGGCCTGGAAGAGTAACCCGGAAACCGCCGCCGAAAAGCGAACGACGAATCGCGATCCAGCGATTCGTGAAAAGCGAATGACGCCTAGCAACCAGCGCCTGTGGTTACCATTGGGCGCGTTCCAACGGACTTCTGTACCCTGTTCGCCCCGCCCCAAATGCCTCACGATAGTCCTACCCGGGCACTCCCTTCTGCCCGGCCCTCACATCCGCTCATGTTCAATACCGATCTAGGCGAAGACAATCGTGAAAGCGAACTGCTTGAGACCTGGCAGCGCTTTGTCCAGGGTTTGCTCGGCGTCCTCGCTTTAGTCGGTGCCGGAGTCATGGCCCATTACTACGCTCCGCCCGAAACCTCTGGACTCGAACAGCAGGTTCATCAACTTTCACGCCAGGTCGCCACGCTCGAGCAGCAGCAGTCTTTTTCTTCCGCCGCCGTCGACGACGCCCGCAGCTCAGTCGCCTACATTTACGGGATCTACCATGTATCTGGACACGCGCAAAGCTTTCGAGCCCGCGTCGCCGGAACCGGCTTCGTCGTCGCTCCTGGCCTGCTCGCCACCAACCGCCACGTCGCCGAACCCTGGTATGGAGATCGCGAAGTCACCGAAGCCTTGCGCCACGGTGGATCGCCTGTCCTCGAAAAACTGGTCGCCTATTTTCCCGGCTCGCCGCTTCCCGTAAATCTTGAGACAGCCGTCGTCGCCACTCACGGCGACCTCGCCGTTCTGCGCATCGAGACCACTACTTTTACCCGGACGCTGCGCCCACTCCCTCTCTGCCCGACGCCTGCGCGTGTCGGAGAATCCATCAGCGTCCTCGCCTATCCCATGGGAGTCACCGGCATGGTCGCGAAGTCGCCCGCCGTCGTCTATGACCGTTTATCGTCCCATCCCGACGACGCCGAAACTGCCGGAGAACTCGCCGCCCTCTCGCTCATCCGCCCCTCCGCCACCTTCGGCCATATCGGAGACGTAACCGGCGACAAACTCATCTACGACGCCCCCACCGCCCGTGGCGGCAGCGGAGGGCCCGTCCTCAATCAACAAGGCGAAGTCGTAGGCATCAACTCCGCCTACATCGACGGCTTCTCCGGAGGCACATTAGGCATCACCGCCGGAGAACTCCGTCCCTTGATGGAAACCGCCAAACACGCCACCCTCGAAACCGCCGCCATAGTCCACTAGACTCGTTCCTGTGAGGATATGTCCTGTGCGGAGACGGTCCCTGTGCGGAGACGGTCCCTGTGTGGCGACGAGCCATGTGTGGGGACGGGCATTCCTGCCCGTCCAGCCGAGCGCAGCTCGGCCCTGCTGACACCGCCCTAATCTCTTGCTTCAAATCACTGCAAAAATCCCCGCCAATCGCCCCACCCACGTAGCGACGGACGCATTCGTCCGTCCGCCCGTCAACCCCTCATCCCGCAGAAAAATTCTGACGTGCCCTCCCGAAAGTCGCAATTCCTTGCGCACCCGTCACGCCCCCCCGCTCTTCGAAACACCGAACTCTGCGACAAAGTGCCCTGCTTTCAGGTACATTTGTAACCTGCTGATTCAACAAACAAATTGGCCCTAAGGCTGCTCGTTAGACCGGGATAAGTCCCCATTCGGCAAGCTCCGGTTCCCGTGTTCAACTTTCCGGACGCTCGCCGGGACACAAATCCCTGCGCGGATGTTAAAACAATTTTTGTTTCGAAAGATGTTCATCATGATGAAAAAGTGTCTGCTCGCAATCGGTTTGCTGAGCCTCGCATTCGCCGTCAGCTGCGCCAAAGGCGGTAACGGAGTCGTCCCCGAAATTTCAGTGAACATCACTAATCCCACCGATGTCGTTCCTAACCAAATCTACCCGGGCCAGCCCGTCACGGTCACCGCCACTGTGTCTGGCACGTCGACGATGTCCGTCAACTGGACTGTCACCGGAGGAGGCACACTCTCGAATCCCACTGCACTAACAGTTGTCTATACCGCTCCATCAACACCAACCTCCGGCGTCACGATCACAGCGACCCTGACGTCCGACTCCTCAGTGACAAGCAATCTGCTGATAACCGTGGTCGACGTGACCACCCAGGTCACTCCCGCTGCGCCAGCCATCGGCACCGGGCTGCAGCAACAGTTCACGGCCATCGCACTTCCCGACGACGCGCCTCAGACTTTTACCTGGACGTGTATGGCCAATGGCAACCCGTGCAAGACTTTCAGCCAGGATCCCAACATCTCTGGATTGGCCTACTACACCGCCGCTGATAGTTGCACTGGCAGTTGCATTCAAATTTCCGCGATCACACCCCTCGATCCGACCGGTTGCACGACGACTCCGAAGAACTGCTCCATCGGAAAAGCCGCCATCGTCACTTCCCGTTTGAACGGCACCTACGCCTTCCAATTCTCCGGATACGACACCAGCAACAACGCCGTCGCTGTGGCCGGAACCTTCATCGCTGTCAACGGCACCATCACCAGCGGCACCGAAGACGAACTGACATCCGGCGGCCACGCCGCGCACACCATCAGCGGCGGCACCTACACCCCGATTACTGCCTCCAATCCGAATTCGAACAACGCCGGCACTCTCGCCCTCACCAGCGGAGCTTCTCCCAACAAGTTCCAGGTCGCGCTCGACAGCGCGGGAGACCTTTCGATGATCGAGATCGACGGTCACGGCACCGGCTCTGGCATCGCACGCATCGCTGCCGCTTCATCCACCTTTGCCGGTGACCAGACTTTCGCCTTCGGCTTTACCGGAGTTGATTCCAGCAATCAGCGTGTCGGATACGTTGGCGTCCTTGCCATGGATGGCAACGGCAACATCACCACTGGTCAGATCGATGTGAACGACAATGGTGCGAGCTCCGGCATCTGCACCGCCTCTCCCTGCACCGTGACCGGAACCTACACCGCGACCCAAACCGCGCCCGGCTCGATGGTCATCACCTCCGGATCCGTAAGCCAGCATTTCGATTTCTTCATCTCTACGGGGACGAAAACCGGCAAGGCGACTCCTCTCACCTTCTACGCCATCTCCACCGACCTCATCGATTCCACACATCCCGCCGTCGCCGGCACAATGGTGCTCCAGGATTCCACTCAGACTTACAACAACGCAGCCCTCAAAGGCTATTCCGTTTCCGCGTTGACCGGAATCGGAACGAGCGGCGGCACCAACGTCTCCCTTACGCTCGGCAACACCGACGGCAACGGAAACTTTACCGGACAATTCGATCAGAACAACGGCGGCACGATCGTCACTGTGCCCTCGTCCACATCCGCTGCCTCCTTCGCCTACACCTATGCAGCCGGCAGCACAACCAACGGCCGCTACACTTTCCAGATGCTCGGCAACCCCGATGCCAGCCCAGTGGTAGCGCCCGTTCCCTTTGTTTTTTATGCCAGTGGAGTGAACCGTGGATTCCTACAGGAGAGCGATCAGGCCACGTCGGTCATAACAGGCACCATGAGTCCGCAAGGCGCGGGTAACGGAGCGTTCGATCCGACGGAATTGCCCGGCACTTACGCCGCCACGACCAGCAGCGCAATCGCCGCCGCCGACCCCATCGCCGCCAACTTGCTTCTCAACTCCACCGGCGGCAGCACGGGTTACAGCGTTTCCGGGACCGAATATCAGGACCAGGGCAGTGCCACCGTGACTGGCACTTATGCCTTAGCCAACGACTTGGGCACAGGGACGATCAGTCTGACCGCACCCGCTGCCCTGAGTTACGTAATCTATGTCGTCGACAGTTCCGGCTGCGGCAAGTCGAGCTTGGTTTGCACCATCGACGACTTCTACATGATCGATACGACCAGCGGAGACAAGAATCCCGCGACCATCTTCGCGCAACAATAGGTCACAGATCCTTCGCCACCACTTACCTCTCGCACGTCCTTTACAGTTTGTGGGAAAACTCCCATTCGCACCGGTTCGGGGAAGGGCCCAAGTTCCAGAGGTTGCGGAAAAACTCCATTTGCGCGGTTTTGGGAAGGGCACGAGTTCCAGAGCTTGGAAAAACTCTACTTCGCGCGTTTTGGGAAGGGCACGAGTTCCACTCGTGCCGTAACTACCACGGAATCAATGGCGGCTTCCAGCCGCTGGGGGAACGCCGCGCACGATTACCTTCGCTGTCGCCAAATTATCGAACCGGTCATAGGCCCTCACCACCACCACATGGTCGTCGGCTACGCTCTCCGTCATCGACGCAGGCGCCGCGTCGACGCGCGACACACTCACGCCAAAGTCATACTCCTCCGTCTTCGCATCCGACAGCTGGCCCACTGGTTCCACGAACTGCCAGTCGCCGCCATCCAGCGAATACTCCGCTCGCTTGATCGGAGAGTACGAATCGCCCGCGCGAAAATGGACATGAATCCGCGCCCCCGTCTTCGCTCCCGAACTCTTGCCCTCTGCACTTCCCTCCAACCCCGCCGTCAAATTCTCAATCACCGGAGGCGTGCTATCCACCTCAAAGCGCGCACTCACTCGCTCCGCATAAAGCGCTTCTCCCGGAGAATGCGACGGAGCATCGGACGCAATGACTTTCACCGTATATCCGCCATCCGGCAACAAGCTCGCATCGAACGAATAATATCGATCGCTCAGGCCACTCTTCAGCAACAGCCATCGCGCTTCCCCATCGCCCCTGTAATACACCGTATAGACCAGCTGATCGTCGTTATCGTCGTGCGCCGACCATCGAATCCCAATCGAATCCTTATCGCGCACCGTCGGAGGCGGCGGATCGAAACGCGGCTGCCCAGGCGCCGGTGCATCATTCCCGATCCCCGTTACATGCGGAATCGGCGAATAGTGATACCCCGGCTGCACCGTAATCTCGTCCACTTCGGGCGCAACGTTCTTCGGCAAATAATTCAGCAACACATCGTCAATTCGCGGCGCAGGATTCCCCGCATGCAGCACCGCTTTCCACTGCACAAACCGCGCCGCCGGAATCTTCAGTTCAGAATTGCCCGCAAGGTCCACGCGCGTCCATGGACTCCAGTTGCGATCGGGATTATCGACGTTCCCGCTGCGCGCGTAAAATTCAATGCCGCTCTTTGCACCAGACTTAGTCGAAGGATTGCCCTCCGCGCGAACACTGGCGCGACCCCACAGCGAAAAAATGTGTGCATCGAACACATCGCTCTGGTAGGTTCCTTCCGGCTCGGACGCCGCGCCCAGCAGAAAAACTTTCCCCAGATTACTGCTCGAGGCGTACAGTCCTCCACCCGGCGCGGCGGCAAACGCGGTAATCTGCGTGGCGCTGGCTTTGATCAAATCGGTGAAGTCATCCACGCCGTCGTTCGTTCCGTTGTTGATCCCGCTGTTCGTCTCGTCCTTCACGCCATTGTTCACGCCGTTGTTCACTCCGTTGTTCACGCCATTGATCGCGTCATTGTTCGCGTCATTGATCGCGAAAATGTGCCCGCGGTTGCCCGTGCCCGCAATCAGGCGTCCGCGTCGATCGAAAGCCAGCGCGTAGACCAGATCTTCGTGTGAGGTCCACAACCGTGAAGGCGCTCCGTCAGGAGAAATCTTGTAAATCTCAGAACCTCCGCTCGCACTCGATACCGGGGAAGGGAACGCGGCCGTCGGCGCCGAGCCTGCCGCGCTTAGCGTCAGGTTGCCCGGAGCGGATAATCCCCCTGCCGGCGCTGCCAGCGAAATACTGATCCCCGGTGCCGCGCTGTCCGGACGTTTCTCCCCCGCGCCAGCGGCATAAATGTTCCCTGCGCTATCGATCGCCAGCGCCGTGATTTCTTTTTTCGGAGCGCTGTACAGCACGAACGCATCGCCATTGGGCGCAATGCGATAAATCAGCCCGCTCCCGTCCGACCCCGCAATCAGATTGCCCTTCGGATCAAGCGCCAGAACGCGAATGTGAATCTCATCGCTCTTGAAGAAAAGTGAGTGCTGTCCATTGGCGCTCACTTTATAGATTTCGCCGTGGTCGCCGGTCGCCACGTAAAGATTCCCTGCACCGTCCAGAACCAAATCCCAAATGTACTTCGATCCCGGATCGAAATAGGGCGTCGCACTCCATGCGCTCTTCGCGAAATTTTTCCCGCCCGAAC
>Ga0302275_10005392_pt1 | contig 12317 bp, 8 predicted proteins | sample III_Bog_N2_2_FD_200229 | JGI IMG/M metagenome (GOLD analysis project Ga0302275, IMG submission 200229) | Peat permafrost microbial communities from Stordalen Mire near Abisko, Sweden - III_Bog_N2_2 | ecosystem: Environmental > Terrestrial > Soil > Wetlands > Peat | place: Sweden: Abisko...
CATCGGTGGTCTCGAAGTTTTGGCTCGCCTTGGAGACCTGCTCCTGAAGGGTGACCCGTGAGAAGAAGGCCATCACCAGGACGAGGAGCAGCCCCATCATGGCCAGGACAATGATCAGCGCCGCGCCGTCGATAGACTTGGGGGGATGGCGACTTTTCATGGGTGAATCCCCCCTGTTGTTGGGGGGATCAAATGGGCTACTTCACCTTGAATACCATGGGATCGGGGGCTATCTGGGCTATTTCAGACCCTTGATGGGACTCATGATTTGGAGGCACTGGGGCGTTCATCATTTCAGGGTGAATTTGCCATCCAGCCCGCTCTCGAGCGAGCCGCCTACTTTGATGTCGAAATCGCCCGGCTCCACGGCCCATTGCTTGTTCGCGCTCCAGACCGCAAGGTCTGTCTGCGGGATGGAGAACGTCACCGTCCGGGTCTCGCCCGGCTTCAAGTGGAGGCGTCGAAAAGCCTTCAACGATTCGACGGGCGTGACCACGTCGGCGAGCTCCTGCCGGACATAGACTTGCGCGACTTCATCGCCCTCGAGCTTGCCTGTGTTGGTGATGTTCACGGAAATGCCCACATCATCCTTCGACCCCTGCGCGGGCGCGGTCACCTTCAGTTGATCGTACTTGAAGGTTGTATAGCTGAGTCCGGTTCCGAAGGTGAACAGCGGGTTCGACGTCCCCTCCACGTAATCCTTCGTCCGCGAGGAGGACTCGTGGTTATAGAAGTCGGGAATCTGCCCGACGCTGCGCGGAAAACTGACCGGCAAACGACCCGCCGGATTGTTATCGCCGAAAAGGGTCTTGGCCACGGCTATCCCGCCGAATTCGCCAGGATACCAGGCCTCGAGAATGGCGGGAACATGCTCGGCCGCCCAGGTGATCGAGAGCGGACGGCCATTTTCCAGAACGAGGACGACAGGTTTGCCGGTGGCAACAAGCGCTTCGAGCAGCGCCTCTTGGTTTTCCGGCAGATCGAGGGTCGCGCGGTCGAATCCTTCGCCGGAAATTTTATCGCGTTCGCCCAGCGCGGCGATGATCACGTCGGCCTTTTTGGCCTTGTCGACGGCAGCGGAAATGTTGTCGCCGTGGTCGGAAATCACATTGGCGTTGGGCAGGAGAGACTTGATGCCGTCGATCAGGGACCATTCCTTGGCTGTTTGTTCCCCGACATAGTCCCCCATGCGCGCGACGTCGCCGTTGGGCCCGATCACGGCGATGTTTTTCACTGTTTTGGCCAAAGGAAGTGTCTGATGTTCATTCTTCAGCAGGCACATCGATTCCTGGGCCGAGCGCAGGCTGATCGCGAGATGTTCCGGCGCGCGGGAGACCTTCGCGTGGAGTTGGGGATCGGTGAGCGGGTGCTCAAAGAGGCCGAGCAGGAATTTGGCGCGCAGTACGCTGGACACGGCGCGATCCAGAGCTTCGGGTTTCAACTTTCCATCCTTGAGTCCCTGGACGATGGCGTTCTGAAATTGGTCGTGCGTGTAGTCGTAGAACTGCATGTCGACACCGGAATTGAGGGCGAGGCACACGGCATCCTCGGGCGTCGCCGCGACATGGTGCGCGGTTTGCAGACGGCTGATCGCCCCGAGGTCCGAAAGGACAAACCCCTTGAAGCCAAATTCCCCGCGCAGGACGGTGAGCAGCAGCCAGGGATTGGCCGTGCAGGGAATGCCGTCGATATCGTGGTAGGCGGCCATGATCCCCATGGCGTGGCCCTGCACGATTGCGGGCTCGAACGTCTTCAGCATCACGGTGCGGACCTCGCGCTCGCCGAGGTGGACCGAGGCCGTGTTCAGTCCACTTTCGGGCGAACCGTGTCCGACAAAGTGCTTCGGCTCCGCGATGATCGTATGGTCGGTGTTCAGGGAGTCGCCCTGCATGCCTTGCACGTAGGCAAGGCCGAGCTGGCCGGTGAGGTGGGTGTCCTCTCCCATGTCCTCTTCAATGCGGCCCCATCGCGGTTCGCGGGCGAGATCGAGGACGGGTCCCAGAACCATGTGGATGCCCCGCGCACGCACCTCGGCGCCGATCGTCGCACCGGTCTGCTTGGCGACATCGAAGTCCCATGTGGCGCCGAGACCGATCGGGGCGGGGAATAGGGTTTCCAATCCATGCAACCCCTCCTCGATAAAGAGGGCCGGGATGCCAAGCCGGTTGTTCTTGATGACCCAACTCTGGATTGTGTTCGCCAGCTCGGGATGGGGATAAAGATCGTGAATCGCGCCCACACCGAGCGTGCCCCAAAGTTGCGACGCTTTGTCCGGCAGGAAACGAGTGTCGGTTGCCGAATGGGTGGCATCGTGGGTGTGATCGAGAAATGGAAGCGGATGATCCTCCGCAGGAATCTGATGGTTATCCCCATCCCCGGTGGAACCGGAATAGAGATCGAGCTGCCGTGCTTTTTCCTCCACCGTCATACGCCCCAGCAAGTCCTGCACGCGTTGCTCCACCGGCAATTGTGGATTCTTGTAGGCCGCCCCGGCCTCCTGGGCGTGGGAAGCCCGAGGCGAAAGACCCAGGGCAAAAAGAACACATGTTGACAGCAACTTTTTTTTCATATTTTTATTTTTCATATTTTCACAAAATATTCTGATTTTTGGCTGAGATTCCCGTTCGGTTTTTGATCCACGGTCGTCGTTGGTGGTTCAGCATTTTCTTTTTCTTCCACTATGTTTCAATCTTGTTTGTTGCCTAAAAAAAAGTAAATGACTCCGTAGGAAGTCACCATGACAGGACTCGTGATATTGATTCATTGGGGGGTAGTCTTTTTGGGATGGTTTGTTTTCACTCATTTTGCGAGAAACACAATCGGTTCGGGCGCCGTCTCGGGATTACATTGCCAGGGGCCGTCAAGCTCTCCATTGGGCACATAAGGAGGGATGGGCATCCCTCTTCTCACCTGAAACACAGGATAAGCGCGGTACTTTTCAAATCCCGGTGAAGTGCGGTGGGGATAAGGCTTTGGAGGATTTTGATCCTCGATCATGAGTTGAACCCCGAACATTCCTCCCGGCACTTCACTAATGAGAACTTCGATGGGATACGTCTTTCCACCCTCGACCTTGAACCAGTTTCCATAAGGAAAACCAATATCCTCCTGGGTTTTATAACTGTCTCCAAAAAGCTCTCGGGCCCATCCCCCATCCCATTGGGTTCCAAAAACAGTCTCTCCATTGAAACGAACGGCCAATACGTCATCCGCCATCCCCAAAAATCTGAAAGTTCCATCCTTGGGAGCCGTCACGGTTCCCTTGTACAGCACAAGCCAATGCGAACCCACCGGCACCTCCTTTTCCACCCCGAAAGCTTTGGGGCCTTCGGGAGAAGGACGACCTGGAACCCAGATCTGCACGGCATTCATCTGATCCCGGGCCTTGTAATACCGGGAAAAAACGTTCTCATCCCAGTTTCTAAAAAAATCCTTAAAGATAGCGATCTGTGCCGTATTGGCTTTATTTCGATAACCACCGCCCAGGCCTTCATCAATCTTCGCCAGTGCCGAGGGCTGGCGACCCGGAGTCTGCTTGAGGTCGTAGAAGTTGCCGACCAGCGACTGTTTTCCTGCTCCTTTGAATCCGAAGGCTGTCATGCCTTCCATCGGCATCGAGGCGATGCCCCCGCCCGCTCCGGCACCTGCACCGAGTCCCGAAGCTCCCAGTCCGCTCATGACCGAGGCCATGACATCGGGGCCGGTGGAGGTCGTGATATCCACGGCGGGAAGGGTGATCTGGGCGTTGAGCGCCGTGGTCGTGATCCTCTTGGAGACGGCTGGGGCATCCGAGGCCATCTTCTTGGAGTGCTTCACGTGGTACTCTTCCGGATGGGCGGCAATCGGAGGGGCCGCCGTGAATTTGAGCTTCGGCTTGTTATTAATGACCTGCACCACCAGCAGGGTCGCAATGACGATGAGCAGGATGTGAAACAGCAGGCTGACGACGAAGAAGCTTCCGTTCCAGTCCAGCCAGCGTTGCCAGAGGGATTTCTTTTTTGGGGCGGTGTGATCAAGATGGGGGGTCTCTTCAGTCATTTTTGAAAAAGTAACACGAATTTACAGGAAGAATAGCCGGAGAGTTGATCAGGAAAGGGGTAGGGATGCAACTTAAGGGATGAAGAAGGCGAAAGGGATGAAACTTGAATCCTGAAACTTGAGTGGCCGAAGGCGGAAGAATCCTTTCAGGTTGGCTTGCCTGGCCGTTGCTTCGCATACGTTACGGCAGCTTTCACGTCTCTTCTTACCCATGGGGGAGGATAAAAAAGAACCGGCGCGAACCAACCAAGGTCCGCGCCGGCGAATATTTTCTGAGACAACTGACCGGACAACACAGAACGGCCAACAACAGAAAACTCTTTTTTATTTCAATTCAACTTACGCTGTGCGGCGGCGATAGGCGATCACGAGAACCAGCGCACCGAGGCCGAAGAGGGCGTAGGTGGAGGGTTCTGGAACCGCTAACACAGCGATGGCGGAAGGGCTGAGGCTGGAATCGTAAATGTTCTCGCTCGATCCACTGGCCGTGAACTGTCCAATCACATACTGGCCCGAGGAGGCTCCGGTGGCGGCCAAAGTAGCGCCGGCATCTCCGTAAGCGAGGGTGACATTATTACTGTTATTCGTTGAAGAACCAAAGGTGGCAAGCCTGTAATTATTGTTCCAAGAGCCACTCCAGATCTGGACTTGATAGACTTGGCCGCTAGTCAGGCCAAGGAGGTTAATTGTTCCAAATGGCCCGTGGCCAAACTGACTATCCCATCCACCGTTGTCGATGGAGTTCACCCCATAATAATCGCCATACGCCGCGTTCCCAGAAACCGTCAGCAAGTAGGGATTGGTGGTCAAGGGAGTGGTGTATTGGGTCTGAACCCAGTTAACGACTCCGCTGCCATTGCCTTGCCAGGTGAGCTCACCGGGAACTGATCCGGGGTAAACGACAGGATTCGTCACGCCGGGGGTATATTGAATATTGTTAGGCCCATCGTTAAATACATAAGAGGTGTTTCCGGAGTAGTAGCCGTTGAATGTATGAAAAACGATCCCATTGTTGGTAAAAGGAGTGGGAACTGTTTGTACTCCATCGAAGGTCACGGCATCGAAATAGGTGCCTTGGGTGGGATCATTCGTGGCTGTCGTGGCGACATCGGAGGCACCTGTGACATCCGTTGCGGAGCCCCAGGAGATGACGGATTGCGCCGAGGCACTGAAAGCCCCGAGGCTGAGTGACGCGCCAATCGCAAGCGACAGGGCGAGTTGTTTTGTGTTTTGTGTATTCATTGTTTTTTTGGTTGTTTGTTTTGTTTGGACTGACTTTTGCTTACTACTTTTGTGTTCGGTGTGATGGGAATGGGTTGAGTTTTGGATCAACTACCGTGGAAAAGCTATCACGGGGCAAAGAGCCTGTGTAAAAAATCTTGTCCATAAAAATGTAACATTCGTCCACTTGGTGAACGATGGACAGGTGAGTCTTCCGGACGTCAGACAGGCTCCGAAGAGCTTTTCCTTTGGAAAGCGAAGGGTGTCTTCCCGGTTTCCTGGTGGAAAACCTTGATGAAGTAGGAGGGGGATGCGAAACCACTGGCTCTTGCAATCTCCGCAATGGAGAGTTCACTGGAAAGCAGCAGGTGTCTTGCCTGATCCAGCTTGATTTTGACCAGCTCTGCATGGGGAGTCCGTCCGACAATTTCCTTAAATCGGTTGTAAAGCAAGGTGCGCGACATGGGAACGGCTCGCAGCACATCCTTCATGTTGACGCCCTCGCAGGCATGTTGGCGAATAAATTTGAGGGCAGATTGAACATGCTGCTCCGTCACGGCGAGAAGGTCCGTGGATTGGCGTTCGATGACGGAGATCCGCTGCATCAGTGTTTTCCTTTCGACAGGCTTTCGGCCTGCCATCAACTCATTCAGGAGTTCCGCCGCGACATAACCCGTTTTTCGGCCATTCAGATCGATACTGCTCAGCGGAGGGTCGCATAAATCACACAGAACCTCGTCGTTATCCGTGCCCAGAACGGCCACCTCTTCCGGGACCCGAACGCCCGCATTCATGCAGGCCTCCAGAATCTGCTGCGCCCGTTGATCGTAACAGCAGAAAATTCCAACCGGTTTGGTTAATCCCTCAATCCATTGCGCCAGATGGCGGATTTCCTGATCGGAGCCGATTTTCTGCAGATTTTTTGATGGAGGAACCGAATAGGGGAGATGGTGGGACTCTGTCAATCGGGCAAAGGCAACCTCCCGTTCCCGTGACCACGAAAAATCGGGGTCTCCGCAATACGCCAGACTCCTGAACCCCTTGTCATGAAAATAGTTGAAGGCAAGTTCCCCCACCGCTTTGTTGTCCATGATGACCTGCAAAAAATCCGACGGTCTCCCTTCGACAGCCACATCCACCACGGGGAGCCCGGTTGCCAGGAGGCGTTCGGAGAGTTTTGCGGAATCCACCCGGGCAATGACTCCGTCTCCATCCCAGGAGCTGAACCATCGGGGCAGCTCTTTTCCGCGGGAGTGCTCCACAATCCGCAGTGACCACTGCTCGTTTTCACGAACCCATTCGCGAATCCCGTGCAGGAGGTCGCGCCCATATTGATGGGAGGTCTCAATGATCAGGGCTACATGTTTCATTCGGGGATGAATTCGATGAGCTGAACAAATTGGGGGGGGAAGACCAGGACGATCCTACCGGATCCTGCACAACTAGAGCAAGTTATCTGATAAAATGCAATGGTTCTTATTTTTCCGTCCGGAGCCATGTCCGGACCATCAGTCCATGGCCCGCATAGGTGGGATGCACCCATCCCAGGACCAGCATTCCGCCGGGGCTTTTTGACAGGCATCGTCAAAAGCTTTCTGATAATGCACGAGAGGAAGATGATATGTGTTTGCGAGCTTTTCGACGGCATCCTGCCGCTTTTGGACTTCCAGCAATTCTTCCCTGTAATGGGCCCGGTGCGGGCCGACGGGGAGTATGGGAACATTCCATGTCCACGGCCGGTGATGGTGAAGCCAGAAGTCCCATCATGATGGGAATCAACGCTGAATAAACCGAATGGTGAGGCTTTTTGGGGTGATTCCTATCGGGATGATTCATCAAGAGGGTGTCCTATCAATCATTCTGATTTCACCGAACCCATCCTGAATAAGGAGCGGAGTTCCAGTCGATCTCTCCCCATCCTTCCCGGACAGCCCTGACCCTTCCTCCGACAACAAGGAGCACGATGGGTGTCTCATGGAAAAACTCTGACGGCAACAGTCTTCCCTGGATCAACCCGGGTCGGGACCACGGCTTTTCCTGGGATGGATCCGGGTTGGCGTCGATCAGTGCGAGACGAACTTTCTTCCCTTGGGACTGCCAGAGCTGTTCCTGAGCCGCGAAGTTCGAGGCCATTATTCTGCAGTGTCCGCACGATGATTGATAGATCAGGACGATCCAGCGGCCTTGGAAGATATCTGAGGGGAGGTCAACGACTTCTGTCGGCGGCCACTCCGAATCGATTCCTATCCCGGGATTGAGAATCGCGTGCTTTTCCACATGGAGCGCCGCAGCAAAGAGGCCCGTGGCAAACAAAAGCACCAACGGCATCACCCTGCCCCTTTTCCTTGTCCCTTCGAAAAGAAAAACTCCTGCGCCGAAGGCCGCAATGTCGATCCAGTAGGTGACGAATGGAGAGAGGCTCCATGTCCCGAAGCAGCCGCAGTCCCGATATCCATGGGCAATTTTCCAGAGAGAGACCGCCGCGAAGATTCCGAAAGTGCCCGTGACGACAAGGAGTGAGGCGTCCGGACTCATCCCGCTAAGAATCCAGACGCCAAGAAAAATTTCGAATGCCACAAGGGCTGGCATGGACAGAGAGGTCGCCGTGAACTCAATGTCATGCGGCCCTTCCAGCCAGTACAGAAGTTTAAGGACAGCAGCCGTGACAAGGATCAGGCCCAGAACCCAACGAAGCCAGCGAGCCCTCTGGTTGGGGTGCCCAAAACGGAAGTGAAAACCCGATCCGGGCATGGGTAGATTTTACTTCGTTTCAGGACTGATCTTGACAAGAACCACGCCGTGACTCGGGACGGAGGCCTCGTATTTGTCGTTAAAGGATCCAAGGTCCTTCTGCCGCCAGAGATCGCGGACATCCCTGTCCCCATTCAGCCCCAGATCTTTCCAGTCGGCTGTGACCGTGGCTTTCCCACCACCGAGGTTGAAAAGGCCGACTGCTTTGGAGCCGTCCTGAAGATCCTTCGCCCAGACCTGGAGATCTCCCCGAACCGAAACGCGGGAAGCCTGTTTTCCGAGCGGATCCTGACTGACCGCGAGCACTTCGTCGTTGCTCAACAGGCCCTTGGTGAAGTCATCCAACTGCGACATGTCGCAACCGATCAGCAGGGGAGCGGAAAGGAGGCTCCAGAGACTGATGTGGGTGTATTGCTCATCAGGGGTGAGGCGTGTCGGGTGAAGCTGCGGGCCCCAGCCAACCTTCCCGACGATCAGCATATCGGGATCATTCCAATGGCCCGGACCGGCATAGACCTCATGTCCGGCCTGGTTGAATCCAATCCCGCTGAGGCTCTCCCAGCTATCCGTGATGTCGCCGGTCGTTCTCCAGCTGTTGCCTCCGGTCTTCTGACCCCATTTCCAGACATCTCCCATGCCGTACTGGCAAAAGCTGAAGACAATGTCGCGAGGCACTTTGTCCAGTGAGGAACGGAACCGGGCGTAGGGCTCCTGGAGAATTTCCAGGTCGATCCGGGCTTTTTCATCGGGGGAGATCTTCGCGGCCAGAGTGCTGATTTCCTGACGAACCTGCGTCAGGCGGTTCTTTTCCTCCGCAGTGGGATTGGCACAGGAAGAGAGCTTTTCCTCCTCGCGGTTCAAGGCGGCAAGATGGGAGCCCTCGGCAATGGCGTCAGTGTAGCGGGTTGCGGTGCGATCACGGGCCACACCGTCATAGGAGCACCAGTCATACTTCACATAATCCACCCCCCAATCCGCATAACGCCTGGCATCCTGATCCTCATGCTGATACGAGGCGGTGAAGCCCGCGCAGGTTCTGGGACCGGGGGAGGAGTAGATCCCGAACTTAAGTCCCTTGCTGTGAATGTAGTCGCTCAGAGCCTTCATGTTGGGGAACTTCTGGTTGCTTTGGATCACTCCGTTGCTGTCGCGGTCTCCCTCCCAGCAGTCGTCGATATTGATGTACGTCCACCCGTGGTTGATCAGCCCGGAGGAGACCATGGCATCGGCGGCGGCGCGCACCTTGGCATCATCGACGGCATTGGCGAAGCAGTTCCAACTGTTCCAGCCAAGGGGAGGGGTCAGGGCGATGGTGTCACCGACGACGATGCGAAATTTCCGAGCCGTTTTCCCCGCTGCATTCTTCGCGTGAAGTGTGACGGTCGTCTCTCCTTTGGTGCCGAGGACGCCGGTGATGCTGCCTGTCTGGGGATTGAGGGTAAGGCCCGGTGGAAGATGATCTGCGGAAAAGGTGATCGGACGGGCTCCGGTGGCCGACACGGTAAAGAGGAAGGGATTTCCGGGACGGACGCCGAAAACCGATGCTCCGGTAATCCGCGGGAAGGCCGGCGGCTCGGGCGTCAGAATGGCGGTAGGGGCATTCGTTGCAGCAGCGGGATTCTCCGCGTGGAGACAAACCCCAGGAACCGTCATGAGCATCAGGGCGCAGAGTGATGTTAAGTTACCGTGGATCGATCCCACGGATCGGATGGCTCGGAAGGCATGGGGGGGGAGGTAAGACATCGGGGGATATTACCTAACAGGCCGAAAGAAGCCAGTAAGATTTCAAAGACACATCTTCCGGAAAAAATACCCCCGCAGGCGTGGTTTTTCTTTCTGTCATTGGTATGATTCCGCTTTGACATCATGAAACTGCAAACCCTTGTTTCCACCCTCGACACTCTTCTCCGTTCCCAGGAAATCAATGATTATCCGGGAGCCGTCAACGGTCTCCAGCTCGAGAATAGCGGAACGGTCGTCCGAATCCTTGCCGCTGTGGATGCTTGTGAATCGATCATTCTTGAAGCGTCACGGGTGCCTGGATCGTTGCTGATCGTCCACCACGGACTTTTCTGGAATGGCGTTCGGCCCGTGACAGGGTCCCTTTACCGTAAGTTGAAGGCTGCGCTCGCCGGGAATCTCGCAATCTACAGCTCTCACCTGCCGCTCGACCTGCATCCTGAGTTTGGAAACAATGTGTTGTTGGCCCGCGCCTTGGGAGTGAATTCCCTCAAACCGGCCTTCACGATGAAGGGGCAGTCCATCGGCTTGATCGGCAAGATCAGGGCAACCACACGCGAGTCGTTGCTGGAAAAAATCAGGACGGCGGTGGGAGGGCGGGTTCATCTGGCTCCTGGCGGGCCCGAGACCATCCGCACGGTGCTGGTCGTGACGGGGGGTGCGGGGAGCGAAGTGTCGCAGGCGGCAACACTCGGCGTCGACGCCTTTGTCACAGGGGAGGGGCCCCACTGGAGCTATACCGCCGCGGAGGAAGAGGGGGTCAATCTGTTCTATGCCGGGCACTACGCCACGGAAACATTCGGAGTCAAGGCGCTCGCCGCCCATCTTTCCAGGAAAACAGGACTTCCTTGGAACTTCCTGGATCACCCGACGGGATTGTGAGCGTGCAGAGGAAGATGAGCCGGAATTTTGGCCAGGAAGCGCTGGATCCCATCAACCTGATCAGGAAACAGAAAAAAGCCGATCCGAATGAACGGATCGGCTTTTTAAAAGCGTGAACTGCCCGGACTCCGGAACAATCCCCCTTTTCCTTATTTGCTCTTCACGCTTGTGGCGGGAACGGGAGCTGGCTTGCTGGCGCAAGCACCGAGGGTCAGGGTTGCTGCGGCCAGGGCCACAACTGCTACGATCTTGGTGATGTTCATGTAATAATTTCGCCTCCTTTCTGTGCTGGTTGCTACCATTGGAAGTTAATTCCATCGTGGGGATCGACAAAGAAAAATCATTAAAAAAATTATGACTTTACATTTCTTAAAGTGTGATGCCGGGCAGACACTCCCTTCGTTTTCTTGATGAACGCACGCCGGAAAACCTGAATGACACGAGTTGCTCGACTCTTTCCTTCAATTCTTTTATGGCTTGGCCAGAACCATGCCCACCCCCCCGGAATCCATCGAGCTCTATTGCAGGGCCGCCAGCGAATACAAGGCGTCCGATCTCATTCTTCATGAGGGAGAACCTCCGCTTGTCAGGATTGCAGGGAGCATGACAACGATGGATGCCCCGTCGCTCTCTTTGGCGGATTTGAAGGCATTCCGAGCATTTTGCGGTGTTCCGGAATCCTCCACGGATTGTGATACAAGTTTTGTTTCCGCGGAGGGAATCCGTTTCCGCGTGAATTTTCACCGCCAACTGGGGGCCGAGGCTGCGGTGCTCCGGAGGATCTCAACCCAGCTCCCCGAACTCGACAAGCTGGGTGTGCCTGCGGAGTTGATGAAACAATGGGCCGTGAGGAGTTCGGGTCTTGTGATTGTTTCGGGACCCACGGGGTCCGGCAAATCGACAACACTTGCGGCCCTCCTGGATTGGATCAACCAGCATCACGAGCGTCATGTGATCACGATTGAAGATCCCGTGGAATATGTGTTCAAACGGAAAATGGCCCTCTTTACCCAGCGCGAGGTCGGCCAGGATACGGCCAGCTTTGCCGAAGGACTTCGCCGTTCCCTCAGGCAGTCGCCTGATATCATTCTGGTGGGCGAGATCCGGGATTCCGAAACCGCCTCCGTGGTGTTGCAGGCTGCCGAGACGGGGCATCTTGTCTTCACCACGCTTCATGCCTCGGATACCAGCGAGGTGATGGAGCGACTGACGGCTTTGTTTCCGAAACAGGAACGGAGCGGGCAGTTGCAGATTTTGGCGGCCCAGGTTCTGGGGATTCTCTGTCAGCGACTGCTTCCCTCTTCCCAACCCACCGGGGGGATGGTGCTGGCCTGCGAATATCTGACCAACATCGGTTTTACGCGCCGGTGCATTCTCTCGGAGGATTTGCCGGCTCTCCGCGAGTATATGACGACCTCCGACAGCTCGGAATCGTGTGATTTCCTTCGGGCCTATACCCGGCTTGTGAAGGAGGGGGCTCTTTCCGAGGAAGCCGCCCTTCTTTCCGTCACCAATCCCTCCGAGCTTCGCCGCCGTCTCCGCGGAATCGGCAGCACCGCGACCGCGTGATCATGGACGATCTTCCCGACATTCTCGACCTTCTCCGCCTCGCCGTTGCGGAGGGAGCCTCCGATGTGCATCTGTGCGCGGGGCTTGTTCCCTTCATGCGCCTGAGGGGAGAGATG
>Ga0302275_10005395_pt1 | contig 12316 bp, 10 predicted proteins | sample III_Bog_N2_2_FD_200229 | JGI IMG/M metagenome (GOLD analysis project Ga0302275, IMG submission 200229) | Peat permafrost microbial communities from Stordalen Mire near Abisko, Sweden - III_Bog_N2_2 | ecosystem: Environmental > Terrestrial > Soil > Wetlands > Peat | place: Sweden: Abisko...
AGCGACAGAACAAGCCCCACTTCATCGGGGCGCGCGCGGCGGATATTAAGGGACATTCAACCGCTCACACCGCGACCTCGGCCTTGATGTGCGGGTGCGGGTCGTAGCCTTCGAGCACGAAGTCCTGATAACGGAACGCGAAGATGTCCGTCACCCCGGGATTGATCTTCATCCGCGGCAGCGGCCGGGTCGGGCGGGTCAGTTGCAGCCGGGCCTGTTCGAGATGGTTCGAGTAAAGATGCGCATCGCCGAGCGAGTGCACGAAGTCGCCGGGCTGCAGGCCGGTCACCTGCGCCACCATCATCGTCAGCAACGCATAGGACGCGATGTTGAAGGGCACGCCGAGAAAAACATCCGCCGAACGCTGATAGAGCTGGCACGACAACTTGCCGTTCGCGACATAGAACTGAAACAGGCAGTGACACGGCGGCAGCGCCATCTTGTCGACATCGGCCGGATTCCAGGCGCTGACGATCAGGCGTCGCGAATCCGGATTGCGCCGGATCATGTCGATGACACCGGAGATCTGGTCGATGCTGCGTCCGTCCGGCGCCGGCCAGGATCGCCACTGCGAACCGTAGACCGGGCCGAGATCGCCATTGGCGTCGGCCCATTCGTCCCAGATCGAAACGCCGTTATCCCTGAGATATTTGATGTTGGTATCGCCGGCGAGAAACCACAGCAATTCGTGCACGATCGACTTGAGCGGCAGCTTCTTGGTGGTCAGCATCGGAAAGCCGGCCGCCAGGTTGAAGCGCATCTGATGGCCGAAGATCGACAAGGTGCCGGTGCCGGTACGGTCGTGCTTCTGCGCGCCGTCACTGAGCACCCGTTCGAGCAGATCGTGATACTGGTTCATGGTTCGAGGGTACGACCGTTGCGGATCGGCGAGTTCTAGCGGCCGGGCCGGCCTATCGACAGCTTCGATTCGGCTCAATCCGCCAATTATACCCGGAAAATGCCGATCCGGCTCCCAATCTGCAAGGCCAGCCCGCGGTTTGGGCAGTCGCCGCCGGCTTTCAGCCGATGACGCCGGCAAAACCCAGGACGCCGCCGGCCAGCAACAGCCATAGCGGGTTGAGCCGGGTTGCGAACGCCAGCCCCGCGGCCGCGGCGGTGACCAGGGCGGCGGCCCAGCTGCGGTCCGAGGTCAGCGCCAGGATCAGGCCGCTGGCGCCCATCAGCCCGATCGAAAGCGGAACCAGGGCTGCCTGGATGATCGCCGGCCAGCGCGAATGGCTCGACCGGCTGAGCAGGTGGCTCACCAGGTAGGCGAGAACGGCGGTCGGAACGCACATCGCCAGGGTCGCGACCAGCGCGCCAGTGACGCCGGCGACCGAATAGCCGATCAGGGTGACGATCAGCACGTTCGGCCCCGGCGACAATTGCGAGATCGCGAACACGTCGGCGAACTGCCGGTCGGTCAACCAGTGCTGCACATCGACCGCCACCCGATGCATTTCCGGAATCGCGGAATTGGCGCCACCGACCGCAAACAGCGACATCAGCCCGAAGGTCCATGCCAGCGCCAGAACCGGGTTGGCCCCTGAATTCATGCCACGGCCCGCCGGCGCATGGCGAAAGTAACGCCAATGCTGAGCGGAATTGCCGCCAGCAGGACCGCCGGCAGCGGCAGCCGCAGCAGCCCGATCGCGATAAATACCGCCGCCATCAGGATCAGTCCGACGACATCGCGTTTGCCGATCAGCGGCATCATCATCCGCAAAACCACCGAAATCAGCAGGCCCACCGCCGCGCAGGACACGCCGGCCAGCGTCCGCCGCAGGGCTTCGATTTCGCCGAAACGCGCATAAAGCGCCGCCAGGATGGTCACGATCACGACGGGGGGACCGACCAGCCCGGCAAAGGCCGCGACGCCGCCCGGGATGCCCCGGAAGCGCGATCCGAACACCACACTGAGGTTGACGATGTTCGGGCCGGGAAGAAAATGGCACAGCGCGAAGGTTTCGTTGAACTCCTCCGCCGTCATCCAGCGGTGGTGGTCGACGATGCCGCGCCGCGCGAACACCAGCACGCCGCCAAAGCCTGCCAGCGACATTTTGGCGAAGGCGACAAACAGCGCGATCAGGCCGGGCGGCGATAATATTGGAGCTTCCGGCGCCGCAAGGGCGCCCGGCGGCGATTCCGGGGGCATGCTCAAGATCTAGAACTTCGGGTGGGCCAGGCCAACCATTTTTCGCGGTATTCCACCTCTGCGGAATTCGTCCACGGTCCAAGCGCCCCGCCGGCCCTGTTTTTCTCAACATTTTCGTCCTATATTGGAGTTGCCGGCTTGCCGGCTATGGAAATAAATGGCCGCCGCAATAAACCATTCGGACCCGGGGGCAGCACCCGGCGCCTCCACCGAAGCCCGCCGCAGGCCTGCGGGTTTCGGCGGGGGCGAAACAGGATCGACGAGGGCGTAAAGGGCGAGTTTTTTCCCGGTATGGTTCCGCCGTTATCGGGCTATGCAATAGTTGCAAACGACAACTATGCTCCGGTTGCTCAGGCCGCCTAAGCGGTTTGAAAGACCAAGTCTGAAGTCCTGATGGGATAAGCACCATCCGGCGGGGTTCGGAGGCGCCTGGCAACAGAAGCCTCCACTTCACCCGGCGCAGGCTCGGCTTATTGCCGCAATTTTCCGCGCCCGGCGGCGACGGTTGCTGACCTCGGGCCGCCGCGGGGGTACCATAGGGTAATTGTGCCCGAGTCGGGCCACGGACACCCCGCCGATCCAAGGGCGGTATTTTAAAGTGACAGGACTACCCAATGGCGACCGATCATATCCGATACGACGTCCTGGCGCGCGACGCGCTACGTGGCGTGCTGCGCCGCGTCCTGACTGACGCCGCCGAGCACGGGCTGCCCGGAGAGCACCACTTTTTCATCACCTTTGTCTCGACCGCCGAGGGCGTCAAGCTGTCGCCACGACTGCTGGCGCAATATCCGGAAGAGATGACGGTGATCCTGCAGCACCAGTTCTGGGACCTCACGGTCTCGGAGGACCGGTTCGAGGTCGGCCTGTCATTCGGCGGCATCCCCGAGCGGCTGGTGGTTCCGTTCCATTCGATCAAGAGCTTCTACGATCCTTCGGTGCAGTTCGGCCTGACCTTCGAGGCGGCGGACGCCGCCCCGGAAGCGCCGGCGGCCAAACTCCCGGCCGTCCCGGCCCCTTCGCCTGTCGCCACCCTCGCGGCCCCCGAGCCGGCGGACCAAAACCAGGGCGAGCCGGCCCAGCCGAGCGAGGGAGCCGAAGTGGTCCGGCTGGATCGCTTCCGCAAGAAATAATCCGCGCGCCGGGGATCCCGCGGCCCGCTACAATGGAACCCGCCGGCTGCGATAGCGCGGCCGTGGCAACGGATTGGACTGATGGCCCGGTCGACAACGACATCGCGATCCCCTGGCACCCGGACCGAGACCGACAGCTTCGGTCCGATCGAGGTTCCCGCCGATCGCTACTGGGGCGCCCAGACCGAACGTTCCAGGCAGAATTTCCGCATCGGCCATGACCGGATGCCGCTGCCGATCGTTCATGCGCTCGGCATCGTCAAGCTGGCATCGGCCGAAACCAACCGCGAGTTGGGGCTGCTCGACCAGCGCCGCGCCCGCGCCATTGTCCGCGCCGCCCGCGAGGTGATCGACGGAAAGCTCGATGATCAGTTTCCACTGGTGGTGTGGCAGACCGGATCCGGCACCCAGACCAACATGAATCTCAACGAGGTGATCGCCAATCGCGCCAACCAGCTGCTGGGCGGCAAGCTCGGCGCCAAGCAGCCGGTTCATCCCAATGATCACGTCAATATGAGCCAGTCGTCGAACGACTCGTTCCCGACCGCCATGCATATCGCGGCGGCCAGTCGCATCGTCGGCGATCTTATTCCGGCGCTCGGCGAGTTGCACCGCGCGCTGCGCGAGAAGGAGAAGGCGTTCGCCGACATCGTCAAGATCGGCCGCACCCATACCCAGGACGCGACGCCGCTTACCCTCGGCCAGGAATTTTCCGGCTATGCCGCCCAGGTCGAAAGTGGCATCGCGCGGCTGCAGCTGGCGGTAAGGGATCTCTACCCGCTGGCGCAGGGCGGCACCGCCGTCGGCACCGGCCTCAATTCGAAGCCGAGATTCGCCCGGCTGTTTGCCAGGCATGCCGCCGCGATCACCAAACTGCCCTTCACCAGCGCCGCCAACAAGTTCGAGGCGCTGGCCTCCAACGACGCCTATGTTTTCGTGCACGGCGCGGTCAATTCAGTGGCCACCGGGCTGTTCAAGATCGCCAACGATATCCGCCTGTTGGGGTCGGGCCCCCGTTCCGGCCTCGGCGAACTGATCCTGCCCGAAAACGAGCCGGGCTCCTCGATCATGCCGGGCAAGGTCAACCCGACGCAGTGCGAAGCCATGACCATGGTCTGCTGCCAGGTGTTCGGCAATCATGCCGCGATCACCGTGGCGGGCAGTCAGGGACATTTCGAGCTCAACGTCTACAAGCCGGTGCTGGCATATTGCATGATGCATTCCTTGCAATTGCTGGCCGATGTGGCGCGCTCGTTCACCGCGCATTGCGTCGAGGGCATACGGGCCGACGAAAAGCGCATCAGGGAACTGATGGAACGCTCGCTGATGCTGGTGACGGCACTGGCGCCCCGCATCGGCTACGACAACGCGGCCAAGGTCGCCAAGACGGCGCACGCCCGCGGCACAACCCTGAAAGAAGAGGCGGTGCGGCTGGGGTTGGTTTCCGCTGCCGAATTCGACCGGCTGGTGCAGCCGGACAAAATGACACACCCCGGCTGATGCGGCGCCAGCCCTGGAAGCAGGGCCGATGTTATAATTATAATTCATAACAGCTAAGGATTCAGCCCGTTAAGCTATCGGCGCGGCGCGGGCTCGTGGTAGAGCTCAAAAATATTTTGGTTTCGCCGGAGCGGAACTTATTTTTTGATGCTATCAGGGGATACACGGGGATTTTCTTAGATGACGACCGAGTCGGCTAACGCCCAACGCGACCGCTCACGCCTTCGTGAAAATGTCGTCTGCCATTTTATCGGGTGATGAGGGCGGGCATGGGGGATCTGGTCAACCTGAAGCGATTTAGGAAGCGCGCCGACCGGCATCAGGCGGAGCAGCACGCCGAGGCCAACCGGAAGCGATTCGGCCGCACCAAGTCCGAACGTGTTCTGGACCAGCAGCGCAGCAGTCGCGCCAGCGAGCTATTGGATCAGCATCGGATCGACGGTGAGGACGCACCATGAAATCGCCGGTGGTGAAGCGGTCGATCGTGGTCGCCGGTCACAAGACCAGCGTCAGCCTCGAAGAGGCATTCTGGAGCGGCATGAAGGAAATCTCCGGCCTTCGCGACATGACGCTGTCGGAACTGGTCGGCGAGATCGACAGCAACCGGCAGCAGGGCAATCTGTCTTCGGCGATACGCCTGTTCGTTCTGGATTATTTCCGGAACCGCGCGATGGCGGTGGGTTCCGACGCAAAGCCGCCGGTCTAGCCCGACCGGCTTTTTTCGGCGGATGAACGCGCCATCAGCAAGCTTCGATAGGCATTGCCGGACAGGCTAAGCTACGATCGCGGTCGTCGCAGGAAAGATCATCGCGACACCGCGGCAAGGGCGAGCAGCGACAGCAGCAACGCCGGCGGCATCACCACGAGGCCGAGCTTGAGAAACAGCAAGGCGCCGACCTCCTCGCCCTCGCGCCGCAGCGCGATCAGCCACAGGATGGTGGCCAGCGAACCGGTCACCGACAGGTTCGGGCCGAGATCGACGCCGATCAGGATCGCGCCGGTGAGATGGATCGGAGCCTCGGCGTTCTGCGTGGTGGTTGCGGCGATCAGCCCCATCGGCAGGTTATTGACCAGGTTCGACGCGACGGCGACCACGATGCCGGCGGCCCAGGACGTGATCTGTGGCGAGGCCGCCGTGGCTTGTTTCAGGATCCGCGCCAGCGCCGGCAGCGCGCCGGTCCGATTGAGGCCTTCGACCAGGACGAACAAGCCCGCGACCAGCGGCAGCACCGACCACGAAATGTCCCGCAGCACCGGCACCGGGGACTGTCGTCCCATCACCAGCACCAGCGCCGCCACCATTGCGCCGGCGGCCAGCGTGGGCAACCCCAGGTCCGAACCCAGCGCCGAAGCCGTCAGCAGCACCACCGCCGTCATTGCGATTCCCAGCGCCGCGATCTTGCCGGCGCGGCTCAGCGGCGAAACCTGCTTCATGGCGGCAACCGGTGCGTCGAGCGCGCGGCGCAGTACCAGCCGCAGCGCCAGATAGGTAACCCCGATCGCGACCGCCGAAGGCAGCGCGAAGCTGCGCAGCCACTCCAGGAGCGGCGGCATCTTTTGGCCGAACACCACGAGGTTGGCGGGATTGGAGATCGGCAGCACGAAGCTCGCGGCGTTGGCGATGAAGGCGCAGATGAACAGATACGGCAATGGCTCGACCTTGGCAGCGCGGGTCGCGGCATAGACCGCCGGCGTCAGCACCACCGCGGTGGCATCATTCGAAAGCAGCACCGTCACGATGGTGCCGACCACATAGACGATCAGAAACAGCCGCTTCGCCGAAGCTTTGGAATGCCGTACCGCCTGCGCCGCGAGCCAGTCGAACAGCCCCTCCTTGCGCGCCACTTCCGCCAGCAGCATCATGCCGACCAGGAAGCAATAGACATCCATGCCCTTGCCGGCAGCCGCCAGCGCGTCCGGCCAAGGCAGCAGCTGGAACAGCACCAGCAAGACCGCACCGGCCACCGCCCAGATGAATTCCGGCAGATTCCATGGCCGGGCGATCACCCCGAAGGTTGCCAGGGCGGTGATGCCCCAGGTCGCGGCATGGCTCTCGGGCATCACTGCGCACCCGCCAGCGCGCTGGCCGCCGGCCGATCGCTCGAACCACCCCGCCGGGCACAGGCCGGTTTGAGGAGCCGCGAAAATCCGAGCCACAAGGCGACCGAGCCGAGCGCGAAACCGCCGAGAATGAGAAACATCGTGCTGTAGCCGATCTCCTGCGCGATCCAGCCGCCGATCGCGGGGCTGAAAGAGGCGCCGACGGCCTGCGCGGTCATCACCGCGCCCTGACCGACATTGACCCGCCCGGTGCCATAGAGGATACGCGCGACCACGCCGGGAACTGCCACGCTCTGCAGCCCGGCGCCAACGCCGTCGAGTATTTGCACCGGATACACGCCCCATGTGTTGATCACCTGGGCCGCGATGATTCCCCGGATCGGGAGCGCAATGAACGAAATCAGCAACACCAGCCAGTAGCCTTCCTTTTCGACGAGGCGCATCGCGATCAACGAGACCAGGATCATGACGCCTTGTGCCACGACGATGGTGGTTGCGACAAATCCCGCCGGATTGCTTTGTTTGGCCGAGACCACCGCGAGTCCGTAAAGTGGAAGCATCGCGGCGTTGCCGAGGTGAAAGCAGGCGAGCGCCGCGGCCAGGATCAACAGCGGCCTGGATTCGAGCAGCACGGCGATACCGCCGACCTTGCCAACTTCATTTTTACTTTTGTCGAGTCCGCGGGCCTCGTCGTCGTCGATCGCAGGCCCGGGAATCATCAGCACCGAAGCAATCGAGACAACGCCGAACAGCGCGGCCAGCACCAGCACCGCCGAAAAGCCGAACATCCAGCCGAGCAGCCCGGACAGCCCGGCGCCGATCATGTTGCCGGCGTGGTTGAACGCCTGATTATGTCCGATCTGCCGGTTGAAGCCCGCCTGCCGAACCATGCCCAGCGTGATGCCCGCGACGGCAGGTCCGATCGCCGCCCCAGCGATCGCGGTCGCCACCTGCGACAGCGTCACCAGCCAGAAGGATTGGCTCAGCAATACGAGCCCGGAAGCGACCAGCGTGCAAATGCCGGGAATGATGACGTAGAGCTTTTTGCGCCTTGTGGCATCGATCAGCGCGCCCGCCGGTGCGGTCATCAGCATGCCGGCGACGCCGCCGACGGTCATCACGGTGCCGATCAGCCCGCTCTCCCAGCCATGCGCGAGCAGGAACACGCCGAGGAACGGACCGATGCCGGCCTGCATGTCGGCCATGAAGAAATTCAGCGCCAGCAGCGGCCAGATGCCGTTCGAAACCTGCCCGGAGAGGTCACGGGACGATCCGTGGTTCACCTTGCGCTCCCGCCGATGTCCGAAGGGCCATCAAGATTATTCCGACCGTCCCCACTGGCATCGCCATGCCGGCCGCGTGTCGCGGGCTAACGCGCCGCACCCGGCTTGGTTCGGCTGGTTGCGAACCGCTGCAGCGCTTTGACGGACCGATCTGATGGAACAGCGCGCCCTGGCTAGAACGCGGACTGCGCTGGATTGGCCGCCGGCGGCGTCAGCGCCAATGGCGGCCGCGGCTTCGGCGGGCGCAGAACACCCGGCGCGGGCCTGACCTCGATCGGTGGCGGAAGCGGCGGCACTGCCTGCTGGCTTAAGACAGGCGCGGCGGGGTTTGCCGCGGCCGCGGCCGGCGGACGCGGAACGGCCGGCTTCGGCTTCGGCTGCAGCCGGTGTGGATCATGGGTTTGAACCGGGTCCTCGGAAAACGGCTGGCCGGAAGAAAGCGCGGCCGGTGCCGCGGCCGCAGGCGCGGCCGGCGGTGGAATCGACGCCGGCAAGGCCGCTGCCGGATCGCCGCGCTCGATCGAATCCAGCCGGCGTGTTTCGCGATCGATCGCTCGCACCGCCAGCCATGACGACAGCGCCGCCACGTCGACGGAGCGATTGAGCGCGTCGGGCGGGCCGGCAGCGAACAGCTGGATTTCCGGGCGGCTGGTGGGGGTCCCGGCCACCGTCGAAGCGATGATGGCGCGAATATCGGCCTGATCGGCGGGAATATCGTATCCACCGGATACGATGGCGCGGGCGCCCTTGGCATCGAGCGTCGTCGCGCCGACGCGAAGCCTGCCGTCCCTGATATTGAACGGAATCTGCGCCGACGCGACCGACAACGCGCCCGCTGCGAGCGCCGGCTCGACGATCTGCCGCAGCCTGATGTCGTCAGTGGCCTGGCCGCTGTCGCTGGCGCGGATCGCGACCTCGAATGCGCGCGGGTCCAGCCCGGCGACACTGGCGGATTCCAGCGTCAAGGTTCCGCTTCCGGACAGCGCGCCAGCCAGCGCCGACGCACTGCGGCCCTGACTCGCCAGCGCCATTTGCATCGACACCCGGCCAGCGGGCATCGCCAGGCCGCGATAATGCAAGGCCCCGCCGTCGACCCCCTTGAGCCCAAGGCTCGCATTCAAGGCAATCCCATCCGCGGTCGGTTTGACATCGATATTGGCTGTCGCCTCGCCGCCGCCGAGGCTGCCCTTGATGGCGTCGATGGTCAGCGATTGGCCGTCGCTTTTGAGGGTACCGCTGACCGGCCGCAACTCTCCCCCGCCCGGCAGCGAGCCGCGCAGCGCCTGGAACGCGATCCGGCCGCGCCAGCCCATCAACAGGCCGGAACCGAGCGGCTCGGTGGCATCATGCCCCGCCGCACCGATGGCGAATGAAAAGGCCGGCGCCAGGTCGAGCGCATCGAGGCCAACTTCGCCTTCGACGTTCTTTGGATCGTCGAGGGTGAGCACAGCGTGTCCGCGAAGCCGCGAACCCGACATCGTGCTGTCCACATCGTCGAAGCTCAGCCGGCTGCCCGCCACCGAGACCCGCGACGACAGGCTGATGTTTTGCGCTGGCCGATCGGAGCGTTTCAGGCCTAGCAGCGGCGCGATGTCGGCGGCGGCAACCCTGAGGTTGACGCCGGCCTTGAGTTCCGGGCCCCACGGTTCGACGGTCCCCTGCATTTGGGCATCAAGGCCCGACCCCGACATCACGGCCTTCAATCGCAGCGGCGAGCGCCACACCCCGCTTACGGAACCTTCGAATTGCGCCGGCCCTTCGCCCACGGCGATGCCGCGATCGAGCCCCAGCAAGGCCAGCAACGAAGCGCCTCGTTCCGACGCCAGCTTCGCATCAAGACCGATTTCGCTGCGCCGCAGCGCATCCAGATCGATACCGCGGATCGCCGCGAGTGCGGGCCTGGCGGTGAAGGTGGCGACGCCCTTGAGCTGGGGCGCCTCAAGGTCGAGAACGGCCCGCGCGCTGGCGCGATCGGCATGATCGGCGTCCCTGTCGACATCGAGCGTCAGCTTCAGCCGCGCCGGCCCGGGATTTGTCCCCATCGCATCGAGCCGGGCTGCGAGCACCGGCGCCAGCGGCGCGATCCGACCGCTGATCTGGCCGAGCGATGCCGCACTCGAAATCAGCGCCAGTCGGCCCGTCGTCTTCGCGCGATCGAAACTGCCCGCGCCTTCGAGCATTGCGCTGCCGGCCTCGCCTATTTTCAGCTGGTCCAGCCAGATCCGCTTCGGATCGTAGCCGATCTTCGCCATCAACGGATGCAATTCCTGACCGGCCGACGTGGCACGGCCGATATCCAGCGTCAGCTGCGCCGCGTCCGGCCATTCGGCCTGCGGTCCCGCCAGCGAACGGGCGAATGCCGTGGCGGCATCGAGGTCGAGATGCTCGGCCTTCAGTTCGGCATCGAACCGGGAGCCGCCGCCAGCCGAGGCCGTGGTGACGGCGATCCGTCCGGCGACGGCGCCGCCGTCGATCTCGGCCTGCATGGCGTCGATGGCGACGCGATCGGGGGCGAGGCTGACCTCGCCGCGCAAGCTTAGCGGCTTTTGACTGCGATAGGTGATCTCGCCACGACCCTGCAACCACGCCACCAGCGTATCCGGATCCGACGACTCGACGCTGAGCGATCCCTTGAAACCGCCGGACCGGCCAGGCGTTGCGCTGCTGCCGCTCAGCGACACATGCGTCGCGCCGGGCGCACGAAAATCCAGCCGGTCGATGGTCCAGGACCTGAGATCTGACTGCGGATCGGATTTGGCGTCGGCATGCAGCTCGGCGGCAAGATTCTGCAGTGGACGCCCGCCCAGCATGATCTGCTCGGAGCTGAATTCGATTCGGGTCGGCAGCGGTGGCGGCGGAATTGCCGCCATCAGCGCGTGCAACCCCGGCAACGACAGTACCGGTTCGGCGGCTCGATCCTTGTCGTTGTCCTTGCTGTCCTTGGCGAAAAACCGGTCGGCATCGAGCTGCCGCGCGGAAATGTCGGCATGCAGCAGCGGCGAGGCGCCAAAGCGAATGTCGGCAAGGCCGACAAACTTCAGCGCGTTTTCTTCCGCGCCGTAGCTGGCCTCGAGCTGATCGAGCCGCGCGGCCGCCGGATCGGCCTTGATCCTGGCCGCGATCCGCCAGGGCGTCGGCGAGGGCTCGCCAGCGGGGCTTTTGGCCTTGGGTGCTACGGGAGCCGCCAGCATCAAGCCACCTTCGAAGCGCGGGGCCCGCGCCTCGAAACTGAGCACGCCATCGACATCCGCCGACAGGTTCCGCGCACCGGGATCGATGCTGAAATGAATGCGGGTGCCGCGGCCGTCGGGGCTCTGGCCCGAGGACACGCGAAACGGATAGCGGGTGCCGGAAAACAGGAAATCGCCGTCGCCCCGCACCGATCCGGCCAGCGAACGGACATCGCCGCTGAAGGCGATATCGTTCAGTTCGAGCGTGCTGTGGCTGGCGGCGTCATGCAGCGCGATGCGGCCGGTCAGGTTCAGCCGGTCGATCGCCAGCGATCCCAGGCTGAACTTTCCGGTCGATGCCGGCCAGTCGATCCTGCCGGAGGCATCGAGGCCGAGATCGAGCGCCATGCGGCTGATGGTCAGTTCGGTGGCGCGCCATTCGCCGCGCATCAGCGAACCCAGGCTGAACTCGACATCGAGCTTGTCGGCGCGAACCTTGCCGAGATCGTTGGCGCCGCCGACCACCACGGAGCGCAGCCGCAGCGACGGCGTCGGCAGCAGGCGGGCATCCAGCGCGCCGCCGACCCGCACCGGGGCACCGACCACCCGGGTGGCTTCGGCCTCGAATTGCGGCCGGAACTGATTCCAGTCGACGAAATACGGCCCGACCAGCGCGGCTATCAGCGCGATGATAAAGGCGATCGCCAGTCCGAGCAGCGTCGTCTGCACGGTGTCTCCCCTTGAGCAGGTTCCGGCGCCCTGACCTTGCGAACTGGCTGCCGCGCGTTCGGCCGACAGCCCTCGGCTTCGCGAAACAGAGCCCAAACCATCCGCCCGCCAGCCGCGCTGAAATCAACGCCGGAGCGGCATCATATATAGAGGCAACTGTGGCGAAGTCACAGCAACCTCGCGCGGCGGCTTCACGCCGATGGCATCACCAGCTGGCGGGCAGCCTTTTCAGGCCACGCAGGACAAAGGTCGGCCGCCATTCCGGACTTTCCACGTCGTCCAGCT
>Ga0302275_10005400_pt1 | contig 12310 bp, 9 predicted proteins | sample III_Bog_N2_2_FD_200229 | JGI IMG/M metagenome (GOLD analysis project Ga0302275, IMG submission 200229) | Peat permafrost microbial communities from Stordalen Mire near Abisko, Sweden - III_Bog_N2_2 | ecosystem: Environmental > Terrestrial > Soil > Wetlands > Peat | place: Sweden: Abisko...
CAAATATCACGGTATCGTCGCCTTCGGCTACCGTCACCGGAGTTGCAGTTGCGGCGATTCCGTCCTCCATTACTACCGCACAAACCTCAACGTGCTCGGCAACCGTATCAGGAACAGGCGCCTTCAGTAATGCCGTAACCTGGACAGCGACGGGCGGGACCATCACGGCCGGTGGAGTGTTTACGCCGTCCGGCACAGGAACCGGAAGCTGCACGGCGCATTCCGCGCAGGCGGGCTACACCAACATTTCAGGCTCTGCACAGATCGCGGTTTCTTCGCCGACGGCTACCGTCACCGGAGTTGCAGTTGCGGCGATTCCATCCTCCATTACTACCGCCCAGACTTCAACTTGCTCGGCAACAGTATCAGGAACAGGCGCCTTCAGTAATGCCGTAACCTGGACTGCAACGGGAGGAACGATCACGGCAGGTGGAGTCTTCACGCCCTCCGGCACTGGAACCGGAAGCTGCACAGCACATTCCGCGCAGGCGGGCTACACCAATATTTCAGGCTCTGCAAATATCACGGTGACCTCCGCTCCATTTACGATCACCTCGATCTCGGTTGTGGCAGCGCCCACCTCCATCACCACAGCGCAGACCACAACCTGCGCGGCAACTGTTTCCGGGACTGGCGCCTACAGCTCTGCTGTGAATTGGACGGCCACCGGCGGAACGATAACGTCCGGCGGAGTTTTCACGCCCTCTGGATCGGGGACCGCCAGTTGCACTGCGACCTCAGCCGTGGCGGGATACACGAACATCTCAGGTTCGACGAATATCACGGTGACAACCGCGCCGCCCGCTATCACGGCTGTAACCCTGGTGTGCGCGCCGTCCTCCATCACCGACGTTCAAACCGCCACCTGCACACCCACGGTCACCGGCACCGGAGCCTTTACGAACACGGTGAATCTTTCGGTCAGCCCAACCGGGGGCGGGACCTTCAGCACCTCGACGAATGTGGCTTCCGGAACAGGCGTCACGTTCACGCCGCCCAATACCGGCGCTGAGACGGCGACCATCACGGCAACCTCCACGGAGGATGCCACCAAGTTCGGCACGTTTGTCGTCACGGTCACGGTGCCTGGCAGCGGACCTACCTGCGCTGGAATGAGCCTTGGCAATGAAGGTAGTCTGAACGGATTTGTGCCATTTCCGACAACTGCTGCCTGGAACACAAATATCGCGTCGGCTTCCCTTGACCCGAACAACGCTGCGATCACTGCCGGGGCCGATTTTGCCGGTGAACATCTGCGTCCCAATTTCAGCTCGGTGGGCGGCGGAGACTACGGCATTCCGTATGTCGTGGTCGATTCGAGTACCCAGCCCCTGGTTCCAATCAACGTGGTCGCGTATGCCAGCGAGAGTGACGTTGCGGATGCCCCGTTCCCGCCGACCGCTCCGGTCGAGGGATTCCCGGCGCAATGCACAGGGGGACCAAACAACTATATTGGAGACCAGCACGTCCTGGTGCTGGACCGCAAGACCTGCTTCCTCTATGAGACATTCAACACGGAACTTTGCAACGGAGCCTGGTCCTCAGATTCCGAAACGATCTGGGATATGCAGAACTATGAGCAGCGACCGTGGGGCTGGACTTCGGCGGATGCCGCGGGACTGCCCGTTTTCCCGGGCCTGGTGCGATACGACGAAGTCGCTGCCGGCGCCATCAATCATGCCATCCGCTTCACGCTTCAGAATACAAGGAGCGACAACAATGGCGGATACTTCGTAGAGCCTGCGAGCCATGCCGCGGGAACTTCTTCTTCCATCTTGAACGTGATGGGCATGCGCATTCGGCTCAAGGCCAGCGTCGACATCTCCGGTTTCTCCGCGGCCAATCAGGTGATTCTGACCGCAATGAAGAATTACGGGATGATCGTGGCCGACAACGGCAGCAATTTCTACTTCGAGGGGACCCCTGACGCGAGATGGGATGACAATGATCTGGGCAATCTGAAGAACATTCCGTCGTCGGACTTTGAGGTGGTGCAGATGACGCCTGCATGGCCCGGATGGGATGCCAACACTGCTCCCACCGGCGCTGCGCCGGCCATTAACAGCTTCACGGCATCCGCGTCCACTGTTGCTGTCGGCACTCCCGTCACGCTTACGTGGACTACGACCAACGATTCGTATGATTTCATCGACAAACTTGGTGGTGTCCGCGGCGGAAGTGTCACATTTACCCCGACAGCCGCAGGCACCACAACCTACACGCTGAACGCAACGAACCAGTACGGACGATCGACTAAAGCGGTCACAATCGTCGTCCAATAAGCGAAGACGAACCGGCCAAATCTGGTGGCAGGTTATGAAGCAGTGCCTACGACGCAGCACCTCGCCGAGTCATCTCGGCGGGGTATTGCGTTGAGGTTCGCTCTTGGTCCTGTCCCCGACCCATTCGTTTGTACGGCAGGTAAAGAATTGTGCAGTCATGCAGGATCGAGTCCCGGGGCGCGCCCGCCGTCGATTCCTCGTGAACGAGAAATAGAAGCGCCAGACCCGCGTGATGCCTGCCAACATGATTGATCAGCATTTCGATCATCCATCGATCAGCCTGTGGGGGCTTGGCAACGAGGATGACAGGCCAACCGAGTATCCCTCGATCGACCACGCAGCCATCCGCGCGTCCATGCAGGAGATGAATACCCTCTCGCACGCGCTGGACTCGTCGCGCGTCACCTCAATCCGCGGCTGCAACTTTTCCCGTGATATCTCCGAAGTTGCCTGTCCGCCAGCCCATCTTGTGGGTTATGCCCGTCTGATGCTGATCGCGGCCTCCTGATGCGCTCAGCCGTTCATGCCCATGCGATCGGTGTGATACGATTCCGTCGATACGTCAGCGTTTTCAATGGGAGCAGCAATGCGCGAGCGCAGGGCCGGAATCATCATGAACGGTGTCACCGGACGCATGGGACTCAATCAGCACCTCATCCGGTCAGTCCTAGCCATTCGCAATCAAGGTGGTCTTCCTCTTTCTGATGGCAGCACCCTCATGCCCGACCCCATCCTCGTCGGCCGAAACGAAGACAAGCTCAAGGCCATTGCCTCCGCGCACGGACTATCGCGCTGGACCACGGATCTTGCACGCGCGCTCGCCAGTCCTGAGGACACCATTTACTTCGACTCCGGGTCCACCGGCATCCGCGAACAGAATGTGCTCGAAGCTATTGCCGCCGGCAAGCATGTGTACTGCGAAAAGCCGCTCTCCACAACCATGGAAAGCGCTCTCAGAATTGCCCGTGCCGCTGAAAAGGCCGGCATCAAGCAGGGTGTGGTTCAGGACAAGCTGTTCCTTCCTGGCATCCGCAAGCTTCGCCGCGTGATTGACTCTGGTTTCTTTGGCCACATCCTCACCGTACGTGGCGAATTCGGATATTGGGTCTTTGAGGGTGATTGGCAAACCGCGCAGCGCCCCTCCTGGAATTACAGGAAGGAAGACGATGGCGGCATCATTCTCGACATGTATTGTCACTGGCGCTACGTTCTCGACCACACTTTCGGCACGGTGCAGTCCGTCAGTTGCGTCGGCGCCACGCATATTCCCGAGCGCTTTGATGAAAACGGCAAACCCTATGCGTGCACCGCCGATGACGCGGCCTACGGCATGTTTGATCTCAAAGGCGGCATCTTCGCGCAGATCAACTCTTCCTGGGTCACGCGCGTCTATCGCGACGAACTCTTCAATCTTCACGTTGACGGCACTGAAGGCAGCGCCGTGGTGGGCCTGCGCGACTGCAAGGTACAGCACCGCGTTAATACGCCACGACCAGTCTGGAACCCCGATCTTCCGAATCCCTTCAAGTTTCGCGATCAATGGGCTGAGGTTCCTGACAATGCCGAGTTCGACAACGCCTTCAAAGTCCAATGGGAAATGTTTCTTCGCCACGTCTTTGTGGATGCACCTTTTCCTCATACCTTTCTCGACGGCGCTCGCGGCGTGCAACTCGCCGAACTAGCGCATACATCCTGGCAGCAGCGCCGCTGGGTCGATGTCCCCGACCTCTCGCTCGGCTCTTAACCGGCATCAAGCTAACTCGGGGAACAGCGCTCATGGCAGACAAGTCGAGGCTCTCGCTTAACCAAATCACTACCTCAAGCTGGAGTGTCCGCGAGGCAGTGGAGGCATGCGCGCGCCAAGGCGTTTCGTCGATCGCGCTATGGAGACACAAGATTCAGGAGGCAGGCCTTGATGCCTGCGTGCGGAATGTGAACGACGCGCAACTGCATGTCTCCAGCGTCTGTCGCGGCGGCATGTTTCCAGCGCCCACCGAGGCCGACCGGAAAAAGAACATCGAAGACAACTTCCGTGCGGCCGATGAAGCCGCCGCGCTCCATGCGGACTCGCTCGTCATGGTGGTCGCGGCTCGTCAGATGGTTTCAGAGGGACTCGGAGTGCTCGTCCCTTATGCGCGCCAGCTTGGGGTTCGCATTGGTCTTGAGCCGCTGCATCCCATGTATGCCGCCGATCGTTCCGTGCTGTCCACTATCGGCCAGGCCCTTCAGCTTGCCTCGCCTTACGGTACAAATGAAGTCGGCATTATTCTGGACACATTTCATATATGGTGGGACCCGCAGGTTGCCGAACTGATTGCTCAATCGGCTGGCCGCATCTACGGCTTCCATGTCTCTGACTGGCTGGTTCCTTTGCCTGACGTGCTCCTCGGCCGCGGCCTCATGGGCGATGGCGTCATCGATAACAGAAAGCTCCGGCTTCTCGTGGAACAGGCCGGCTACATGGGTCCCATCGAAGTGGAGATATTCAATCGCGACCTCTGGGATTCCGATCCCAACGAAGTTCTGAAACAGGTAATCGATCGGTTCGAGAAGTTTGTCTAGCTGAGAGGATGCAAGTGGAATCGAGCAACACCTTAACGCCGCAGGCACTGATGCCCTCGATCAAGCGGGCGCTCGAGCTTGCCTCCCAAAAGACCGCCATGCTCGATCGGCGCTGGAAGGTAGCTGATGGCGCGCCTGTGTTTACCGAGGCGGGAAAATATACAGCGCGCGGTTGGACGCAGTGGACACAAGGTTTTCAGTATGGCAACGCTCTCGTCTGCTTCGATCTCACGGGCGACGGTACCCTCCTCAACCTTGCACGTCGCCATGTAGTGGACGAAATGGCCGAGCACCTGACCCACACCGGCGTGCATGACCACGGTTTCAACAATATCTCAACCTACGGTCATCTGCGCCGGCTCATGCTCGCAGGCCGCATCCCCTCAAACGAATGGGAGCTCAACTTTTACGAGCTTGCGTTGAAAGTCAGCGGTGCCGTGCAGACCTCGCGCTGGACTGCGCTCCCCGATGGTGGCTACATCCACTCCTTCAACGGCAGCCACTCGCTGTTTATTGACACCATGCGCACTCTCCGCATCTGTGCCATGGCACATCGCCTTGGTCACGCCCTGGTCGGCGAGCAGGACGAGCGGGTCAACCTGCTCGGCAGGCTGCTGGCGCATGCACAGACCTCAGCGGCATTCAATATCTACTACGGCGAAGGCCGCGACCACTACGATGTGCCGGAACTCTGTGGCCGCACCGTGCACGAGACTATTTTTAACGTAGCCAGTGGCACCTTTCGCTGCCCATCTTCGCAGCAGGGCTTTTCCCCATTCACCACCTGGACTCGGGGCCTTGCCTGGGCGATGCTCGGATTCTCGGAGCAGCTTGAATTCATTCAAGCGCTGCATGAGAGCGAATTTGGTGCCGAAGGTATTTCCACAAAGCGTGAAGCATGCACGATGCTTGAGCGAGCCGCTCGCGCCACCTGCGACTTTTACATCAACCAGGCAAGCGCGCGCGACGGCATCTGCTATTGGGATACCGGTGCGCCGCAACTCCACCTCCTCGGTAATTGGAAGACCAAACCCGCCGATCCGTTTAACGATTTCGAGCCCGTCGATTCATCGGCAAGCGCAATCGCCGCGCAAGGCCTTCTGCGCCTCGGCAATGTGCTCGGCGATGCGGGCCACGCCTACCAGCAGGCTGGTCTGGCGATCGTCGAACGCCTGATCCAACCGCCCTATTTATCCATTGATCCGAATCACGAAGGGATCCTGCTGCACAGCGTTTACCATCGGCCTAACGGCTGGGACTACATTCCACGCACACGGAAAATTCCATGCGGCGAATCAAGCATGTGGGGAGACTATCATCTGCTTGAAGCTCTTCTCCTCGTCGATCGATTGGCTGATTCAACTTACTACACCTTCTTTTAGCGCTGCTTCAGCACGGGCAGGAAAGGAGCGAAAATGCAGAGCGAGACACAAGTCGCATTGGTCACCGGCGGAGCACGTGGCATCGGGCTTGGCATCGCGCTCAAGCTGGCCGAAGCCGGCTTCACGCTCGTCATCAGCGGCAGACGCGCTCACGATGAGGTGCAGTCCGCGCTTGACCAACTCAAGCAGCTCAGCTCCGCCTCGATTTATGTCCAGGCCGATGTTGCCAGCGGAGCTGACCGCGCGCGTCTCTTGCTAGCTGTCGAAGACAACTTTGGCAGGCTGGATGTTCTCGTCAACAATGCCGGAATTGCACCCCGCGTCCGAGCCGATATTCTCGAGGCACACGAAGAGAGTTTCGATGAACTCATCGCGACAAACCTGAAGGGACCTTACTTCCTCACGCAATCTGCCGCCTCATGGATGATTCGCCAGCAGTCGGCCAGCGCCGCGCTGCATCGCGCCATCATTAACATCAGCTCGGTGTCAGCCACGGTGGCCAGCGTCAATCGCGGCGACTACTGCATCTCAAAGGCTGGAATCGCCATGGCCACGCGCCTGTGGGCTGTCCGTCTCGCGGAGTATAGCATCGGCGTATATGAGGTCCGCCCCGGCATTATCGAGACTGACATGACTGCGAGCGTTCGCGAAAAGTACGATGCGCTCATTGACGCAGGTCTGCTTCTTGAAAAGCGCTGGGGAACGCCAGCCGACGTTGGCTGTGCAGTCTGCCTTCTTGCCAGGGGCGAGCTCAAGTACGCAACGGGCTCTGTGCTGCTCGTGGACGGCGGCCTCACCGTGCCGAGGCTGTAGTGCCAATGAAGCGCCAGGAACAGCCGCATGAATAACTCGCAGACGCTGCCTTCGCGATGGGGCTTTGCCGTGGGCTCGGGAATCCTCGGTTGGGTCCTCGACGCTTTCACGTTTTTCATTCTCATCTTCGTGGTCGATGCTCTCGCCAAAAACTTTCACGTCGACAAAGCCGCGATTGTCTGGAGCATCACCATTACCCTTGCCACCCGGCCGATTGGCGCGCTCATTCTTGGCTCCATGGCCGATCGCTTCGGCCGCCGCCGACCTCTCATAGGCTGCGCCCTTTTCTTTTCCATCTTCACCGCGCTCACACCTTTCGCGCCAAGCTACACGGTCTTTCTTCTCTTTCGTGCTCTTTATGGCATCGGCATGGGCGGCTACTGGGGCATCGGCGCTTCACTCGTCATGGAAAGTTCACCACCACGCTGGCGCGGTCTTTTTTCCGGCATCATGCAGGCGGGTTATTCTCTTGGTTATTTGCTAGCAGCGGTCGCCATGCGTACCATTGAGCCGCGCTTTGGCTGGAAGTGGATGTTCCTCGCAGCGCTCATCATTGCCGGTCTCGTAGCGATCCTCACCGTGCTCGCTCCTGAGCCAGCCGCGTGGAAAAAGAATCGCGCTGCAGGCTTTGCCGATATCCTGCGCACTCCGCTCAACTACAAGAAGGACTTCCTTTATCTCGTCGTGCTCATGACGGTCATCACTTGCCTCTCGCACGGGACCCAGGACTTATATCCCGACTTTCTCAAGTCGGCGCATCACTTATCGACGATCGCTGTCTCCGACCTAACGATTCTCTATAACATCGGTGCCATCCTTGGCTGTCTTGCGATCGGTCACTTGTCTGAGCGATTTGGCAGGCGCAACTCGATCATGCTTGCTCTTGCTCTCGCCTCTCTTTCTATTCCCGCCTGGGCTTTTGGCTCGTCTCTGGCTGTTCTCGCGCTTGGTTCGTTCGTGATGCAATTTGGCGTGCAGGGCGTCTTTGGCGTCGTTCCCGCGCACTTGAACGAACTATCGCCCGACAGCGCGCGCAGTCTCTTTCCGGGCGTCGTCTACCAGTTGGGTATGTTATTCGGCGCGCCTTCGGTGGGCATTGAATATGCGCTGCGCAACTGGCTCGGCTATTCGTGGGCACTTACGGCGTTTGAACTTTGCACCATCGCTGTTTTGTTTTTGATCTGCGGTTTCGGGCCCGAGCGCAGAGGCCGCGACTTCTCGGGTTCTTGAATTCCGCTGTTAGCTGGGGTTATCTGCAGATCACTTCATTCAGGAAGCGCAAAAGCCACATATACGCCACCAGTTGGCCCTCTCGGATTCATTGAGCTGCCACCGGCCGCAATGACGACGAACTGACGCCCGTGAACCTCATACGTCGCAGGGGTTGCGTTGCCCGCGAACGGCAGCGTCGCTTCCCACAACAACTTTCCTGTTTCTTTGTCGAAGGCGCGAATCTTGTGATCGAAGTTGGTGGCGGCAATAAAGATCAAACCTCCAGCTGTTACCACCGGTCCACCGTAGTTTTCGCTCCCCGTATGCTTGTCGGTTAGTTCCGGATACTCACCCAATGGAATCTGCCAAAGGTATTTGCCGGACTTCAGGTCGAGCGCATTCAATGTGCCCCATGGCGGGGCAGTCGCCGGATATCCGTCAGGATCCACAAATCTGCGATATCCGGTCATTACATATTGCGTTGGTTCTTCCGGGGCGCTCGAAGTTCCCGCCGATTCCTTATCCGTCTCAAGGTAGGCAAGCAGATCCTTCATCGCCCGGTCTTCGAGGGGCATTGCCGGCATGCGTCCCTTTCCGTCGTGGATGGCCGCTGCAACCTTCTCGACCGTCAGCTTGCGGCTCACTTCAAGAAGCGACGGAATCTCCCCCGAGCCTTGCCGATGCTCTCCATGGCACACTGCGCACTGGCTGATGTAGGTTCGCCGTCCGGGCAAGCCGCCGCTGCTTGCTGCCAGCGCGCCCATCGATGCATAGTTGTTTCCATTGATATAGAGCACGCCGCTCTCGGGATCGAGCGCCGGGCCGCCCCACTCTGCACCACCCTCGAAACTTGGAGCAACCAGCGTGTCGCTTCCCACACTGAGCGGCACAAACTGGCCATCGTGGCGCAACTCACCTAGCCTCTTCACCGCCCACGCATGTGCCTCGGGCGTCCGATTCGTCAATGTCTCTTCTGTCACGGTCTGTCGCGCAAAAGGTTCAGGAGCCAGCGGAAATGGCTGCGTCAACGAAGCTGTCTCTCCCGGCGTTGTGCTTGGTGGGTAGGTTCCGTTCTCAATCGGAAACAGTGGCGCTCCACTCACGCGATCGAAAACATAGAGGTACCCTTGCTTGGTGGTCTGCGCAACTGCCGCAATCGTCTTCCCATCGCGTTTGATCGAGACCAGAATCGGCGGCGCGGGAAAATCGCGGTCCCATAAATCGTGGTGCACTCCCTGGAAATGCCACAGGCGCTTGCCGGTTGCCGCGTCCAATGCGAGCAGCGTGTCTGCGAACAGGTCGTCTCCGATCCTGGTCGCGCCATAGAAATCAGGCGCAGCCGAACCGGTGGGCACATACACAATCCCCCGCTCAATGTCGACTGCCATCCCAGCCCAATTATTCGCCGCACCACTGGTTTTCCACGCTTCTTTGGGCCACGTATCATACCCAAACTCACCGGGGTGAGGGATGGTATGAAACGACCAGCGGAGCGCGCCGGTGCGCACATCGTAAGCCCTGATGTCGCCGGGAGGCGCAGGTAGCGTCTCGGGATTGCGTCCGCCCACAATCAGCAGATCCTTGTAGACTACGCCCGGACTTGTGAGCGCAACGGACTGCATGGCTGGATCCCGACCAAGTTCTTCGCGCAGATCGATTCGTCCATTCTTGCCGAAGCTCTCAATTACCTTGCCCGTCGCCGGGTCGACCGCATAAACGAAATTCATCACGCCCGCCAGCAGTCGCCGCTCTTTTCCATCGGTCCAGTAGGCAATGCCGCGATCTGGCTGTGTTCCCCTGATTCCCGAGTCGAACTTCCACTTCAGCTTCCCGGTTGCTCCGTTGAGCGCGATCACCTGCTGTGCTGGAGTAAACGCGTAGAGAACTCCGTCCACAACAATCGGCGTTGTCTCAAGCCCGCCTGCTTGTCCGGTATCAAAAGCCCACGCCTGCCTTAGTTCGCGCACGTTCGATCGATTGATCTGCTTCAGTGCGGAGTAGTGCGAGTTCCCAGGTGTCCCACCAATCACCTTCCAGTCAGTGGTTGCCTTCTCCGCATCCTGGCCGTGCCCCGTGTCCACGCATCCCAGCGCACAGAGTAATGCAGCCATGGCAATCATCGTCGCGGGTTTTGCGGGAATAAGGCGGGACATCACAGCCTGGGCTCCTTAGTGTTCATTGAGATCATTCAGGATTGTTGTGCGAAAGAACAATGTATGGGTCGCGCGCCTGGCCGGTTTCGCGCGCTCAATGTGGGAACTGCAATGAACCGGAGGAATATATCAGAACGCTCGAGGTGGTGTCGCGCACCATGGGGGCATCGAATTGCCGGCCGAGTTTGTCCACGCTCTTCGATCTGGACAGCCTGCGCGGATCTATTTGCGGCCCTCAACGAGGATGCCGAGTTCTGAGGCGATGGTTGCCAGCCTCTTTGCGGCTTTTGCATTGAGCGTCTCGTCGCGCGAGGCGAGTACCTCATACTCGCGCGCAAGTTCTGTTCCGTGCGTCAAATTGAAAGTTCCCAGCGATCCAGCCAGTTTATGCGCGGCGGCAGCGGCTTCTCCGCGCTCGTCGGCTGAAAGAGCATTCGCTGCGCAAGCCGCAGCCGCAGTCTTCAGCAGGTCCACACGCTTGCGAATCTCGGGCAGAAAACGAATCCACAACAGATCGATCGCCGCGGACAAGTCTCCACTCGCAGCGATTTTTGTATCTGCGTGCTCTTGAGGCTTTTGTTCGTGTTCCATGGCAGTGGGTGAGCTCAGCTCCAGCCCAGGACGCTGGCAATCTGGGCTGACAAGGTGAGCGGGTCGAAAGGCTTGAACAGGACTGCCTCAACGCCGAGGTCTGCAAAGCGGCGCTGGTCTGAGTTTTGCACTTTCGCCGTCAGCAGCAGCACAGGAATCTTTGCGGTTAACGGATTGTTGCGGAGCTCGCGAAATGTACTTGGTCCGTCCATGCCGGGCATCATGACGTCGAGCAAAATGGCGTCGGGTTTGTGCTCCTGCGCGCGTGCCAGTCCCTGAGCTCCTGAGCTCGCTGTCACAACTTCCCATCCGGCGACGCTCTCAAGCGAGAGCGCGGCCACTTCGCGAATGTCATCTTCGTCGTCGATGATGAGCACTTTACGGGCCACCGCAGGACACCTCACTTGTTATTTTGTGCTGTCCAGCTGCAGATGTCGATGGGTAACGGTCCGGCAGGCATCGAGTTGGGCAATGGAGCAAGGGGGAGTGGAGGGGCAGGGGATTGCGGCTCGTTACTGCTCTGTGGGTGCTTCTTCCATTTGGCGCGAGCTGCGCAGCATGGTCAGCACAAGGGCTTCAAGCTGCTGCGGCTGCACTCGCGCCTTGGCCAGAAAGTGCGTGGGGCCGAGCGTCAGGTTGCGCCGCTCCGCTGGTGAAAGGTCGCGGCCTGAGTACACCACGAGGGGCAATTGTGCGAGCGACTCGTGCTGCCTGAGCCAATCCACCACGTTGAATCCATCGCCGTCCGGCAGCCCTATGTCAAGTACCAGCAGGTGGGGCTGGAAGCTAAAGCAACCCTCTAGCGCCTGCTCGAGTGAGTGCGCCAACTTGACTGAGATGCTGTCGCGCGCAAACACTTCGCTGATTACGCCTGCCAAATCCTTGTCGTCCTCGACAATGAGAATGCGCGCCTTTTCGCCCGGCCCGCATAGAACGCGCGCCAGCTCGCCGAGCAATGCATCTTCCTCTATCGGCTTGGCCACCCATCCCGCTACGCCAAGCGCAGCGCCGTCCGTCATCGCGCCCGCGGCATGCGGATTGTCAACGCTCAGCAGCACCACTGGCGTGCGCGCTTCCGGATCCAGCTTTCGCAGCAACGGCAAAATCTCCCAGCCGTTCATCCCATCAAGCGACGTGTCCAGCAGAATCGCTTCTACGCCGTCGTGAGCCGCAGCCAGCGTCTGTTCCAGGGTGCCCGTCTCCACCACGCGATAGCCGTGACCCGTTAACTGGGCTGCAATGCGCAACCGCGAATCCACATTCGCTCCGCCGAGCAGGACGGTTCCATGACCAGTCTCGTTTTCCGGCAATCCTG
>Ga0302275_10005403_pt1 | contig 12308 bp, 7 predicted proteins | sample III_Bog_N2_2_FD_200229 | JGI IMG/M metagenome (GOLD analysis project Ga0302275, IMG submission 200229) | Peat permafrost microbial communities from Stordalen Mire near Abisko, Sweden - III_Bog_N2_2 | ecosystem: Environmental > Terrestrial > Soil > Wetlands > Peat | place: Sweden: Abisko...
AGTCGCTGTTCGGGACCGGGCAGCTGCCCAAGTTTGCCGAGGACCTGTTCCGCTGCTCCGACGCCGACGCAGAGGCTGCCGCACGGGGCGAGTTCAAGGATAATGACCACTGGCTGATTCCTACAGCCGAAGTGCCGGTGACCAATCTTTACCGCGACGAGATTCTTGACGACGCGAAGCTGCCGATTCTGCTGACGGCGTACACGCCCTGTTTTCGCGCCGAGGCCGGGGCGGCGGGCAAGGACACGCGGGGCATTATCCGCCAGCACCAGTTTCAAAAGGTGGAGCTGGTGAAGTTTACGCGGCCTGAAGATTCGGACGCGGAACATGAGAAGCTGACGCGCGACGCCGAGGAGATTCTGGAGGCGCTGGAACTGCCCTACCGGCGGGTTCTGTTATGCACGGGTGATACGGGCTTTTCCGCGGCCAAGACGTTCGACCTGGAAGTGTGGCTTCCGGGCCAGCAGCTTTACCGGGAGATTTCGTCCTGCTCGAACTTTGAGGGCTTTCAGGCGCGGCGGGCCAACATTCGCTACCGGGCGTCGGGCGCGAAGGCCAAGCCGGAGTTTGTGCACACACTGAACGGCAGCGGGCTGGCCGTGGGACGCACCTGGCTGGCGATTCTTGAAAACTATCAACAGGCCGACGGGACGGTGGTTGTTCCGGAGGCGCTTCGACCCTGGATGGGTGGGATGGACCGGATCACTCATCGGGCCAGTTAGTTGAGGAATTTGGTATGGAACCTATGAACACCGGCGGCAAAACCGAGCTGGCGAGCGTAGAACCGAAGCGCGGCGTCAGGCAGATTTTGATGAGTTATTTTTACTGGACTTATCCTCGCGGATGTTTTCATTACGACGTGATGGTGACGCTGATTCTGCTGTTCGTCTTTATTACGCCGCACCTGTGGAACTACGGGGACAAGGCATCGTCAAGCGCAGGACTGCTGCATCCGATTGAGCTTACGGGCGACGGCAACCACGGCATCATCGTGACGGTTCAGTCCGCGGATGTGAATGTGCCGGCGGGCGCGTCTGACGCTGTGGTGAAGAAAGCGCTGCGCGCGGCCATTTTGCCGGTGACCGGCGACGCCGTGGTGGTGGAGCGCTGGGTGACTGTCCAAGATGCCCAGGGAAATCTTACCTGGAAGATCTGGGCACACCGCTAAACCACCGGCCGGCGAAGAGCGCGGGCCGATGAGCCGCGCAAAAAGGAATCTATGCAAAAGGAACCTGTGTCTGCAAGAAAGCTCTTGTTCGCTTCGCTGTTCCTGCTGGCTGTGCTGCCTGGACACGCCGCATTGGCCGCGGACGATTTGCAGAAGGTGCTTGGCCGGCTCGATGCCGCAGCAGCCAACTTCCGCACCACGACGGCGGATTTCCAGTTCAAGACCGTGACGACTGTGCCCATCTACGACGAGGACATCCAGAAGGGAACGGCCTACTACAAGCGCGAAGGCAAATCGTTCCAGATGGCGGCGCACATTGTGGAGGTGAACGGCAGCAAGGCGCCGAAGGACCTGACCTATTCCGGCGGCAAGGTGATGCTGTTCGATTCACTCAGCAACACGGTGCGGGTGATGAATGCGGCGAAATATGAAAGCTACCTTCTGCTGGGCTTTGGCGCGAGCGGCAAAGAGCTGGCCGACAAGTGGCAGATCAAGTACCTGGGCACGGAGATGGTTGACGGCGTGAAGACCGACAAGCTGGAACTGATTGCCAAGGATCCGAATGTGCTGAAGCTGTTTCCGAAGGTGACCATCTGGCTGGATACAGAACGCGCAGTCAGCCTGAAACAGGTGTTTGACGAGGGCCAGGGAGTGACGCGGACGTGCACATATACGCACATCATCACGAACCAGGGCTTGCCTAAGGACGCGTTTACGCTGAACACCAACAGGCAGACACAGACCATCAAGTAAGGCGCCGGTCAGACGGCGCGCCTGAAGAATGCACCAATCGAACTAATGAGCGCGCTGAGAGCGACGCCGCCAAGTGCGAACAACATGGGAAAGCATTCCAGTGTGTAACGCGTCTCTGGCGCTTCAACTGTAAGCAGGAGCGCGCTGCGCAACAGCATATAGGCCAGCATGGCAAGCGAGAAACGCGGCCTGAGGGCGAGTCCCACAGCGGCCAGCAGCAGATAGAGCGCGTTCAAGGCCGCATACTCCCAACTGAAGCGGGTTTCAGCATTGTGGCGAGCATAGGCCCACCAGTCGAGGTCGATATTCAAGTTTTCGACGCGAGGCCGGACCCACATATCTGCCAGGCGGCCGATTGGAAGAACAAGGTAGGATCGCAGCAGATGAGCGTTGGTCCGTTCCCGGGCCAGCGCGGCAAAGCGCGCGTCGACATCGGGCGCAATAAAACTGGCGTTGTCACGGTTGTTGTAGTCGGAGATAATTGCGGCGGTTTCGTAGAACTGCGCGGACGAGTCGAAGGCGCGTGCGGGCAACAGGCCGATGTCGAGCGGGTCGCCGGGGACCTCCCAATACACGTTGTAGGTGCAGGTAAAGTCGAGGCACCATGTTTTGATCCAGCTCTGCCAGCCAGGATCCGAGCTCTGTCCGGGGTCGACGGCGTAGCGCGGCGCGAGCGGTTCGAAGACATGGAAGACGCGCCAATTGCGCAGGGTCCATGCGGCAAAGGGCGCGAGCGCGAGCAAGGTGCAGACCAGGGCGATGGCCACGAGTTTGCGTAGAGGAGCGGACCGGGGTGCAGCAGTCTGGGCTCGCTCAACGGGGCTGCGGGCGACGACGATGACGAGCGCAGGGGCAAGCGCCACGGCTGCCAGCACTCCATCGGGCCGGAGGAGCGCGGTATAGGTGACGGCAAAGGTGAACGCGAGTGCGCTCGGCCAGCTGGGCCGGTCGCGGAACCGGGCCATGGCCCACAAGGCCAGCGCCAGCGTGAAGAGCGTGAGCGACTCAGTGAGTGGAACGACCGCATAAGAGGCCGTGAAGGGACACAGGCAGGCGATCCAGAGCGTGGTCAGGCGCGCGCCTCGCCTGAGGTGCGGCGGGGCGATGCGACCGGCGAAATCGGCAAGCAACAGGCAGCCGAGCAGTTCAAGAAAGATTTGCGGCAGCGTGGCACGAAAGTAGTCTTCCATGCCGAGGAAGCGAAAACAGAGCGCCAGGTAGAGCGGATAGCCTGGCAACCTGATGAGCGTGGGAGAGATGGTGGTGCCCAGCATCTCAAGGCCATAACGGCCATCGAGAAGAGTCTTTCCCAAACCTCCATAGATGAGCGAATCTCCACTGACGATAAAGAGCCGCTTGAGCATGGCGAGGCGCATTGCCAGGCCGCCGGCCAGGGGCAAGGCCCAGACGAGCGCGTGGGCGAGCGCCGCCAGCACACGGCGGCCTGGTTTTGCCGGCGCGGGGGCCGGCTCGCTCAATTGACTCTGTTGGGCGGCTTCCATACGATTCGTACTGTATAGCCTAATTGTTAGCGCGCATTTTGCTCGCAGGGATTTGAAGAAACTTCTCCATGCCTGATCGCCAGATATTTTTCGACCCGCAACGAAAGCGCTGGAAGCGCCTGCGCCGCATTTTTGACGCGACGGCGGTGATTTCCTGCCTGGTGCTGGTGGGATTCATGATCAACGTGCTGCGCAATCAGCATCTGCCCGAGTTGCTGCTGCCTGTTCCCAAGCACAACTACAAGGCATTGCCCGAGCGCCAACCATTGCTCCGCGGCGCCAAAGAGCAGCGCCCGGCGCGCCGCAAGACCAATCGCAAGCCCTCCGAGATCCCCTTCAACACGGGCGAAGGTTTGCGCGCTGCCTATTACGTGCAGGACGATGCGGCAAGCTACTCCTCGTTCAAGGAGCACGTACACCAGATCGACATTCTGTTTGCCCAGTGGTTCCACGTGAACGCTCCGTCCGGAACCCTGATGGCGATGACCAGCGACAACCTGCATGAGTATCCCGTGGTTGACGGCAATACCGTTCACGACCCCGACGATATGAACAAGATCAAGCACTGGATCCAGGCGGTCGGGGAAGATACGCAGGTTTTTCCGCACCTGAACAACTACAACCCGCGCACGCAGACCTGGGATGCGGACGTAGGCGATGTGCTGAAAGACGAAGGCAAGCGCGCCGCGCTGCGCGATCAGATTCTCCGCTTTCTTGCATCCTATCCGGTCTATCCGGGACTTTCGCTCGACATTGAGAGCCTGAATGACGATGCGGAGCCCGGTTACCTGACCTTTATTCAGGAACTCTACGCCGCGATGCACCAGCGCAAGCTGGCGCTCTATGTGAACGTGGCCGCATCCACGCCGGACGACGAGCTGAAGTTGATCTCATCCAACTCCGACGGCATTGTGCTGATGAACTACGACGAGCACGAAGCCAACAGCGATCCGGGGCCGGTGGCGAGCCAGACCTGGTTTGTGGGCAACCTGCAGCGCGTGCTCAAGATCGTGCCCAAGCAAAAGATTATTTGCGCGGTTGGCAGCTACGGCTACGACTGGACGCTCTCCATTCCCGATCAGAAAAAGGGCAAGCACCAGAAGCCGAAGGTGCTGGATACAGAAGATCTTTCCGTCTCGGAAGCGTGGCAGGAGGCTTCGGACGCGGACGCCGATCTTGACCTCGACTACGACTCGCTGAATCCGCACTTTGAGTACATCGACGAGGACAGCAATCAGCGCCACGTGGTGTGGTTTCTCGACGGCGTCTCGCTGCTGGACGAGATGCGCGCGGCGCGCAGCCTAGGGTTGCAGACGTTTGCGCTGTGGAGGCTGGGCGAGGAAGACAATTCGCTTTGGGACGTCTGGGACAAGCCCAGCAGTCCCGACTTGCGGCAGGAGCTCAGCGATGTCCCGCCCGGCCACGACGTGAACACCGAGGGCGACGGGGATATTCTGCGCGTGACCGGCCTGCCGCAGAAGGGGCAGCGAACGATTGAAGTGGATACCGACGAGCCCGATCCGCGCAAGAAACTCATTACTGATGAGCACATGGATGTGTATCCGCGGAGCTACACAATCGAGCAATACGGCTACCACGCGAACGAGGTTGCGCTTTCGTTTGACGACGGGCCCGATCCGAAGTGGACGCCGCGCATTCTGGACGTGCTGAAGCGGTACAACGTGAAGGGCACGTTCATGCTGATTGGCTCGGAGGCGGCGGAGCACGTGGGCGTGATGCAGAGGATCTTCAAAGAAGGCCACGAGATCGGCAATCACACCTGGACGCATCCGGACATCAGCGAAATTTCGGCGAGGCAGCTCGATCTGGAAGTGAAGCTGACGGGGCGTCTTTTTGCCAGCAAGCTGGGCGTGCAGCCGCTCTACTTCCGCCCGCCGTACGACATTGACGAAGAGCCCGACACCGACGACCAGGCCAAGCCCGTGGTGAGCATTCAGCAGGAGGGCTACACCATCATCGGCAACAAGATCGATACCGACGACTGGAACGAGCACCAGCGCAAGACACCCGATGAGATTGCGCAGTCGGTCCTGGCGCAACTGCAGACCATGAAGACCAAGCCGCAGTTTCGCGGGTCGATCATCCTGCTGCATGACGGCGGGGGCGACCGCTCAGTGACCGTGGCCGCGTTGCCGGTGCTGATCAAGATGCTGCGCGACCACGGCTACACCATCGTTCCCGTGTCGGCGCTGATGGGCAAGACGACGGCCCAGGTGATGCCGCCGCTCACTTTCTGGCAGCATCTACGCTCCGTTCCCGATTCCATTGCGTTTTCGGCCGTGGACATTGTCGGCAACTTCATCGTGATGGTCTTCTTCCTCGGCGACATCCTGATGAGCGCGCGGCTGCTGATTGTGGGCCTGTTCGCCGTGATCGACCGGCTGCGCAAGCCGCAGCACCCAGCCTCACCGGGATTCAACCCCCGCGTAGCTGTCTTGGTTCCGGCCTACAACGAAGAAACGGTCATCGTGCGCACCATCCGCTCGGTGTTGAACTCCGACTACAAGAACCTGCACGTGATCGTGATCGACGATGGATCATCGGACCGCACGGCGGAAGTGGCGCGCGAAGCTTACGCCGCCGAGATCGCCTCCGGTCGCGTACAGGTGTTCTCGAAGCCCAATGCGGGCAAGGCCGCCGCGCTCAACTTCGCACTGGAACGGCTGAACGAAGAGATCTACGTGGGCATCGACGCCGATACGGTGATTGCCGCCGACGCGATCTCAAAGCTGATTCCTCACTTTGAGGATGAGAAGATTGGCGCGATGGCCGGGAATGCCAAGGTGGGCAACCGCGTGAACCTGTGGACGCGTTGGCAGGCACTTGAGTACATCACGAGCCAGAATTTTGAGCGGCGCGCGCTCGACCTGTTCCATGTGGTGACAGTGGTGCCGGGGGCGATTGGCGCATGGCGCACCGCGCCGGTGAAGGCTGCCGGCGGCTATCCGCTGAATACAGTGGCCGAAGACGCCGACCTGACGATGAGCCTGCTGGAGATGGGGCTGAAGGTGGACTACGAAGATCGCGCGCTGGCGTTTACCGAAGCGCCCATCGATGCCAAGGGGCTGATGCGGCAGCGGTTCCGGTGGTCGTTCGGGACGTTGCAAGCGGTGTGGAAGCATCGCGCGGCGTTTGTGCGCAACAAGGCGATGGGGTTATTCGCGCTGCCGAACATTCTCATCTTCCAGATGTTCATGCCGCTGGTTTCGCCGTTTATTGACTTGATGTTCCTGTTCGGCGTCTTCAACTTCTTCGTCAACCGCTACTACCACCCGGAAGCGGCATCGGCGGCGGGTCTGGAGAAGTTGATTGTCTACTTTCTGGGTTTCCTGCTGATCGACTTCATCACGTCTTCGGTGGCGTTCTCGCTGGAGCGGCGCCACCCGGCCAACAAAGGCGACGGCTGGTTGCTGTTCCACATCTGGCTGCAGCGGTTTGCTTACCGGCAGTTGTTCTCGATTGTGCTTTTCAAGACGATCAAGCGGGCGATTGATGGAAAGCCGTTCAACTGGGACAAGATTGAGCGGACGGCGAAGATGAGCAAGGCTACTGAGGCGCTGACGGAAGTCTCGCAGTAGCGGAGTCCCTTGAAACTCTCGCTCGGCAGGTACCCCTCATATTGGCTTCATGTCTGACGATTCAGCTCGCGAAGCCGGCTGGCATTCTCCGGTGAATCCTTACCGAGTTCCCGATCGAGTCCGCTGGATGCTTCGAAGTCTGCTGCGGCACTATGGCGATCAGACTCCGACCGCGTCTGCCGGTAGCGCGCCATGTACACCTCTCCACGCAGAAAATGCGCAATCGTCAACTCCAACCGGTCTGTGCTCAACTCTTCCGCATTTTGATGCCCGATTTGCACCATGTGCGAAAGCATCTCGATGCCCTTCCCCAGGTGATGCAGTGCTGACTCCCAATCCCGGCTGAAGCGGGCGCATTTCCCGATCTTGACATGCGCATTCGCGATGTTGAACTCCTGATTGGGTCCCTCGGTATTCTTTGCAAGATCAAGAGCGCTGAATCCGATTCCCCGCACCTCATCCAATCCGCGCGACTGCCGCAGATAGGCCTCTTCTTCCTCCGGGCTCACCTTCGATGGAATGTCTTCAAGCAGTTCGCTCAGCTGCGCGTCCTGCGCGTATTGTTTGCAATCGCGCATGTAATTCACCATCGCCCAGTCAAGAATGAAGTGAGCCTTCATCAGCATGCTATTGATATCTGAGTCGAACCGGAACAGCCGCGGCACACTCCTGATCATCGCGTTGTACTGCTTCTGAGCTTTCCAGCGCCGCGCTGCATCGTTGCTCTCCTCCAGTCCTTTCAGAATATTTGGAGCCAGGGCCAGGCCCAGTTCCTCAGCCCCTTTCACAACAGCGGCGATGCCGGACTCGTTGGCGTTGATTTCGTTCCCATAGGCGCCACTCGAAAACCAGATCACCTTGTATCCATAACCAAACCGCTCAATGCGCTCCAGTTCTGCATCCACGTACACGGTCCGAACCGCTGTATCTACGATGATCCGCGGCACAACATCCATCAGATGATGGACAACGGTTCTCCATTCATGCCCGTTTGCAGTCCGGAAGTTGTTGTACATTACGCGGGTCACGAACGGCTCGAAGATGTGCTCCTTAATATCGAGCAGCGACACCACGCGATATGGATTCAGCTTGCCATGCAGCACAGCTACCAGGTGCACGTTCACGCTCTTGGCCGTACCCAACAGCAAGCCCGACGGTGGCAGCAGATAGCCCACGACCCGGTCCAACTGCCAGATGAAAATTAGCAATGTCGGAACTCGCGCCGCGAGCGCCGCATCCGGGAACGGTGAAATAAAATGCAGCAAATTCGCACCAATCGCGTTGAGCGCGAAGGGAACTACGGAGGTAAAAAACATGACCGAGAGCACGATCAATTGAAAACGCAGCAACTTGTTTTTGAGCGAGTACACACCGGTTTGCCAAACGAGGCTCCACGGAATACGGCCGTACAACCGGCGCACAACCCTCCACCTTGAGAACTGAACCGGCAGGTGGACGAGGGTCAGGAAAGCAGCCAGGTAGCCAGTCCATTTCAGAACGTGCGCCATAAAACCCGATGCTCTCGGGAAATCCATAGACGGCATTCGAAAGGAGGGAAGATGCTGAAGGAATCCTGGAGCGCCAAACTTCGAAATCAATAAAACAATCACTGCAACGAAGAAGAGACAGCCCGTGGAGCTGGGAAAGCAACCTGCTGCCTTCAAACTCGGGGAAGAGATCCTTACAATATTGGCCCGGCGCTCCACGTGATTCGATTTGCCGCATACCTCGCACCGAAAGTTGATTCCATCGACCTCCCGCGCTCTGATCCGTGCGCTCAGGCCGGATCCACACGAGTGGCATACGAGCGGCCAGCTATAGCTCGAGTAGTTGGCAATCTCTTCGTCCGTAAATTCCAACCTGGTGTAGTCGCTCATCGCCGGCTCCCCCTCGTTCCGCCGATCGACCGCAGTGGCACGGGCCAAACTGCAGCCGCAGACTGGCCTTCCCTTTTTATTGAGAGCAACAGTGTATGCCAGATTTCCGGTTGCCGCCCCTACGCACGGACGGAAATCCGCTATTCGCGGCGTTGCCGGTCCAACCGCTGGACAGGGAGAAAGGCGACCGACGGAGAGCGGAGCAAATCGAGAATCCAGATGCTAATCCTGACTCACAATTCCCAATTCGCGCAGCAGGAAGGCGTAATCCAGCGCGATCTCTTTCAGGTAATCGTAGCGGCCGCTGGCGCCGCCGTGGCCTGCCTTCATGTTGGTGACCAGCAGCAGCGCATTGCTGTCGGTTTTGAGGGTGCGCAGTTTGGCTACATACTTGGCCGGCTCCCAGTACATGACCTGGCTGTCGTGGAGTGAGGTCTTCACCAGCATGGCCGGATAGCTGGCCGCTTGCAGGTTATCGTAGGGCGAATAGCTCAACATATATCGGAAATAATCCTCGTCATTTGGATCGCCCCACTCTTCGTATTCGGGAACGGTGAGCGGCAGCGAGGCGTCGAGCATGGTGTTCATCACGTCGACGAACGGAACATGGGAGACGACGGCGCGAAACAGGTCAGGACGAAGATTGACGACAGCTCCCATCAATAAACCTCCCGCGGACCCGCCTTCAATGGAGACGCGCGCGGGGTCGCCGTAGCCAGCGGAGGTGAGGTGGTCGACGACTGCAATGAAGTCAGTAAAGGTGTTGCGCTTGAACAGCATTTTTCCGCCGTCGTGCCAGGGTTCGCCCAGATCGCCGCCGCCGCGAATGTGCGCGTAGGCCATGACGAAGCCGCGATCGAGCAGGCTGAGGCGGTTTGAGCTGAAGCCGAGAGGCAGCGAATATCCATAGGATCCGTAGCCGTAGACGTAGAGGGGATTCTTGCCCGGTTCACGCTTGTCTTTGCGATACACGAGCGACACGGGAACCTTTACGCCGTCAGTCGCTGTGGCGTGTACGCGCTCGCTCGCGTAGAGCGTGCGGTCGAAGCCGCCGGGAATTTCAAGCTGCTTGAGGAGCCGGGGGCTCTTCTGCGCAAGGTCGTATTCGTAAACGGAGCTGGGGGTGACCAGAGACTGGTAGCCGTAGCGAAAGGTGCTGGTCTCAAACATGCGGTTGATGTGGGGCTGGGCATTGTAGGCCGGCTCAGGGAAGTCGATTTCGCCGGCGCTTGCCGCTTGCGGGCTTTCGCCATCAAAGGTCCACAGGCGCAAGCGCGGCAGGCCGTCTTCGCGCTCGCAGGCAACAAAGAAGCCGGCGAAGAGATCAACCTCCTCGAGCATCACGTCGTCGCGATGAGCGATGAGCTCGGTCCAGTGCTCGCGGCCGGGCGTCGAGACGGGCGCGGTGACGAGGCGGAAGTTGCGGCCGCGATCGTTGGTGCGGATGAACCACAGGCCGTTGCGATGATCGATGGAATACTCGTGATCGTCTTCGCGCGGGCAGATGAGCGTGAAGGCGCCGAGCGGCTGGTCGGCCGGCAGCACCCATGACTCGGTGGTGGTGTGGCTGGCCGATTCGACCACCAGGAATTTGCCGTCGCGCGTGCGCCCTGCGCCCAGGTTGAAGCGCTCATCGTCGTCCTTGCAGACCACCACATCGGCGGAGTGCGGCGTGCCGAGGGTGTGGCGCAACAGCTGGTACTGGCGCTTCTGCTGCTCGTCTTCCACGGTATAGAAGAGGGTGCGGTTGTCGGCGGCCCACACGACAGAGCCGACGCGCTCGGTCGGACTCGGAGATTCGGGGCCCGGCAGCGTTTCGCCGGTTTCAAGATCCTTGATGTGGAGCGTGTACTGGCGGAAGCCGGTGGTGTCAGTAGTGTAGGCGAGCCAGCGCGCGTCGTCGGTAATGTCGGTGGCGCCGATCGAAAAGAAGGCCTGCCCCTCGGCGAGCAGGTTGCCGTCGAGGATGACGTGCTCCGTCGCATCGGGAGCGGGGCCGGCCGGGCCGCCGCGCTTGCGGCAGTTGATGGCGTACTGGCTGCCTTCCTCGGTGCGCGTGTAGTACCACCATTCGCCGTCGCGGAAGGGGACCGAGATGTCAGTCTGCTTCATGTGCGAGAGCATTTCCTGATAGAGCTGGCCGCGCAGTCCGTCTAGCGGCGCCATGACAGCCTCGGCATAGGCATTTTCCGCGTCGAGATAAGCGGTGACCTCGGGATTCTCCTTTTCGCGCAACCATGCGTAGTCGTCTGAAAGCGCGACACCGTGGATTTCGGTCTCCTTGTGATCCCTGCGGGCAGTAGGCGGGTCGGGCAACTGGTTCTGGCTCATGTCTTTCCCAGTGTAAAGGCAGGCTTCAGCCGAGGGCTGTCGCTTTCGGCTCACAGCTCCCAGCTTGTGGCTGCGTGGGATGACGATTCGCGGTGCCTCCGCTCAAAAATTCGGCAGAAAGGACGGCGGCGGCTGAAGGGAACCTTTTGCCGGCGGCCCGCGTACAATTGGAAGGAATGAACGGCACGCGTAACACGCATTCGACTGTGATCGGGCTGCTTCTGGCAGCCCTTTTCGTGTTTCCAGCTGCTGGCGCAGGCGCCCAGAGCGTTGACAGCCTTCCCAAACCCACCGACTACGTCAGCGACGACGCCCATGTGCTTTCGGCTGATGCAATTGCGAAGCTGGACTCGCTTTGCGCGCAGCTGGACCACTCCGCAGCCAATGCGCAGATTGCCGTGGTCACCGTGCAGAGCCTGAATGGCGACGACGCGGCCGACTATGCCAACCAGCTTGAAGACAAGTGGAAGATTGGCAAGAAGGGTACGGACAAGGGCGCGCTGGTGCTACTGGCCGTGGGCGACCACAAGTACCGGATCGATGTGGGCTACGGCCTTGAAGGCATCCTGAACGACGCCAAGGTGGGCGATATAGGCCGCGGGATGATTCCTTACCTGCGCTCTGGCGATTATGACTCTGCGGTGACCTCGGCGGTGGGTCAGGTGGCGGACGTGATTGCCGCCGACGCCCATGTGACGCTGACCAACGAGCCCGTTCCGGCCACGGAGCCGGAGCCGATGCCGCAGGAACAGCACGGCTTTAATTTCGGCAAGCTGATTCTGATTATCCTGGTGATTATTTTCTTTGGCGGCGGGTCGATTTTCAGAATGCTGCTCGGGTACGGGCTGCTCTCAAGCATCTTCGGCGGTAATCGCGGCAGTTGGGGCGGGGGCGGCATGGGCGGAGGCTTCGGCGGTGGTGGTTTTGGCGGAGGCGGCGGCGGAGGGGGCGGCTTTGGCGGATTTGGCGGTGGCGGCTTCGGAGGCGGAGGCGCCGGTGGAAGCTGGTAGAGTTTCAGCGCGAGATTGAGGTATGTGGAATCCCCGGTCTCAAAAGCGAGACCGGGGGCACCCTGGAT
>Ga0302275_10005404_pt1 | contig 12304 bp, 8 predicted proteins | sample III_Bog_N2_2_FD_200229 | JGI IMG/M metagenome (GOLD analysis project Ga0302275, IMG submission 200229) | Peat permafrost microbial communities from Stordalen Mire near Abisko, Sweden - III_Bog_N2_2 | ecosystem: Environmental > Terrestrial > Soil > Wetlands > Peat | place: Sweden: Abisko...
CATCGACTTCATCAAGCAGGCACACACGCCGACGCTTGTGGTGGTGGGCGATCGCGACGGTGAGTGCCCCGCGCCGCAGTCGTATGAATTCTGGCATGCTCTTCGCGATGAGAATGTGCCCACACAATTGGTGGTGTATGCCAACGAGGGCCACGGGTTTTCCGATCCCGCTCACCGGCGCGACGTGATGGACCGGGCCGTAAGTTGGTTTGCCAAATACATGCCGCCGGGCAACTAGGGACTGCTACGCGGCGTTGACCCGACCTTGCTCCCCATCCTGCCCGCGCGCAGTCTATCTATCAAATGGAACAAGTGGAACAGGGCAGCGGGGTAAGCCGGCTTTCGGGGGAGCCACCTTGTCCTGATACACTTTTCTTTGGAGTATTCAGAGCGTGTTTCGCCGGTCTGGCTTTGTGGAAGCGTGTAATGCCGGAGCCGGTCGTCTGATCGGATTCCAGTGGCTGCGGGCTTGCCTTGGGCAGATTGACGGGCTGCTATAGAGGATTTTCAGGGGGATTTTGGTTTCTGGACCGGCGGCGAACCTATCCGTTCCGGAGGCCAGCGTCACTGAGAATCCTATAACTCATTTTTTTACGGATTCGGAGAGACCGTTCCGCGGTTCGAAGAGGCGGGGCGGGGAGGATTCATGCGGCGGTTTTTGACGCTTGTTTGCTTGTTGTGCCTGGCCATTCCAGCCGGGATTTCGATCACCGGTTGCACGCGCAACCCGGCTGCCAATTATTGCAATGGCCTCGGCTACGGCTTGAAGATCACGGACGTGCAGTCGATCGAGATGACGCCTGCGACCGGGGGAATCTCTCTCGCCTTTGGCCAGACGCAGCAGGCTTCCGCTCCATCTCCCAAGACCTGCAAGGGCACGCCTGCGAGTGTCACCGCATTTACCTATGGCACAACCAATAATCAATTGGTCGATATCTCGCCCACGGGCAACATATGCGCCGGCACCTGGAACCGGAACGTCGGCGGCGGAATTGCCAACTTTACCATCTGCAGCAAGCCCGACCCACTCCCTTCCACCGGGAATCTGCCTTACGGCGCTGCTTACATTTCCGCAACCGCCGCGGGGGTTTCCTCCAATCCGGTGGAAGTGTTCGTCCATGCCCAGGTCACATCGGTAACCTTAGTTGGCCCGCAGTCCTGCGTCTCGCAGGCGGCCGCTCCTGTCCAACTGGATGCGCAGGCGTGCTTTGCCGGCACCAACAATACCCAGCAGTTGCTCTGCGCACCGCCAACGGTCACCAACTTTGCCTGCCCTCTTCCCCCGAATGTTACCTCGGTTCCGGATTGCTCAGCAGCCATTGGCACGCTTAGCTTCCAGGTCGCCACTCAATCAGTTGCTTCCATCAACAGCTTGACGGACCAGATTACCGCTGAGTTGCCGGGGACCACGATTATTACGGCTTCCATTGCAGGATCGGGCTCTTCCGCTGGTTACTTCAGCACCTGTCCGCCGGCTTCGATCAATGTAACCCTGGCGAACGGGTCAACGTCGGGCACTGTCACACAGGGCGTGAGCCAGAGCCTTACCACGACGGTTATTGATACGCAGGGCAATCCCATCACCGGCCTTTCGCTGGCTTATCAGTCAACTGACCCAGTCGACATTACCGCGGTCAACTCCGGAGCCATCACCACAAACTTCCCCTCAGTGGCTTCCATCACGGCCATCTGCCAACCCTCGGCGTGCAACCCATCTCCGATCAATGAAATCGGCCTATACGGTACGGGGCTGCCAATTTCCTCCAACCCCGTGACCATTACCGTGCCCGGCACCGCCAGTGACTACGTCTGGTTCGGCGCGCCGGGCCAATCCCAGTACTTCACACCGATCGAACTTTTGAGCGGGACGCCCGGCTCCTCGGTACGGCTGCCCTATGTTCCCAATTCGATGGTGATGGACCGCCTCGGCACCGATCTTTACTTTGGGTCGAGCCATGAGTTGATGTTTTACTCCACTTCCACGAATACGCTCGTCAAACAGGACACGAACGCGCCCGGCGTGGTACTGGCGGTTTCACCAGCCAACAATCTCCTGCTCATCAACGACCAGGTGCGCCAGTTGTTTTATGTTTACAGTACCTCCAGCGGTGTTTCCTCAACTTTTGGCGGCATGGGAACCGCGGCACAATGGACCCCCGATGCGCAGACACTCTACATCACGGACAGCGCTTCCGCTGGCACCGGTCACACGGACACGCTCTATGTCTACAACTTCAACACCGGGTGGACCACCACTTTGTTGGCCTGTTCGAGTTCGGAGCCCGCGGAACAGAAAATGCCGTACTGTAATCCAAGCTTGGGAATAACTCCGTCGAATGGGGCGCAAAACCTGGCGATTACCATCCCCAGCGTTGGCGCTTACCTCAGCGGAAGCCCGACTGTGGCGCACACCTGGTGCCCCGAGGGGAATGTTGGGAATTACAATTCCATGCTTTTCTACCCGCAAGGGCCTGTCCCTGACAATTCGGTGGATGTGGAGACCGACGTTCTGGCGGCAACCACCGACGGCAAACACATCCTCGGCGGATGGGTTCCCGAAGGCACCTCAGGCAGTCCCATCACGTTATCCGACATAGGGGTCAGCATTCCTTCTCTAAGCTGTCTGCCTGCGGATCTGGCCACGAATCCGCTGGCCAATGGCGATACTCTTTCGCCCCTGGTGCTTGCAAACACACCAAGCCAGACCACGGCCGGCAATGCGACAAACCCGGTCAACGCGACTGCGGTCAATCAGGTTGTCGCGGCACCGTCGTCCGGTCTTGCCTTTGTTACCTACGATGGCACGACCGCAGGCAATACGCTGCCATATTACCTGCCCGGATCCAACGGAGCTGCCGGCGCCGTAGGCTATGTTCCACTTACCGGCGCCTCAGCCATTACCGCTCCGATTGCCGGCGCCTTCAGCCCGGATGGTACTTACTTCTTCGTCTCTACGGCCGGGGACGACCTGGTGCACTTCATCAGCATTCCGAGCAAGATCACCTCGTCGGCCGTGCCCACCGACTCGCAACAGCTTGCCCCCGGTCTGCCCGCGTGCACACCTGGCGCCGACCCCGATTGCACGCTCACCAACAGCACTGTGCCAGCCTCCGGCATCGTCCCGGCGACCGTAGTTGTGGTCAAGCCGCGCTCGACTACGTAAGTTCAATCGCCTGGAAGCCAATCTGAAGAGGCCGGCTTCGCGCCGGCCTTTCTATTTGGTCAACCAGAAATCTTCAAAGCGGAAATCTCCGAAGGTCGATTTGGATTTGCGGTCCGCAACGATTCCATCTCAGCACGATAGAATCAAACCATGATCAAGGGGATATCCTTTCTTCGTCCGGCCGGCAGCCAGGCGGTCTTTGACCGGCTGTCGAGCTTTTTTTCCGCGCTGGGGTTCGCGTCCGGCGCTGGATGGAGCGAGAAGGATAGTCACGGAGCTTCGTTCCTGGCGCCGCTGGGAAACCTTGAGTTCGTCGATGGCCAATTCCCGTCTACGGCCGATGTGCTGGTGGAGGTGACCGCGCTTGACGCTGTCCACCAGACGGCGGCGGCATGGCTTCGCGCCGAAGGCATCGATCCCACGGAACGCCTTTCGCCGATCACCGAAACCCACTGGAAATCCAGCCTCTTCACAGTGGAACCTGAATCTGGATTTTCGTTTTCCTTCTGGGCATGGACCGATCCGCTGCGCGGAAAGCCAATTGCTGTCCAAGGCGACCTTTCCGCCAATGGAATGCGTTTTGCCGTCGTGGTGGCGCGCTGGAACGCGGTGATTACCGAGCGCCTGCTTGAAGGGGCTCTCGATGCGCTGCTCCGCAGCGATGCAATCCGATCGGATATTGAAGTGGTGCGTGTTCCGGGGGCCTGGGAGATTCCAGCAGCCGCACGGGCCATCGCGGGTCGGGGTGCGAATCGGGACGCCAACCCAGGCAAAGTCGACGCCATCGTAACCCTTGGCTGCCTGCTGCGTGGCGAGACTGCCCATTACGAAGCGATCTACAACGAGGTGGCTCGCGGTATCGGCCAATCGCAACAGGAGACGGGTATTCCGCACAGCTTTGGTGTTCTAACGTGTGAAACTCTCGAGCAGGCTCTGAATCGTGCCGGCATCAAGGCGGGAAACAAAGGATTCGAGGCCGCAGTGGCGGCAATCGAGATGGTCAGTCTGCGTCGCAAGCTGCTCCACGCCGACAAGATAAAAGGCGGCGCAGCTTGACCGCCGGGACGCGCCGTAAATCGCGCGAACTGGCCATGCAGATGCTGTTTCAGGCGGACATCGGCAAGCAGACCCCTGACCAGGTTCGCGCCACTTTTTGGAAAGCGGGTGATGAAGTTGAGCCAGAAGTCCAAGGCTTTGCCGAGGACCTGTTCCGCGTTGCCATTGCCCATCAGGAACAGATTGACGAACTTCTAGTTCTGAACTCCAAGCACTGGCGGCTGGAACGGATGCCCGCCGTTGATCGCAACCTGCTGCGGATGGCCGTGGGCGAGATGCTCGGTTTCAAGGGCACGCCGTTTCCGATTGTGATCAATGAAGCTTTGGAAATTGGACGCCGGTACTCCGCGCCGGAGTCGATCAACTTCCTCAACGGCATGCTGGACGCGATTGCGCACAGTCTGATCCCCAAGTGAGGGGATTCCTGTCTAAGCCAGCGCTCTACCGACGTTCCTCGCCCGCTCCAAATCTTCTTCCAATAGCCGGCAGTCCTTTCGCCACCCGTAGCGGCCCAGCCACAGCGTAGACACCGTCTTGGCTCCGAGTATTTTTGCGGTCCAACGCAATGTGCGCGCTCCATCTGTGAACAGCGGAATGAAGAAGCCCGGCATTCCGGACGAGGCCACCAGCACGGCCTTGCGGCTGGGCGCCTGGCGGAGTTTCGGCATTGCCTTTCCCCATGGCCAGTAATAGAACCCGGTCAGGCGTTCCATAAACTTGCGAAAGACGGCAGTCACGCCGCCGTAGTTTATCGGACTGCCCAACACGACCGAATCGGCCGCCTCTATCTCCCGCAGGATGCCCTCCAGATCGTCTAACTGCCCGCATCTGCCGCGCTCCGGACCGGGCTCTTGCGCACAGTTGCGGCAATTATTGCAAAAACTGAGATTGCACTCCGCCAGCCTGTACAGGTGCGTGGTTGCGCCCTCTTCCTCTGCGCCTGCCAGAACCGCCTCAACCGCAGCGGCGGCGATTCCATTCTTGCGATAGGAGCCAACGACCCCGACTATCCTGCTCATGGATACCTCTCAATGCAAGGGGAGTCTACGCAGGCGGCACACTCCTCGCTGTGACAGTTCTCACATCAAGGGAATCAAATTACGCCCGGTCCTGATTCAGGACGCGCCTTCGCGGGTTCCAAACAAGGAAAGGAAAATCGCATCATTCAGTTCCCAGCCAGCACGGTCGTGCTTCCTCCCAACCGGGTTGCAGATGCCGGTTGAGTCAGGCCCTCCTGAATAGCAGCCGGAAGCGGGCGATCGGGAAACCGGTGCTTGTAGAACTCGATGCTTGCGAAAAACTCCGGCCCGGTGGGACTGCTTTCCTGCGTCTCCGGCGTATAGATCCTCACAATCGACGGGTCAGCCACGGCCGCACCCAGAAAGTCGATTGCGTCGGCGATGGTTTTTCCCGTTGGCGACTTATAGCTGGAGAGCGGAATATGCTGCCGCTCGGCAAACTCGGCAATCTCAATAAGAGGCTCAACGGCGAAGGCCTGGTAGTGGATGGCGAGCTCGTGACGCGCCATCTCAAGCGGCAGCGCGCCTCTCTGGTCAATCTCGTTGATACCGTCGAAATAAGCCTGCACGCCGAAGCCGAAGAGCTCGTCGTCGTCGGAAATCACGCCCGTTGCAATCGCAGCAAGCCCCTTCCAGTAGTGATGATTGTTTCGCTCCTGCGCGATCTTGGGGAAGCCAATCATGTGATGGGCGACCTTGTTCATCCAGGCCACATCGCGCGCGGTGATGGTGGCGTCGAGCGCGCTGTCGTTCAGCAGGACGGATTCGGAGATGGCGAGCGCGCTCAGGGTCCACTCCACCTGGTACCACGATTGCGAGTTGGCCTGCGCATCGTAGTTCAACAGCGCTTTGGCCTGCGCCCACTCATCTATCTGGGTCTGCGCGCAAACTGCCTCGGCGGGGTCCCCTGTCGCCAGAAACTGGTTCATGCCTGCGGTGACTCGCTTCTCAAACTGAGAGTAGACGCGCGTCGCCTCGCGCTCGGCCGGATTGGTTGGCCCATGCGAACCGTTCAAATAATGGTGGGGAATGTCCATGAGCCCTGACGGCGCTTCAACCGGCGCGAGCTTGCCGCACTTCTCCAGCTTTGCCAACGCGGCCAGGAGGCGCGGGCTCTTCGTCTGCTGCAATTCTTCGCGGCGCGCCGCTACGTCAATCAACGATGCGCGGGTGTCGATGGTCATCTTCTTTGGCGCGCTTGAAACTCCGGCTGGAGCGGCCGCCAAAGCCAGAAGACAGAGGATTTGCATTGTGTTTCTCATGAATAACTCCGGTGTTCAACCAAGCTATTGTTGTGGAGATATCTTTATCTTCGAGGGTGGTTTGCTGAGGTCAATGCCCGATTCAGGTGGCTTCATGCCTGCGGGAAACAATTCGTGGCAATTTGTGCGATCGCCTCCGTCGCTTGCATTCTGCATAACATCCACGCAAGTCAGATCGGAGAAGCCTTCGAAGGTGGACTCAACGAGCGCATGACCAATATGGAGCGCGGTAATTTTCCCTGACGCTTCATCGATTGAGATTGGCGGATCGCCCTCATTTGCCGCAATCAATTTAAAGCGAACATACGTGGCTGGGATCGGTACGGAACGAATTGCGCCTTGGTAGATGGCCATTGGGCCCAGGGTTGCATGATTGGACATGGGAGATAAGTCCAGATAGATGGTTCCTGATGTCCGGCCAGGACCTGCTCCCCTCGCAATCAGGAATTTCGCAGGTTTCTCATCCGGCAAGACGGTCTCTGTTTCCAAAACCTCCGCCTGCACAGCTCCATCTTCGAATCGGACCTCAAAGTGAAGTTTCGCCTTCCCCAACTCCTCCGGCACAACCTTCACGTCGGCATCGCTGGTGGGATGATATGTGACGGTAGCTTCCGATTCTGTGCCTGAGAACAACGGATTTCCATCAGCGTCCAAGTAATCGAATCGAGTGTAGATCTTATTCACTTTGTGACCATTGAGCAGGATTGCGACTTCATTTTCCTGCCCCAGTTTCAACGGCTGAGATTGGTGTGGTATTTCGAGTCGATCATGCACGATCCTTGTGACCCTGTAAGCGGGCTCGGAGGCAACGGTTTGCGCAATCAATGGTGAGCCTGCACAAACGAACAGTGCGGCGCACGAAACGCCACTGCCAAGCAGGAGCAACCATCCCGGATGCCTGTGCATTTCCATCGCCTCCCGCTTAAAGTCTCGTCAAACCTTACGGAATTTCTATTTTTCCGTGTATCAAAAACAAGCGTGGCCCGGCTTTTCCAATTTGCCGTCGAGTCGTTCGCGCAGATCCGGCCGCAGCACCGCGCCCGAAGCCAGAACCAGCCTTCCCGTCCGGCTCAACAATGGATCGATGGCAAAATTAGCGTCCGCCGGGGCTCCGCTGATTGCCTGCGCGCAATACCAGTCTCCGGCGGTGGGCTTGCCATTGCGGTACCATCGCTGGCAGGCGATCGCGTCTCCATCCAGCCCGCATTGATACCACAGATACAGCGGCTGGAATTCGCCGCGGCCAGGACCGGCGATAGCGATGGCGCCTGCCGGTACTTTGCCGTGCGGCCGGGAATGCGCAGCCAGCGCGATGATCGGCCGGTGCACTTCGCGGATGCAACCGCTGTCCTTGAAGTCCTCATAGAGGGAGCCGCGCCGAAGCTTCACCGAGGGCCGATCCGCAGCCCTGAGCCACACCCATCGTCCGCCGAGCCGAAGCGGGATCTGCTTGCCGGCAAGGTCTTCCATGTCTTCGAACTTGTTCTCGTGAAAGTAGCTCTCTCCATCCGCAACCAGGAACTCGTCGCCCAGGCGGAAGCAGAAGGCACGCACCGGTTGGGTGGCCGCTGAGCAGCCGTCGCGGCAGGGAATATAGGACGCGGTCTCGACCAGCGTTATCGTCACAATGTCTTTGGGAGGGCGCTTGAAGGGAAGAAGCGGGGAACTCATGGCTGCCGGGGCCGCCAGCACCATAGTCAACAGCACAAAAGCTGCCTTCAATCGATTTCGACTTGGCTCAAGGAAAAGAGAAGCAATTGCCATGCGAATAAAGGTACAACCCGCCGGTGGGAACGGCAAAAGGCGTGGCAGGGCGGCACCTTGCTCCTGTGCTGCTGTTATCCTTGAAGGGTGAAGCAGCCCTTTAAAGTCCGCGGATTTCTGTGCCTTGCCCTGCTGCTTCCTGTCGCGCTTGTTGCCTGCCACAAGGAAGAGCAGGCCGTAGCCAACGTGGCCCAGGGCGCCGTAAACGCGCAACACAAGGCCCAGGCCGCAGCCACAGAAATCGATAGCCAACGGGCTGAGCTGGCCCGTATCCCCTTGCCCACAAAGAGCATGTATGTGGATGTTCACGAGCCCGGCGCATGGCTCAATCCGTTCATTTCCGTCGACGCCGAAAACCTCACCCTCCGCGTGACCATGGAGGATGCGAATCCCAGCACCGTGGGGCAAGGATCGCTGCTGCGTCCCGATGCGGCCCGGCGCCAGGAACTGCAGTTGCGTTCCGGCGACCTGACCCCGGCCTTGATTGCGTTGCCTGCTGGCGCCTGGCATTACGGCCGCGTGATCGCTGTGGCGGAGTCGCCGCTGGCTGCGCGCAAAGACAGCCCCAAAGTTCGCCGCAACGTCGAGGCAATCATCCAGCGGCTCAACGACCTGGGCATTGTGGTGGAAGAGTGGCCGGCGCGTTGACCCGGTAGACGATCGCGGCAGCACAATCCGCACCCAAAAGGACTCGTTCCGTCATGTGGGACGTAAGTGCGCTCTGTGATTTGGCTCACGACTTCCCCTTATTCATTCCGCTAGTATTCCCCCGTGAATGACAAGCTTTTTTCCGACCTGTTGAAGCAGCCGCCTCTCGATCACGAGGCCTTTGACGCCCACAGCCAGCTTGAGTCCCTGCTGAAAAGCACGCTGCGCGGCGATGTACGTTTTGACCTGGGCTCGCGCGCGCTTTACGCTGCCGACTCCTCAAACTACCGTCAGCTTCCGGTGGGTGTGGTGATGCCCCGCGACGCTGCGGACGTTGAAGCAGCTCTTGCGGCCTGCCGCAAAACGGGCGCCGCCGTTCTGCCGCGTGGCGCGGGCACCAGCCTCGCCGGCCAGTGCGCCAATGTGGCGGTGGTCTTCGACTTTGCCCGCTACATGAACGGCCTCAACTCCATCGACAAGGTGGCGAAACTGGCGGTTGTCGAGCCGGGCATCGTTCTCGACCGATTGCGCGAGGCTGCGGAGCACCATCACCTGACCTATGCCCCGGACCCCGCAACCCATAGCCGATGCACCCTGGGCGGCATGATCGGCAACAACAGTTGCGGCGTGCATGGCCTGCTTGGCGGCAAAGTCGTCGACAACGTCGAAACCCTGGATGTCATCCTCTACGACGGCACACGCATGACTGTCGGCCGGACCGATCCCGACGAGATTGAAAGGCTGATCCATGCTGGAGGCCGCATTGGGGAAGTCTACTCGAAGCTGGCGGACCTCCGTGACCGCTACGCGTCGCTGATCCAGGACAGATTCCCCCGCATTCCGCGGCGCGTCTCCGGCTACAACCTGGACGAACTGCTGCCCGAGAACGGATTCAACCTGGCCCGCGCGCTGGTCGGTTCTGAAGGCACGTGCGCGACGGTGGTCTCGGCCACGCTCAACCTCACTTCAAGCCCGCCATTCCGCGTGCTTACGGTCCTTGCGTTCCCTGATCCCTTCCTTGCAGCGGACGTGGTGCCGCGCGTCCTTGAGTTTGGCCCCATCGGCCTGGAGGGATTTGACGGCCTCCTGGTGGAGTTCATGAATCGCAAGGGACTCGCCGTGAACGATGTGGCTCTTTTGCCACCAGGCGGCGGTTTCCTGCTGGTGGAAATGGGAGCCTGGGACCCGGCGGAGGCCTTTGAGAAGTCAGAGGCCCTGATGCGCGCCGCCAAAACATGGAAGGAAGCGCCGTCCGCTCGCATCTACAATCACGAGGACGCGGAACGCATTTGGCGCGTGCGCGATTCATCGCTGGGCGCAACCGTTTTTGTTCCGGGCGAGCCGGAGCGCTGGGAGGGCTGGGACGACGCCGGCATTCCGCCCGCAAATCTCGGAACCTACCTCCGCAAGCTGACCGTCCTGATGGCCGAGTACGGTTATCGCAGTCCGCTTTATGGGCATTACGGGCAGGGGTGCGTTCACCTGCGCATTAATTTCGACTTCCGCAGCCATGAAGGCGTTCGCAAATTCCGCGAATTCATTGATCGCGCCGCCGACCTTGTGGTCTCGCTGGGCGGCTCGCTTTCCGGCGAGCATGGAGACGGCCAGGCGCGCGCTGTTCTGCTTCCCAAGATGTTTGGGCCGGAGCTCATCCAGGCATTCCAGGAGTTCAAGGCCATCTGGGACCCGGAAAACCGCATGAATCCTGGCAAGCTTTCTGATGCTGTGCGCCTTTACGACCCGGTGGAGAACCTGCGTCACCCGCTTCCCATTGTTGGACAGGAGTCGAGACCCGCTCATTCCACGCTCGAAACGCACTTTGTCTTCGGCGCCGACGAGGGATCGTTTGAACGCGCCACGGAACGCTGCGTGGGAGTGGGCGCGTGCCTGAAGCAAGATAGCGGCGTGATGTGTCCCAGCTACCGCGCCACGGGCGAGGAGCAGCACTCAACACGCGGCCGTGCCCGGCTGCTGTGGGAGATGCTGGCCGGCGCCCTGAAGAAAGAGGGCTTCCAGAGCGAAGCCGTCCATGAGGCGCTGGACCTTTGCCTGAGCTGCAAGGCCTGCAAGACCGAGTGCCCGGTGGCCGTGGACATGACCACCTACAAGGCAGAGTTCCTGTCTCAGAAATACAAGGGCCGCCTGCATCCGTTGCACCACTACGTTTTTGGATTCTCCGACATCTCGGCCCGGCTTGGTTCCATGACGCCGGCGCTGACCAATTTCATCCTGAATGGCCCCCTGACAAGCCCGATGATCAAGGCCATTGTCGGCGTTGCCAAGGAGCGCAAGCTCCCGGAGCTGGCTGCGAAGCCTTACCGCCAGGCCAGGCCGAAGCAGGACGAAACAGCCAATGTTCCCCGGTCCGCGATTGAAAAAAAGCCGGCGGAGGCGGTGGTGCTTTGGGCTGACACATGGAACAACTACTACCATCCGCAAACCCTCGTAGCCGCGGAATCCGTCCTTACCCAGGCCGGCTTCCGCGTGCAAACCACCAAGGGCCACATCTGCTGCGGTCGCGCGCTTTACGACTTCGGCTTGCTCAAGAACGCCAAGGGCTATCTCACCAAGGTCCTCGAAAGCATCGCTCCGGAGATCGAAGCCGGATTGCCTTTCATCTTCCTTGAGCCGAGTTGCGCCAGCGTCTTCAAGAATGAAGCTTTGGACTTTTTCAAGGATGGGCGTCTCGCCGAACTGGCCAGGAAAATGAGCGGCCAGGTCTGGCTTCTTTCCGACTGGTTGGCGGCAAAGGCGCCAGAGTGGGTTACCGGGCGGCTGCAGGGCGCGCAAGTGCTTCTTCACGGTCACTGCCACCACAAGGCGGTGTTCGGCGGGCCGGTGAACGAGATCGCGCTGCTGCGCAAGGCGGGGGCCGCGGTCGAGCTCATCAACTCCACCTGTTGCGGTATGGCGGGTCCGTTCGGCTTTGAAGCCGACAAGATCGAAGTTTCCAAAGCCATTGCGAATCTGGGACTCCTGCCTGCGGTGAACGCCGCGCCAGCCACCACAATCATTGTCGCCGACGGATTCAGTTGCCGGGAGCAGATTGATCAGCTTGGCCACCGCCATGCCCTGCACTTCGCGGAGCTCCTCGATCGGAGTTGAGGAATGGAAGGTCCGCGGCGGCTGCGAGTCTCCGCTGCGGAGATTTCTCCTTTTCTTTGCTTATGGGAGGTCAAAAGCGCTCACCAGATACATCTGAAACGGGGAAAACTCGCGACCTCGGGGCCACACCGGGGTTCCTACAAGCTGCTGGGTCCTCTAATAGAGTGACCATTGGGCTGACGCCTGCGACTTTAGAGTCCTGGAAGGTCTGGCCGTTGAAGAGGGTTGTGGCATCGGGATAGTTCGTCCTTGGTTCCGCTGCAAACAGGGAGGAAAGATCCATGGTA
>Ga0302275_10005410_pt1 | contig 12297 bp, 6 predicted proteins | sample III_Bog_N2_2_FD_200229 | JGI IMG/M metagenome (GOLD analysis project Ga0302275, IMG submission 200229) | Peat permafrost microbial communities from Stordalen Mire near Abisko, Sweden - III_Bog_N2_2 | ecosystem: Environmental > Terrestrial > Soil > Wetlands > Peat | place: Sweden: Abisko...
GAGCATGTTCCCGAGGAGGAATCCTACTACGAGGAGATAGCCACGGATCTTGGCCATGCCGAAGCGATCATCCTCATCGGGCATGCGACCGGCAAGAGCAGCGCGGTCGACTTCCTGAAGGAGTATCTGAAGACCCATCATCCTGAGACATTTCAACGCGTCATCGCCACCGAGACCGCGGATCTCTCCGCGCTGACAGAACCTGAGATCGAAGCGATTGCGAAAAAGCACATTCGCGCCACCGCACTTGTTCCCGCCTAAGGGCAGGTTGGCGCCTGCGCGGAGAAGGGTGGACTGGCCGGACGTGTCCCCCGGATGAAGCTCTTCTTTGCGCACCCTCCGGCGTTGTTTCGTCCAATATGAGCAGGGCGGCTATGACAGCAGCTTCGTAATACTTATGCATTGCGAGCTCAAGAACGACTGAGGCTTCGAGCAACCAATGGAATAGGCGCCCAGAATTTTGCCAATGCATTGCGCAGTGGATAAGCTGAGGTGTCCGGCATTGCATCAGGACCGTCTTCTTCAATGCGGATCTGCGCCTCATCGCCGGAAAGTCCTTTTGAGACGATTTCCTGAGCCGGCCTCGCAGTTTGAGCGTTTGACGCGGGGGCGACAACACTACCTGGGCTTACAGTTCGCCACCGCTGCCGTTGATCGGGTTACTAAGCAAAGCTGCACCTAAGTTGAGATCAATGAGCGTGGCCGACGCTAGACTGACTGGCCGCGCTGAATTGCCTATGCGCGCGCATGAGTGCAGATGCTTGCGCCGCCACGGCCGTGTGCTGCGCAAAGGTCCTTTGCCACCAGCTTTCGAAACCATCGGAGGCGGGATTCAGATTCGGATGAGACTGCCGGTCGTTCAACCTTTGGCGCCCAGTGAGGAGTTGACCGCGCTGTGGGTTCAATTGTTGGTACGAATTCATTTCGTTCTATTCCTTCCCTTAATGGTTGAACAGGACCAGGCTGGTGCAAGCAAATGCGTTGTGAGTGGGTTCTCACTCGATCAAGCGCTCCTGCTCAGGCCCAGCCGGGGCGAAAGGCGTTCTCTCCTGAAGTCAGGAGACGACATTGAAGGTCTGCGCTGATTTTCGAAGTCCTTCCCGCGCGGTTCAAGTGATCTTCCCATTGGAGACGGCTGACCATCTGTTCAATTTGATACAGTCATTGGCGCTCCACAGATAGGCACCCGCAGTGAGCCGCCATCTGTCCTGTTGACCCGCGCCCAGATGAATGAGGTCGGCATTCGGCCAAGGCCCGGTGAGGTCGTTCAAGAAGAACTGCGTTCTGGCAACGGTTGCCGGCGCACCGGCCACTGCGGAAGGGCGCGACTTGCGTGTTGCGCCCATCTGGGCACAGCCTGATTCGCGCCCACCTTCTACACTTTATGTAGAGCAATCACGGGGCAGCTGTTTGCCCTGAAGGAACGAGGATGCGCCATGGCTGAAATCGCAGAAAAGGATTTGCACCAGCAGTTTGCCAGCGACAACTATGCGGGAGTTTGTCCCGAGGCTTGGGCGGCGATGGAAACCGCGAATCGCGGGCACGTGACGTCGTATGGCGACGATCCGTGGACGGCCAAAGCCGCTGATGCCTTCCGGAGCCTGTTTGAAACGGAGTGCGAGGTGTACTTCGTCTTCAATGGCACCGCGGCCAATTCGCTGGCGCTGGCGTCGCTGTGCCAGTCGTATCACAGCGTCATCTGCTCTGACCAGTCGCATGTGGAGACGGACGAGTGCGGCGCGCCGGAGTTCTTTTCCAACGGCTCCAAGCTGCTGGCAGCCACCAGCGTTGACGGCAAGCTGACTGCCGCGTCGATTCGCGAGCTGGCCACCAAGCGCCACGACATTCACTATCCCAAGCCACGCGCAGTGACCATTACACAGTCGACCGAAACGGGGCGCGTGTACACGCTCAAGGAACTGGACGCGATTGCCGAGGAGTGCAAGGCGCTGGGACTCTCGCTGCACATGGACGGTGCGCGCTTTGCCAATGCCTGCGCCAGCCTGGGCTGCTCGCCGGCAGAGATGACGTGGAGGCGCGGCGTGGATGTGCTGTGCTTCGGCGGCGCCAAGAACGGCATGGCTGTGGGAGAAGCGGTGCTGTTTTTCGATCGCGCATTGGCGACGGATTTCGATTACCGGTGCAAGCAGGCAGGCCAGCTAGCGTCGAAGATGCGGTTTCTCTCGGCGCCGTGGGTGGGAATGCTCGAGAGCGGCGCGTGGCTGAGCAACGCCGAGCATGCCAACCGCTGTGCGCAGCAGTTCGCTTTGCTGATTGCTTCCATCCCCGGCGTCAAGGTGGTGCAGCCGGTTGAGGCCAACGCGGTTTTTATCGAAGCATCCCAGGAGATCCTCAGCGCGCTGAGGGCTCGGGGATGGAATTTCTACACCTTCATTGGAGGCGCGGCGCGCTTCATGTTCTCGTGGGACAGCGATCCCCGGCGCATTGAGGCGCTGAGCCACGATCTGTTTGAATGCGCCACGGCGGCGAAGCCGGCGTGAGGTGGATTCGATATTTATTGCTCGATCGCTTCCCACTGGCCCGAATTTCCAGAGCGGAAGATGGCTTCAATGACAGCCATGTTGGCGATGGAATCTTCAAGCGGAACCGGAACCTCGGCGTTTTCGAAAACCGCGCGGGCGAATGCGTCTCCTTGCAGCGTGTACTGATCCGCGGTGGGAAAGGTCTCCGTGGCGATGCCGTTGAAGGTAAGATCGCCGGTCGCGTCGACAAAGAGGCGCGTGGGCCGTTCGTTGGGCGCGTTGAAGGGAATTTCCAGTTCGATGCGGCCGCGCGTTCCCAGAAAATGCACTCTCTGATACGGAATCAACTGCGTGCCGCAAGTGAAGATTGCCTGGCCGGAGGGAAAGTCGAGGATCGCTGAGGCCAGGCGGTCTGTACCCATCTGCGGATCGCGATCGAGAAGCGCGACCACGCGGCGCGGTTCCTGCTTGAAGGCAAAGCGCGAAGCCTGAATGCAGTAGCAACCGATGTCGTACACGCCGCCGCCGCCCGTCTCCACGTGATTGCGGATGTTGGCGGGGTTCACGTTGTGATAGCTGAAATGCGCGTTGACGGCGCGCAACTCGCCTATGCGGCCTTCATCGAGAAGCTGGCGCACGCGCAGCCACTGTGGGGCACTGCGAATCATGAAGGCCTCGCAGATCTTTACGCCAGTGCGCTCGCGCACGCCGAGCAGCGTTTCGGCTTCGGCGACGGTCATGCTGAGCGGTTTTTCGCACAGCACATGCTTGCCGGCCTCGGCGGCCTTCACGGTCAGAGGCACGTGCAACTGATTGGGCAGCGGGTTGTAAATGGCGTCGATGTTGGGATCGGCGAGCAACTCTTCGTACGAGCCGTACGCCGTGGGAATGTCCAATGCGGCAGCTGCCTCGCGGGCCTTCGCAAGATCGCGTGACGCGATGGCGGCGACCGTGGTCAACTCGCCCTGCTGCATGGCGGGGATGACTTTTTTGAGGCCGATGTTGGCGGTGGAGAGCACGCCGAAGCGAAGCTTTTTTGACATAGGTGCATGATACAGCCGCATGGGCAAAAAGCGACGCCTTACTTGACCTACGGCGGCGCGGGCGTGGACGCCCGCGCTACATTAGAGAGCAGCCATCGCTAGCGCTTCTGCTGCATTCGCGGCCACGCGCACCAGTTCGCGATTGCGCTGCTCGATGAAGCCGTTGACCACGGCGGTATCGAGAAAAGCCAGCAGGCCGTCCCAGTAATTGGCCGTGTTGATGAGGATGCATGGCTTGGCATGCAGGCCGATCTGCGCCCAGGTGAGGGCTTCCATCAGCTCATCGAGCGTGCCGTAGCCGCCGGGCAGCACCAGGATGGCGTCGGAAAGCTCGTGGATGCGGGCCTTGCGCTCGTGCATGGTGAGCACGAGTTCGAGCGAGGTGAGGCGCGTGTGCGCGATCTCGCGGCCGCTGAGCGCCTCGGGCAACACACCGATCACTTCAGCGCCCTCTGCCAGAGCCGCGTCGGCGAGAACGCCCATCAGTCCGCGACTGGCTCCGCCATACACCAGACCCAGGCCGGCTTTGGCGATGGCGGCCCCGAGCGCCGAAGCTTCCGCGCGAAAGGCGGGGTTGGTTCCGAAAGCCGATCCACAAAAAACGGCCACGCGGCGAAGAGAGTGGGATGAATGGGTCATGATGTTTCCAGAATAAAGGCTGAGCACCCCTCTCCCCTGTGCGCCGACTACCCCCGCCCCCTATATGGCGTACCTCCATATTTGAAAACAAAGGAGTTATGGGAGGGGTGTATATCAAGGGCTACGGGACTGCGAGGCTCAAGTATTTTCGGCCCGCTCCCGGTCTCTCCCTGGCGCTTAAGACAAGCTTAGAGAATTTGCGGGATTAGTCTGCACGGAAGGGGCCCAATTAAGTCCTTCGGATTCAGTTGACTTTGGAAACTGGCTCTTGACTTCCGAATGGGAGGGGCAGAGGGGGGCGATACATGGCGATTACCGGGGACTGCCCGCCGTGGCCCGCGCCGGGCGGCGATGCTGCCGGAGTCGCTTCCATCCCCGGTCCCCAAGAGCGAGGGACAGGGGCCACCTGCCATTTGCATCAATTCTGCTCGGTTTGAAGGCCGCCGTTCGGAACCAGCACCACCTCGCACGTTGTGCCCATGGAGCAACTGATGACCGCACTGAGCAGCAAATGGGCCTTGGAGTTGGGAGGAAGCAGTTCAGGGAACTTCATGGCGTCCACGGCAGGCTTGATGGCGGCGAGGTGCTGTTCACCGGACATCTGTTGCGATTCCACGACGCCCGCGGTCGCAACCTCGAGCCTGAATGTTCCCCATCCGCTCACACCGGCGGGGCGTTTGATCTTGTACGTGCGTAATTCCTGCAGCGCCTGCACTCCATTTGTGGGACCCGGCTTGGCTCCTGCGGCTTTCAAGCGCGCGATGCTTTCAATAATGTGCCTGCGATCCGACGGCGTTGTGTTCTTGTCAATCGCGGCCTGTGCGAGGGAGTAGTCTGTGGCAGCGTCGTCCATGTGGCCCGCAGCTTCGTCAATTTGCCCCAGATGATCGGCAATCTCGGCACGTTGACTGGCCCGCCAGGCGGCGGAGATCAACGGCCGTGCCTGGTCCAGCTTTCCTTCCTGAAAAAGAATCCACCCAAGCGTATCCCAGCCGGCAAGCAGCATTTGGGCATCGGAGAAGGCGTTTGAATTGGCCTCCTCGGTTGTTACGACGGCCGATTTTTCTTCGTAGTTGGCAACGCTTTTGCGCGAAGCGTCTTCGGCAATGGGCAAATCCATGCCGGTTTCGCTCAGCGTATACGCGGCGTTGTTCAGCACCACCGGGTCGTCGGTGCCATCAAGCGCGCTTTTCGCCGCCGCTGCCGCTTCATCCATGCGGTGCAAATCCACCAGCACCTGGCTCAACTCCACGCGAATGTTGCGGTCATCGGGATTGTGGTCGGCGGCGGTCTGCAAGGTTTTGAGCGCGCCCGCGTTGTCGTTGGCGTTTGTCTGGAGCGTTGCAAGATACGTGGCGAGCTGCGCGTTGTCGGGATGGCGATCGAAATACTGCTGCACCGATCGACGGGCCCCGGACGCGTCTCCGCTCCGGGTTTGCGCGTCGGCGAGCATCCCCACGGCCCTCGAGTTGTCGGGGTGCACAGCAAGCTCCTTGCGAAAGTCCTCAATTGCTTGCTGGTAATTCATCTCCGAGAGCTCCGCCAAAGCTCCATAGGCGCTCCACAAATTTTCCTCGTTGGGATTCTTGGCTTTCACTTGATCGAGCAACAATCTGGCGCCGTCCCAATCCCTGGCTCGGAACTTGTCCTCAGCCGTCTTCATCAATTCCTCGGCCGATGCATCAGTGGCAGGGGGGGCGCTGGCTGCTGGCGTGCTGGGCTGGCTTGTTGCGGGCTCCTCTGGCTGGAGCTGAATCGTGACGGTTCCGTCGTCAGACTTTTTAACAATGGGCGGTTTCCCCGGTTTCATCACCAAGCTGGTGGCAGGCTTCGCAGGAGCCAGGAGCTGAATCCAGTTTTCACCTTCCAGGCTGATGTCTTTTGTGAACTTCTTGTATTGCTCCCAGTCTGCTTTCGCAATCTTGTTCTTCAGCACGACGATCTCGCGCACGGCGACAATCTCGTTGCCTTCGAACCGATAGGTCTTGTCGAAGGTGGCGAAGTCGGTCCTGACATGAATGGGATCGGGCAAATCGGGACGGTAGCCTTCGGGAAGATGAATGTGGGAGATTGCCGTAAGCGCGCGCGGAACTCCGAGTTGGATGTCGTCCTGGGGCGCACTGCTGTCGCTGTCGAGCGCGGTAAACTCCAGTACGGGAAACAGCGGAACGATACGGTGATTGTCCCAGTCTCCAAAAGGATGACGCGAATAATCGTAGGTGACCACAATGGGCTGCGAAGAATCATTTTGATTCTTGAACTGCGTATTGCTGGTGGTTCCGCCAAAGCCGGTAGAGGATGAGATGAGCTGGGAAACCTTGTCCCATTCCGCGGGAGCCACGCCACGCGCCAGCGCGCGTACCACTACTTCGTCGTCGCCGCGATAGGTCGCCGTCATCTTTGCCGTGAGCTTGCCGTCGGAGTCGAGCGTTCCCGTCGCTTCAAACCGTGCCGTAAACGGGTACGGCGGATCTTTGGGCGTAGCTTCGAGAGCCGCCGCGCCATCGGAGGGAACGATCAGGGCCTTCTGGTCGCGAATCACCGCGCTCAAGTACCGGTAGGGCGCGGCGAGCGGTGTGCTATCGAGCCAGATGCGTCCGCCGGGCAGATTGACCGTGGTGATGACGTGATTGAATACGGCGGGCGAAGGAACGTCGGGTACAGGCGCGATGCCGGCTCCCACCAGCGCCGGCGCCGTGGAAAAACCTTTGGCGCGCAGCAGTGCTTCGAGCAGCGTGTCCTTGTCTTTGCAGTCGCCGTACTGGTTGGCGAGAACCTCAGCGGCAGTATGCGGCTGATAGCGCCCGATGCCGAAGTCGATGCCCACGTAACGGATATGCGTGGAAACAAAATCATAGAGCGCGCGCACCTGGTCTTCCGGCGTCCTGGCGTTTTGCGCAAGCTCAGTGGCGCGAGCCCGCAGCGTATCGTCGGGATCGGCCTGCTTCAGAGCCAGGCTGCGGTACCAGTCGCCCACCTCAGTCCAACTGTGGAAGGTCGTCCATGCCACCGATGGCAGCTTGCGCCCGTCGGCGTCTTCGTCCGGATCGCGCGGAGGCGTGGGCTTGGTAGATTCATCAGCGGAGCTTTTCGGTGCGGTCACAAGTTGCGCCACATTCCAGGTATAGGTCTTCAAACCGTCGTGCTCGGAGACGCCGGGCTTGTGGTTCGGGCTCCAGACCTGGACATACTTCTCCGACGGAACCTCGAGGGTGAGAATCTCCGCAAGTACCACGACCGTTCCCGGAGCCGTGAAGTGATCGGCACCCCAGAACTGGCCGGGGGCCTCAGGTTTGTCAATGGCTGTGTCTATTTCGTATTCCAGCGTGTCGCCTGCAGCCAACGAACGCACGGGAATGTGCTTTTCCTTCAGATCGCTATAGAGCGGCGCCTGGCGCGACACATCGGCCGGCATGTCCATCGCATCTGTGGCCGGCGTATCGACGATCGTACCGTCGGGCTTGTGCACGCGCACCATCTTGAACACTGGCGATTCATTGGCCGAAGCATAAGGAAACGCGAAGACGCCGAACTGCTGCGCAGCCCCGTCGGATTGAATCCGCATTTTGACGTGAAGGTCCCGTTCGCCGGTACCGTCAGCATGCATCCGGTACGTGGTCTCGGAGCACTCAATAACGATGGTTTCGTTCCGGTAGAGATCGGGGTCCGAGGGTTTCGCCGGAACCTGCGCCTCAATACCAGGAAGAATGGCCCCAGAAATGAGTGAGATCAACAACGCTATGCGGAGCATATGGGGATAGTAATACGAATTGTCGCTCGGCTGGAAATCTCCTGAAGTAACTGTTCAAGAGATTAGAACTGTGTGATAGATTTCCGCCATGATGACATGGATCGAGCGAACGGCACGGCAAAAGGCGATCAGCACGATTGCTCTGTTTTTGGCGGTTACGGCCATCGTAACGTTTATCTACGCCGAAAACGGAGCCTACATGAAAGTGTTCTTCAAGGGGCCTCCGCCGGCGACTGCTGCGGATCTGGATGCGGCGCAAAATGCGGACAACGGCAATCAGCCGATTGCCACGCCTTATGTGACCATCACCGGCGACAAGTTGCTGAACACGGGCGTGCAAGAGGTGACGACCTACGACGGCGTCATCAAGAACGTGTCGGCGGGCTACTACGCACTGGCGGTGGGCAACCGCATTCTGATTGTGAAGAGCGGGAAGACGCCATCAACAACGGTGGGTGGGGCGCTGGGATCGATGCCCTACGACCTGAAGTCGGACCTGTTTCCCCCGGGCACCGACCCCGCCGACGAAGCCGTGTTTTATCCTCTGCTGCTGGATACGAATTACCGCGAATCGGGATATGTGGGAGCTTTTTGGGCGCTGCTGGTGGAAGTGCTCTTCGGGTTCTTTGCCTGGCAGGCTTGGCGGCGGCTCTCGGGGCGGATCGAGCATCGGGCCGTAGCACGCGCCAAGGCGTGGGGCGACCTGGCGGTGACTTCAGCCGAGGTTGAGCGGGAGCTGGAGATGGCGGTGAAAGCCAAGCGTGGCGTCTGGACTCTGACGCAGAACTACGCCGTGAGGAATCAGCGGTTGGCCTTCGACCTGTTCCGGCTCGAGAACCTGGTGTGGGCTTACAAGAAGGCAGTCAAGCGCCGCATCTACATTTTCATTCCGGCGGGAACCACATATGCCGCGGAGCTGTACTTCAGCGACGGGCAGGCCGAAGTGGCCGGTAAACAGAAAATAGTGGACGAACTACTGGCGCTGGCGAGCGAGAGAGCGCCGTGGGCGGTGAAAGGGTACAGCGACGACCTGGAAAAATTTTATAAGAGTTCGCGGGCCGGGTTTGTGGCGGAAGTAATGAAACGGAAGAGCGAGATGCGTTAGCCGGGGGACGGACCGGAGTTGGTTTCCCCACCCTTCCGGCAAAATGCGCCGGAAGGATGGGGCGCAGAACGGTTGATTTTTCGCCCGCTTACGTGGGCTGGGGCTCGGGGTACCCTTCGTGGGACTTTTCTTGGGCGGGCATCTGTGTCATGCTTGCGTGCATGGGAAATAAAGACAGAGGCAAGAAAGAAGCCAAGAAAGCACCGAAGCCGAAGCCAAAACCGGAACCCTCGAAGCGTGAGATTTTCACGCCTGCGCCGCCAAAGTAGACGGCGGCCCCGGTACGACGGTTCATCGAGCGGCTGCACGGCCGACTGCGGGAGGCGTGTCTGCGTCGCCAGTTTGTGGGTCGATGCACTGAGCCTCATAGCTTCCTGCGGCTACTCAGCGACCCCGTAGCATTGGGAGGTCCGAGGGTTGATCGTCTGGCTAATTATTCAGGGAATCGTCGCAGTAGGTGTCGGCATTGTGGCCGGTACGGGAATGTACGAGAGCCGGATCGACAAAGATGTAGCCAACACGGCGATATATAGCATCCGCTCATTGATTGGAAGTACCCTCCGCATCTCACTATACCTGCCGACGAAGTTCTACCACACCTGGAGCGATACGGTCGTGGAGTGCGCAAGCGGACCGTTTGACAGATTTCTGGCCCCGGTTACGACGATCGAGTATGTACTTTGTGGCGTGAAAGGAAGCACCGTGGGATTGCAACCGACGATTGCCGTGCAAGAAGAAATCAGCAACACCACCAGGAGTCTCTTGCGGCGCAGGCCGCCCGGAATCAGGAAGAGAACGCACAGAAGCGGCGCGACTACGCCGTAACTTCGAAAAATATGCGAGCCATTGCGAGGTTCGGGCACCGTCGCCTGGTTCGCGAGCTGAATCACTAATTGTGAAGAGCCAACCCCGTTCGGGAGCGTCGATGGCGAAAAAGTGCAGGTTGCGCCGGTGGGCAGACCCGAGCAGGTGAGCGCGACCGGCTGATTGAACCCGGAATTTGAGGCAACCGAAATCGTAAATGTCGCAGACTGGCCAGGATTGATCGATCGCGATGCGGGTGTGGCAGAGAGCGCAAAGTCCGATGCCACGGTAACGGTGACCGCATTCGACGTGCTGGTTGAGTAAGTCTGATTTTGCACGAACTCTGCGGTGATGCTGTCTGTGCCGGCTTCGAGCGAGGTCGTGGTGAAGCTAGCCGCGCCGCCGTTTACATTCGCGACTCCGAGAACGTTAGTTCCATCGAAGAATGCCACTCCGCCGGTTACCGGCACGCTGCTTGCAGGCGACTGCACATCTGCCGTGAATGTAACGCTCTGGCCGTAGACAATTGCAGTTTGCGAAGCAGACAGCGTTGTCGTTGTGGGGTACGTGGAGACGACCTGATTGATTGCGTTCGTGATGCCCGGTGGAAGGTCGGTATCGCCGGAATAGACGGCGTAGATCGAGTGGCTGCCGACGGCCAATGTGTTTGTGCTCAGGGCAGCCACGCCGGCTGTGCTCACATTGACCGTCCCGAGGACGCCTGCGCCGTCGCGGAAGATTATGGTTCCCGTGACCGGCGATTTTGCCGATGAAATATTCAGCGTTGCGGTAAATGTGACGGTTTGTCCGACGTAGGAGGGGTTGGCGCTGGAGGTCAGCACGGGAGAATTGGCCGTGACCGGCTGATACTCGTAAACGCCCAGGCTGATTGTGCCGTTCACGAGTCGCGGGAGGCTGTCTAAATCTGTCGCCGGAATATCCGCGGCCAATGGATTTCCCGCGGATATCGCAGGTGATGCGGCCGTGAGATGGAAATTATTAACGACAGTATCGACAAACCCCGCATCGGCATAAATGTTGTTGAAGCCGCCGCAAGTTGGCGAAGGCGCTCCAAATATTTCGTTGTAAGAGAGTTGTGCAGTCGAGCCAGGGGCACAGATAACCGGAATTCCGTTGTCTGTGCTTTCGAAGATATTGTTCTGAATGGCGGACTGAGCAGGATACTCTTCGAGGAGGAGCTGTTCTGCCGCGCTCCGATCCGCTTCGTTACCGACTACAGTGTTGTTGATGATGATCAGCGTGCCTGATGGAAGCCGGCTTGGCGAATCGTTGTCCCCTACGTTGATGCCGCCTGGGACAGGTCCCCCACTGATGACAACGTTGGAAAAGATGAGGTTTTGAATCAACGCCAAATCGCCGATTCCCTCAGCGGCAATGCCGCCTACCCCGCCCCCGGTATTACCACTCGATCCATTAGCCCCCTCCCCTGCTCCCGTATTATTGAATATTACGTTGTTTTCAATTAAGAGTTTCGCGGTGTTGTTAGCGCTAATCCCGCCTCCGGCAGCGTTGACTGGAGCAAGGGTATTGTTGCCCTGAATCGTATTATTCGATATCTCGACGGAGCCAGCGCCGGAGACGACGATACCTACTGCGATGTCACAGCCAGGATTTGGCGGAATCACCCTACCTAAGAAGTTCCAGCTGATGTCGTTTCCGCGTATTGCGGGGCTTGCGCCGTTGGTGATTCCAATACCGCAACCATCGTTGTACACAATTGCGTTGCCGGTGATGGTTGGCGAAGCGCCTGAAATTGCAATGCCTTGTCCAAATGACGTTTCACCGCTCGACGACTGATGGGAGACTGTGAAGCCATTCAAAATTGCCGATGCTGTCTCATTCGATTGAAACGTAACCGTCGGCCCTTCCGATCCGTTGATGATGGTGTTACTCGCACTGCCGCCATTCGAGCTGTCGCTCGTTACCGTGATCGATTTTCCGTCAAAATTAATGTTCTCGCTGTATGTTCCAGGAGCCACCAGCACCGTATCGCCGTTTTGTGCTTGATTAATTGCGCCCTGAATGGTCGGCACGTCACCGGGAACATGGATTATCGTTTGCGCGGCGGTTGGCTCAGAAATGACGAGGAAGAGAGACACCAACACGAACGTCAGAGCCCACACCTTCAGTGAAACTCGCATCATATCGCTTTCTGAAAGCCGGCGGTCGCGCCCAATGCGGCCTGATTTGGATCTTGATAGGCATTAGACGACTCGGCTCGTCGAATGGGAAGCAACTCACTTCCCGCCTTGAATGCGCCTCTGGCCCGCTGCTTCTCTTCCAGCGGGATCCCTATACCAAATGCAGAACGGCCACCCTTTCGGGTGGCCGTCCTGCAACTAATCACTAACCCCTGTTTACCGCTCGTTCTTCCGCCAGTTCACCAGATCGCCCAGCGTGGTTGTCGAACTGGAGACGGGCGCCTTGTGCGCGCTCTCCTTGTAGTGCTCG
>Ga0302275_10005411_pt1 | contig 12296 bp, 4 predicted proteins | sample III_Bog_N2_2_FD_200229 | JGI IMG/M metagenome (GOLD analysis project Ga0302275, IMG submission 200229) | Peat permafrost microbial communities from Stordalen Mire near Abisko, Sweden - III_Bog_N2_2 | ecosystem: Environmental > Terrestrial > Soil > Wetlands > Peat | place: Sweden: Abisko...
AACGCGCCCGCCGCGCCGACCGGATTGACCGCCACGCCCGGCAACACGCAAGTGATATTGAATTGGAACTCGTCCGCCGGGGCCGCGGGCTACAATGTGAAACGAGCCACCGTGAGCGGTGGATCATATTCCATCGTGGCCACGAACATCAGTCTGCTGAATTTCACCAACACGGGTTTGAGCAATGGAACGCTTTATTATTTCGTGGTATCCGCCACGAACAGCGTGGGTGAAAGCGCCAATTCCGCAGAAGCCAGCGCGCGGCCGGTTTCCCTTGCGTCACCGCAGATCACCGTCACGACCGGCAACGGACAATTGCAGTTAGGCTGGTCGGCGGATCACACCGGCTGGAGCATGCAGGCACAGACCAATCCACCCGGCGGTGGCCTGAGCACCAACTGGGTAATTATCCCGAGTTCCAACGCCACCAATCAGATGAGCGTTCCCATTGTTCCTACTAATAGCAGCGTCTTTTTCCGGCTCACTCACCCATGAACAAATCAATTTTTCCATGAAACAATCCATAGCCAAGAGCCTCCAGCGCTCATTCATACTCACCATCATGTATGCGGCGGTGTTTCTGTCCGCCGCCAGTTTGCGTGCGCAGACGTTGCCGTTCCTGCATCCGCTTTTTACCGACAACATGGTGTTGCAGCGCGACGTGCCGGACAAAGTCTGGGGCTGGACGACACCCGGTGCCGTGGTGACGGTGGTTATTAACAACCAGACCAACTCCGCTACCGCCGGTGCCGCCGGTCGCTGGCAGGTGATGGTTGGTCCTTTCGCGGCGGGCGGCGGGTCTTACACAATGATGGTGAGTGGCCCGCAATCAGCGACCTGCACCAATGTGCTGATGGGCGATGTCATTTTGTGTTCGGGACAGTCGAACATGGAGCGCCAGCTTGGGCCGCGCTCAGGCCAGCCGAATATTTTGAATTATCTGGCCGAAGCCGCCACCGCCACCAATTCCAACATCCGCGAGCTTTACGTGCCGGAGGTGGCCGCAGTCCAGCCGCAGCTGCTCATCCCCAGTGGTGGCGGCAACTGGACTATTTGCAATTCAAACAATGTCCTCAACTTCACGGCGGTGGGTTATGAGACGGCGAAATATATCTCGCAGGCGACCAATGTGCCCATCGGCATTCTGTTTTCCGCGTGGGGCGGCACCACAATTCAACCGTGGACAGATGCGCAAACGGCGATGCAGTGTGCGGACAATTCGCAGACGATTTTTAACTTGGCGGGGCAGACGAACGCCTCTGCCGGGACGGTCTCGCAGATTTACAATCAAATGATCGCGCCGCTGACGAATTTTTCCATCCGCGCCGTGGTATGGTATCAGGGGGAGAACAACGCCGGCTCGCCGCAGCAATACGGCGAACTGCTGCCCGCGTTGATGAGCAGCTGGCGGACGGTTTTTGGCCGGCCCAATCTGCCGTTCATCATCTGCCAATTGGCGAATTACAGCACGGCGCAAACCCTGCCCGTCGAAACCGGCAGCTACGCTGAAATCCGCGAGTCCCAACTGAACACAGTGCGGAACGACACCAATTCCCGGCTGGCTGTGCTGATTGATGTCGGCCGGGCCAATTCCGCCGACACGAACACGGTGGTTGATATTCATCAACCCAACAAAGAACAGGTCGGCCAGCGTTGCGCCTGGGCCTTGCTCGATGTGGCTTACGGCCAGTCGCTCGTCAGCCAGGGCCCTGTTTTCAGCGGCGCGACGGTTTCGGGAACGAACATCGTCTGCACCTTCACCAACATCGGCGGAGGTTTGACGGCGGGCTGGTTCGTGCAATTGATTCCGGTGGTGCCGACCAACAGCCCGCTGACTGGCTTTGCCGTCGCCGGGTCGAACGGGACTTATTATTCTGCCAATGCGACGATCACGGCGAGCAACCAAGTCACGGTTTCCAGCCCAAGCGTGCCGAGTCCACTCTATGTGCGCTACGGCTGGGGGAACAATCCAGCTTGCAATCTTTACGGCAAGGTCACGAACTCTGCCAGCGCGGTGGTGGATGGTTTGCCGGCGTCATCTTTTCGCAATGACCCGCTGTATGCTTTGAACGTGAATGTCGGCTACGGCGGCAATTTTAGCCTACAGCCGAATGCGACGGCCGCCGTCACGGCGGCCGGTGCGCCCACTGGCGAAACCTTCGCCTACTGGACCGGTGACACCTCGCAACTTTCGCCGACGAACACAACTTCCAGCACCGCCACGATGTCGAAGCCTTATGTTTCCGTGCTGGCCAATTACACAATCACCAGCGCGCCTTCCGGGATAACGATTGCCGCCACCAACCAACAGGTTTCGTTGGGCTGGACCGCCCTCTATTTCGCAAATTACAACTTGGAGCGCGCCACGTCGTCCGGTGGGCCGTTCAGCGTGATTTACACGAACTTGAACGCGTCGGCTTACGTAGACACCGCCGTTTCCAACAACGTCACCTACTATTACGCAATTGCTGGAACAAACCTCATTGGCTCCGGTCCTTACTCGTCCGCGATTAGCGCCACGCCGCTAGGGCCGGCTCCGACCGGCTTGACCGCGACACCGAGCAACGCCCTTGTCACGCTCGCATGGAACATCACCGCCGGCGCAACCTCCGGCTACAACGTGAAGCGCTCCACCATCAACGGTGGGTCATACTCGACGGTTGCTTCCAACGTGCTGGCGACCATCTACGCCGACCCGAATGTCGTTAACGGAACGACCTATTACTATGTGGTGACCGCCGCCAATCCGAACGGCGAGAGCCCCAACAGCAGTCAGGCCAGCGCCACACCGGCGCTGTTGCAGCCGCCCATTTTGACCGCCGCCGGTTTCAGCAACCAGGTGGTTTTAACCTGGTCTGCGGACTACGGCGCGACGGGTTATGTGCTGAAACGATCTTATGTTTCTGGCGGCCCCTACACGGTGCTGGCCACCAATGTGACGACGACTTGCGCCGACAACAGTGTGACCAACGGTTCAACCTATTACTATGTGGTGAGCGCGTTCGACGGGCTGGGAAATCAAAGTGTCAACAGCGCGGAAGCCAGCGCCACCTTGTCGGTGCCATCCACGCCGGCGAACCTGACCGCGTTGGGATTGAATGGCAGTGTGTTGTTGAACTGGTCGGCGACCTTCAACGCCACCAATTACAATGTGAAGCGTTCACTGACTGGCGGGGCAGGGACTTTCACCACCATCGCCAGCCGGGTTTCCCCCGGCTACACCGACGGCAGCGTGGCCAACGGCACGCTTTATTACTATGTGGTTTCTGCCATAAATGGGCTTGGCGAAAGCGCCAATTCCAGTCCGGCCAGCGCCACGCCCAATGCCAACTTGCAGAATCGCGCCACCAACGGCACGGCGGTGGCCAGCTCGGACAATAGTGCCAACGGCCAGGGCGCGGCGCAGGCGTTCGACGGCAACAACGCCACCAAATGGTATAATTATCCCGGCAGCGGCTCGCTTTCTCCTACCGGCTGGCTGCAATACAACTTCGGCACGGGCGTGAAATGGCCTGTAGTGCGTTACGATTTGACTAGCGGCAACGACGTGCCCCAGCGCGACCCGATGAACTGGCAGTTTCAAGGCTCGAACGACGGCACCAACTGGACTACATTGGACACGGAGACCGGCCAGACTTTTCCCAACCGCCAGCAGACCATCAGTTACACCGTTTCCAACCCGGTGGCGTTTCAATTTTACCGGCTTAACATCACCGCCAACAACGGCGGCAGTGCCTACGGCATCCAGCTTTCCGAGCTGACGTTGATGGCCTATGACGTGAATACGGCGCCCACAGTTCCCGCCGTGCCGGGGTTGACCGGCACGCCCGGCAATCAGCAGGCTTTCCTGTCCTGGAATGCGGTTTCCGGAGCGACGGCCTACAACCTGAAGCGATCCCCGGTCAGTGGCAGCGGCTATACCAACCTGGTGACCGCGGCAAATATAACTTATAACGACACCAACTTGATTAACGGCACGACCTACTACTACGTCGTCACCGCCACCAACTCCGTCGGTGAAAGCACCAACTCCAACGAAGTCAGCGTGACACCCAGCGCGAGCGCCGGCTTGAGTGCCATCTGGAGCGGCGCGGTCAACGGCAACTGGGACGTGGGGACGACGGCGAACTGGACGAGCAACGGCGTCTCGGCGGTTTTCTTGAATGCCGAGGTCGCCCAGTTTAACGACACGGCCGTCGCCAACACCTCGGTGACGGTTGGCTCCGGAGTGGCGCCGTTGTCCGTTCTGGTCAATAACACCTCCAAGGCCTACGCCTTTTCCGGCGGTGCCATCGGCGGCTCCGGCACGCTGACCAAGCAGGGGTCGGGGACATTGACCCTTTCGGCGGCGAACAGCTACAGCGGGGGAACGACCTTGAGCAACGGGACGCTGGTGATCAACCAGGTCAACGCCCTGGGCACGGGCAATCTTACGCTGGCGGGCGGCCTGGTTCAATGCGGTAACGTCCTGTTCACCAACAACGTCGTGGTCACTGGCAACGCCTCCTACCAGAACACCGGAGACAACCAACCCACGGGCCATGCCGGCGCCCTGAGCGGCAGTGGCACGCTGACCAATGTCAGCACGGCCAGCAGCTTCAAATGGGTCGGCGACATCAGCGGGTTCACCGGCACTTTCTATGACAAGAGCACGGCCAACATGCTGTTCTTGGGCACCACCGCCGGGAGCCAGAATGGATCGAATGCCCGCTGGGTGGTGAACAACACCGCGCAATTTGCGCTGGCTGTGAGCCCTCCCGCCACCTTCAGAATGGGCGAGCTGTCCGGCACCGGTATCATCTACGGCAATTACAACTCCGGGGGAGTCATTACCTACGAAGTGGGCGCGCTGAACACGAGCAACACGTTTAGCGGAACGATCAACAACAGCGGCAGCGGGGTCGCGGCGTTGACCAAGGTGGGCACTGGGACACTCACCTTGAGCGGGGCGAACCCTTACACCGGCACCACGACGGTGAGCAATGGTGAACTGGTGGTTTCAACCCGGTTCACAGGCGGCGGCCCGTTTGTGGTGAGCGACGGGGCGACGCTGGGCGTCACTAATGCCGGCAGCACGGCAGCCAACATTGGGACACTGACCCTGGGCGTCAGCGGTCCGACGACGCTGGAATTTTTGAATGTCTCCAATTTGACGACTGCGCTCATCAGCGCGACCAGCCTAACGCTCAACGGGGCGAACACCCTCAAACTTACCGGAGCCAATAATCTGGCGGCAGGCGACACCTACCCGCTGGTCAATTACAGCGGCACCTTCAGCGGCAGCTTTGGCAACTTCAATGTGCAGATGCCCGCAGGCTATAGCGGCACCGTGGTGAGCAACGCGCATCAAATCGCGGTAAGCGTCGCTCTGTCGTCTAACGCGCCCGCCGCGCCGACCGGATTGACCGCCACGCCCGGCAACACGCAAGTGATATTGAATTGGAACTCGTCTGGCGGCGCCACAAGTTACTATGTGAATTATTCGACTTCGAACGGAGGCCCTTATATGACCATCACCAACGTGACGGGCACGACGTTTATCAACACCGGTTTGACCAACGGCACAACCTATTACTTTGTGGTGTCTGCAACCAATAGCTATGGTGGAAGCACGAATTCAATCCAAGCCAGCGCCACGCCCGTGCCGGCGCCTGTGACCCTGGTCTGGTCCGGCGCGATCAACGGCAACTGGGACACTACCACCGCAAACTGGTTGGCCAATGGCGTGCCGGCGGTCTATCAAAATGGCAGTCCGGTGCAGTTTGACGACACCGCCTTGAGCAACACCACGGTGACCGTGTCGGCGCCCGTTTCGCCCGCATCGGTCGTTGTCAGCAACACTGTCTTAAATTATTTGCTTTCCGGCAGCGCCATTGCCGGGACAAACAACCTGACCAAGCTGGGTGGCGGCACATTGACGCTGGCCGGCGCCAACACCTACACTGGCGGAACATTTGTCAACGGGGGAAGCCTCATCATCACCAACACCGTTTCGGCACTTGCGGGTGCAGTCGCGGTCAACAGTGGCGGATCGCTTTTCCTCAGCGTGGGCGGGGGGGTGACTTACCCCAATAACATCAGTGGAGTCGGCGCGGTCTATCTTGCGGTCGGCGGGGGAAATACCTTTCTGACCGGCGATCTCCACCTCTTTACCGGAACACTGGACATCTCCGGCGGCGGTGCCGGCCAAGGCAAACTGGCTTATGGTACGGCAACCTCGCCGACGCTGGGGTTTGTGGCCAACAGTGCCATCATCAAGGTCGAGGCGGGCAACACCTTCTTTACCGATGGAAACACTGGCACCAGCGGCCTAAGTTTTGGGTGCGGCCTCCAATTGTATGGTGCTGACAATGGTGAAGGTCTCGGCGCATTGCGGATGGAGAAGCCGGGTGACATTTGGTCGGGTTCCGTCACTCTGCTGGGAAATTCCTCCATTGGAAATAATGATTCAGGGCACACCGCCGGATCAAGCATCAGCGGCACCATCAGCCAGAGCGGCGGGTCATTCGGCTTGGCCAAGGTGGGTGGTGGCCGCATCACACTGGCTGGAACAAATACTTATTCTGGCGTCACCACTATCAGCGCTGGCAATTTGGTTCTGGCCAACACACTGGCCGTCACCAACAGCACTGTTGACCTTGAAGTGGATCAGGGACTGGGCTTCGCCACCGCCAGCAATTTTCTGATTGGAGGCCTTTCTGGTGGCCTGTCTGGTGCCGCTGGATTCAGCCTGACCAATCTCTCAGGCGGTGCCGTCACGCTCTCGGTCGGCAACAACAACTCCAGCTCCGCTTTCAGCGGAGCAATCGCCGGACCGGGTTCGTTGGTGAAGACCGGCACTGGCACGCTGGTATTAAGCGGGGCAAACACCTATACCGGGGGGACTTTTGTCAACGGGGGCACGCTCCGTTTCCCGACCGCCACCAACCTGCCATCCGGCCTGCAAACAAACTACTTGCAAATCTGGCCGCTGGGTGATTCGATCACTTGGGGTTTTGCCGGAGGCAATGTCGGTTACCGCGGACCGCTCTTCAATTTGCTGTCCGTCATCAACACCAACTTTCTGTATGTCGGTAGTTCGACCAATATCTTTTTGGCCACCACGTTGCCAACCAACCAGTGGCACAACGATGGGCATGGCTCTTATGCGATAAACAACATCTATACGAATCTTGATGGGTTTGATAATTCGGTTTTTCTCCAGTATGGCGGCATCAACCGGGATCCCAACGGTGGCCATTGGCTCGACGGAATCACTTCCGGCACCAACGCGCGGCCCGCGCTTTATCCGGACATCATCACCCTTCTTATCGGCGCCAATGATCAAAGCAACCCGAATACGCAGACTAATCTGGATCGGTTGGTTTCCAAGCTGGTCACGCTGCGGCCCAATGCACACTTGATTGTCGCCCGCATCACGCCGATTTCCGGCAACAGCGCTTTTGTCACCAACTACAACCAGGTTGTTGACGCCGTGGTGGCAAAATATTCCGCGAGCAACCTGGTCAGCGAGGTGGATTTGAACACCGGCTTCCCGGCAGGCGGCCTTAGCGGTGACGGCCTTCATCCCGATGATACCGGGTTCAATTGGATGGCCAGCCAGTGGTATAATGCCATTGTTTCGGCGGTGGGGATGCCCAACTTGGGAATTCCGGTGGCGATTATTACAACCAATTCTCCGGTGACGGTGGCTGCGGGTGCCACGTTTGATCCGGGTCCAAATCTGGTTACCATCGGTTCGCTCACCGGCAGTGGCAATGTGACGCTGGACGGCGGTGGAATGCTCACCATAAACATTCCCGGTGCCACCAGCACATTTTCCGGCACCATCTCCGGTGCCGGCGGCCTGGCCAAAGCCGGCAGCGGCATCTTGTGGCTAAATGGAACGAATACTTACAATGGCGGCACAATGGTCAATGCGGGAGAACTGATTGTAACGCCCATTTTTTTCGGCGGTAGCAGCGTCGCCGTTTGCACAAATGCCATCTTTGGAGTTACGAACTCAATTGCAGCCTCCGCCAGTCTTTCAAACCTGACGCTCAACGCCGGGACGACCTTGGAATGCTTCGGGGCCTCCAGCCTCACAACATCTTTAATGACGGCGAGCAATTTGCTGGTGAACGGCGTTTGCACGATCAAACTCACGGGCACAAATGGGCTTGTTTCTGGCAATACCTATCCGATTATCAACTATGCGGGCGGCTTCAGCGGTAGCTTCGCCAATCTTCAGTTGCAACTGCCCGCCGGCATGACTGGAATGTTGGTGAGCAACGCGCACCAGGTGGCCGTAAGCCTTATCACGCAACCCGCCGCACCAACCAACCTCACGGCCACGGCGGGCGATGCGCAGGTGATCCTGAATTGGAACCCTGCTGCTTACGCCACGGGCTACAACGTGAAACAAGCCGCCGTGAGCGGCGGATCTTATTCCATCGTGGCGACGAACATCAGTCCGCTGACTTTCACCAACACGGGTTTGAGCAATGGAATGCTATATTATTTTGTGGTATCTGCCACGAATAGCGTGGGTGAGAGCACCAATTCCGCAGAAGCCAGCGCGCGACCGGTTTCTCTGGCGACACCGCAGATCACTATCACGACCGGTAACGGACAATTGCAGTTTGGTTGGCCGGCGGATCATATCGGCTGGAGCATGCAGGCGCAAACGAATCCACCCGGTGACGGCTTGGGAACCAACTGGGTATTTATCCCGAGTTCCAACGCCACCAATCAGATGACTGTTCCCATTAGTCCGATCAACGGCAGCGTCTTTTTCCGGCTTAGTTATCCGTGATGCTGATGGTCGCGAACAGCAGGATCTAATTTTGCACTTAAACGCTGAGAACCAACTTTGGCTTCCCTGTATCATTTTAAGCCACACTGCCAAACTCGACATGCGAAATCAATAAGATCTCAACTTCACCCCAACCAATGAAACCCATAAAAATGATCCGTCGCTCTTTTCCATTAGATTTGGTGCGGCGATGCTGGTTGCCGACGTCGTGGTGACCGGGTTGCTGGCAATTTATCATGAAGACGGTTATACACCTTCCACCGCCGCCGTCAATTTGCTGGTCAATTGCGGTGGCGCGGATAATTTCACTGACGTCAAATTTGACAATGTTTGATCCACGGCATGTGAACGATGCCGATTATCCACAATTATTCGTTTATTTATTATGTTAAGAATACTCCCATCAAATTTAGTTCATTTTGTAATCTGCCTTGTTGGGCACGGTGCTCTTCTGGCGGCAACGCAGTCAAGTTTCTTCGTGTCGCCAACGGGTAGCGATTTGAATAACGGCACTTCACCGGCATCCGCGTTTGCCACGTTGACCAAGGCGCGGGACGTGGTTCGAACCTTGAATGCCAAGATGACGGGCGACATTGTCGTGGAGATCATGCCGGGTGATTATCCTGTGCCTGAGACGATCAACTTTACCGAGCGGGATGCAGGAACCAGCGGCTTTAATATTGTTTATAAGAATTATGGTGCCATCGGCAGCGCGCGCTTCATTGGCGGCATACGGGTGACGGGGTGGACGCACTACAAAGAAAGTATTTTTAAAGCCTTTGTTGGCAAGAATCTTAACTTTACAACAATTTACGAAAATGGCATTCGGGCCGATATGGCTCGTTGGCCCAAGCGGACTTCACCTTTTGCCACCTCGCGTGGTGGCTATATGACTTATCTTGATAAGCAGGGCGAAACGTTGCGTCTTCTGGATTCGGCCATAAGCCTGGATGGCATGCCTTTTGATGCGACCGGTAAAGATTTCAGCCAGGCGTGGATCTATGCATGGCAGGGTGGCGATGGGCATCGTTGGTGCTCGGCAACGACCGCCGCGCTCTCTGTCAGCAACTCCTTCATCACCAGCAAACGGTGCGGGCTGGGCTGGCCGCCTGATAACTTTCTGATTGAGGGCAGCCTCGATTTGTTGACGCGCCCGGGGGAGTTTTTTTATGATAAACCCAACGGCGTTTTATACTATGCCTCCCGCTTTGGGGGGGCGATTGACGGGCGGGAAATCATTATTCCTAAGGTTGTCCGCATCCTCGACGTGAGCGGTTCGAGCGAGGAGGATTTTATCCACAACCTTCAGTTTTCAGGGCTGACTTTTATGGGGACGGACCGGATTGCCCAAAGCTTTACTGATGATTGGGTTGATGAGCAGCAGTCTTCTTGGGACGCGACTGTCCTTCTTAAAAACGCACGGAATGTTCTCGTGCAGAATTGCCGAGTAGCTGATTCCGGCATCAACGGAATCACCTTGGCTGATGGGGTGGAAGCGTGCGTCATCACTGGCTGTCTCGTCGAGCGGGCTGGTTATCAAGGGATTGATATCCTTCCTCGCGCTCCCAAGAACACTGTCTCCAATTGCCTGATTCGTTATTGCGGGGAACTTCGCGGACATGGCCGGGGCGTCAACGCACTGGGAACCGGGAGTGTCTTGAGTAATATTGAAGTGTATTACGTCCCCCGGGCCGGAGTTTGCGTCGGAGAAAACGCGGTTGTTTCCTATGTTAAAGTGCACGACTGCGTCCAGGACAGCGGGGATCAGGGAGGATTCTACATTTGTGGGAATAATGGTGCCTCCTTTAATCAATGCACTTCTTTTCATAACTATACCGACCTCTCTAATATGGACCGCCCGCCCACGGCTGTTTATAACGATCGGGACGCGTCTCACACCAGCTGGTCGAATATTGATGCGGGCGACAGCCAGATGTTCGTTTTCCGGCATGACCCGCAGCGAGAAGGCACGATCACGTTCAACAACGTCAATTGGGATCCGGCCTGCAATCCCAAGAGTAACGAAATTCGGAATGCTCCGAACCCGGCTTTTGACCGGAGCCGGATGGAGTACGCCCGGATTGGCATAACTACAAACTTTCCACGCGAATACAGAGATGCCAGCTCGGTGCCCGCAGCGCCCCTCAATCTCTGGGCGCGAATAGGCAATTCGCAGGCCACGCTTAATTGGACAGAAGTGAATCACGCTACGAACTATACGATCAGGCGGGCAAGCACATCCGGCGGCCCGTATATCCGAGTTGGCAGCAGCAACGTACCGGCCACGGGCTGGGATTTAGGAACCGCCTACACCGATTATGGCCTGAACAATGATACCAGCTACTATTATGTGGTAACCGCCAGCAGTGCCGCTGGTGAAAGCCCCGCATCGTTGGAATTAAAAGTGATACCGAACCAAAAGGGATCCAACAAGCTGGTTGGCAAGGTAATTGGGGGTGGCGGTAATGCCGGTCTTGCTTTTGATGGAAAGCTGACAACCTATTTTGACACTGGCAACGGCTGGGCTGGTCTTGATTTGAGCCAGCCCTGCGTGATCACTGAAATTCGCTACTCCCCCCGGAGCGATAATACGGACACAACGGCCAGGATGTGCGGCGGGGAATTCCAGGGCGCAAACGATCCCGATTTCACAAAATGGGTCACCCTCTACCGGGTGTTGGGAACCAAGGGGGGTGCTGGAACTCCCGTGCTGATTCCGCAATTCGTCTTCAATTCAACGTCGTTTCGTTATGTCCGTTACGTTGGTCATTTGGGTAAATCGTTGGTAGGCGAAATAGAGTTTTACGGATATCGGCAATGATTAGCCACGCAAATGGTTCCGAGGCCGATGCTTGTCGAGACCAACGATATTTCGTGATGAAATAAATTTAATGCAAACAAACAGACAGTTTCTTCCGGCTGGTTTATCGCTCATAATCCGGATCGGCCGGTTAACGCTACTGCCTGCGCTGCCGAAGGGTATAGTCTCCGGACTGCGCGCGCGCGGGGCCATCAACATCAACCAACTGGCTTGGGACATGACGGCTGGAATTTGTCATACAGTGCTCATTTCTGATTCTGATCAGACCTTGGCCTTGGCCCTGGGGCGCGATCTTGAGGTGACCTCCATCACCTTCAATGGCAAACCGGCACCAGTGGTCGCCCAAGGGGGTGCGAAGCAGGGAGTAAAACTAGTCCTGCCCAAGTCCCGGGCGGTTGAAATCGTCTTGAAATTCAAACCGGCTTCGTAAAGCCAATCCTTCTTGCAGTAATTTTATGACGCAAAGTATCGTTTCAAGAGTTTTTCTCGTCGTCATGCTGGCGACCTGTTCCCTGCGCGCGGCTAACTTTGATGTGCACCACTTCGGAGCGATTGGAGACGGCGTCTCGGCGGAAACCGCTTCCATTCAGAAGGCGATCGATGAATGTTCCCTGCTGGGCGGCGGAACCGTGACCTTCCCCTCGGGCCGCTATGTGACGGGGACGATTTTCTTGAAGGATA
>Ga0302275_10005416_pt1 | contig 12290 bp, 10 predicted proteins | sample III_Bog_N2_2_FD_200229 | JGI IMG/M metagenome (GOLD analysis project Ga0302275, IMG submission 200229) | Peat permafrost microbial communities from Stordalen Mire near Abisko, Sweden - III_Bog_N2_2 | ecosystem: Environmental > Terrestrial > Soil > Wetlands > Peat | place: Sweden: Abisko...
TTGCTCTCGCCGCTGATTGAGATCGTTCCTCTGCAGTTGCTGGCATACTACATCGCCGTTCGCCGCGGCTGCGACGTGGACCAGCCGAGAAACCTCGCCAAGTCCGTGACCGTGGAGTAGCGCGCGCGGGCTTGCCGTTCACGCCCGCCCCGCAAACTCCCGCGTCTCTGTGTACACCTTCACCTTTTCGCCCTCCTCAATATAAAGAGGCGCCTTGATCTCAAGCCCCGTCTCCAGCCGAGCCAGCTTGGTCACGTTCCCGCTGGTGTCTCCGCGTGCGCCGGGTTCGGTATAGGCAACCGTCAGTTCCACTTTCTCCGGCAAAAGCAGGCCAATGGGGTTCCCGTTGAATTTATGCAGTTGAATCAGTGCGCCTTCCACCAGGAAATCCAGCGCATCGCCCATCATCTGGGTTGATAACGCATGCGTCTCAAAGCTTTCCTGGTCAAGAAAGTACGATCCGTCTCCATCGCTGTAAAGATACGAGGCCTCCACTGTCTCCAAGTCCGGCTCCTTGAACCGGTCGCCGGCCTTGAAGGTCTTGTCAAAGACCGCCCGTGTCAGCAGGTTGCGCATCTTCAAGCGAACCAGCGTCTGCCCGCCCCGCGCCGTGGGCGTTGAGACTTCCGCCTCCATGCAGTAATAAGGAGTGTTCTCGAACTCAAAATACATCTTGCGCTTTACCGTGATGGCTTCAATCAGTGCGGCCATAAACCCCTCAAAAGGAACGATCTTTGGGCTAGGAAAACTCCAGTGAGAATTCCCCTCGGCCCCCTGCCCATTATAGGGCCGCGTGCATCTAAGGGCCGTACAGCCGCCTCGTCGAGTTGACTGGGGTGCCTCGGCTCTGAGAAACTCACCCCCATGCGTTACAACGGAAAGATTGAATACGCGCAGGAGCGGAAAATCCGTGAGCGGAATACCCGTCTCTACCGGGTTTTGCACCTGCCGATCTGGATTTGGGTCTTTTTCCTAGCCCCCGGACCCCTCGTTTTCAGCATGTTTGCCCATGGATTTTCGTGGCGGAACGCCACCTGGCTTGGCATCGTGTTGGTAGGAACGGCCATCGCCGGCTTCAATGGTCAATTGCCGGGTGTCGAACCTCGACCTTATATCCTGCGCTTTGACGAGGACAAGCCCAACCCCCTCTATCGCAAGATCTGCTACACCTTTGCGTGGAACGCCGTCATCAGCTTTGCGCTACTCAATTTGACCGGCCTGGCCATCGCCTCGCTGACCGGCGAATGGCGCATGAAAGAGATTTACACTTACGCCTACTCGCCCCTTTGCGCGTTCATTCTGTTCCTTGGCCTCATGGGCAAGTTGCCCCGCGTAGGACCCTCGACCCGAGGTGAAGGCAATGAGAGACGCTACTTTTATGGCTCGGTCTGGGCGGTCTCTATCTCCCAAACGGTCTTGCTGATTGTGTGGAAGTTGCTGCCTTCCGCGGTCGGTCCAACCCAGGTTGGAAGCCAAATCAAATTCCTCACTTTCGCCAGCTCCCTGTTAATCATGGGGCTGATTGCCTGGCGTGGACGGCTCCCTCGGACTCGGCCGATCGTTCCCGGCGAAATCATGGTTTCCGACTAATTCGCTGATTCTCGGGGTTCGGGCGTCCGTGAGCCGCTTGGTGTGATTTAAATCACAAAACATGGTATTGCTGCCGGAGTATAAGGTAGTTGCCATGTGCCTTGCGATTCCTGGAAAAGTCGAAGAAATTTCCTTTAACGGTTTGATACGGGTAGGCCGCGTCAACTTCGGTGGTGTGGTCAAGAACGTGTGTCTTGACTACGTCCCCGAAGTCGAAGTGGGCGATTACACGATTGTTCACGTCGGTTTTGCGATTTCGAAGATCGACGAAGAAACCGCCAAACAAACGCTCGAGGACTTTAGAACACTCGGCCTGCTGGACGAGGAGCTTGCCAGCGAGGAAGAAGCCTTTGCGCGCGCGGCAAAGGCGCCGCAGTCGCGCTGCCCTGACGGGAGCTGCGAGAGCAAATGAAGTATCTCACTGAGTTTCGCAACGGCGAAATCGCTCGAGCTATGGCGCGCGAGATTCACTCCGTCGCCACGCGGCCGTGGAAGATCATGGAAGTCTGCGGCGGCCAGACGCACTCCATCATCAGGAATGGCATCGACCAGATGCTGCCGGTAGGGATCGAGATGATTCACGGTCCGGGCTGCCCGGTGTGCGTAACCCCACTGGAGTTGATTGATAAAGCGCTGGCCATCGCCGCGCAGCCGGGGGTGATCTTCTGCTCGTTTGGCGACATGCTCCGCGTGCCCGGAACAGAACAGGATCTGTTTCAGGTCAAGGGCGCAGGCGGTGATGTGCGGGTGGTCTATTCTCCGCTCGATGCGGTGGAACTGGCGGCGAACAATCCGGATCGCGAAGTTGTCTTTTTCGGGGTTGGTTTTGAGACCACCGCTCCGGCCAACGCGATGAGCGTTCACCTGGCGAAACGGCGCGGCCTCAAGAATTTCTCGGTGCTTGTATCGCATGTTCTAGTGCCGCCGGCGATTGAAGCCATTTTGCAATCGCCTGGAAACCAGGTTCAGGGATTTCTGCTCGCCGGGCACGTGTGCAGCGTAATGGGCTACTGGGAGTATCCGCCCATCGCGGAGAAGTATGGCATTCCCCTGGTGGTCACCGGCTTTGAACCGCTCGATCTTCTCGATGGCATTCGGCGGGCGGTGATTCAACTGGAAGCGGGCCGCCACGAAGTGGAGAATGCCTACAGTCGCGTGGTTACGTTCGAGGGAAATCGCGCGGCGCAAAAACTGCTGAGCGAAGTTTTTGAAGTCAGCGATCGCGCGTGGCGAGGCATCGGCGTGATTCCAAAGAGCGGATGGAAGCTCAGCGAGGCGTATCGCGCCTTTGATGCTGAAGAGAGATTCGAGATCAGCGGGATTCATACAGAGGAATCGGCTCTTTGCCGCGCGGGCGATGTTTTGCGCGGCGCCATCAAGCCGGCCGAGTGCGCGGCCTTTGGAAAAGAGTGCACACCGCGTCATCCCCTGGGGGCCACGATGGTTTCAAGTGAAGGCGCGTGTGCGGCTTATTTCAACTACGGGCGCTATCTTTCAGCCGAGGATTTGGCGAGTGCCGGGTCGGCGCTGACGGGAGCTGCGCATGAATGAGCTACTGCAGACCGGCGTGCCTGATTTTTCAAACTGGAGCTGCCCGCTTCCACTGGTTGGGTATCCCACCATCGTGATGGGCCACGGCGGGGGCGGCAAGCTGGGCAATGAATTGGTGGAGCATCTTTTTCTTCCGGCATTTCGCAATCCGGCGCTTGAGAATCTTGGCGACGCTGCGCTGCTTGATGTGCAGGCGGGAAAGATTGCGATGAGCACGGATTCATTTGTCGTGCAACCGCTGTTTTTCCCCGGCGGCAACATTGGCGAGCTGGCGGTCAACGGGACGGTGAACGATTTGGCCGTGTCTGGCGCGGTGCCGCGCTTCCTGAGTGCAAGCTTCATTCTTGAAGAAGGCTTTCCACTGGCGCAGTTGGCGGCGATTGTTGAGTCGATGGCGAAGGCCGCTGCGACTGCGGGCGTGAAGATTGTTACCGGCGACACGAAGGTTGTGGAGCGCGGTCACGGCGATGGCTGCTACATCAATACGGCGGGCATTGGCTTGGTGCGCGAAGGAATCCAGGTGGGCCCGCATCGCGCGCACGCGGGCGACGCTGTGCTGGTGTCGGGAACAATCGGCGATCATGGCATGGCGATCATGAGCGTGCGCGAGGGGCTGGAGTTTGAGAGCCAGATCCGCTCAGACTGCGCGGCGCTGAACGGGATGATTGGCGTTGTGCTCAACGTGGCGCGAGGCGCGGTGCATGCGATGCGCGATCCTACGCGCGGCGGGCTTGCTTCCACATTGAATGAGATTGCGCAGTCGTCGCAAGTGGGTGTGGTGATTGATGAAGCGAGCCTGCCGGTGCGGACCCAGGTGCAGTCGGCGTGCGAGCTGCTGGGGCTCGATCCGGTGTACGTGGCGAACGAGGGCAAGGCCGTGTTCTTTGTGGCAGCGGAGGCCGCCGATGTTGTTCTGGCGGTACTGCGCGCGCATCCGCTGGGACGCGAGGCTGCACGCATCGGCCAGGTGACGGCGGAACACAAGGGCATGCTGGTGGCGCGGACGGCGATGGGTTCCAATCGCGTGATTCCCACCCAGATCGGCGAGCAGTTGCCGCGCATCTGCTGAACGCGTCTCTCCGCTCGGACCTGCCAGCTTGAGTCTCCGGTGTCTTCCAGTATCCTTAGGTGTGGCGACCGGCGCGGAAGCAAACCCGGATACGAATCCAGAGACAAGCGTAGAGACGCCTGCTCCAGAGACTGGGGCTGAGACGTCTGCTCCAGAGACAAGCGTAGAGACGCCCGCAGAGGCCGTCGTCAAGCCTTTGCGGCGCAGGATTACAGCGGGAGCCGTTGCGAAGTGGGCCGGCCTTGGCCTGGTGGCTCTGTGGCTGCTGTTCGCGCTCGTGCTGGTAGCGGCCAAGTGGATCGATCCGCCGACGACGATGGTGCACATGGAGCGGCACGCGCAGGCGTTGATCGCTGGGAAGCCTTACCACGAGCGCTACACCTTCATTCCGATGAGCCAGATTTCGCCGCAGTTGCAGCATGCCGTGGTGGCGGCGGAGGATGCGCGCTTCTACCAGCACCATGGCTTCGACTGGCACGAGATCCAAATTGCCGCCGATGAGGACATGGAAGGCGGCCGGCATCGCGGGGCGTCGACGATTACCCAGCAACTGGTGAAGAACCTGTTCTTTGGAACGAACCGTTCAATCTTGCGCAAGGGAGCGGAGTTCACGCTGGTGCCGGTGGCGGAGTTTGTGCTGGGCAAGGAGCGAATTCTGGAGCTCTACCTGAATGTGGTGGAGTGGGGGCCGGGCGTGTATGGCGCGGATGCGGCGTGCCGGACCTGGTACGGAACATCGGCGAGGAATGTGAGCCGCGATGAGGCGGTGCGGCTGGCGGCGATTCTTCCGGCACCGCTGAAGCGGAAACCGGAAAGGATGAATCAGTACAGCGGGTTGATTCTTGAGCGGGAACGGCAGATGGGGTGGTAGAAACAGGGAATAGGGAACGAGGAACAAATAGTGTCCTTGAAGTACGCGCAACAAAAGTGTCTGTCATCTTGAGCGGAGCGCAGCGGAGTCGAAAGATCCGCAGTGGCTTCTAAATCAAAGCGAGAGCCACAGTCCATCCCAAAGCGGAACATCAAACTGAACTCCAGAGCCAAGCCGGATCCCCCGTTCCTGACCTATGGCGACCGGGGATTATCCCCGCGCAGCCGTCACCTCAAGAACCTCCACAGGCTGACCATCGGGAAAACTGATCGGCACTCCGCGTGCCCAATCCGCAGCGCTCGGCGGGCTCAGCAGTTTCCCCGTGATCACCGAGTGCACCGCATAACGTCCCGCAGGCAGCAGGGGCAACTGTACCACCGCTTCAGTTGCTTGCGACTTGTTCCGGAAGAGCACAATCACGCCGTTGCCTGCGCGGTCGAAGCGTGCGAAGCCGTCCCAAGCGCCCGCCGAGACTTGCTGAAAACTGCCCAGCGGGAAAAAGCTCTCACTGATTTTTGTGCTGCGGCGGAGTTTCTTGAACCATGAAGTTTTTTCGTGGTACCAGGCGCGGTCAGCGGGGGTGAGCTTGCGGAGGTCGCCGAGCAACACGGGTGCCGAACCGATGGCGGTGGCGAAGCTCTCCTGAATGGTGGGCAGTTCCGCATGCAGATTGCCGATGAGCATGCTTTCGACGGGCATCGACGTGGCGCGCTGATAGAGCAGTTGGCGTGCTTGGCGCGGACCGGCGGAATCGGGCTGCCCGTCGTCCACGTTGCTCATCCAGTCAAGGTCGCCGGAGGCGAGCAGGCCGGCATCGATGATGTGCTTCTGTCCCCATAGCTCGAAGGTGAGATCGAGCAGCACATCGGGATGGCGCTGATAAATCTTCGCGGTGACGTCCGCAATGCCTTCGTAGATGAGGTTGAGCGATTCAGCCCAGGAGCCGTGCATGTGGCCGCTGGCCCAGCAGCCGGGCGCTTCGCCATAGGCGTTGAAGATGGTGGTGAGGTCGAGCTTGACGTAGGCGAGGCGGAAGCGCTCGATGGCGTCGATGACGCGCTCGGCGGCGGCGTCGCGGTAGGCGGTGGCCATGCACATGACGCCCTTGGCTCCGGCAGCCGTGCCGGTGATCTTGGGCTTGCCCTGTTGGTCGAGCGCGACCCACTCAGGATGCTCGCGATAGACGGCCGTGGAAGTGCCGACGGCGGCCAGCGGAATCCATAAGCCGAGGCGCATACCGTTGCCTTCAACGGCGGCGAGAATCGGGTCGAGGCCTCCGGGAAAAGCATCCAGGTCGACGGCGTTCTCGCCGTAGTCCTTCTGCCAGCCATCGTCAATGGTGAAGATGTCCATGCCCATGGCGGCCGCTGCATCAACCAGCTCGAGGACAAGATCGTGGCTGACATTGCGGTTGAAGGGCTCCCACGTATTCACGATCCAGGGCGGCCCTTGCGCGTCAATACGGCGCTCGAGAACCTGCGCGGTGTAGGAAGGCAGCAGCCAGTGCGGATCGTTGAAGCCGGCTCCATTTTGAAAGGCGACGAGCGATGCGTCGGCTGTGGTGAACTGCTCACCGGCAGCGAGGGTGCGCTCGAAGGGCATGAGGTCAGTGTCGTACATGACGCCGATGCGCACATGGTGCGGATCGTAGAAGCCCTCAATCTCAGTGCGCTTCATGTAGCCGGGCACTTCACTTAAGACAGCAACGCCGATGCCGGTGAGGCTGTTGGTCACGAGCAGGCACGCATCCTCAGAGCGGCCGGTGTAGAAGGTCTCGCGAGGGACGGCGCCGTATTGCGTAAGAAGCGTGAGCTCATTGGCGGGGCCGAGGGCGAGACTGAGGGACTCGATGTTGAGGTGAGAGAGATGGAGCGGAGCGGAGCCAGTGTTCAGGAGCACCAGGTGCTTGCGCACGGCGGGGTGCGCGTCGTAGATGCGATAGACGACCGAGACCTGAAGCGGAAGTTGCTTGTGACGGAGGCGGATGGTGAGCGCATTGCCGTTCGGCAGAGCGGACGGGGCGGCGTCGATCAGGCTGAACGACGCATTGGTTCCCGAGCAGACTTGTCCGTTCAAAAGGAAGGAGAACTCGGTAGCCGGGTGCTCTTCTTCAGGTCCGATGAGGTGTGCGTGCGTGGCGAGCGAGGAGAACTGGCGCGTGAACAGGCCTGTATCGGGCTGCCAGGCGAGTGTCCTTGAGATGAGGCCGTTGGCGATGGTCCAGGACTGCGCTGCGTCGCTGGGCGTTGCCGAAAAAGTGTGCGGCGCCAGTGCGCAGCCGGAGGCAACCATCACTCCATTGCGAACGAAGTCTCTTCTGTTGATCTTAATCTTCTGGAAGGGTTCCGGGCCGTTCATGGTTATCGAATACCTCGCATGTTGTGGCGAGCGAATCGTATCACAACATACGCGGATGGGTTGGGCGAGGACGGCTGGTCCGCGCCTCCTTATGCGAACAGGCTGAAGGCTTTCTCAACCTTTGCCGGAAGGGTGGCTGATGTTTCGCCGAGGTTCTGGCTGATCTCAAGCACGGTGGCGGGCGGGGTGGCTAGTTTCTTGAGGGCTTCGACGGGGTCGGGCCATTCGATGGTGCCGTCGCCGGGCCAGAGGTGCTCGTCTTTGACGCCGTGATTGTCGTGCACATGGACTGAGGCGATGCGGTTGCCCATGGCGGCGATGGCCTGGGCGACGCCGACGGTGATGTGGGCGTGGCCGAGGTCGAGGCAGAGGCCGATGTGTGCGAGATGCCCCATGTCGAGGATCATGACGAGGTGCTCGGGCGTAGTGGCCTCGCTGAGGAGATTCTCAACGAGCACGCGCACGCCGAGAGGGCGGGCAAAGGCATCGAGATGCTCGAGGGCCGTGAGTCCGTGTTCGATGGTGCGGGGCGACCATACGTCCGTGCGCTCGCCGAGATGGACGACGAGGTTGCGGAATGGAATGTGCTCGGCGGCTTCAAGAGCGCGCTTGATCTCGTCCATTGCGTCGATGCGGCGCGACTTCTCAGGATGAAGCACGTTGACGCCGGGCGCGCCGGCGCGACCCATTTCTCGATCGGGGTAGAGCGGAGCGTGCATGGAAAAGGGCTCAAGCGTATTGGAGCTGAACCATGCGCTGAGTTCGGCCACGTGCTCGCGGCTGGTGTAGTCAAAATGCTGGCGGGCGGCAAAGATCTCAACAGCCTGAGCGCCCGAACGGGCGGCCAGTTCCAGGAGTCCCGGATGCAGGCGTTGATTGAGGAAAACATGTGTGGAGAGGACGCGGAGCATGGTGAAAAGGTCCCTCGTGCTGGCCCGGGTTGAGTAACTTACCAGAGCTCTAGGGCCATTGTCTCACCGTTGCAACAGCTTGCGGCAGAAGGGGTGTTGCGCAGGTTGGGTCAGGATGATGAATCTTGTGCGAGGAGCGCGGCGGAGCGGGGAGGCGTCGCGAGCCGGTGGTTCTGATGAGGGACCACCGGCTTCTGCAACGCACGACTGAGGAAGGTTAATTAGCTGAATCGGCCCGCCGTCATGGGGATTCATGCGAATTGCTCGCAGGGATTCCGGTGAAGGCCAGGTCGTGCATTGGCCCGGTTGTGCGCTCGCGGTCAGGTGGTGCCGCCATGTCCCGAGGAGGGCCGCTCTTGGCGCACGGTCGGATCATACTCCCGCCGGAGGAAGAAGCGGGAGTTCTTTTTTGGAGGTTTTGATGGAGTGAAAACCAGGCTGAGATTTTACGGAAGGTTCTAATAGCCGGCAGCTTTGCCGTAGTGGCTGCGGTGGTCCTGGCCACCTTCAAGCTCGCCGGTTTTGGGATCGATCTCAATGCACTCGCCGTTGGACCAATGGGTTTCCTCGAGGTCAAGCGTGTAGCCCTGGGCGCGGAGCGCGTCCTCGGTGGCTTGGGGAAACCCTGCTTCAAGCGCGAGCCTGTCGGGCAGGTACTGGTGGTGGAACCGGGGCGCGTCCACCGCTTGCTGGATGTTGAGCTTGCCCTCAGCCGCGGAGAGAAAGATGTTGGTGACGGTGGAGATGATGCGGGAGCCTCCGGGCGAGCCGAGGACAAAGCGCAGACGGCCATCTTCAACCACGATGGTGGGCGTCATGGCGCTGAGCGGGCGCTTGCCTGCGGCGATGGCGTCGGCCGGTCCCTGGATGAGGCCGTAGAGATTGGGCACGCCCATTTTGACGGCGAAATCGTCCATCTCGTCGTTGAGCAGAATGCCGAGCTTGCCGGCGGTGACGCAGGAGCCGAAGTTGTCATTGAGGGTGGTGGTGAGGGAGACAGCGTTGCCGTCTTTGTCGACTACCGATAGATGCGTGGTGTGGTTTGACTCGCGGCGGAGGCCGGCGGTGGTTGGCGCGGAAGGAAGAAAGCCCGCGGGGCGGACAAGATCGGCGCTGGGCGTGGCGGAGTTTGCGTTGATGGATGCGCGCCAGGCAGCGGCGTATTTTTTCGACGTGAGTTCGGCGGTGGGGATGTGGTTGTAGTCGGGATCGCCAAGATATTCGGCGCGGTCCATGTAAGCGCGGCGAAAGGCTTCAGCGATGAGATGGATTGCGGCGGGGGAACGATCGCCTAGGTTGGCCAGATCGTATCCCTCGAGAATGTTGAGGGCGCTCACGAGAACGATTCCGCCTGAGGAGGGCGGGGGCGCGCTCAGGATGGTGTAGTTGTGGAAGCTGCCGGTGACGGGCTCGCGCTCGACGACGTTGTATTGGGCCAGGTCTTCAAGCGTGAGCAGAGAGCCGCCAGGTTTGAGCTCGTCGATCAGCTCGTGGGCCATTTTGCCGTGATAGAAATCGGCAGGGTCGTGGGCTATGCGCTCGAGGGTGCGGGCCAGTTCAGGCTGGCGGAAGATTTCGCCTTCCTTGTAGAGGTCGCCGTTGCGCTGAAAGATGCGCTTCGATTCGGCAAAGCTCGCCAGGTCCTTATCTGTAAGTTCGTGGGCTTCTTCTGCGGAAAGGACGAAGCCTTCGCGGGCCATGCGAATGGCGGGGGCCATGACGCGCGCAAGCGAGAGGCGGCCGTATTTCTTTTCTGCATAGGCAAGGCCGGCCACTGAGCCCGGCGTGGCGATGGAGCGATAGCCGATGAGACTGGCCCTGGGAATGACGTCGCCGTGGGCGTCGAGGTACATGTCCTCAGTGGCGGCGAGGGGGGCTTTCTCGCGGAAATCAATGAAGGTGGCGCGGCCGATGTGATCGCGGAGGAGGAGGAAGCCGCCACCGCCGAGGTTTCCTGCGATGGGGTGAACAACGGCGAGGGCGAAGGCGCTGGCTACGGCGGCGTCAGCGGCGTTGCCCCCTTCGCGCAGGACGGCGAGCCCGGCGTCGGAGGCAAGGTGGTGGACGGTGACGACCATACCGTGGCGGGCGCGGGTGGGCTCGGTGTCTGAGGAGGAGGGGGCCTGGGGATAGGGATTCACCTTCTTCGCGGCCTCCTGGGCAACGGCGTGGATTGAGAGTGCGAGAATGGCGCCCGCGAGGGGAGCCAGGACGAGGCGCAAGGGCCGCGAGTTCATGAATGTGATGACAGGATAGCGCGGAAAAGGGCGGGCGTAACCAGTGGGCTTGCTTGCCTTGGAGGATTTTGAGCGTCAAATAAGCCTGCCCACCAACAGGCGTACCGGGATGGCCGAAGTAAAGCCGATATAATCGAAAAGGCTTTTGTCCCTCGGTCTCCGGCGACGCGTGTTTGGGGCTGGGATGGATGGAAGAGCCGCTTTGCACGATGCCGGAGACGCCAAAATTTCTGGAGCACCGCTCCAGCAAGTCACCAAGCGTTCTGCCACGACAGGACAGGGAGGAGATTCTCGGCCGAGGCCTGGAGTCTGACCCCTTGAACGGCGCTTGCACAACGCGGGTGAATACGAAAACGGAGACGAAGATGCGAATGAAGTGGATGCTGACTACCCTGATGGTGATTGCAATGGCAACGCTGACCGGCGCAGCGGCGCACGGCCAGGATTCCGGTGCCAAGGCGAAGGCGGCGGGACCAAGGGTAGAGACGGATGCGGGATTGAGCGGCTATGCGACGTTTAATAAGGCATCGAGCGGCAACGGCACGCTGCAAACTCCGTCGAACTCCTACGGCGGCTTGATCGAATTGCGCCAGATCCGCAGCAACTGGTTTGGATACGAAATGGCCGTCAACGACAATCTGGCGGCCCAGAAGTACGTACCGAACCCGGGCGCGTGTCTGCTGGCGTGCGCGAATCCGCCAACCAGCATGAGCGCCGACGCGGTCGAGTTTACGATTGACTATATTGTGTCGCACCAGATGGGCAAGCTGCGGCCCTTCGCCGTGGGCGGCGCGGGCTTCTTTATTACTGTTCCGGCCTCGACCCCCTATGGCAACAACACGGTGGTTCGCGGAGCCTATGTGGCAGGCGGCGGACTGGACTATAGCATCAGCGATCACCTGGGCATCCGGCTCCAGTACCGCGAGACGTTCTACAAGGCGCCCAACAATTCCTCCATTTACCCGGCAACCGGCGTGCTGACCACCACCGGCGAGCCAATGGGCGGCGTGTTTTACCGCTTCTAGAGCGGTTTCGATTCAACTGTTGCGATTTGGAATTCATGCGAGGTGGCATTTTCTTGGGAAGAATGCCACTTGGCGTCTACGTTTCTGTAAAGAGCAGAATCAAAACCGCTGTAACCGGCTGCAGCATCTGGCCTTTACTCGATGGGAGCTCGAGCAATCCAAATGGGGCAGGAGGTATAGGCCCGAGTGCCCCTGAGGCGGCTGGCGCTCCGCCTCCTGGGCATACCCCGGCTGTGTTACCGTAGCCATACGGCGTCGCATGCCGGGCCGGAGTCTACGGCCTTGTGCCGTATGCTCTTTTCCGAGATTGAGAAGGCAGCGGCGGGCGCTCAAAAAAGCATGTCTCAGCAGCCGGAAAACCCATCGACCCAGTACGAGGTAAGCCCGGCGGCTTTGGCCGGAGAGCCGGTTATTCCGGTGCCGATTCCTGCGGCAGGGGCATCTGCGCCGATTCCCCAGCGTATTCCCCGATGGCTTGAGCGGATCGAATTGCTTTTGCGGGTGATGCTGCGGATGTATATCGGTCTTGCCGTGTGCTATGCGCCATGGTCGCCGGTATTCTGGGACCAGAACCCTATTTTTTTGCGGTACCCGGCGCTTGCGGCCTTGGCCGCCAATGGAGCGGTGCGCGGCCTGGTGTCGGGGCTTGGCCTGCTGAACCTGTGGATTGCGCTGCAG
>Ga0302275_10005417_pt1 | contig 12288 bp, 10 predicted proteins | sample III_Bog_N2_2_FD_200229 | JGI IMG/M metagenome (GOLD analysis project Ga0302275, IMG submission 200229) | Peat permafrost microbial communities from Stordalen Mire near Abisko, Sweden - III_Bog_N2_2 | ecosystem: Environmental > Terrestrial > Soil > Wetlands > Peat | place: Sweden: Abisko...
CATCCGCGCCCTTGGCTTCGCGCGCATGGGCGCGCGGGGCCGCCGTCGCGGCCCGAGGACCGGCGATGTGTCAGTATCAGGGCTCGCCGGTATCACGCCATGCCGGCATCGGCGGATATTTTGCGAGTGGGTGGCCTAGAATGGACACGAGCGTTGCCGAAGCCTTGGCCTGTGCGCTTGATCACCACCGGGCCGGGCGTCTGGATGAAGCTGAAGCCTGCTATCGTCAGGTGCTGGACATCGATATTCACCACGCCGATGCCCTGCATTTGTTGGGGCTGATCGCTGGTGATACATGGCGCCTGGAGCTGGCCTATAGTCTGATCTTGGCGGCGATTGCCGAGAATGGCCAATCTGCACTCTATCCCTTCAACCTTGCGCTGTTACTGCAACGGGAGGGGCGGAAGGACGAGGCCGTTGCGTATTTGCAGCGGGCTTTGGCGCTGGAGCCAAGCCATGCCGAAGCGGCCCTCAGTCTGGGATCGCTGCTGTTGGCGCTAGGGCGTCCTCAGGAGGCGGTCGAGGGGCTGGAGCGGGCGCTGGCTTTTTGGCCGCAGGAGGCCCGGTTGCTGCATATCCTGGGGCAGGGGCTTTACGCCTTGGGGCGGCCCGAGGAAGCGGCGGCTTGTCTGCGGCGCGGAACCGAGATCGCGCCGGAGCGGGCGGAGATTCATAACACATTGGGAGTGGTACTTCAGAATTTAGGCCAACCAACGGAGGCGATCGCCTGTTACCGGCGGGTGCTGGCCATGCGCCCCGATTCTGTCGAAGCCACCAGCAATCTGGGATTGGCCTGTCGGGACTTGGGCCAATTAGGGGCCGCAGAAACATGCTTTCGGCGCGCCCTGACGCTGCGTTCCGATTCTGTGGAGGCCATGAACAATCTGGGCCTGGTGCTGCGGGGCCAAGGCCGCTTGATCGAGGCCGAAGCCTGTTACCGGCAGGCTTTGACGCTACAACCGGAGTCCCTTGAGGCGCTTTTGAATCTGGGCAATGTGCTGTTGGATCAAGGACGGCCTGCGGATGCGGTGGCCTGTGGGCGGCAGGCTTTGGCGATTCAACCGGATCATCGGGTGGCTCACGATAATCTGTTGTTCGCCTTGTGTTTTCAGGAAGATGCGGATCCGGCGGCGGTGTTTGCCGAACATCGCCGCTTTGACGACGGCCTGAGCCGATCCTGGTTAGAGCCGATTGCGGCCAAGGACTTTTCCACCCATGATCGCAGTCCAGAGCGGCGCTTGCGGGTTGGGTATGTGTCGCCGGATTTTCGGCGGAGCCCATGCGGTCATTCGCTGTTGCCGGTTCTGGATAGCCACAACCGTTCCGAGGTTGAGCTGTTTTGCTACGACAACACAGCGAAGCCCGATGATATTACCGCGCTGTTTCAGCGCCGGGCCGAGCATTGGCGGCCTTGTCGGACGGTATCCGACGAGCGGTTGGCCGAATATATTCGCGCCGACGCCATCGATATTTTGGTGGATTGCGGCGGGCATATGGCTGGAACCCGGCTGCCGGTGCTCGGCCTCCGACCCGCGCCGGTTCAGATCAGTTATCCGCTTTACCCCAACACGACCGGGATGGCGGCGGTGGATTACCGAATTGTCGACCCGTTTTTTGCGCCGCCTTGGGCTGATGTCTGGCACAGTGAAAAACTGATCCGATTGCCTGAAACCCATGTGTGTTACCGCCCGAGTCGAACGGATATTCTCCCGGCTGCGGAGCCGCCGGCCTTTGCCAATGGCTTCGTCACATTCGGCAGTTTCAATAATGTTGCCAAGATGGGACCGGCGACGGTGGCAGCTTGGGCGGCGATTCTCCGGGCGGTTCCTGATGCTAAGTTGAGGCTCAAATGGAATGGCTTGGGACGAGGCGACAATAACGCTTGGTGCCTGGATCGTTTTGCACCATACGGCATCGGTCCCGAGCGGCTCATCCTGATGGCTCCAACGCCCGATCCTTATACGCCCTATCGGCTGGTGGATATTGCGCTGGATCCGTTGGTCATCAATGGCGGCACCACGACCTTTGACGCCTTGTGGATGGGCGTGCCGGTGATAACGCGCGTCGGGCGTACACCGTTTTCTCGAGTTGGCCTTGGCCATTTAACTCATGTCGGTTTGCTCGACGCCATTACCGAAGATACCGAAACCTACATCGCCGTGGCGGTGGCGTTGGCCCAACAGCCTGACCGGCTGGTTCAAGCCCGCCTGGGGCTGAGGGAACGCTTTGCGGCCTCGCCATTGATGGATGCGCCAAGCTATAGCCACCATTTAGAGCAGGCTTACCGTATTGTGTGGCGGCGTTGGTGTGCGGGCGAGGCGCCGACACCGTTGACCTTGGCGCGGGCCCAATAAACAGGTTGCATTACCCCCCGTCTGAGGGGCAACTATGCTGTCGTATCATCGAGCCTTGATGGTGATGGATCGGGGTTGTCCAGATGCCGGGCGGGCGCCTCTGCGCCCTCGGCTTCGCGCGCCTGGGTGCGCGGGCCTGTGCGGTTGCAGGCCGAGGACCGGCGCTGTGTCGTTGTGTCATCGCTTGTCGGTATCATTCCTCAAGCCTTGTTTTCGTTCTTTAGAAAAGGAACCGATCTCGTGAATCTTGTTTGGTTGCCCAATGCCAGTGGACTTTTGACGACCTCTTGCCGAGGCTGCGTCCTGACTGTGGGTCAGCGGGATGGCCGTTGGCAGTGGGTGGCGGCGGTTGGTGGAAATCCTGTCCGGGATGGCACCGCGTTAACGGTGGTCAACGCTAAAACGGACGCGATGGCGGCGGCGGTGGAGATTGCCGCCGCAGGTTCGGGCGCTGCGGCCACGGCCCCTACGACTGTTCCAGAGGCCGAAAGCGTCGAGGCCGACGAAGACGCCTCAAAATAATCGGGGCGCAGGCTCTTTCCCAAGGAAAAAAGAGCCTGCACAGAATTCGTCTGTGCCGAAGTCTTAACATCGCTTCTGGTGTGATCACATTTTATACTCAGGTGAGGACCGTTTGCCGAGCCCCTCTGATCACCCCCATGGTGCGTCCGCCGAGCGTCCCGGTGGAAGACGCCCCGGTCGTTTTGCGATGCTCAAGCGGTCCTTCCGGCATCGGAATTATCGTCTGTTCTTCGCTGGGCAACTGGTCTCGCTGATTGGTACCTGGATGCAATGGGTGGCGCAATCCTGGTTGGTCTATCGCCTGACCGATTCGGCGGCTTTGTTGGGGTTGGTGGGGTTTGCTGCCCAAATTCCGATTTTGTTGTTGTCACCCATCGGTGGTGCTGTGGCCGATGGATTTTCTCGACACCGGATTTTATTGCTGACGCAAAGCATATCGATGCTGTTGGCGTTGTGTCTGGCGGTGTTAACCCTGTCCGGCCAGATCATGATCTGGGAGCTGTTTGTGTTGGCGGTTCTGTTGGGGGTGGTCAATGCCTTTGACGTGCCGACCCGTCAGGCTTTTGTGGTTGAACTGGTCGATCGTGAAGACCTTTCCAATGCCATTGCCCTGAACTCGTCGATGTTCAACGGTGCCCGTTTGGTTGGGCCCGCGTTGGCCGGGTTGACGGTAGCGGCGGTGGGGGAGGGCTGGTGCTTTCTGTTCAATGCGGCGAGCTTTCTTGCGGTGTTGGCGGCTTTGCTCACCATGCGGTTGCCAGCGCAATCGCCCCGGCGCGCTACGGGAAAGGTCATGACTCAGGCCCTGGATGGCCTAACCTATGTTATCTCCACGGGTCCAATTCGATTGCTGTTGTTGTTATTGGGATTATTCAGCCTGGTTGGTATGTCTTATGTGGTTTTAATGCCGATTTTTGCCGATCATATCTTAAAAGGCGGGCCACTGGCTCTTGGCGTTTTAATGAGTTCTGCCGGTCTTGGGGCTTTGCTGGGCGCCTTGACCTTGGCCATGCGGCGAGGACTGGAGAATATCAGCGCTTGGATCGCCAACGGGGCCTTGGCCTTTGGTTCTGGTTTGTGCCTGTTCGCGTGGTCGACGAATTTTTGGCTCTCCGTAGTCATTTTGATCGGGGTTGGTTACGCCATGATGGTGCAAATGGCATCGACCAACACCCTGGTCCAAGCGATGGTGCCGGATATCTATCGGGGACGCGCCATGGCGGCCTACTCGATGATGTTTTTAGGCATGGCGCCGATTGGGGCGTTGCTGGCGGGTATGGCGGCTGAAAACCTGAGCGCCCCGGTGGCGGTCTCGTCGGGTGGCGGCATTTGTGTGGTGGCGGCTTTGCTATTCCGAAGTCGACTGCCCAGACTGCGAGAGGATGCCCGTCGGTTGGTCCGGGCCCAAGCCATAGCAGGTGAGCCGTGACCCATTTTATCGGAAGGTGGCCCTAAAATTCTGAGCGGTTTCTGCGTGATTTATCCTTGCGGTCGGGTTCGGATCGTGGCATAACCCGCTCACCGCTTCCGGCGGGCTGCTGTAGCTCAGTGGTAGAGCACTCCCTTGGTAAGGGAGAGGTCGACAGTTCAATCCTGTCCAGCAGCACCATTAAAATCAATGGATGGCCGGTCTTTCGCGGTATTCACACGATTACGGCGCGGTTACCGATTACGCACGATTGCGCGATTACGGTGACAGTGCACTAAATTAAGATTACGATGATAGCGCCAATCCTGCGCTTGATCGACAAGGCTGGCGCGAAGCGGGTCGAAGGCGACGTAGCGCAAGGCCGCGCAAAGATGTGTCTCATCCAACGCCACCGAGCCAAACCGGCCCTGCCAGAAATGCCCGGTTCGTCGAAGCCGTTCATGGACGCGTCCGGCATAGCGGCGATGAACCGCCGCCAGGGGCCACGCCTGAGACCGTCCTGGTCGGCCGGCGCGAAGATCAGATGCTCAATGATTGGGCATCAATACCCAAGCCCACACCTCAACATCAACTGCCTTGCAGTTTATCGCCAACAGATCGCGATAAAGAGCGTAATCAGCGTCGCCAAAAAACGTCCGCCCACGACCGTTCCCACGTTGCGTCACGTGATGTGGTATCCCAGGAACGATAAAGCGAGCGAAACGAGCCATGCTCAAGCCTAGCTTGCCGGAGTATTGTTGTTAATAACTGCACTGTCACCGTAATCAGTAATCATGCACTGTCACCGTAATCAATGCACTGTCACCGTAATAGCACGATGCCATCCAAAGGGTAGGAGGTCGACCATGGCGAGAACCAAGAAGCCCAGTAAAGCGCAGCTCGCGGCGGCGGAACTGCTGCCGCCTGGTGCTGTCGTCTACGAACGCTGGAACGCCATCCCGGCTGACCTCAGGCCGGAGTGGATGTGGCTCAAGGAGCGTCGCGCAGCGAGGTGTTCCACCCGCTCTACCGCGAAGACGACACCGAGGCCGCCGTGGCGCTGAGACTGACGGCGGCGACGCTGGAGGACGTCCCTGGCGTCGTTCACCCGCGTAGGTATCCCGGCGGGCGCGGTGCGCCTGTACCGGCAGCATGACCCTGCCGGGTGGGTGGGGTACGCCACCGCGACGATGGACGGATGGCGTCCGATCATCCGGCAGCCGGACGGGGACGTCGAGGAGGCCGCGCCATGAACTGCCCCGTGCTCACCAACCGCCCCCGCTCCATCACTACCCGACAGGCGCGAGTATTGAGTGTTCCAGCGCATTGGAGAGGCCGTCGACGAAGTTCTTCAGACCGTTAGCTGCGTTGTCATCGAAGCCAACAATCTGAGAGAGGTTGTATGCTGCCGTCATCTGATGAGTCTCGACAAGTTCCCGCAATCCGGTATGCAGGGTTCCCATCCTGGAGGCGCCTTCGATCATCTCTTGTGTAATCACTGTACCAAAGAAAAGCCTGGCCGCGTTTGGAAACTCTGAATACCAAGTCTTCATATGGCTGGTAACCTGCGGCATCCAGCTCTCCCAGAGGTTCGACAGGTCTTTTCGGGCCTTAATCTCGCCAACCGCAATGACATCGCCTCCAAGCGACACCTTGATGTCCGGCCGATTACCACCGCTCGTGAAATCACACACCATCCGCCCATCGAACCTGATTTCCACGGCATTTGCTATGGCGGAGGCATCATTGGTCTGTTGCCATGGGGCACCCGTTGCGAGACGGACTTCCACTCGGTACATCCGGGAAAGTTCACGGTAGAGCAGTTCTTTGAGCAGAATAACGCCCTCGTTCCCACCTTCATTTTGCCCCTGTCCGATGATCCGTCCGCCGAGGAGCAGGGAAACGCGAATCAAGACACGCTCCGGGGTGCGCTGTTCCAGGGAAAGCGTATTGTCCAGTTCGTGATTTACCCAGTCCGCGAATGGTTTCAGATTGCCTCGGATACGGGCGGGCATCTGTTCCGCCGTAACGTCACCCTGTGCCAGCCTGTTGCAGAAATCAGCCAGACTCTCGACGAGGCTGGACGGTTTTTGCGCCATTCCAAATTTCTTCGGGACCTCAACCGTGTTCACCAGGGTCTTCTGGGAGAAGCCCGCGAGGCTTACATACCATTGGGCGGCAAAACGGTCGCTCAGGATGGATTCGGGGGTGGCGTTGAACAGGGCATTCCTGTTCTTCAGGACATTGAACACGCGTTCGATTTCTTCAGAAATCGTCGACGCTATCCCGAGTTTCCGGTGACGATCGGCAATCCAACTCGTTTCTACCGTTCCGCCGACGAGCGAGTTCCAGTCCGGAGGGTTCAGTTCAAGCACCATTCTCACTCCCCGGCAGACCTGTTATCGTCCTTGCCAGCCTCTTTGGACGGCGGCCTGGAGGCTTCCCACTCGTCGAGGGCCCGGAGAATGGCCTGTCTCGCCCAGGTGGAAGGTTCCAAGTGATTGGCGTATGCGACCTGAAAGACGCGGTCTCGGTCTTGCGGTGCAAGCCGTATCTGAAGGAACTCTGTTTTTGCCATCGGACTGCCTGGGGGTGTTACAAAGTGAGACGTCAACAGTATCTTCAAGCGGGCTTGCAGTCTGTCTCACAATGTGTGACACTCCCGCCGTGCCTGAATGCCGTGGTAAGTGAGAAATGACCTTCAGCAAAAAACAGTGGAATGTACTTGATATGTTCTCCGGGGCCGGGGGGATGAGCTGCGGCTTCCACGCCCATCCGGCATTCAGGCTGATTGGTGCCGTCGACGCACAGAATGGGAAACCGAGTTCCGGGAAAGGAACCCTTGAGTGCAACAAGACCTATGCAGCGAACATTGGTGTCGAGCCGCTTGAGGCCGACATCTCTAAGCTCACCGAAGCCGAGCTGCGGAAGTACCTTATAGAGACAAGCGGCACCGACAGGGCGGACGTCCTGATCTCATGCGCGCCATGCACAGGTTTTTCCAGGACAATCCGGAGAAATCTGGTTGAGGACGATCCGCGCAACAGCCTCGTCGCTAACAGCGCAAAAGCCGTCGAGTGGTTCAGGCCGGAAATATTTCTGATGGAGAATGTCGGGGAAATTCTTCTCGGAAAGTTTAAGTATCATTTCGACAGCTTGAAGGAAAATCTCGAACGACTCGGGTATACGGTCACGGCAGGGATTCACTCCCTGAATGAGTTCGGACTTCCGCAGATTAGGAAGCGGGCACTGGTAATCGCCGTGAAGAACCCGACTCCGCTGAGAACTCTTGAGGATTTGTGGGAGGGGTACCGTGTTCGGCGGGAGGCCACGACAGTAAGGCGGGCCATCGGCAATCTTCCCCGTCTGGCTGCCGCCGAGCGATGCGCCGACGACGAGATGCACACGTCTCCAGCCTTCAACGCGCATAGCCTGAAGCGGCTGGAATGGATGCCGCCCGACGGTGGCTCGTGGCCTGACCTCCTGAAGCGTGAAGGCGGCCGCAGCTTGTTGATTCCCTCGATGTTGCATTACGCGGACCAGGGGCGTGTCGGTCCGCATCGGGACGTCTACGGGCGCATGGCTTGGGACGAACCCGCTGTGACCATAAAGCGGGAATGTTCCCATACCGGAAATGGGCGGTATGCCCATCCTGAGCAGCATCGGCTATGCACGGTCCGCGAGATGGCGATCCTCCAAGGTTTTCCCCGGAACTACAAATTCGTGGCTACCTCTCTGTCGAACATGTACCGCCATATCGGTGACGCGGTGCCGCCGCTGGTTTCTTATCAGCTCGCGTGGGCTTGCGAATGGATGCTCACCGGAAAGAGGCCCGCGGTCGAGTCCTTGATTCTGCCTGGTAGCCACTTGGACAAGACCGATATCGAAAGAATTCCCGAAAGAACGAGAGACCGCGCGGCTGAGCAGGCATCGTTCATGGAGGGCATGGCCCTCGCAGCCGGATAACGGGCGTGTCCATGGCGGAGCCTGATTGTGCATCTTGCGGCGTACCCCGCCACCCGTCGACGGTAGTCGCGGGCTTATGGTTGTAGAGCAGCGGTACCGAAGCCTATGCGACGCAAACCGAAGCGGTCGCCTATGTCTCGCTCCGAGAACATGTCGCGCATCCGATCCAAGGATACCAAACCGGAGCTGATTGTCCGCCGCGCCCTGTGGGATTACGGTGACAGGATTACGGTGACAGTGCACTAAATTAAAGGATTACGGTGACAGTGCACTAAATTAAAGGATTACGGTGACAGTGCACTAAATTAAAGGATTACGGTGACAGTGCACTAAATTAAAGGATTACGGTGACAGGATTACGGTGACAGTGCACTAAATTAAGATTACGACGATAGCGCCAATCCCGTGCTTGATCGACAAGGCCGGCGCGAAGCGGGTTGAAGGCGATGTAGCGCAAGGCCGCGCAAAGATGTGCCTCATCCAACGCCACCGAGCCAAATCGGCTCTGCCAGAAATTCCCGGTTCGTCGCCGTTCATGGACGCGTCCGGCATAGCGGCGATGAACCGCCGCCAGGGCCACGCCTGAGACCGTCCTGGTCGGCCGGCGCGAGGATCAGATGCTCAATGATTGGGCATCAATACCCAAGCCCACACCTCAACATCAACTGCCTTGCAGTTTATCGCCAACAGATCGCGATAAAGAGCGTAATCGGCGTCGCCAAAAAACGTCCGCTCACGACCGTTCCCACGTTGCGTCACGTGATGTGGTATCCCAGGAACGATAAGGCGAGCGAAACGAGCCATGCTCAAGCCTAGCTTGCCGGAGTATTGTTGTTAATAACTGCACTGTCACCGTAATCGTGTCACCGTAATCGGAGTATCGTTGTTAATAACTGCACTGTCACCGTAATCCTGCACTGTCACCGTAATCCGATTATGTGAACGAAAAAAGATCGCCAGAAATAAATTCTCTTTGGTCTAAGAGGAGGTTCGCGTACCATATTGTTTCCATCCCAGTTGGAGCAGGGCACCACAATGACGGTTATCGTATCAGTGAAGATCAACGATGGTATCGTGATGGCCGCCGATAGCGCCAGCTCTTTCGCCATCGGGCAGATATATCAACATGCGAACAAGATCGCGAATCTTAGGAAGGGGTTGCCCATCGGGATAATGGTTACAGGCCATGGCGGTATCGGTGCTGAATCAGTGGAAACGCTTCTGAAAGATTTGCGACGCCGGTTCACAGGTGAAGAGGATTGTTTCAAGGAATGGAAACTCGACCCTAGCAATTATAGAATAGAAGGCGTAGCAAATCGTCTCACTGAATTTATCGGGGAGAAGGCGGCACAATCTGAGACTGATGTGTTCATGCATTTCCGTATTTGCGGATATTCGTCAGGGCAACCATTAGCAGAGGTCTGGGACGTGATGACACAGGGACGGCAGTGTCTTCCGCCCCAATGTTTACAAGCGCAAAGCGACTTCGGCCCTCGATGGGCTGGGGAAAAAGAGGCCCTAGATCGTTTGATTCTCGGTGTCGGGAGCGATTTTCGCTCGGCCTCGGTTAAATTGGGCCTCCCTGACGTGAAGGCAGACGAGGTTACATTGGCAGTAATTCGTGAACTGAATGAGCCTCTTTGGTTATCGGCCATGCCTATTCAGGATGCTATTGATCTTGCAAAATATTGTGTCAACACGACGGCTGGTTTTGTTAGATTTTCAGTCAGACGTCAAAAAACTGTTGGGGGATTGGTTGAGGTTGCCGTAATTACGAAACACGAAGGCTTCAAATGGGTACAGCGGAAGCATTTTTATACGAGGGATTTAAACGGCTAAACAATACAGTTGTTATTTGCTTTGCGACGACGAATCTTGTGCAGCGTATCTTCAGGCTTCGGCGAATATTGGGCTGGCGTGGGAAGATGATTCGGCACTGCCAGACCGCCGTCACGGTGTCGGTGCGCTGGTAGATGACGACGCGACGGTCGCGCAATTCTCGTTCGGATGAGGTATGAAGGCCCATGAGCTGACCTCGTGCTGTGACCGAATCCAAGCGGTTCTGGGCGGGGTGGTCAAGAGACCGTCCAATACCACCAAAAACGCCTTTGAAGGGTGGCATCGACTCTTGCAGGAGTTTGATACTATGTCTTCAGAATTCCATGAATCAATTGTTCGCTGCGGAAGCTGCTTAGTTCCGGTCAACTGCCGGTTCGTGGTTGCCGCAAGGTAATGTGGCGGGAGAGTATCGCTGTGGACGTGACGATCACCACCCAACGAGAGCGCCGAGCAACCTTCGCCGACCAACTCGCCTTCACAAAAATCAAGCAGGTTCTCCAAGTTCTGCGCCGGGGCAACCACTTTACCCAGGGATACCCGGATATCCAAGCTCTGTGGGCGAAGGGTTTCTTACGTCTCGCTGATGAAATTCGTACCGCCGGGCGGCTACGGCTTGCCGATCCGGTGCCTTCCATGTCTCAGCAAGTGAGCGTCAACCGGCCATCGACCTTGCTACAGGCTCTGCCTCTCTGCCGCCTTCCCTACCAATCCACCTGGATCGAATGGGCTCCCGAGGATCGCAGGGCCGATGAAGCGTTATTCGTCCCCAACGGTCTGACGGTTCCAAAATATGAGGGCGTTTTGCTGTTCGCGCTGGAGCCTTCGCTCCGTCGCTTCGGTGCCATCCCGGTGTGGCGGCACGCCACCTGCGACATCCCAATGATGCCCTCAATGGTTATGGTCTTCGACTTCCGCCCGGAGTCTCAACCAACTAAAGAGGACATCGAGGAAAGAGTTTGCACCCTGCTTGACCGTCATCATCGGCAAAGCGGATATTGCAAGGAACTTCAGAAAGACATGAAAGAAGCCGTCGCTTTGGCAGAACTAGGTCTACGTTGTGTCACGATCCGTAATCCACTTCATGTCGAGGCGCTCGATCAACTTGAGTACCGAGACCATCAGATGTTAACCCGCCTCGACCATGAGGCCGAGGTCGACACGTCTGGCGACGCACGCTTCATTATGGCGGTACTGGCGCTTCTGAATGCCCGAAATGCCACGGAACGGACGCCAGTCAAGGCCGAAGGCAGCAACCGCATCCGCATTGGCGGACCGCCCTTGATGGCCCACCATGTCGTGTCGCTCGATTTGTCCCGGATCGCGCGCAACCGGCTCAAGGGAGAAACGGTCGCCGAGCGCCGAGCACATCTGGTGCGGGGGCATTTCAAGGTGCGCAAAACCGCCAGGAACCCGGAGGGCGTCGACTTGTTCTGGTGGAATCCCCACGTCCGCAGAGGCTAAGGACAGTCGATCTGACCACGGCCATCGGCTCACTGTCTCGGCGGTCGGTTCCGTGAGCTTTCTCTGGCAAAGTGCGCAGTCGCGATCATGGCTATTGCGAGAGCGGCGGCGTAGAAATTCAAGTGGTGGTCATAACGATTTTCGCCTGTGAAGAATCTGTGTAAACTCCTGCGCCAGGAATTTTCACACGATTCGCCATTGATCGTCGCCAAAAATCATTGGAGGATCAACAGGTTCAAAATCGCGTGTGTAGAATGCGTGTAAAATCGCAACTTTTCAGCGACTTTTCGACTGTGCCAGATATGTGTAAACTGGAAAATCGTCGCAAAATCAACAGGTCGGCACTTTCGTGCCTGAACCTGTTTCTGAAGATATTGTGATAAGTGCTTGAAAAATGGTGGGTGATGAAGGACTCGAACCTTCGGCCCGCTGATTAAGAGTTGGATGATAGACGTTTCCATTCAATAGTTTAAATCGCAACGGTTGCGGTTTCGCACCCTGGGATTACGGTGACAGGGATTACGGTGACAGTGCACTAAATTAAGATTACGAGGATAGCGCCAATCCCGTGCTTGATCGACAAGGCCGGCGCGAAGCGGGTTGAAGGCGATGTAGCGCAAGGCCGCGCAAAGATGTGCCTCATCCAACGCCACCGAGCCAAATCGGCCCTGCCAGAAATTCCCGGTTCGTCGCCGTTCATGGACGCGTCCGGCATAGCGGCGATGAACCGCCGCCAGG
>Ga0302275_10005422_pt1 | contig 12284 bp, 9 predicted proteins | sample III_Bog_N2_2_FD_200229 | JGI IMG/M metagenome (GOLD analysis project Ga0302275, IMG submission 200229) | Peat permafrost microbial communities from Stordalen Mire near Abisko, Sweden - III_Bog_N2_2 | ecosystem: Environmental > Terrestrial > Soil > Wetlands > Peat | place: Sweden: Abisko...
GCTGTTGCCGATATTGGCATTGATCTTCACCAGGAAGTTCCGACCGATGATCATCGGCTCGAGCTCGGGGTGGTTGATATTGGCAGGAATGATGGCCCGGCCTGCGGCGACCTCGGAACGCACGAACTCCGGCGTAATCTCCGCCGGAATGCGCTGGGGGAACTGTCTGAAGACAGTTGGAAGATAGGGGTTGGAAGTTGGGAGTTGGGCAGAACCGATGTGTTGTTTGTTCAAATCATCGCGAACAATGTCACCGGACAAATCTCCGATCTTCAAACTCCCCTCTCCTATCTCCGATCTGTCATCTTCCATCTTCGATCTTCCATCTCCGATGTTCCGCCTTCCCATATTCTCACGGATGGCGATGAACTCCATCTCCGGGGTGATGATGCCCTGACGGGCATACCAAAGTTGGGTGACGGGATGGTCTGCGGAAGCGCGGAGGGGCTGCTTCTGACTCCCGGTCATGCCGGGGAACTCAATCAGGCGGTTGCGCTCGGACTGGCTGGCATATTCGGCGTGCTTCCCGGAGAGATAGCCATTGTCCATGGGCTGCACCTCGCGCCCTGCATAGGGGGCGGTATCCCCGCGCTTCTCGATCCAGTTTTTGCGCAACGCCGGAAGACCCTCAGTCACATCGCCATCGAAGTCGGGATCGCCCCATGGGCCGCTACAATCATAGACGCGGACGGGAGTATTCGGCTCCAACTCGCCGGAGAAGTTCTTGGTCGGGGAAAGAGTGATCTCCCTCATCGGCACGCGAATCTCGGGATGGAGATCACCCTCGATATAAACCCGACTGCTCGCCGGAAGTGCGTCAGTGCTGGAAAGCTCCGCGTCGTCGGTTCCGGCGGAGGTGAGAGAGGTGGTGGGAGCGATCATGAGACGTGGTGGGAAGGGAAAAAGTTAAAGGGGGAAAAGTAAGAAGGTAAGAAAGTTTAGGGTTTCAAAGGAGCTGTTCTCAGCGACCTTCAAACCTTTGCACTTTCCAACTTTCGAACCAGAAGAATTCATGAAATAGGCCACGCGTGATGAGCACGACGTGGCCTGAGTCTTCTCCCTGACCCCTGTCAGGTTCAAAGGGTCGTTCGGATGTTCCCGAACCTCTCAGCCAGTCGGCTCCCCCGCATTAGTAAGAATGACAATAATCGTCCCGGGGCCGGGGTCAATCATTACGGCCTCGCGGAGTCCCCGAGATTTCCGGCGATTCTCACGACTTCGCCGTTTGCCAGACTGTCGGAGGGATTCAGAATCACATGATCGGTCAGGTGCAATCCATCGACAATTTCAAGCCTGTTGCCAAGATCGCGACCGATTTTGATTTTGCGTATCTCGACTTTGTCGTCTGCGCCGACCACTCCGACCGCAGCCCCCTCGGAACGGAAGAGCAGGACATTGGAGGGGAGAATCAGACTGGCCACACCGGATTGAAGTTCCAGATTCACGGTGGCGTAGGAGCCCGGCAGGAGTTCTCCGTCGTGGTTCTGGAGGCTGAGTTGTGTCAGAAGGGTGCGGGTCGTGGGGTCGATGGCCCCGGCTGTGCTGACAACCTCTGCGGGAAATTTCCTGCCGGGGAAGGTGTCAAAGGTGATCTCAGCTTTGGTGCCCACCTTGACGGAGGATGCCAGGGTCTGGGGAATATTCACATAGACGCGGAGCGGATCAATCCGCGCCATGGTAAAGAGAGGGGTGGCTGAATTGGAACTGATCAGGGATCCTATATCGGTGTTGCGGGCGCTGACGATGCCATCGAAGGGGGCCTTGACGGTTTTGAAGGCCGTTAGAGCCTGGATCTGTCGCAGGTTGGCCTCATCGGTGGCCACGGCTGCCTGATTTTCCTGATAATCACCGGTCTTGTTATCCAAGTCCTGCGCAGAGATGACCTTTTTGCTAAGAAGCTCTGCATAACGGTCGTAAGTGGACTTGGAGAGCCAGAGGGCCGCCTGGGCCTGCTTGAGAGTGGCCTGAGCCTGGGCAAGCTGCTGATCCAGCGCCGGAGTGTCGATATCGGCAAGCGTCTCCCCGGATTTGACATGAGCACCGATGTCGAAATACCACTTTTTCAAATAGCCGTTGGCCTGGGCATAGATCGGGGACTGGGTGAAGGCCTGGGTCTCTCCGGGAAGCGCAATGTGGACGACGGCAGGAGCCTGCTGGGGAAGGGTGATGGAGACGACCGGCGTGTCGGAGCCCAGGGTGGCCTGCTCCAGCCTCCGTGTCGTGGCCTGCCGGCTCAGGATCCCGAAAGCCGCAAGGGCGATCAGGGCTCCGAGAATCAGGATATGGGTGATGCCCCAGCGGCGCGGTCTCGTGGTGACGGGGTTGCCGGGATCGCTGGTTGTTTGATTGGTGCCATCTGAAGGCGAGTCAGTTGGTGAGTCGGTTGGAAGGGACATGGGCTCGGTTTGTTAAAAATTCACAGGGAAGCATTCCAGTCAAATGCTTCCCTGGGGTAAATGGGGCGTAGTGGAGGGTTTCCTCCGCCGGATCATCATAAAGACGGTCGGGACAAAGAAGAGGGTGGCTCCGGTGGCCAGGATCAGGCCGCCGATAACGGCACGTCCGAGAGGGGCGTTTTGCTCCCCTCCCTCACCAAGGGCGAGAGACATCGGGATCATGCCGACCACCATCGCGATGGCGGTCATGAGGACGGGACGCAGGCGTGCATATCCCGCCTCCAGGGCGGCGCGGAAGGAGTCGTGGTGTTCCTCGAGTTTTTCATTCGCAAAGGTGACGACAAGGACGCTGTTGGCGGTGGCCACGCCCATGCACATGATCGCTCCCATGAGCGCGGGAACGCTCAGGGTCGTTCCCGTGATGAAGAGGATCCAGACGATGCCGGCGAGGGCAGCCGGAAGGGCGGTGATGATGATGAAGGGTTCCACCCAGGATTGAAAATTCACGACCATGAGCAGGTAGATGAGTACGAGGGAGGCCACGAGACCGAGGTAGAGACCAAGGAAGGACTCCTGCATCATGACAACCTGGCCGCGCAGCTTGATCTGGCTGCCCCGGGGGAGATCCTTGCGGGAATCATCGATGATTTTCTGAACCTGCGTTGACACGGAGTTGAGATCCGTTCCATCAACAAACCCGAAAATGTTGATGACGGGCCGGAGATTGTAGCGATCCATGACCGGCGAAGTCTGACTGCGGGAAAGGGACGCAACATTGGCAAGGATCTGCGTGGTTCCAACCTTGCTGCCGAGGATCGGCAGGTTCATCAGGGAATCAAAAGATTCGAGGCTGAATTGCGGCGACTGCGCGTTAAAGGTGTAGCTGATGCTGTTTTTCGGATCGACCCAGAAGTTGGGACTGGTCTGCTGCGATCCGGCAAGGGCGCCCAGGGTGCTGTTGGCGACATCCAGCTGGGTCAGCCCGAGCCCGGAGGCCTTTACCCGATCCACCGTGACATTGAGCTTGGGCGCATCATTCGATTCCTGGATGTGAAAGTCGACCGCTCCCGGAATCCTCCTGATTTTATCCAGAACCTTTTCTGCAAAAGCGTGGGTCTGGGGCCGATCGGTGCCGATAATCTGCACGTCAATCGGTGCCGAGAGGCCGAAGTTCAGAATCTGCGCGACAATATCCGCAGCTGGAAACCAGACGGTGACGCCGGGAAACTGCCTCGCCATCTGCTCACGGATTTTTCGGACATAGTGATTCGTCGGACTATGATTTTCCTTGAGGGAGACAAGGATGTCGCCGTCGGCCGGGCTCACGGTTCCGGTATTGTTGTAGGAAGTATTAATGCCGCTGTAGGGAATACCGAGGTTGTCGACGATGTTCTCGATCTGGTCGGCCGGGATGATTTTCCGGATCATCTGCTCGATCTGGTCGACGGTGCGGGCGGTCTCCTCGATGCGGGTTCCCGACTGGACACGCACATGCATGTCGAAGTGTCCGGCATCGACCGCGGGAAAGAAGTCCTGACCCAGAAATGGGAAGAGAAGAAAGGAGAGGCAGACAAAGCCCAGGACAACGACGAGCAGGGTTTTGGGATGCCGCAGGCAGGATTCTAGAAATCCGTGATACCCTTCGCGGAATTTCTCAAAGCGGTGCTCAAAGCCCCGCTGAAAGTCCGTGGCGCGGCGCAGCAGGGAATTCCCCCCGCTTGGGCCGGCGTTTTTCTCCTGATGCTTGGTGATCCAGTAGGAGGCCAGGGTCGGAACCAGCGTCCGGGAAAGGACATAGGAGGCAAGCATGGCGAAGATGACCGCCTCGGCGAGCGGGCTGAAGAGAAACCGGGCAACTCCCGTCAGGAAAAAGATCGGGACGAAAACAATGCAGATACAGAGCGTGGAGACGAAGGCGGGCGTGGCGATCTGGGCCGCACCGTCCCGGATCGCCTGCAGCGTTTCTTTCCCCTCGGCCAGATGGCGGTCGATATTCTCAATGGTGACTGTCGCGTCGTCCACCAAGATTCCGACGGCCAGGGCGAGTCCGCCAAGAGTCATGATGTTGATTGTCTGTCCGAGCGCCGAGAGGGCGACCAGGGAGCTGAGGATGGAGAGAGGAATCGAAATGGCGATGATGAGCGTGCTTTTCCAGTCTCCGAGAAAGAGGAGGATCATGAGGGCGGTGAGGCAGGCCGCGATGAGCGCCTCGCGGACGACACCGGAAATGGCGCTCGTGACAAAGATGGATTGATCCGTGAGTACGGAGATGACGGCGTTGTCCGGAAGGAGCTGCTTGAGCAGGGGGATCTTGGCCTTGACTCCCCGGACGATGTCGAGCGTCGACGCATCGCCGGTCTTCTGGACGTCGAGCATGGTGGCGCGGGAGCCGTTGAAGCGGACGATGTTGGTCTGGGGAGTGCTGCCGTTATGAACGGTGGCGACATCCTTGACGAGAAGGGTCGTGCCGTTGGGAAGCGTCTTGATCGGCAGGTTGTTGAGCTCCTCAATGGTCTCCGGACTTGAGTTCAAACCGACCTGGTATTCGAAATCCCCCACCTTCAGCGTGCCGGTGGGAAGGATCAGATTCTGCACGTTGATGGCATTCACGACATCCGCCGGCACCAGCCCGTGGGCCTGGAGTGCCTGGTAGTCGAGATCCACCGATACCACGCGCGATTTTCCACCGTAAGGATAGGGAATCGCCGCTCCGGGAACGGTGATGAGCTGAATGCGGGCGACATTCAGCGCGAGGTCGTTGAGGGTCTGTTCGGAAATTCCCTTTCCGCCCAGTCCCAGCCGGACGACAGCCACATTGGAGGCTGTGTAGCTGATGACGAGCGGCGGCGTTGTCCCGGTCGGCAACTGCTTGAGAATCGCCTGTGAAACCGAAGTCACCTGCGCGATGGCCTTGGCCAGATTGGCCGTGGGCTGGAGGAAGATCTTCACGACGGCAATCCCGTAGAGTGACTGGGACTCGATATGTTCGATATTATCGACGGTGGTCGTGAGGACGCGCTCGTAGGGAGCCGTCAGGCGGTTCTCGATCTGATCGGGAGCCATTCCGGAATAGTTGAAAATCACCGATACCACCGGGATATCGATGGCCGGGAAGATATCCTTCGGCGTCCAGAGGATGCTGAGAACGCCGCTGATCAAAATCAGCACGGCCAGCACGATAAAAGTCAGGGGCCTTCGCAGCGCGAGATCAACAATCCACATACTCGTTGATTAGTGAGTCAGAGTCTCCACCCGACAGCTGTGACAGGAAAGGTCATGGTCAAGACATCCTCTTCCTTTCGAATCCCGAAGGAAAGAGCATCCTCCCAAAGATCGCCGGCCAGAAGCCCAAGCAGATGCTTCCTGCTGACGGTTTCCGGAAACGAAGAGGCCAGAAGACGTCTTGCATCCATTTCCAGACCGAAACGGATCACCTCGGGGTTCCGAAGTCCATGATCCGTTCCCAGACTGATGAGTTCCTCAAGAGTCAGGGCGGCGGTGTGGGAGGGATCGCGAAGGCGTTCAAACCCGTCGTAGGCTTTGCGCTTCGAGGCCTCCGGGGTGACATCGACCACGATGATTTTTCCATGGGGACGGGTGACACGAAGCATTTCTGCGAATGCGGCCCCGGGATGTTCCAAATGGTGGAAGGCATAGCGAGTCACGGCAGCGTCGAAACAATCTGCGGGAAAGGGCAGGGCCGTCATGTCTCCCTGGAAGAAGGAGGCATTGCCGATGGCCGACTTCAGCGCTGTCTCCGCGGCCAGCTGAACCATGGAGGGAGTCAGATCCACTCCGACGATCTGACCGACAAATTCAGAAAGGTAAAGACTCACCAGACCCGGGCCACAGCCCGAGTCGAGCACCCGTTCCTTGCCGGAGAAGCCTCCGAGCTCGCGAAACACTTCCAGGGAAAAGTTCTCCGAATGAGCGGGCATTTCCGCAAAGGGACGCGATTGCGTGGTGAACTGGGAAATGATTTTCTGTCGATGGATGGAAGACTCCATGTTTGGAATATTACCCGGTTTTTCCAATCTGTCTTATTGCAGACGGTCAATTTTTGTTGTTAATCGGACAAAAAGAGTGATTCCAACAAACCGATGAATCAGCGCTTAACCTCCCTGGAAACCCGTCGTGCCCTCCAGGCGCTCGGGATCGAACGCCCTTTTGCCGCAACTTTCGGATTCTGGGGACATCAGGAGGATGTCCGTTATGACTTCCACCGTCATCCCCAGCATCAGCTTGTGTTCCCGACTTCAGGTCTGCTCTTCATTGAAACAAAGAAAAATTTCCATGTGCTTTCCTCCCAGATCGGGCTCTGGATACCGGCAGGAGTGAGCCATGCCACCACGGCAATGAGTGCCCGGACTCTGTCGGTTTTTTTAAGTCCTGCGGAGTTTGAGCAACTTTCGGACTCCCCCGCCATGGTGCGTGTGACTCCTCTGCTCCATCAGGCGATGAGTCATATCGTGGAGCATCAGGAACAGGGCTGCGGATATTCGGCGGCTCTCTTCCGGGTCATTCATGGAGCTTCCAGCGAAAATATTCTGGAAGGATCCTGGCCCTCGCTTCCGGTCGGCTCCTCGGAAGAACTCAAGCGAACCATCGACACGATCATGCGGGAACTTCCGACCATCACGGTCCGCGACCTGGCAGCAAGCACGGGGCAGAGTGAGAGAACCATGCGCCGACGATTTGCAAGGGAACTCGGTCTGGGACCCGAGTTGTTCATCCAGCGCGCAAGACTCATCCGCTCCATGCAGTTGCTGATGGCCGACCGGGGGAAACCAATCATCGAGATCGGACTGGAGGCCGGATACTCCAATCACAGCGCCTTCACCATGGCTTTTCACAAACTCACCGGATTAACCCCGACCGCCTTTCGACGCGAAAATCGTGCTTTCGGAAAATAACAACCCAAAACTCAACGCGTCCCGCGTGTGTTCTCATCTTGCGGCACGCTTTTTCTTTCCACGTCAGGCAGGAATCCCGTGAGCAGGCCGAGGAGGGGAAGGAAGGCGCAGACCTCATAGACGAAGGCAATGCTGGTACTGTCCGCCAGCTTTCCCAACACCGCCGCCCCGATCCCCGCCATGCCGAAGGCCGAACCAAAGAACAGTCCTGAAATGAGGCCGATGCGCCCCGGCACCAGTTCCGTGGCGTAGACGAGAATGGCGGAAAAGGCCGAGGAAATGATCAGCCCGATGAGGACCGAAAGGAGAGCCGTTCCGGGGAGATTCATGTGCGGCAGTGCAAGCGTGAATGGAGCTGCCCCCAGGATGGAAATCCAGATCACGCGTTTTCTTCCAAAACGATCGCCCACCGGCCCTCCCACGATGGTTCCCAGAGCGACCGCACCAAGGAAGAGGAAAAGCATCATCTGGGAATGTTGCACCGACACATGGAATTTCCCGATGAGATAGAAGGTGTAGTAGCTCGTCATGGAAACGAGGTAGAAATACTTGGAGAAGACGAGGGTGAGCAGGATGCCAAGCGAGAGGATCACCTTCCGGCGCGGGAGAGGCCGCGCGGTTGCGCAGGGCTTCTGCGACGGACGGGGCCGTTCGGCAAGCCGCGTCCTGTACCAGGTGCCGACGATGGAGAGAATCACGATCCCGGCAAGCGCGGCGAAGGAGAACCAGAGAATTTCACGCTGTCCGTGCGGCACCACGATCAGGGCCGCCATCAGGGGGCCGAAGGCCGATCCCGCATTGCCTCCAACCTGAAAGAGCGATTGGGCAAACCCATGCCTGCCTCCCGAGGCGATCCGGGCAATCCGGGAGGCCTCGGGATGAAAGATCGCGGAACCGAGTCCCACCATGCCCGCCGCCGCGATCACAGCCGGATAGCTGGGGGCATAGGCAAGAAAAACCAAGCCGGCGAGGGTCATGGTCATACCGACGGCAAGCGAATAAGGTTTTGGCCTGCTGTCCGTATAAAGACCGACCAGTGGCTGAAACACCGATCCTGTCATCTGAAAGGTGAAGGTGATCAGTCCGATCTGGGTGAAATTCAGGCCGAATGATTTCTTCAGCAGCGGGTAGATCGAGGGGATCAGCGCCTGAATCGTGTCATTGAGCATGTGGGAACAGCTCAGTGCGATCAGGATCACCAGGACGGCCTGTTGGGCGGGAACATTGCTGTCGCCTGAACTGACACCCGAATCGCTACTGGAACCGCCAAGACCACCGGGACGGTCAACGACATCGGCTCCGAAGGGTTGCGGGGCATCTTCAGTTCCGCGTTCCATGATCAATCCCCCCGCTATAACATCCGCTCCAAAAAGAGCGTGCGGTCAAAAAGAGCCAGATCGCCGGCCTGTTCACCGGTGCCGATAAAGCGCGGCTGGATGCCAGTTTCCCTGGCGATGGCCACGGCGACTCCTCCCTTGCCGGAACCGTCCAGCTTGGTAAGGATCAACCCCGTGAGTCCGGTGGCGGCATGGAATTCCCTGGCCTGCACGACGGCATTGCTCCCCGTGGTGGTGTCAGCCACCAGGAAAATCTCATGAGGGGCGGATGGATCGAGCTTGGCAAGGGAACGCTTCACCTTGGAGAGTTCCTGCATGAGGTTGGACTTTGTATGCAGTCGTCCCGCCGTGTCGCAGATGAGAAAGTCGGTTTTCAGACGTTTTGCCTTGGCAAGGGCGTCATGACAGAGTGCTGCCGGATCCGAGCCATAAGTACTGCTGACGACTTCAATGCCCAGACGATCCCCCCACGATTGAAGCTGTTCGACTGCCGCTGCGCGGAAGGTGTCCGCAGCGCAGAGAAGGACGCTCTGCCCCCGAGATTGAATCAGGGCGGCGAGCTTCGCGCTGCTCGTGGTCTTTCCGGTGCCGTTGACCCCCACCATTAGAATGACGATGGGGCCATCCGGGGAAGGGGTGAGATCCTTGCCTTTTTCCGGGAGATGCCTGGCGGCCTCCTCGCGTGCCGCAGCAAGGACATTCTCTGCATGAAGGGCAACGCCTTTGGAACGGAGAGTCTCCAGAATCGCCGTCGCCGTCGGGGCGCCGAGATCGGACTGCCAGAGGGAAGCCTCCACCTCATCCCAGTCCACGGACTGATGGGTGCCGGTGATGCGCCCGAGAATTCCTTGAAGCCAGCCTCCAGCCATTATTCGTCGGTTTTTGTATCCGCGGAACCCGCCGACGACGCTGTTCTCTCCGGCCTCTTCAAGGTTGCCTTGATCCGGTCCAGAACCCCGTTGACAAAGCGGCCCGATTCCTCGGTGCCATATTTTTTGGCGATGTCGATTGCCTCATTGATCGAAACCACGGGCGGAATTTCGGGACAGAAAAGCATCTCGTGGATGGCAAGACGGAGGATGTTCCGATCGACGGCCGAGAGACGGTCGAGTTCATAGTTCTGGGTACATTCCCGAAGAGCGTCATCGACTTCGGCAGTGTGATCAAGAATACCGCGCACCAGTCCTTCGCAGAATTTACGCGCCGACGGACTCAGTCCCCGGAAGGCATAAAAATCCTCAAGATCCCCGACACCCGCTCCTCCTCCAAGATCGCGCTGATACAGAAACTGGATGGCGGCTTCACGGCCTTCTCTACGGACTCCCATAAAATCAGGATCTCCTGGGTGGAATACCGCGCTTCATGGTTTTGAGATCGCGGGCGGTCCGGATGATTTCGACCGCTGCGCGGGCGGCTTCAATTCCTCGATTGTATTCCTCCCCGAGACATCGGACTTGTGCCTCCTCCCTGCTATTAAGCAGAAGGACGCCATGGATGACCGGAATCAGGAATTCCACGGAAAGCCGGCAAAGCATGTCACTGACCGAGGCCGCAATCAGATCGGCATGCCCGGTCTCCCCCCTCAGAATGACTCCCAGACAGATGATGCCATCCGGCTTACGGCGCTCAATCACTTGCCTTACCGTGAATGGAATTTCAAAAGAACCCGGCGCATGGATCACCTCGGTTTTGATCATAGGGCCGATTGCATGGATTTCTTGGAGGGCATTCACCACCATCGGCTCCACAAACTCTTCGTTATACCGGCTCGCCACAATCACAATGCGATGGCTTGCATGTGTATTGAGTCTGGGACTTCTTGGAAGATAATTGAGCATCGGACTGAAAGGGATGAAAACTGAATCTTGGGCATTGCAGAAGCCTGAAATCAGAAAGACTCGGAAGAATGCCGCCTCGTCTTTGCAATAATCTTAGAGCAAGTGGCCCAGCTTTTTCTTTTTGGTGGAAAGATAGCGGGCATTGTGTTGATTGGCCTCCGAACGGATCGGAACGCGCTCGATGATCTCCATCCCGTAACCTTCGAGTCCCACGACCTTGCGGGGGTTGTTGGTCAGGAGGCGGATTTTCTTGATTCCGAGATCCGCAAGAATCTGGGCTCCGGTGCCGTATTCCCTGAGATCGGAAGGATAGCCGAGGCGTTCGTTGGCCTGCACGGTGTCCAGGCCCTCCTCCTGAAGCTTGTAGGCATGGATCTTGGCTGGAAGACCGATGCCCCTCCCCTCCTGCCGCATATAAACCAGAACGCCGTGGCCACTCTCGGCAATCTGGGAGAGCGAACTCTGAAGCTGGCTGCCACAATCACAGCGGCGCGATCCGAACACGTCGCCGGTAAGACATTCACTATGAACCCGGACAAGGGCCGGCTTTTTGGAATCAATGGGGCCCTTCACCAAGGCGAGGTGATGATTGTTGTCGATTTCGGCCCGGTAGAGGAAAAGGTTAAAATCACCGAAGTCAGTCGGCATGAGGATTTCCTGTTCGCGAACGACCAGCTTCTCGCTCTGACGACGATAGGCGATCAGATCGCGAATCGAGCAAATCTTGAGTCCGTGCTTTTTTTTGAATTTCAGCAGGTCGGGAAGGCGTGCCATCGATCCGTCCGCATTGAGGATCTCACAGATCACACCGGAGGAATCGAGTCCAGCCAAGCGGGCAAGATCGACCGCGGCCTCGGTGTGACCGGCCCGACGCAATACCCCTCCGGAAGCCGCCTGCAACGGAAAAATATGTCCGGGCTGGCGGAGATCCCCGGCAACCGCCGCAGGATCGCTCAGCACCTTGATTGTCGTCGCGCGGTCCCGCGCACTGATCCCGGTTGTCGTCCCCCGGGTGGCATCGACGGAGACGGTGAAGTCGGTGGCATGGAGGTCGCGATTATGGGCCACCATGCGCTGAAGTCCGAGCCTGGACGCACGCTGTTCGGTAATGGGTGTGCAGATCAGACCCCGCCCGAACTGCGCCATAAAATTCACGGTCTGGGGCGTGACCTTGGAAGCTGCCATGACCAGATCGCCCTCATTCTCCCGATCCTCATCATCCGTAACGATGACCATCCGACCCCGGCGGATTTCCTCGAGTGCTTCAGGAATGGTGTCAAACCCTTTGGCAGTTTTTGGAGCACTCCGGGACTTATCGGCAGGGAGCACTGATTTTTTTGCCAGGGCCCTTTTCATGACATTCATGCCTTTCCTGCAAAGACACCTTCAGATTCACGCAGCGAGCTCTCCGAGGAAACCACCCTGGGCTTGGACTGCGATTCTTCACGGGCAGCAATGCTGCGTCGGGCAATCCATCCCCCGCCGATCACGCGGTCCCCGTCGTAGAAAACGGCGGCCTGTCCCGGCGTGACCGCTCTCATGGGGTCCTGTGGACGGATCGTGGCTGTTTCCTGCCCATCGGCAACGACTTCCGCCGGATCCCCTGCATGACCATGACGCACCTTGATGGTGATTCTTCGGGGTACCACGGGAGTTTCGACATGCCAGTTGGCGCGACTCACGGTGAATTCGTCGCAAAGCAGATCCTCCTCACCCCCCAGAATGACGCGGCCTCCCAAGGCGTCGATATCAATGACATAACGCGGGCTGGCAGCTCCTCCGGGCAGCCCTTTGCGCTGG
>Ga0302275_10005433_pt1 | contig 12277 bp, 11 predicted proteins | sample III_Bog_N2_2_FD_200229 | JGI IMG/M metagenome (GOLD analysis project Ga0302275, IMG submission 200229) | Peat permafrost microbial communities from Stordalen Mire near Abisko, Sweden - III_Bog_N2_2 | ecosystem: Environmental > Terrestrial > Soil > Wetlands > Peat | place: Sweden: Abisko...
GCCGTCCCGGCCTGAAGCGGCGCTCAACACATTACCGGCGGTCCGGAAGGCCACGGCCATGATCCCAATATGAGGCCCGGCTGGACTCCCTTCAAGAGCGGTTCACCAGACGCTTACTTTTTAGAAGCGCAGAATGCCGCACAACCCTTGCCAAGGTGCCGACTCTGAATCCGCGATTGGTTGAATTCCACCGGAATTGGTGGTGACTCGCAATCCTAACCCATCCGCGCCCATTGAAAACAAATGCCTTAAATCTGGCACATGCCGTGCCCTTACAGCAGCCGGAGGTATTAAGACTATGAAAAAAATGACTCTCTTACTCGCCGGCGCAATGCTCTCACTCGCGCCTCTGGGTGCTTCCGCAGCGGTTCGCGTGTTCGTCGGAGGGCCGGCGTTCGGCTACGGCTTCTATGGCCCTTATGCCGGACCCGGCTTCTACGGCCCTTATGCGCCCCATGTCAACGCGGGCACGCTCAAGATCGACAGCAAGGCCACCGACGCGCAGGTATTCGTCAACGGCGCTTATGCGGGCACCGTCAAGGACAACAAGACCATGCACCTGCGCGAGGGCAGCTACAACATTGAAATCCGCCATGCGGGTCAGACAACTTTCAATGAGAGCGTCTACATAACGCCCGGCAAAACCCTCCACATCGCACCGGCCGTGTAATTCATAAGGGCTGGGATCTCTACTCCACGAAATCCCAGCCCAGCCCCGGATCTTCCGGCGGACGCATGTAAATCCCCTCCGGCCCGCGGCTCACGCTGTTCTGCTCCGCCCACTGCTCGTAAGCGGATTTCGGACCGCCCGGCGGGGGCATGAACATTTCAGCCCACGGCGCGTTAGTCGTCGCCATGATGAAATGCGATCCGTCGCGCGTTCCGCCCACATGCGGAATCACCGGAATATCGTAGGCGGACGCCATCGCTGCGATGTGGCGAAGCTCAGTCAAACCTCCGCACCAGTGCATATCCGGCTGCCAGATACTGGCCGACCGGTGCTCCAGCAACTGCCGGAACCCATACCGGTTGTATTCGTGCTCGCCCGTCGCAATGCGGATCTGTTTCAGTTCCGCATGCAGCCTCCCGAAGCCTTCGTAATCGTGCGGCTGCAGGCATTCCTCCATCCAGTAAACCCGATACGGTCCCAGCATCTCGGCCATCTCTATCGTGTACTGCTCGGTCCATGACATCCAGCAATCGAGCATGATGTCGCCATCCGGGCCAAGTTTCTCGCGTGTGCTCTTGACCAGTTCGACATTCTTCCTCATGCCCTCGCGGCCCTCCGCCGGGCCATACGCAATTGCCAGTTTCAGCCTTCGAAATCCAAACTCGATGTGCTGATCGATATCGTTCCCGGTACAGTACGCCGGGATGCGTTGCTTCGTCTCGCCGCCGATCAGTTTGTACACCGGAACGTTCAGCGCCTTTCCCACCACATCCCACAGCGCCAGATCCACGCCGCTGATCGCGTGCATGCCGATTCCGGCCCGGTCGTAATTCATGCTCGACCGCCAGAGTATGTCCCAGTTGCGCTCGATATCGAACGGATCTTTGCCCACCAGAAGTTTGGCGAAATGATCCTCGATCAGCGCGCCACCGGCTGGCCCGCCCTGTCCGTAGCCCTTGATCCCCTTATCGGTCGCGATCTCGACATAGAAACCCGGCAGCTTTCCCGGATCCGGCATGAACAGCGACCGGCGCGCCTTGTAATCTGGGTAGATCGACATCGGGCTCGCGACCTCCACGCCATTGGTGGACCAGGCATTTGCCGCGGGTATGTAAGCGGGCAGCGGATGCTTCGGAGTTGGATTCACCAGCCGGACGGAAGTGATACGCAGCCTGCTCTTCTCATCCGCAAACAGAAGCTCGGGAGCCGCGAGTCCCGCCACAGACATCAGAAAAGATCGTCGGCGCATGCTCTTCTCCTACGCACACGTATAACCCGCCGGAAGCAGGTTCAGTAATCCCGGAATATACGACAGTTCCAGACTATGCGCATGCACCGCCGGCGCGAATCCCGGATCCACATTTACATGCGTCCCCGTTTGCGCGTAGAGACCGACCGGGTCCTGCGGAGGCAGCCGCGGGACAAGATCCCAGAAGTTGCCCACCCGGTAGCACGACGGGATGACGAGGTCGAAGGCGCGTGCAAAATCCGCCAAACCGGCCGCGGGTCCTGCGAATGTAATCAACTCCGGCACAATCGTGAGATTCTTAGCCAGATCGGGACCCGCGACCACCGCGAGGGCACCGCCGAGGCTGTGCCCCGTCACCACCAGGTTGTCGCAACCCGCGATGGCTGCCCCGATTCCCGCCGCCACGCTGTCGTGAACGGCATCGTAAATCGACTGAAAGCCCACATGCACATGTCCGCCGTTTGCAACATATCGGTACGGCTCGAATAAAGCATCGAAATCCGCTACCCAATCCTCGAATGTCTGCGTGCCGCGGAATGCCACGAACGCCGTTTTCGTCGCCGGATTTTTCCCCATCAACCCGAAAATACCGGAATCGTCCATCATGGCTTTCGCCACGTTCGACTGAGTCGGCGAAGCCAGAATCGCCTGCCTCCGGCCCTCATCCGCCTGAATCAGGCCGGTCATCTGGCAACCCGGCGGCAATTTCGGAGTTACTCCGGGCTGATTCATCACTGCGTACGCGGCTTGCGCGAGCGGCAGCATCGTGCAAAGCGCAAAATCGGCGTGAAAGCCGGTCGATGGCGGGGCATTAAAGTCGAACATGGGTAATAGTCTATTCTCTCCAAATACGCGAATCCACCATACACGAACCTACCGGAACGAAAAAACTCTCGGGAAGACGAAACATTACCGTCTCCTCATCCCGCTTCCGACGATCGTTCAGGTAAACTGAACGATCACCTCAGCGTTTCCTCGCTTGACGTCCTTTCCGATCCGAAATAGAGTCGAAGGCAACTAGCTTCTGATTCTTTCACTCAGTAGAAGGGGTAGTCCCATGTTGTTGAAGACCCGAAACGTGCACTGGAAGGCAGCCGCTCTCGTACTTGCGGCCGCCATGATGACCGGTCTGTCCGCGCCTCGCGCTTTCGCGCAGCAGGTTGCCGTAGCCGGAGTAGATGGAACAGTAACCGATACAACCGGAGCCGCCGTTGCCGGAGCTCAGGTCCGAATGATCGATATAGGTACGGATCAGCCTCATGCCGCCACTACCAATACTTCCGGCAGATATGAACTTCCGAACCTGCCCATCGGCAGCTACCGGCTTGAAGTTAAACTAGCCGGATTTAAGACTTATGTACAAAACGGCATCATTCTTCAGGTAGGCAGCAACGTCACCCAGAACGTCAAACTCGAGATCGGCGACGTATCGCAAAGCATCGAAGTCACCGGCAACGCGGCCATGGTCGAAACCAAGGAGAACGCTATTTCCCAGGTTATCGAGTCGCAGAAGATCGTCGACCTTCCTTTGAACGGCCGCAATCCTACTCAGCTCTTACAGTTGACCGGCGGCGGCACTAACACGGCGCCCGCTGGTAACGATCTCACAGGCAGCAAGAACATGGGCGGCTCCAACGCTTCCGGCACCTTCTCGGTCGCGGGCAGCCAGGCCAACGGTCTGAACTACCTGCTTGATGGTGGCGATAACAACGATGCTTTCAGCAACGTCAACCTGCCCATCCCGTTCCCCGACGCCATCGAAGAATTCAACGTGATGGCCAACGGCCTCCCCGCGCAGTACGGCCTGCACCCCGGCGGCACCGTCAACATCGTCACCAAGTCCGGCGCTAACGCCTTCCACGGCGACGCCTTCGAATTCCTGCGCAACGGAGATTTCAACGCGCGCCAGGAAGGCACACTGACACGCGACACCCTGAAGCGCAGCCAGTACGGCGGCACGGCGGGCGGCAGAATCATTAAAGACAAACTCTTCTACTTCGGCGGCTACCAGGGCACGCGGCAGCGCTCCGATCCCGCGGCCCAGATCGCCTATGTTCCGACCGCTGCCGCTTTGCAGGGCAATTTCGCAACTCTCGACTCTCCTACGAGCGCGGGTGGTTGCCTGTCCTCGCAGCGCAACCTCAAGAATGCCGCTGGCACGCCCTATCCGGGCAACCAGATTCCCGTCTCCACCTTCGATGCCGCGGGCCTCAAGCTTGCCGGCACCTATATCCCAACTTCAACCGACCCCTGCGGTAAGTACTATTACGGTTACCTCGCCAACAACCCCGACGATCAGTACATCGGCCGCGTCGACTATAACCTCAGCAGCAAGCAGTCGATATTCGCCCGTTACTACATCTACGATTTCATTGGCGAGTCCCTGTTCAACGGCACTAACGCCCTGACTACCGGAACCGCAGGAAATAACGAGCGTTCGCAGACCATGACCGTAGGCGATACATACACCTTCACGCCGACCCTGGTCAACTCCTTCCATGTCACCTTCGACCGCCGACGCGATAACCGCGGCGATGCACCGAATCTGTTCAGCCCCAAAGACCTGGGCGTCAATATGTATGTCGCGATTCCGAATTACACGCAGCTCAGCGTCAGCAACTACTCTGGCAGCGGCTTTAACGTGGGCTGCGGCACCTGCGCACCTGGCTTCTTCGACATCAACACCTACCAGCTTGCCGACGACATCACCATGATCCACGGCCGTCATCAGATCGGCTTCGGCGTCGACGTTCGCAAAGACCAGTTCAACTCCGTCAACAACCAGCAGGACAACGGACAGTTCACCTTCAACGGCGGCACATCCGGCGACGGCTTAGCCGACCTTCTGATTGGCCGCTTCTCCGGCCTGACCGACGGCAACGCCCTTTCCGATTATCTGCGCCAGACCGTTTTCGCAGCCTATGTGCAGGATGCCTATAAGGTCACGAGCCATCTGACCGTCAATGCGGGATTGCGCTGGGAACCTTCGGTTCCCGCCTACGACAAACAGGGCCGCGGCAATCAGTTCAACTGGAATCTCTTCAATGAGAACTGGCACAGTTCGGTCTATCCCAACGCACCGGCCGGACTGGTCTTCACCGGCGACACTTCGCAGAATCCCTACGGCAAATACCTCACAGCTTCCCACTACGGAACCTTCTCACCACGCCTTGGCTTGGTATGGGATCCTCACGGCGACGGCAAGTCTACAATTCGCGCCGCCTTCAGCCTGATGCACGAAACTACAGAACTCTTCTATCCGGAGCGCTGGACCACCAATCCCCCTTACGCTTCCTCGCTCACTCTAACCAGCGGACAGTTCTCGAACCCGTTCGGCAGCTATGTCGCGCCCAGCGGCCAGACCGGCGACCCGTTCCCCGGCAACGCCCTCTTTCCTGTAGGCGGCACCTACGTCAGCATTCCGGCCAACCTTCATCCGACCTATGTGATGCAGTGGAACGTCAGCTATCAGCGCCAGTTCGGTAAGGACTGGCTCGTGACCGCTAACTACCTGGGCAACGCGACCCGCCACATCTGGGGTTCCTATGACATCAACTACTCGGTCTACACGGGTCCGACCGCAAGTACCTCAAATACCAGCCAGCGCCGCCTGACATATCTGGCCAACGCCGCGCAGGGCCAGTTCTACGGCGATATCCAGCAGACAGACGATGGAGCCAATGGCGAATACCACGGCCTCCTCCTTTCGGCGAACCATCGCCTGGCCAACCACTTTACGGTGCTCTCCAACTTCACCTGGAGTCACTGCACCAGCACCTACGATTTCGGCGGCGAACTCGCGGGCACTATATATCAAAACCCGACCAGTCGCAACGCCGAGCGCGGCGACTGCAGCTATGACCATCGCTTCAACTCGTTCACCTCGATCGTGGCGACGAGCGGGGGCTTCGGTGGCACCCCGCTTCTGCAGCAGGTTACGAAGAACTGGCAGCTTTCCCCGATCATAGGCCTGCTGAGCGGCTCGCCCCTCACGCTCACCGATGGCGGCAAAGACATCTCGCTCAGCGCGCAGTTGCAGGATCGCCCCAACGTCATTTTGCCGAGCCAGGTCTACCCGGCCACGCAGACTGTGCTGGAGTGGTTCAACCCCGCCGCTTTCGCGATCCAGCCCACTGGCACCTTCGGTAACCTCGGACGTTTCGCAATCTTTGGACCCGGCACCATCCAGTGGGATATGTCGCTCAGCCGGCGCTTCGACATCCGCGAGCGCTATAAGCTCGACTTCCGCGCCGAATTCTTCAACATCATGAATCACGGTAACTGGAGCAACCCCACCACCAGCATCGCCAGCGGAACCTTCGGTCAGATCACCAGCTTTGGATCGCCGCGTCAGATCCAACTGGGCATGAAGTTCTACTTCTAGATCCGATCCATCGACGCGCTTCAACTGAACCGGCAGCCCGACCAGGCTGCCGGTTTATTCTTGCTTACGGATGTTTTGCGTCTTCCGAATATTGCGCCTGAGGCCGCTTCAGCTTGATCTCAATCGTCTGCTCGGGCTTGTCCACCTGATAGATATCGCCGAACGTCTGGTAATCCTGCGCGATAATCTGGATCTGAACTTCGCCCTGCGGCATGGAAGGAATGGTGACCGTGCCCTCCTGGCTGGTCTTGGTTTCCCAGTTCGTAACGATCTTCTTCAGGTTCACGTTACGGCCATGCCGGAACTTGATCACCACGCTGGCGCGATCGATCGGCTTTCCGGTATCGACGGATTTAACCATCACCGTCAGTCTCGCCAGTTCGGCGGGAAACGCGGGCACGGTGCAGAGCATACAGACTACTGCCAGGAACATTCTCATTTAGAACCTATTATGCGACATCGGGCAGCAGAAAAGTTCGCGGCGTCCCGTAGGCTTTCGCGACCGCCTCGGCCGCCAGATAACCGCTGCGCACCGCGCCTTCCATCGTCGCGGGCCAGCCAGAACGCGTCCAGTCTCCCGCCAGGAAGAAATTGCCCAGATGAGTCGCGCTCACAGGCCGCCGTTGCTCCAGTCCGGGCTGCGCGGAAAACGTCGCGCGCACTTCTTTAATCACCTGCGCCTTCTCCAGCCGCGCACCCGCAACGGCCGGAAAGAACTCTGCCAGCTCCCGCAGCGCCAGCGCGATAATTTCGTTGCGCGGCATCTCGGTCAGGCTGCGCGACGCGCTCACGACAAGCTGCACGTAGCGCCCTTCGCTCTTGTTGAAGAACCACTGGATGGTCCGGTCGAGCAGCGTCGCATGGGGCACATCGGTGATCGGCCGGTCGAACCAGAGATGAATACCCGTGATCGGCGAGTGCCCGAACGCTTCCCATTCGACGGGCAGCGACGGCATCAGCGGCCTAAGCTTCTCGAAAGAAAGTGCCGATAGATAGTAGTCGGCGTGGCGGCGCTCACCGCCCGCCTGAATCGAGACTACGCGGTTGCCTTCCACCTCAATACCGGTGACGGCTGCGCGCGGGTGCAATTGTACGCGCGGCCCCAGCGCACTTGCGTCGTACAGTTCGCGCAGGGGGACCTCCGGCAGGCCCATTTCGTAGGAATCGGCGCGCGCGATCATGCCCAGCCAGAACACCTGGAACCCGTGCGCGGCGGCCATCGAGTCGAGTTCCTCGTTGATTGCGCTCACCAGAACCTGCCGCCAGTAGCGCTCGATCGCCTGTGGAGTCTGCTTTTTTTCGTGCAGCCAGTCGAGCATCGAAATGCGGTCCAGATCCGCCCGGCGCCGTTCGCGCGGTATAGCATTCATGGCACGCGCAATCGCGATCTTGTCGCGCAGCCCCAGATATTTCAGGGTCAGAAAGGAACCGGCGAAATGAGCGGGAGCCGGCAGTATCCCGCGCTTCATCACCGACGTTCGGCCACCCGGCTCGATAAACCGGAATTCCCGGTGAAACCGGATCTTGTTTTCGACTCCGAGCCGCCGGTAGAGGTCGAGCAGGTTCACGCAGCAGCGCAGGAGAACGTGCTGGCAGTTGTCCACCATCTCGGCTTCCCCGCCCACCGGCCATGACGTCGCCCGGCCCCCGAGAAAGGCCCGCGCCTCATACAGATCGACATCGAAACCGGAACCGCCCAGTGCGGAGGCGGCGGCAAGACCGGCCAGCCCCCCGCCCAATACCGCCACTCGTGGCATTAAATCGCGGGGTACTCCGGCATGGTCTCAGCAGCGGTACGAGTACCCCTCATGACCTAAATATATACCCCCGATAAAACCGTCCGGCCGCTCGCCCACGAACCGAACCTGAATCGTTGGAGTGCGCCCTAAAGTTCCCGCGCCAATCTGCCGATGGACAACCAACAAAGTTCGATCCGGAGGATATATGTCGGGAAAGCGCGCCGGGCTGTTTGCCTGGATATTGATGTCGATGGCCGTGGGATTCGCGGCAACGCCGGATCGCATCCGGGGCCCGGTCGAGAGAGACGCTGCGATCCGACTATTGGGCAACGTCCCGGCAGAGGCGCTTGCCGCCAGCGACCAGGGGCCTCTCGATCCTTATCAGAACCTGTCCGGCATCAGGCTCGTTCTGAAGCAGACACCGGAACAGGCGGCGGACCTCGCCCGGCTTCTCGAACAACAACGCGATCCCTCCTCGCCGGATTACCAGAACTGGCTCACTCCCGAACAGTTTGGAGAGCGTTTTGGCATGAGTCCGAACGATCTCGGCCGGATTACCGAATGGCTCCGATCAACGGGATTGTCGGTGGATTCGACCGCACGTGCGCGCAACTGGATCGTCTTCAGCGGGACGGCGGGACAAGTGTCCAACGCCTTTCATACCGAGCTCCATCGCTACCTCGCCAACGATGAGACGCACTTCGCGAACGCCTCGGCGCCTTCAGTTCCCGCCGCACTCGACGAGATCGTCGAACGCATCGGCGGCCTGGACGATTTCAGACCCCGCCCGCAGCCGGCAAGGGTATTACGGCGTGGATTGATGCCCGACTTCACCACCTCCAGCGGAGTCCATTACCTGGGGCCTGACGACCTCGCCACGATTTATAACGTGACTCCGCTGCTGACGTCCGGCATCGACGGAACGGGGCAAAAACTCGTGATTTCCGGCCAGACGGATATCAACCTCAGCGACCTGAGAGCGTTCCGGACCGAATTCGGGCTGGCACCGAAAGACCCTCAGCTAGTGCTGGTCGGAGCCGATCCGGGCGCGAGCGCGGGCGACCAGATCGAGGCCAATCTCGATCTCGAATGGTCCGGCGCAATTGCCCGCAACGCGACCATAATCTACGTCTACTCCGGCAATGTTTTCGAATCCATCCAGTACGCAATCGACCAGGATCTTGCACCCGTCATAAGCGACAGCTATGGCGGATGCGAAGCGGGCAGCCCCACTGGTTTCCGCAGTGTGGTGCAACAGGCTAACGCCGAAGGCATCACTTTGATGAATGCTGCCGGCGACTCGGGCGCAGCAGGCTGCGATTACGACGCTTCGGAGGCGACCCACGGACCCTCCGTGATCTTCCCGGCAAATATTCCCGAAGTGACAGCGGTCGGAGGCACTGAATTCAATGAAACAGGCAATTCCGGCTGGAACGCGCAGAACGGAACCTCGGGCGCTTCAGTCACCGGCTATCTGCCCGAGAAAGCCTGGAACGACACAGCGCTCGGGCACGGCATTGCGGCGGGTGGCGGCGGAGCCAGCGCTTTGTTCACCAAGCCCTGGTGGCAGTCCGGCCCCGGCGTGCCGAGCGACGGTGCGCGGGACGTGCCCGATATCGCGTTGAGCGCTTCCGGCGCTCATGATGCCTATCTGATCTACGCCAACGGCGCGCTGATGGCTGTGGGCGGCACATCGGCTGCATCGCCCTCGTTCGCCGGCATCGTGACCCTTCTCAATCACTATCTGGTGACCAAAGGAGGCCAGGCGAAACCCGGCTTGGGCAATATCAATCCGACCCTCTACGCAATCGCGCAGACGGCGGGTGCGCCGATTCATGACATCACTGTTGGCGACAACATCGTGCCCTGCGCCGCCTCGACCACAGGCTGCACGACCGGTTCGTTCGGTTATAAGGCTGGTACGGGATACGATCTCGTGACCGGGCTCGGTTCCGTCGATGCCTAAAATCTGGCTGTGAAGTGGCAGGGTACCGCAGTGGGTTCGGGGACAACCACGACTCTGACCGCCTGCCCGACGTCCCTCTCCGCGACCGGAACGACGCAGTTAACAGCGATAGTCAGCGCCGTAACGGGCTCGGCCAAACCCACTGGCACGGTATCTTTTTCTGTCGGCAGCGCCAGATTAGGTTCGGCTCCGGTACTCGTTTCCGGTACTTCCTCTTCGGCCACTTTGACCGTGAGCGCGGCGAGCCTTGCTACGGGCTCCAACACCATCGGTGCCAGTTTCACTCCAACAGGAACATTCGCCGGCTCGGCGGCCACAACGACGATCGCCGTGACGCAGCCGGTTATTGCAACCACAACGCTTCTATCCGCCGCACCCGCGGCCATCCTCACCACCGCGAGCACAACGCTGACGGCGACCGTAAAACCGGCAAGCGGATCGGCCGCGCCCGCCGGGTCGGTGAGCTTTCTGCTCGGAAGCACGACACTATCCAGAGTCCCCCTGGTCTCGTCTGGTACGTCGGCCACCGCGACTCTCAGCCTCGCCGGCAGCAAGCTTCAGCCCGGCGCCAATGCCATCGTGGCAAATTATACGGCGACCGGAAATTTCGCCAATTCCACTGCTTCAGTCCCGGTCGCGGTTAGCTCCCCACCCGTTCCTACCTCCACCACCCTGACCGCGTCTCCGGCGAACCTGGTCACGACCGGCAGCACAGTTCTGACCGCGACGGTTAAACCCGCCACCGGATCCACCGCGCCTTCCGGCACCGTGACGTTTTCTGAAGGAAATACGCCTCTCGGAACCAGCACCTTAGCCGCTTCCGGTTCCTCGGCTACTGCCTCACTCACGGTAAGCGGCGGCAAACTCACGGTCGGGCCGAATACCGTTGTCGCAAGCTACTCCGGATCGGCCGCATTTGGGGCGTCAGCTTCATCGCCCGTCACCATGGTCGTCGCCACGCCGGTGGTCTCCACATCACTTAGCGTTTCCGCCAGCCCGTCAACCATTGCATCCGGCGGCACATCCACCCTCACCGTCTCCGTGAAAGCGGCCACCGGAAGTACGCTTCCCAACGGCAGCGTCGCGTTTACGCTCAGCGGTACGCTTCTCGGATCGGCGAATCTCAGCCCTGCCGGGACCTCCTCTTCCGCCGCGTTCACGGTCGCGGCCAAAAGCCTGCAGACCGGAACCAACTCCATCCTCGCGACTTACGGCGGAACCGTCGGTTTCGCGACAGCGTCGGAGTCTGTGTCGCTTTTGCTGACAGCACCCGCGGTAGCGACGTCGACTGTCCTTTCTGCTACGCCTTCCACCATCGCCCAGAGCGCGAGCACCCAGATCGCCGCAACCGTCAGACCGGCATCGGGATCCGTTGCACCCGCAGGCACCGTAGCGTTCAGTGCAGGTAGGACTTCGCTCGGATCTGCAACGCTGGTGGTGTCCGGCACATCCGGATCGGCCTCGATCACCGTAAAAGGATCGAATCTCGCATCCGGGTCGAACACAATCACGGCGATCTTCACACCCACCGGTAATTTCGCGTCATCGACGGGTTCAGTCACCGAAACCGTAACACCCACACCTGTCGCCACGACCGCCGCGCTGACGGCTGCGTCAACTTTGATCACCACCGGCGCCACCACCGCCGTGACTGTCCTGATCAAGCCGGAGAGCGGAACAACCGCGCCCTCCGGAACCGTGACGTTTACCACCGGGAACGTCTCACTCGGAAGTGCGACGCTTTCGGCCTCAGGTCCGAATGGAACGGCGACCTTCACCGTCAAGGGCGCAAGCCTGCCACAGAAGACTAACACGGTGACGGCGACCTACGCGGGCAGCGCGGCTTTTGGGTCGTCTTCTGCGTCGGTATCCATCGGAGTGAACTGAGGCAATTTGACAATGCCCGTGCCGCCTCCCTAAACTGAAAGCTTAGAGGGCCTCATGGCACTCATACCCGAGTTGCTCGAACATTACCGGCGAATTCTCACCGCACGCCGCGATGAGCTTGCAATCGGGAGCCTGCGCGCCGAATCCGAATCCCTTGAGCAATCGGATCCCGAACCCTTCGATCCGGCGGACCGCGCAACCGCGGGCAGCGCCAAAGACGAACTCCTGGAAGATGCCGAACGGGGTACGGGTCAACTGGCTCGGATCGACGATGCGCTGCGCCGAATCGAAGCTGGCACCTATGGAATCTGCGAGGTCTGCGGCAGAGTAATCCGGGTGTCCCGGCTGGACGCCGTTCCGTGGGCGTCTCTCTGCCTCGAAG
>Ga0302275_10005436_pt1 | contig 12272 bp, 9 predicted proteins | sample III_Bog_N2_2_FD_200229 | JGI IMG/M metagenome (GOLD analysis project Ga0302275, IMG submission 200229) | Peat permafrost microbial communities from Stordalen Mire near Abisko, Sweden - III_Bog_N2_2 | ecosystem: Environmental > Terrestrial > Soil > Wetlands > Peat | place: Sweden: Abisko...
CCCCATCTCGCCAGCGCGCGCTCCACAAGTGCATGATGAAGATTTAGATCGGTAACGTCGCCGAGGATCAACTCCGCCTCGACGCCAAAGCTGGCCAGTTCACCTGCGTAGGTCTGCTGCAATAAACGGTTTTCTTCCGTATCGCGATCATTCACAACCAGGAAGAATCCCGCCTGCGCCAGCGCTCGCGCACATCCGCGTCCAATGCCGCGAAAACCTCCCGTCACAATGGCAACTGGGTGTCTGCTGTTCTCCGCCGCCATTATTCCTCCGTTACTGAGTTCTTGCAATCAACCAACTGGTTGGTTACTATACACCCGTATGCAAACGGCGGACAAGATGAAGAAAGCTATGCCCACGAAGAGCGGCACTCGTAATCCCGAGCAGACACAGGAGCGCATTTTCTCAGCCGCGACACGCATCTTTGCCCGGCAGGGTTTCGACGCTGCCCGCGTTGATCGCATCGCCGCCGCTGCCCGCATCAACAAGCAATTGATTTACCACTACTTCGGCAGCAAGGACGAGATGTTTACCGCGGTTCTGGAGCGCGCATACGCCCGATTCCGCAGCGCAGAAGCAGCGCTCGATCTCGACGCCCTTCCCGCCGACCAGGCCATCCTCGCTCTGGTTGAATTCACCTGGAATTACTACCTGCGCCACCCTGAGTTCATCCGCCTGCTCAACAGCGAAAACCAGATGCTGGCGCGGCACCTGAAATCATCGCCGCGCACCAAGCAGATCAACGCCAGCCACATCTCCATTGCCCGCAGAATTCTGCTTCGCGGCAAGCGCGAGCGTTCCATTCGCCCGGAGATCGACGTGCTGCAACTCAATGTCAGCATCGCTGCTCTGGGCTTCTTCTACCTCATCAACCAGCACACGCTCTCCATGGTCTTCGAGCGCGACCTCGGCTCAAAGCGTCTATTGAACAAGCGGCTCGCTGTGATGAAAGAGATTGTTGGCTGCTGGATTCTCCCGCAGAAGAAGCTCCGCGGGCGCTCGTAGACTACTTCAGGTCGCGCCAGTTCGAGCCAAACGCCATCGATGCCACCAGCGGCACATTCAACTTCACGACACCTTCCATCTGGCTGCGTACCAGCGCCGCGACTTCATCGCTCTCGGCCAGCGGCACTTCGAAGAGAAGTTCGTCGTGGACCTGGAGCACCATGCGCGTGCTGAGCTTTCGTGCCGTGAGTTCGCGGTCAATGGCGATCATGGCCAGCTTGATCATGTCGGCCGCGGTTCCCTGCAGCGGCGTATTGATCGCTGTCCGCTCGGCAAATCCACGCTGATTCGCATTGCGGCTTTCAATGTCTGGGATTGGCCGCACGCGTCCGAAGAGCGTGCGAACACTGCCCTCTTTCCGCACCGCAGCTAGCGTAGTATCAATGAACTCGCGTACGCCGTGGTAACGCACGAAATAGCGGTCGATATAGGCACGCGCTTCGGCTTGCGGAATGCCAAGCTGCGCTGCCAACCCGAACGGCGAGATGCCGTAGACGATGCCGAAGTTTACTGCCTTGGCACGGCCGCGCGTCTCCTTGTCCATATGATCGAGCGGCACGCCAAAAACCTCACTCGCCGTCAGCGAATGAATATCGATGTCTTCGGCATACGCCTTGTGCAACAGAGCGTCCCCTGAAAAGTGCGCCAACAGGCGCAGCTCAATCTGCGAGTAATCCGCCGAGAGCAGCCGCGTCCCGTTCGACGCAGTGAATGCCGCGCGAATCTCGCGACCGAGCTCGGTACGCACCGGAATATTCTGCAGGTTCGGATTCACGCTCGACAGGCGGCCGGTTGCCGTGGCAGCGGCCTGAAATGTTGTATGCACGCGCGAGTTGCTGTCTGCCAGCAACGGTAATGCGTCGATATAGTTGGACTTCAGCTTGGTCAAGTGCCGGTATTCTAGCACCAGACGCGGGACATCGTGCTGTTCGGCCAGATGCTCCAACACATCCTGCGCCGTTGAGACGGACTTGCTCTTTCCGCGCGCGGCAGGCGCAGGCAGGCCGAGATGCGTAAACAGCACTTCGCCAAGCTGCTTGGGAGAATTGATATTGAAGACGCGCCCCGCTGAAGCGAAGATGAGCGCACTCACCCGTTCCATCTCCGCGCCTAGATGCTTTGAGAGTCCATCCAACATGCGCAGATCGATACGAACACCAACCTGTTCCATGCGATACAGAACCGGCTCCAACGGCAGATCGATCTCCGTGTAGACGCGTTCCACCTGAGCCTTGACAACCTCGGCCTTCAACTCCGGAACCAGCGCGCGAACCGCAGCTGCGCCGGCCGGCAGTGATGCTGGAGCCTGTTGCCCATGCCGCGCCGCAACATCGGCCAGGGTCTGCGTCGTATGGGTCGGATTCAGCGCGTACGAGAGCAGCATGGTGTCATCCACTGGCCCATGCAGTTTCACCGCCTGCGCATCGAACGCACCAAGCGCCAACTTCCAATCGTGAACCTGTTTAGCGACAGCCGCATCCTCCAGCAACGACCTCAACTGCTCTGTCAATGGAAGCCGCAGCGCACGTTCCGGTTCAGCCGAAACGCCTATCTGGAAGTTGGCCTTCTTCTCCGCTGCTTCCGCCACATCCAACAACGATTGCATTGGCGGTGGAGGATCGTCCTCATCCTCGGCGACAGTTGACGTCGCTGGCAGGAAGAACGCAAATCCATTTACCTTCGCTGCAGCGTAGAAGGCCTTTGCCTGCTCGTCGGTTGGCTCCTCAATCAGCTCAACCACCACGGACGGGACCGACGGCTCCAACTCGCGCAGCATCGACGTAAACTCAAGCTCTGTGAACAGTTCCCTGCACGCTTCCACATCGGGAAGCTGAGTTATCATCGCCGTAAGATCCAGTTCCAGCGGCACGTGCGTATCGATCGTCACCAGTTCCTTTGACAACAGCACCGCAGCGCGATTCTGCTCAAGCGACTCGCGATAGGTCTTGCGCTTCACCTCGCTGGCATGGTCGAGCACCGCTTCCACGCTACCAAACTCGCGGATCAGTTCGACGCTGCCCTTGTCGCCAATTCCTGGTGCGCCGGGAATGTTGTCCACCGAATCGCCGCGCAGAGCCATTACATCGATAACCTTTTCCGGCGGTACGCCCAGCGTCTCGGTAACCTTGTCTGGATCGAGAATCAGATTGTCCTTTTGCGGATTGAGCATCTTCACGCGGCTGGTGACCAGTTGCATCATGTCCTTGTCGCCGGAGACGATGAAAACCTCGTGCTCGCGTTCGGCTGCCACACGTGCGAGGGTACCGATCACGTCGTCCGCTTCAAAGCCCTCAGCTTCGAGGATTGGAATGCGCAAGGCTTCAAGAGCGCGCCGGATATACGGAATCTGACGGCGCAGATCTTCGGGCATAGCCTCACGATTGGCCTTGTAGCCATCGTAGCTGACCTCGTCAAAACTCTGTGTCTTGCCGTTCCACTTGCGCAAAGGGCCCATGGTACGCGCACGTTCGTCACGGAAGACCTCGCCGCTGACGTCGAAGACCGCCGCAAAGTACTCGGGCGCAAAGTCCTGGCGCAGCTTCTTGATCATGTTCACGAAGACGTAGATGGCAGCCGTGGGCAGGCCGCTGCGCGTTGACATGGGCCGTGAGCGCTGCATGGCGTGGTAGGCGCGGAAGATGAACGACATGGTGTCGAGCAGGAAGACTGGCGGTTTGCTTTGTTCGGTCACGCTTGAGAGTCTATCAGGAAAGGAACATGCAATCGCCATAACTGAAGAATCGGTAGCGATTCTGGACCGCATGGCGGCAAGCGGCCAGCACGGCTTCGCGCCCGGCAAAGGCGCTCACCAGCATCAGCAGGCTCGACTGCGGCAGGTGAAAGTTGGTCAACAGCGCGCCAATCAGGCGGAACCGGTAGCCGGGCGAAATGAAGATCCCTGTTTCGCCGGTGTGCGGAGCAAGTGGCTGGCCCTGCGCGACGGCTGCGCAATGCTCCAGCGTGCGTACGGTGGTGGTTCCAACGGCAACAATGCGCCGCCCATTGGCCACCGCACGATTCACCGCATCAGCCGTCTCGGCTGACAACGTGTAACGCTCGCGATGCAGCTTGACGTCGGCCACGCGCTCCACGCGCAGAGGCGCAAAGGTGCCCAGGCCCACATGCAGCGTGACGCGCGCAATCTCCACGCCACGCGCGGCAATGGCTGCCAGCACCTCCGGCGTAAAGTGCAATCCCGCTGTGGGCGCGGCGACAGATCCGCGCTGCTGCGAGTAGACGGTTTGATAGCGTTCGCGGTCCGCAGCGGTGTCGTCGCGATGGATGTAAGGCGGCAATGGAATGTGGCCGATCTGCTCAAGCGCGCCGAAGAAGTCGTCCACGGGATCGAAGCGCAGCAGGCGTTCGCCGAATTCGCCGCGCTCGACCACCTTGGCTGCCAGTACGGTTGCGTCATCCGCACCAGGAAACACCAGCCGCTCGCCGACGCCCACTTTGCGACCGGGCTTGACCAACGCGCGCCAACTTCCATCGGCTTCCGCCCTGGTCAGCAGAATCTCAATGCGGCCTGTGGGCTGCTCGCGATCACGTACCAGCGTGCGCCGAGCATAAAGCCGGGCTGGAATCACGCGGCTGTCGTTGAGCACCAGCAGATCGCCGGCCTTCAACTGCAAGGGGAAATCTGCGAAGCTGGCATCGGTGAGAACGCCACTGCAACGATCAACCTTCAACATGCGGCTTGTGCCGCGCTCCGCAGGCGGCTGTTGCGCGATCAACTCCTCGGGCAGGTCGAAATCGAAGTCGGCAACCAGCAACTTGCGCGCTTCGTCGGCTTGCGTTGTATCGGTCCCGTTCACTGCGCGGCCCTTCCAAAATGGGCCAGGGCCCGCATCCGAGCGCGTTCCAGCGCGTTGTTCAGTTCCTGCCGTTTGGCTTCGTACTGCTCAAGCGGCAGATCGGTGGGAACCAGTGTCCACTGCGCCCAACTGACCGCGATGCGCGTAAACGGCTTGGGAATCAGGAATCGATCCCACGAGCGCATGGTCCAAGCATGTTCGGGTTCCAGATGAAATGCGCCGATGGGAGAGCCGCTGAGATGCGCCAGACGCACGGGCCCCATCTTGGTTTGATAGATGGGCCCGCGCGGACCGTCGGCGGTAAAGATGGCGGTCTCACCACGCGCCAGCACGTGCTTCAGGCCCAGCAATCCTTCGCTGCCGCCGCGCGAACTGGAGCCGCGCACCGCGTCGTAGCCAAACATTTGCAGGATACGCGTGATCAGTTCGCCATCGAAGCTGCGACTGATCAAAATCACAGCGTGCGAGTGCCGGAAGTAGACCGTACACGGCAGCACGCACTGGTGCCAGAAGCAAAAGATCTTGTCGGGCGATTTTTCGCCGAAGACGATGGGCGTAACACCTTCTTCGGCGATGACCTCAAAGCGCCAGGTGCGGCCCAATACGGAGAACAATGCCCAGACCAGACGCGGCACCGTCGCCAGCACCAGACGCTGGATGAGGGAGAATTTGGGATGGGTGTCCTTGCTCACTCCTTCGATTTTAGCTGTACCGAAGCCAGCGGACGAGTTCCGGAAGCGTGGCGCGCTTGCCGTACATCAGAATTCCAACCCGGTAGAGCTTTGCCGAGATCCACAGCGTGACCCAGATGCTGGCTGCAAGCAAGCCTATCGAGAGCGCAATCTGCCACAGCTGCGGCTGTTCTGAGGCCATGCGCAGGAACATCACGATCGGTGCGGTGGGCGGAAACAGCGATGCAGCCACGGCCCACACGGAGTTCGAGTCGCTCATGATCATCGCAATCATTGAGAAACTGAGCCAGGTGGGGCCTGCAGCAAGAGGCATGTACATCTGCAGTTCCTGTTCCGTCTCACAACTGGCCGCAAGCCCGGCAAACAGCGCGCTGAACAACAGATAACCAAGCAGGAAGTAGAGCGGGAACAGCACCGCCTCAGCGAGCGAAAAGTGCACTTCGAACTGCCCGGTCAGCATAGCGCTGGCCAGCGGCGAGGCAACCAGGGCCCCGGCAGCAACCACCCAGATCAAGATCTGCGTCAGCCCCACAGCGCCCACGCCGATCAGCTTGCCAGCCAGCATGTCAGCCGGTTTGGCGATGGCCAGCATGACCTCAAAGATGCGCGAGGTCTTTTCTTGAATGATGGACCGTGCTACGTTCATGCCGTAGATGATGGTGGTCATCGACAACAGGATGGCCATCACATAGCCCTTCCAGAACGAGGCCGCCGCATTGCTCTTGACGATTGCGCCGTCTTTCTTGACCTGGTAGCTCTCCACCTTCACGCCCTTCAATAGGGTGTTCGATTCGGCAGGAGTGAATCCTGCCGAAGACAGCCGTTCCTCAACCAGAGCATCGCTCAGCACACTTTGCAGCTTGGATGCGGTCATGAAATCGCCAGCGGACTTGGAGGTATAGCTGGCGACGGGCTTGCCATTGGCATTCTCAATGGACACAATGCCGCTGACGGCGCTGTCTTTGACCGCCTCAATCAATTCGGCTCGCAGGTCGTCTGTTATCGGAGCCACTACGGTGACGGTGGGCTTGTGCTCCTTGTTGGCCAACAGGCGGTCGCGCGCAGCCTCAGCCAACGCCAGGTTCGACGAAACCACGACGAAGTGCTTGTGCGAACCAGCGCCCCGGCTCGACCAGGCGCCAATGGCAAGCACCAGCGCGAACAGTGCCGGAAGACCAATGGTGGACATGCGGAAAGCACGGCTGCGAATCTGCTCAAGATACTCGCGCCTGGCGATCAAGAAAATATTACGCATCGGACTTGCCTCCCACGGTCTGGATGAAGATTTCTTCAAGCGATGGCTCGACCAGCTCAAAGCGGTAGATGGTGGCCTGCGCCGAGGCTTCATGGAGCAGCTTCTGCGCGTCGCCGTGCGGCTTGAGACGAATTTCGGCGTGGCCGGAGAAGTTCTTCGCCTCGGCAATTTCAGCACTGTTCAGGAAGCCTGCGTCGCCCTCGAACTCCACAATCACGTGGTTGCGCTCGTAGCGGCTCTTGATCTCGCGCACTTTGCCGGAGAGCACAGAACGGCCGTGATTGACCAGGCAGATGGTGTCGCAGAGCTTCTCCACCTGATCCATCCGATGGGTCGAGAACAGAATCGCGCGGCCCTCGCTCTTGAGTTCGAGCAGCGTCTTCTCAACCAGGGCGGCATTCACAGGGTCCAATCCGCTGAACGGCTCGTCCATCACGATCAAACCGGGCTCGTGCAAGAGCGAGCCGATGAACTGGATCTTCTGCTGCATCCCCTTTGACAGCTCTTCTGTCTTCTTGCCGAGCGCCTCGTCAATCTCCATGCGCTTTGCCCAAGCCACCGAACGGGTGTGCGCCTCAGCCCGGGAGAGCCCATGCAGTTCACCAAAGAAGACCAATTGATCGAGCACCTGCATCTTCTTGTAGAGACCGCGCTCTTCGGGCAGATAGCCGACGCGCTCCAGGCTCTTGCGCTCGAAGGGCTTGTCAAACAGGCGAACGGAGCCCGAGTCCGGCATGGTGATGCCCATCATCATGCGGATGGAGCTGGTCTTGCCGGCTCCGTTGGGGCCAAGAAGGCCGAACATCTGCCCGGCTTCAATCGTCAGGCTCAAATCGGCAACAGCGATTTTATTCTCGTAGGCTTTGTTCACTCCTGCGAGTTCAACGACGCTCATGGAAGCTCCAGATTCAACGGTGGTAGGGCGTTCAGCAGCAACACATCGATTGCGGCAAGTGTAGCAAAGCCGCCAGACGGTGCTCGCCTTGCTCTCGATATACGCAGGCCCAGCCGTCCCGGTTCCCTTGCGCGAGAGAATGCGCTTGAGCCCGCGTTGTGCCCCTCTGCCCAAGCCATTTAGCATCCATGATGTGCCAGGCCTCGAAACACCGGTAATGTATGTGAAGGGCGTGGGTCCGCGTGTAGCGGAGATGCTCGCGGCCAAAAGCATCCAGACCGCCGAGGACCTGCTCTACCATCTGCCCTTCCGCTACGAAGATCGCCTGCATCCGCGCTCGCTCTACGAGCTAAAGGCGGGCGAAACGGCCAGCATCATTGCCGAAGTACGTGGCTCGGCCATGCTGCAAACGCGCCGCGCGCCCATCTTCGAGCTCACCGTAGGCCAGGGCCGTTGCGCGCTGAAGTGCGTCTGGTTCCACGCTACCTATCTCGTCGGCAAGTTCGAGCCGGGCCAGACGGTTGCGCTCTTCGGCAAGCTGGAGCCCTCCCGCTCGTCGAGCAACCTCAAGATGATTCAGCCGCAGTTCGAGGTGCTTCCCGATTCAAGCGCCGACGCGGAGACCCGCCTGCTCGAAGTAGGCCGCATTACGCCCGTCTACGAGTCGCTGAGCGGCAACAAACTCACCTCACGCTGGCAGCGCAAGGTCATCTTCCACCTGCTTGAAGCGCTGCGCGGCGCGGTGCCCGAGTGCCTGCCGGCCGCGATGGTCAAGCGGCTTGCCCTGGTCAATCGCGAAGACGCGCTGCGCGAGGTTCACTTCCCTTCTGAAACCACAGCGTTCACCGATCTGCAAGCCTGCGCCACGCCAGCCCATCGGAGGCTGATCTTCGAAGAGTTGTTCTTCCTCGAACTGGGTCTCGAACTCAAGCGCCGCCGTCTGCGCCAGCGCCAGGGCGTAAGCTTTGCCACTTCAGATAGCGTGCGCGAAGCCTTGCGCGAGATTCTTCCCTTCCATCCCACCACCGCGCAAAAACGCGCCCTGGGGGAGATTGTTACAGACATGCGCGCGCCCAGCCCCATGCGGCGGCTACTGCAGGGTGATGTGGGCTCGGGTAAGACCATCGTCGCCTTGCAGGCCATGATGGTGGCCATCGAAAACGGCTACCAGGCCGCGCTGATGGCTCCCACGGAGATTCTGGCCACGCAGCACTTTCTGGCCGCGCGCAAGTTGCTGGAGCACTCCAGTCGCAAACCTAATGTAGTGTTGCTCACCGGCTCGCTCGATGAGGATCGCAAGCGCCGTACCCGCGGCCAGATCAATCGCGGCGAGGCTCAGTTGGTCATCGGCACTCACGCGCTGATCGAAGAAAAAGTGGAGTTCGACCGGCTGGGGCTAGTCGTCGTGGATGAGCAGCACCGCTTCGGCGTGCTGCAGCGTTTCAAGCTGATGAAAAAACCCAACCAGGCCGAGCCCGACGTGCTGGTGATGACCGCAACGCCCATTCCGCGTACGCTGGCGCTCTCACTCTATGGCGACCTGGACCTGAGCGTGCTGGATGAGCTGCCGCCGGGCCGCACGCCCATTGTCACCCGCCGCTTGCCCGAAAAGCGCTCTGCCGAGGTGTGGGATTTTGTTCGCAAGCAGGTAGAACAGGGGCATCAGGCTTACATCGTCTACCCGGTCATCGAGGGCACGCGCGACGATCAGCCTGAGCTGGACTTCTCGCACGATGAGCCGGCCGCAGGCATTTCGCCACCCGATTCCGCTCCCAAGAAGAAGGCGCGCAAAAGCAAGGCCGGCACCCTGTTTCCGAAGGTAGTGGCCGAGGCGAATCCTTCGGCAAAGTCAGGGCTCAAATCCGCCGTTGAGATGCACGAGAAGCTGCGCACGGGGCCGCTGGCGGGCTTGCGGCTGGGCCTGCTGCACGGACGGCTCGATGCGGACGACAAGGAAGTGATCATGCGCCGCTTCCAGCGCGGCGAGATTGATGTGCTGGTCTCGACCACCGTGATCGAAGTGGGCGTGGATGTGCCGAACGCGTCGGTGATGGTGGTGGAACACGCTGAGCGCTTCGGACTGGCTCAACTCCACCAGCTCCGCGGCCGCGTGGGCCGTGGCGCGGCCAAAAGCTATTGCATTTTGATCACCGGGCCCCGCGTCTCGGAACTGGGCGAAGAGCGCCTGAACGCGATGGTCCGCACGCAGGACGGATTTGAGCTTGCCGAGCTCGACCTCAAGCTACGTGGTCCCGGCGAGTTCTTCGGGACGCGCCAGGCCGGGCTGCCGGAGTTCCGCGTGGCCAACCTGGTGCGCGACCGCCAACTGCTGGAGTTGGCTAAGCAGGAAGCTGTGCGCTTTGTGGCCGCGCCGGAGCCAGAAGGCACTGAGGCTGAGCGCGCACGCGTCTGGGCCAGGCTCAAGGAAGCATGGCAGAGACGGTATGGACTTGTTGAAGCGGGTTGAGACGAAGTAGTTCAGTCGATCCTGAATAACGCATAACCTATTAAATAATCAACGACATAGCATTATTTTGCGGGGTATAATATTCTCAGAAGTTGTTCAAAACACAGCGAATTCCGGGGAAATTATGCGCCCTAAGAGTGAGCCCAAGCACCCGCAACGTGAGCTATTCCAGATCGATCTGGAGCAGTTGATCGACCTCGCGCATCCACTGGCCGTACTTGCCGATAAGATCGACTGGAAACAGTTTGATCTTCTGTTAGGCAGCAGCTATCACCCCACGCAGGGAGCCCCTGGCACGCCGACGCGTCTGATGGTGGCTCTTCACTTCCTGAAGTATCAGACCGATCTGAGCGATGAGGATGCAGTAGCGGCGTGGGTCGAAAATCCTTATTGGCAGCACTTCAGCGGCATGCGTTATTTTCAGCATTCGATGCCGATCGATCCATCGAGCATGACGCGTTGGCGCAAGCGTCTGGGCGAAGCCGGAGCCGAACAGATGCTGCGCGAGACCATTGAAGCAGGAATGCGCATGAAGGCGATCCGGCCTACGGAGTTACAACGCCTCAACGTGGATACCACGGTGCAGACCAAGGCCATTCGCTTCCCGACCGATGCGCGTTTGTATCATCGTATGCGCGAAAGGCTGGTGACAGTAGCGCGCACCGAAGGTCTCGAAATCAAGCAGAGTTATCAGTACGTAGGCAAGCGTCTGTTGATGCAGTCCAGCCGTTACGCCCATGCTCGGCAGATGAAGCGAGCCCGCGCCTGCACGCGCCAGTTAAAGACTCAACTGGTCCGGGTGTTACGCGAGATCGACCGCCAGACAACGGAACCATCGCGCAAGTTATCCCGGCTGCTGGAAACAGCGCGTCGCATCCATGCCCAGCAGAGGCATGACAAGAACAAGGTGTACAGCGTTCATGAACCCGAGGTCGAGTGTATCGCAAAGCCGGGCCCCCACGGACAGGTCTTCGTCTGTGGGGTGGTAAGGGCAAAGCCGGTAAGCCGTATGAGTTTGGCAACAAAGTCAGCGTTGCGGTCAGCAGCCGGGGTGGGTGGTTCGTTGGCGCAAAGAGCTTCACGGGAAATCCCTATGATGGCCACACGCTGGCCGAACAGATGAAACAGGTGGGTCAACTGATCGGCGATAAGGTTCGTGAAGTGCACGTGGACATGGGGTATCGCGGCCATGACTATACGGGCAATAATGCCACGGTCCATGTCGACAAACGACAGCGAGGCAGAACGTCAAAGGCGCTCTGGAAGAGGATGAAACGCAGAGCGGCGGTCGAACCGAGCATCGGACATCTGAAGAACGAACACCGGCTAGAACGTAACCGGCTGAAGGGTGTTGCCGGAGATGCAATCAACGCCATCCTTTCAGCCGCGGCGATGAACTTCCAAAAACTCCTGAGGGCCTGTGGGCACGAACTTGTTGCCGAAATCAGGGCGCTCCTGGACCGGCTCCTGCACAAATCGACCTTCACCGGCTTCCTGATCGATTTGCCGTCAGCCTGAAATCTACTTTTTCAGGATCGACTATATAGCGAACGAAGATTGGTCGACTTGTGCGTTCGAACACTACTGTGGAAACGACCCATCATCGATGGGTCGCCAAATCTCTTGTGCAAATAGCCAAAACGCTCATCTGCCGCCGAAGCAAATGAGGGACGAAATCTCGCCGCGGCTCCGCCGATCAGCTTCCACGAATTTCTGGGTTTACGCATACAGGCCGTTGCACCCATCCAGAACCGCTGCGGTTCAAAATTGCGCGTTCCGCTTGGTTGGTCGCCAACCCGTCAGCTTCTTTCTTCTCGGTCCCCTCATCCGTTACGGCAGAGATGCTCCGGTTGCCGGAAAACTGATCCGAGCCAAACGCTGGGCCGCTCTGGTATATTTTCTCGACGCTGATTTCGCCCGTTGACTGTAGCGCTAACTTCGGCAGGATTCGCGGCTCATTTCGCAACAGGAATCGAGGAGACATTCATGGATTGGAATGAGAGTTCAAGACGGTTGTTTTTGAAGCAGTTTGGGGCTGCGGGCGCACTGGCGCTGGGGGCGGCCGATGGAAAAAGCCTTGGAGCACAGCAGAAACCGGCCGCAGCGCCGCTTACCCCCACGCAAACCAAACAGGTGGCCACCC
>Ga0302275_10005440_pt1 | contig 12267 bp, 9 predicted proteins | sample III_Bog_N2_2_FD_200229 | JGI IMG/M metagenome (GOLD analysis project Ga0302275, IMG submission 200229) | Peat permafrost microbial communities from Stordalen Mire near Abisko, Sweden - III_Bog_N2_2 | ecosystem: Environmental > Terrestrial > Soil > Wetlands > Peat | place: Sweden: Abisko...
GCCGGCCTGTCGACAAAAAAGCGACTGCGGACCGGCTCGTACCTGGACCTATCCCGGATTGATGAGCCACGATAAACCAAACTTGTGCGAAGGCGCAAGGACGCAGCGCACAGGCCTCGGAGACCTTCAAACGTTGTCCTGGCGCATCTGCCGGTTGTTCAGCGGTCTATTGCCGGCTTTGTGTAGATGGCTCGGTTTGTTTGGCTTTCTTTGCCGCTTGATCGGCCGCACGGGCCTTCGCATCGAGTCCGTTGGTCGGGTCCTTGTGGAAGAGCTTGCGGGAGATGTCGGGCCAAAACTCCTGGAGAGTGGCGCCGAACGTGCCTTCGAGGGTCACGGTAATCCCGGATTCGAATGTCTGCGCGATGTTGGATTTCTTGGTATCCGGATAATAGAGATTGGAGATTTCACCCGAGATGATATTTCCGGCGACATTGGAGTAGTTTGGCTCCCACTTGCCAGTGTTGTCGTGTTTGCAGATGAAACTGGTCGCCACCGCGTAGAAGAGCCTGTGATGGAAGCTACCGTGTCCGAGGCGGAAGTAGCGTGGATCCTGGTGAAGGATGATGGGAAGAAAGGCGTTTCCGACCATGGTGCCATCAAAGGCGTCGAGATACGCTGCTCCGGAACGTTCAAAGTATCCCTTGGGGCCCCAACCGAACCCTGGACCGCCTCCATCGGCTTCTCCCATACCGGCGACGATGAAGGCAATGGCGAAGGTATAGGGGTCGACTGCGGAGCGAAAGGCAAGGCTGACCTTCTGTTTTGGAGTCAGGGAGACGGCGTCACTCACGTATGAGGTATTGAAGGAGGGAATGATGCCCAGGACCCGCTGATGCTCCTGCTGCTTGATCTGCTCGTCCGCTTTTTGTTGCTTGGTTTTCTGATCGTCAGCCGGGGCGGCAGGGTTTGACTGAGAGTTGGAGCTGCCGGTAGATGCGGAGCTTTGCGCCGAAGGGGACGCTGCGTCCGTGGTACTTTTGTCCGGTGTGGTCGTCGTGGGCGTCTGGCTCGCCTGCGAGTCTGCTGCACTCGCCTCAAGGTGAGGTGTGGGTGCTTCAGGGAGTTCGCGAGCGGTCTCCGATAAAACGGCCATCTCGTTCGAAGGCAACTGCGATCGCTGAGCAAATGAAACCGAAGCCAAAACAGACAGAAGGAACCCTGAACCGAGTTTTAAGAAGACAGAACGAGATCGTACGAGCATTCATTCACCGGACATGGAGTCGGCGCTTGCCCGTTCAATCCGCGTTGGCGGGAAGTCGGATCAAGTGTAGCCGCTGGTTACTTCATCCCTGGCCTGAACTGGGATGAAAAAGGCCCAAGATCCAAAATCAGGGTCAAAAAGTTGAATTGCTACAGGAACGCCACTGGGCTATTAGACGAAATCTTGAAGCTTGCGGACCCAAAATCTCGCCCCTGCCCTGGTTCTTTCTGGAGGCGGACTCTTGCCGCCGCTCAATCAATTTTAGCTGTTTATCCCTGAATTTAAATGAGCTATATCCCAAAAGAGACCTTCGGCTACCCCTGAAGTGGTAGGAGTAACCGGGGAGTTTGAGATCGCTGACGAACATCGGCAAATGCAGGGAAGCATTAGGCTTAAACAGCAGGGGCCGATGTATCCGAACCACCCAGAACGACCCTGGATTTACCGGTAACTCTCAGGCCGCAAAGTCAATAAAGCCCTTCTCCGGGTTGGTGGAAATGAGCTTGACGGTCACCTTGTCGCCCACATCCAGGCCCTTGCCGCCTTGCACCAGCTTTCCATCCACATGTGGGTCGAGGGTGCGGACGAAAGTGCCGTAGTTGTTTACTCCTGTGACAATGGCCTGGAAGCTCTGGCCGATGCGCGGATGCAACACAACGGCGGCGATGCGCTTTTGCATGTCCCGCTCCACCTTGCGCGCGTTGTCTTCCATCAGCGTGCAGCGAGCGGCAATTGCCGTAAGGTCATTGGTGGAGTAAGGCTGCGCGGCCTTGGCAAGCCACGCCTTCATCAGGCGCTGCGTCACCACGTCGGGGAAGCGGCGGTTGGGCGCAGTCGAATGGGTATAGTCCTGCACCGCCAGGCCGAAATGGCCCGGCGAAACCTCGTTCGCCCCAACAAGCACATATTCCCCTGGCCCCATCAGCTTGACCATGGTTAACGAGAGGTCGGGAAAGTGGTCAGGGTCCTTCTGCTTTTGCGCCAGCAGAAAGTCATTGAGAGCTTTGGAGTCAGGCTGCGCGGGTAGCGTCGTGCCCAGCCCCGCGGCGACCTCGATCATGCGGTCCCACCGCTTGGGCGTGCGGACAATGCGCCGAATTGAGGCCACGCCGGCCTGCTCGAAGGTGCGCGCAATCACTCCATTGGCCGCCACCATGAACTCCTCAATCAGCGAGGTGGCGCGATTCTTCTCAAGGCTCGTGATTTCCACGGCCTGACCGGCAAGCATCACGGGCCGGGTTTCAATGGTTTCAAGATCGAGAGCTCCGTGCTGGAAGCGCCCACTCACCATCCGCTGGGCGGCCGTGTCCTGCAGTTTGAGCTGGGCCGCCAGCTCGGCGTTTGCGGCCACCTTGGCCGGCGCAGGGCCCCGCAACTCAAGCCACGCGCCCACACTGTTGTAGGCCAGTTGCGCGCGGTTGCGCACCAAAGCTCGGTAGGCTTTCCCGTCGGATGCCGTTCCCGCTGCGTCCACCGCAAACTCGATCACGATGGCGACCCGGTCTTCATTTTCGTTCAGGCTGGTAATGCCCTCGGAGAGTGCGGACGGCAGCATCGGAAAGACCACGACGCCCGTATAGACCGAAGTCGTCTCGCTTTGCGCGTGCGCGTCGAGCGCGGTGCCTCTCTTCACGCGGATGTCAACATCGGCTACGCCGACCAGCACGCGGATACGGCCGTCAGGCAATTGTTCGGCCCATTCGATCTGGTCAAGATCCTTTGACGTGTCATTGTCGATGGACGACCACAGCAGGTTGCGCAGATCTTGCGCGCCCGGTACATCGGGCAGTTCAGGATGTGCCTGAATTGCGCTAAGTTCAGCAATGGCGACTGCAGGGAAATCCGGCTGAAATCCGTTCTCGAGCATGGTGGCATGAGCGGCGGCGACTAGATTGAAGTGGAAGGGATGAGCTGGCGATGACGACATGCGGAATAAGCTCCTTAAGTACGACAAGCCAGCCTAACACCTCGGGGCTCAGTCCTTCCCACCTGCCTTGACCACGGAAACATCGAACGTTGATGTTCTCGCGATGGGAAGCTCTACGGCGCAGTGGCGCCTGGCGCCAGCACGTCTACGGTAAGGAAGACGCTGTGGCTCACCACCGTGTTGTCTACGTAGGCCGAGGCGGTAATCTTGAGCGTTGCTACTCCCAGCGGAGTGCCCGTTGAAGCGATCGCGCCGCTTGAGGTGCAGCCGATGCCTGCGCCCGCGAGGCCCACCAGCAGGATCAGCAGGATCACGATCTGCCGGGGGTAACCGCCCGCCGCGGCCCGGAGCTGATTGCGCGCGCGGCGGGAAAAGGGCAAAAGAAAAAGTCCAACCGCGGCAAGTAGGGTGCCGCCTGCGGCGCGCGGCCACCATGGCCGGGGCTGATCACGACGGGCGATTTCGCCGTTTGCGAAGGTCTGCACAACAAAGGTGACCGTCGCCGTCGGCGTTACCTGCTGCGGAGTGGCTGTGCACGTCATGTTGTCTTGCGTGGGGACCGCGCACACCACCTGAACCAGGCCGTTGAATCCGCCCATCCCGCCGACGACGAACGATGCCGAACCTGCCGATCCCTGGTTGATATTCAGATTCTCCGGCGGATTGGTGGCAGCCGGCGTGATGCTGAAGTCCTCCACCGCAACCGTGACCGTGTTCGAATTGGCGGAAAGGTAGAAAGTGTCGCCCAGGTACACCGCTGAGAGCGTGTCTTGCCCGGCCGGCAGCGTATTCGTGGTCAGCGTGGTCAGCGATGCGTCCGACGTTCCCGCCGCAGGATAGAGCGTATTCGTTCCGAGCAAGGTGGTTCCGTCATAAATGAGCACGGTGCCCGTCGGGTTGGCTTCAACACCCGTCGCAGGCGGAACGGCCGGCGTCACCGTGACCGTAATTACGAGCGCAGTTCCGTTTTGAATATTTGTGTAATTGGTTGTAAGCGCCACTGAGGCAACCAGCGTGGGAGCGGGCGTCGCCGCCTTCGCCATCGGAGCCAACACGCTTGCAAGCAAAAGGAATGCAATCGTCAAAGCGAAGCCAGGTTTCCGAGACCTGTTCCTCTCTGCGCTTGAATGCCTTTGCCAGTCGTCCTCTTGACGGTAACCGTCGTTGTTCATCCCCGTCCTTGCCGTCGCGCGCGTCGAACACCCTGCCGGTTCGCTGTGCTTGGACCTGATTGTATAGCGGGCGGCATTGACGGAATCGCCGATTATGCACAAGGCGTGGCCCTCGCCAGAAACGCAGCCTTCGTAGCGACAGCCAAAATTAAAACGGCGGCCTGGCGCCGGGCAAGTTCCTTTTTGCCGGGCATCAGGCCGCCGTTGTTCAAGCTGATCAGAGACCGAGGTCGGCCAGCACCTTGGGCTTGGCTTCTTCAACGGCCAGCAGATTGTGACAGTTCGCGCAATCCTGCGTAATCGCCTTTCCGGTCTTTGACACATGGTCTCCGTCGTGGCAGCGGAAGCAGCCCGGATACGCCATGTGGCCGATATTGTTCGGATGCGTTCCCCACGTAACCTTCATGTCAGGAAACACGTTCTGCGAGTAGATGGTGGCCAGCTGGTCGCCGGCAGCCTTTACCAGCGCGGCCTTTGCGGCTAACACTTCAGGATGCTGGCTCTGGTAGAAGGCCACAAGCTGTGCCGGAATTTTAGCGCGCGCTTCATCCTGGCTGGCATAGGTGGCATTCAGCAGTTCCAGACCTTCCTTGTGAACCCAGGGAAGGTCGGGGCTGATGGAGCCATCCGCCATGGACCGGTTAACGGCCTCTTCCGCAGTCGAAAACGTGTGCGCCGCGCGATTGTGGCAGTCGATGCAGTCCATTGTTCTGCGTTCGCCCTGCGGCATGGCGCCGTTCAACGCTGAAGCCGTAAACACGGTCTCGGTTCCATCGGAATTCTCCCGCTGGACCCAGGGAATGGTGCTCCTGCTCGCATCGGCGGCGATGTACTCCATGCGGTTGAGGTGAACGCCGTGAATGCCGGAGAGACGAGAGAGCGAATCTTCTCCGCCCAGGTGCAGAACCAGCACCGTCTGGCTTTCAGTGTTCGTCTCGTCGTCAGCGAAGTTGGACTTGACCAGCAGCTTTTCGCCCACAAACCTTGCAGGCGTGTGGCAGCCTTCGCACGTAAAACGCGCCGGGCGCAGGCTTGTGACGGGCGACGGAATCGGCGTGGGATAGCGATCGACTGCCACTTCAATCAGCTGCTTGGTGCCGTTGACCTTCGCATCGAAGTAAGCCTGCGCGCCCGAACCGATGTGACACTCCACACAGGGCACGTGCGAGTGCGCTGAGATCTTGTAGGCCGTGTACTCCGGATGCATCACGTGACAGGATTGTCCGCAAAACTGCGGCGAATCCATGTACGAGGCGCCGCGATAGCTGGCCATCGCCACCACCAGCAGGTTGACGATTGTGGCTACCAGTACGATATCGAGACCGTGCCGAAACATGCGGTCATTCAGATCGATCTTGGGGAATTCAGCGGGAATCTGGCCCGCCTTCCTGAGCTTTTGGCGGCGCAGAAACACGCCCACCGGAATCATTACCAATCCCGCAATGAACACCCCGGGCAGCAACAGGAAGAAAATGATGCCCATGTAGGGGTTGTCATTGAACCGGCCGAACATCTCCACCAGCCAGTAGGCAATCATGGTGATGCCGGAGGCTGTCGTAATGGCGCCGCCGGCAAGGCTGATCGGGTTATTGCCGAAGAACAGCGCCGGGCGCACCCAGCTTTCACGGAATTTTTGGAACAAAGGCATCGCTTATCCCCGTTTGTAAACGGATAGCCCGCCGTGAACGGCGGGCCTTGTTGTACATCCCGTTCTTGATTCTATCGCCTACTTGAGCGAGCGGAAGTAAGTGACCACGTCCTTGATCTGCGCATCGGTGAGCCCGGCAACCGGCTTCATCTTGCCCTTGCCATTCTTCACAGCAGCGGTCATGTCGGCCGCGCTGAGCGCCTTCATCGAAGGATCGGAAACAGCCTTGATCCCCATCATCTTGGCCATCCCGGCGCTGGGAGTGCCGGCGGGACCGTGGCAGGTTGCGCATTTTGCTTTGTAGGTTGCTTCGCCGGAATCGGCAAAGGCAAGGGTACCGGCCAGGGTAACTGCAGCGGCTAGCACCAGGAGGGAACGAACTGACTTTGTCATGGTGAAACTCCTTGATTTCTATTTGCGGCCAGTACACACAGTACAGCACCTGCCGGGTAAGTTTTCTGTCTCCCGCCCCCTGTCCGCATCGTGCAACCTCGGGAACGGCGATCTAAACTTCAGCGAGAATCATCTTACTTGAACCGGCGCAACCCGTTTAGTGCTGAATTGCTCCGTCCTGCTCTTACTTCGCAAACGTACGGAAGTAATCCACCGAAGCCTTGATCTCCGGGTCGGTGATCTTGCCCTTGAAGGCGGGCATCTTTCCGTCGCCATTGGTGGTGACGGCAATCATCTGCGCTTCGCTCTTGCTCTTGACCGACGGATCGGTCGCCGGCTTCACGCCCATCGCCTTGGCAATTCCGGGGTTCGGCACACCGGCAGTCCCATGACAACTTTGGCACTTGGCCTTATACGTCGCCTCGCCTGACTGGGCGAAGCCCACGGCACTGGCCAGCAGAACAACCGCGGCCAGAGTCACCTGGAATCGAATGGTCTTTCTCATCGTAAGACTCCTGAATAATCTGCAACGTCCAGTGCGCATTGCGGTCAGCAACCGCATCCGGCTTCCTTAAGAAGATCGCATTTAGTCTATGCGCCGGACCCTCGTTCTCTGTCTCCGGCGATTCCGCCCTCTTCTCGAAAGGAAGGGGTGAACCGGAAAAATCCAAGTCCGGTTCACCCCATGAGCCCATTGAGGGAGGGCAACTTCATTTAAAACTCGTAATGCACTCCGAGAGTCATGATGTTCGCATGGTAGTTCCGCGGAGCGGTTTCACCGGCAGGCGAGATGTTCATGCCGGTTTGGTAAGGTGCAGTAGCGCACGATATAGGAGTTACAGGAGTGGTTGGCGTCGGACTCGTTGTAGTGCACAATTGTGCACCCGACGGCCCGCCCTCGCCGTATCCGTGGAAGTTGTACTCCGCCTTCCAGATCAATCCGGGACGCGAGGTCCAAGCGAGATTCACAAAGGGTGATTGCGTCGTAGACACCAGTGAACCTGCGACTTCGCGTGCATCGTTGTAGAAGCGGCTTCCATTCACCGAGCTGATGTTATAGCCGAGGTTGGATTTGACTGTCTTGACCGGCGCCCAGCTCAAAGACACCGATCCGGATTGCGTGGGAGCATGCATGAAGTCCAGTACCGGCCCCAGGTCGTAACCCGACCTGCCCGCGGATGTTTGCGGGCATGCCGTGCCACTGGGCGTTGCCACTCCGACTACACCGGTCGCGATGGAGGGGGCACTCAGGAAGCAGATGTTGTCCGCCATGTACGAATCGCTGTAGACATAGCTGAAGTCGATCCCGTATTGCTCATTCGGGAACAGCTCCGCGTTCATGCCCGCAACGCGGCTGTAATCCACGTGATCGAGTGGGCCGGCGTACGCGACCAATTTGTCCGTTACCGCATTTTGGTCGTTGTTGGTGTTGTTATGGTGTTCAATGTCGTTGTAGGTCCCGCCGATTGTCGCCCACGGTTTGGGTTTGTACTGCGTGTGGACCCGGTATTGCCGCGTCTGCCGCGGCGTCATCGGGGTGAAGGCGTTGTCGTTGTAGAGCATCTCGACGCTGCCATTGAGGTTCCAGTTCTCGGTGGGGCGATAGGCGGCATTGAGGATCCCGCCGTTTCCGTTGATGGTGACCGTGCCGTCATTCGTCCCATTCTCGGCGATCGGAATGTTCCCTGGATTGCCGCCATAATCACCGGCAACGACGCCATACGCGTTCTCCGCGATCATGTGCGTCTGATAGCGATAGGTAAGTGACAATGTCGCGCGCGGCGAGACTTCCCAGCTTGCCGTCAGGTCATTGCTCATCCACCGCTGGCCAAAGTAACCGCCATTGGGCGTTCCGATCGTGCCGGTTCCTTCACTGGGCATCGCAGCCGCTCCCGGAGCACCTTTTGTGGTGATCAGGGTTGGATTGGTAATGGTTTCATTGTTTGCTGTTGCCGCCGTCGTCACGCTGGTATAAGCCGTGACCGTCTGGGTTCCAGGCTGGTGGACATTCGAATACGTGAACTGATCTTCAAGGGCGAATGTCTTTGAGACTTGCCAGACGATGCCATAATCGGCAGCCATCACGTCGCGCCTTGCCTTTGAAGCGTCAGTCATCACTTGCGCACGGGTTGTCCCCGCCAGACCCTCGAAATTCTCGTAGTAGTTCGGCAGATTCATATTCGCGGCAGTGTAGCGCGCGTCGCCGTTCATCGAGACATTCTTGATGCTTGTGCTCTGGAACCGGAAGATTTCCGTCGGGTAAATAATGCGCGTAGGCTGCGAGCGCAGGTAACTGGTCATTACGTTGCAGGCGGCGTTGATCACCGGCAGGGCGCCCGGAGTGTTCGGCGCCGAAAGAATAGGAGTCGTGCCGATGCTGTTTGCATTGCAGTTGCTGGCGGAGTAGGCAACCTGGGCGTAAGAGTTTGCCAGAAGGGCAGCCTTGGTTCCGTCCGCCTCTTGCACAACGAGGCTGCTTGGGTTCACCGTCATATAGGAGTCGGCCTTGAGGTGATCGATCTCCTCTTCCATGGTGAATTTGGTACCCTGCACAGGCTTCCAATCCACGCCGAAAGTAAAATTGTCGGTGCTGTTGCGCTGCATCTCCTGGACGACCGTTGCGTAGGAACCCGCGAACTGATAGCCGCTCGGGGTCAGGCTGGGCCCTCCAAAGATGTTCTGCGAGTAGCCGGCCCGAACGGTCAACTGTGACAGCGGGAAAAGGGTGAGGTTGGTGTCCGTCATGCGGCGCACGGTGTTGTACATGAACTCCGATTGTTTTTCCTGCGGCCACGCGAGCGAACCGGTTGTCGCGCCCGTGGGCCCGATGGGAGTCGATAGCCCACTTCGGATGCCCGCATTGGCCAGTAAGTCGTAGTCGAAGTACTGCCGGTCGCGACGGAAAATACCCGAAAACTCGTATATCTTGCCTTTGTAAAAGTTCAGCTTGGCAAAGTTGTTCGGGTCGCCGCCGAAGCCGCCCGTAAAGGCCGAGAGCGAATCGAACATGGGATTCTTGTTGCCAGGCAACGCGCGCATCTCAAAGGTCTCGCCCAACATGCGGGGCCCGGAGTGCTCATTGACCATCGTGTCGTACATCGCTCCGCTTCCGGAGAGGCCGACCATGTGGCCACCCAGGTCCACGCTTTCGTGGACCGAATATCCGCTCGGCACTGCCGAGTCCGATGTACCCGGCGCGGGCTTTGGTGCGCCCGGCGTTGCGTTCTGGGCCAGAGCCATGCCTGTCGTCACTAAAAGAATGGCGACTCCGATGCCTTCGGCGATACGCCGGGTTGTTGTGAAAGACCTAGAAAGCCAAAATAACTTCTTCATATAAAGCCTCACTCAATGAAAATTGCCAATCTCAAAATCAGTACCCGCGTGCGAAGTTGACTTGAACCGCGCCGTCCGATAATTCCAGAGGGCGCGGCTCCATCCTGCCTATCGGAGAAACGCCACGTTGATGTTCGACCCATGGATGTAGGTGTGGCAGCTTGTGCAGGTCTGCAATTCGTCCGATCCCGCGCCCATCCCGTGTATCGTGGCATTGGCTACGCGGCTGTGGCACTGGTTGCAGAGCGTGTTGATGCTTGGCATGTTCAACATGCGCGCGTTCTGCGAACCGTGCGGGCTGTGGCAGCCGAGGCAGCCTTCCGCCTTTACGGGAGCGTGCTCATAGACGAACGGTCCGCGCACATCCATGTGGCACTTGGTGCAGATCGCGCTCTGGTCAGCCGCTGACTTCAGGTTGTTCGGGCCAAAGGTGCCGTGAATGTTGTGGCAGTCGCTGCACTTGACCACCCCTTCGTTCACCGGATGGTGGAACGGCATGCTTACCGCCGCCTTCACATCGGAGTGGCACTGGAAGCAGAGCCCAGGCTGCGACGCCTTCAACAGCTTCTCTTCCTTGCTGGCGTGGACGCTGTGGCAGCTGATGCAACTTACATTGGCCTTGGCATGAGGCGAACGGTCGAAGTTAGGATGCGCTGCTGCGTGACAGCTGAGGCACTTCTCGTCGACTTCCTTGGCCGAGTGCTTGGCAGGATTGAAAATCTTGGTGATATCTCCGCCGCCATCCACGTGGGCCTTGCCGGCGCCATGGCAGCTTTCGCAGGTGGCGCCGCTGCCGCCGTGCATCAGGGCCAACTTGGTGTGCGGATTGTCAGCGAACTTCTTGCCGATCTCGTCGTGGCAGGTGACACATGTGTCCTGGCCCACAAAATCGCCAGAAGGAGCCACTGCAGCCTTTGTATCGGCGCTTGCCGCTTTGGCGGCCGGCGCGGGGGCGCCCATGGAGGGGAGTGTCAGAAGAACAACTCCCAGCATCAACATTAAAAAAGCTCGCAGTCCCGGTCTCATTCCCGGAGCCGCACAAATCGGCGATTGCGCTACAGGCCTATCTTTATGCATGAAAAATACCGCCTTGGATGCTCTCATCGCGTCCTCCTCAAATCAATGTTCCATCGATCCGGCTGCAAAATCAGGTGCTTGCCTTGCGGTGCGCCTTCACAGCATTTGTTTCATCGGACCATTACTTTGCAGAGGCTGCGCTTGTGCGGAGCATCACTACATGCTCCGAAGATTACTTTTTTGTCATTCATCCAAGCGGTGATGTTTGTCACACACCTTAAACTCGAGGATTTCAAGCCTGATTTCTGGTGACCCTGGGCCTAAATCCTTCAAATTCCTGCAATTCCCGTGATCCGATGCCTCTTTTTGCTTATACCTATTTTCGATTCCAGGCTGGCCAAAATTGGACAGTCAAACCTCGGCTCCCAGAGGACGCAACCCTGAATCACTATGTAAATGAAGGAAAATAATCCATTTAATCTGCTAACTGCAGGAGGGTCGGTGTTGGACTCGTTTTTTGGGGGTCAACCCCGCCGTTGGCACACTCCCCCGGCGCTGCCGGCAGAAATCGGGATCAATACCCAAGGGGGGGCCTTGTCGTCACGGCTCGTGATGGCGGCGCGGCATAGACGTGAGGCTCATCACATCAATTTCCACAGCCCGTGCCGCAGAATTCATTTAGAAAAAGCCTCTCTTTTCCGTAGGCCCGAAGAGAAGTTCAAGTTAACCCGATCCTTTACAGCAAGATAAGGGACCGATTACAACGGCAAAAAAGAGGTTTGAAGAGAATCGGGCGGGCAAGACAATGGCGGACTCACAGATTTCATTGGAAACTCCGACGCGGCACAGGCACGTTACCCGACAGGTTCCCGCCGGTTGCGCAGCCTGTTCGAATCGTCGCCCGGGATGGTTTTGTTCCCTTGGAAGCGCTGTTCTGGCCGACCTTGAGCTGGCCACCAGCACTATTTCGCTGCCGGCCCAGGCATCTCTGTTCAGTCAGGGCGAAGATGCCCGCTGCCTTTATCTCATTTGCAGCGGCTACCTTAAGCTCACAACGGGACGCGCCGAAGAAAAACAGATGATTGTGCGGGTTGCCGGCCCCGGCTCCATGCTCGGTCTGTACGCCGTTCTCTCTCATGGGCTTTACGAGGTTTCCGCCGAGTCGTTGACAACGGCCCAGTTGCGGCCGGTCGAGCGGGAAAGATTCCTCAATTTCCTGCGCAGCCACAAGGAAGCGCAGATGCGCGCCGTACAGTGCATTTGCCAGGAATACCGCTTCGCGCTACAGGACGCCTGCCGCATCGCCCTCGCTGAGACCGTTGCCGCCCGGCTGGGAAGGCTGCTGCTGGAACTCGCCCACCAGATCGGCGAGCATCTCGACGCCGGCGAATTTCGCTTCCCGCTGCTGCTCACCCACGAAGAGATGGCGTCCATGACATGCACCACCCGCGAAACCGTCACGCGCACGCTTGGCCAGTTTCGCAAGGATGGCTGGATCTCGATCGAGGACTCACTCGTCACCCTGCATCATCCCGAACGGCTGCAGACTCTGGCCTAGAATTCCGCGCCCCGC
>Ga0302275_10005446_pt1 | contig 12260 bp, 8 predicted proteins | sample III_Bog_N2_2_FD_200229 | JGI IMG/M metagenome (GOLD analysis project Ga0302275, IMG submission 200229) | Peat permafrost microbial communities from Stordalen Mire near Abisko, Sweden - III_Bog_N2_2 | ecosystem: Environmental > Terrestrial > Soil > Wetlands > Peat | place: Sweden: Abisko...
CGGCCAAAGGCGGAAGTTCCGGGCGAAATTACGGACTGCGCGAGTCTACTGCGCTATGCGTATCGCGAAGCGTTGAAGCGGCATGACGACACGTGGTTCGCGGCGACGGGTATGGAAGTCGCAGCGCTGCCGGGGGAGATTCGTGCATGGCGTTATCCGGAGACTCCGCTGGGGACGGGGTTATTTCGCGTGCGTGCGGGAAGCTTTGAGGCTGAGGACGCAAGCGATGGGGCGTTTGCACAGTTTGCAGATGCGAAGACGCTAGTCGAGCGGAATGCCTACCTGGTGAGTCGGGATGTGCGCGCGGCGCAGCCGGGGGATTTGCTGTTTTACCGGCAGTTCGGGCAGTCGTCGCCGTGGCACTCGATGATCGTGGAGCGCGTGGGTGGGCAGTCGGCGGTGGTGTATGACACGGGCGAGGATCATGGGAAAGCCGGGGAGTTGCGGAGAGTGACAGTGGCGGAGCTGCTGGATCATCCCCAGGCGCAATGGCGGCCGGTCGAGGGAAATCCTAATTTTCTGGGCGTCTATCGATGGAATATTCTGCGAGGCACGTTATGAGGGTGAGTTGGGTGAGTCTTCGAAGGATTGCCGCCGGAGTCAAACACGCGGGAAAAGGCAAAGTTTTTGACGATTTCGAGGAGAACATCCCTCGGGGGCTAAAGCCCGCTCATCTGAACCTGCCTGATGGCACGACTGAAGTCGTGCCCCTTCAAAGATCCGGCTATGACAGATGTTCTTTCGCAGGGGCTCAAGCCCACGTCGATTGGATCGCTTCTTCGGCACGACTCAAGTCGTGCCCTGATACAAAACCTTTCCTAGCTGTTGCGCGCATAAGATTTGCGAGATTCAAAAACGCGCCGCTCTTTCTTCTCCTGCATCTCGTATTCGTGGTTGGGGCCGTGTTGCCGGCGGCGGCTAAGGATGCGCTACGGTCGTTTTCGCTGTCGACGACGCGGACGTTTGCGCCGGGGGAGAGCGTGAAGGTGGAGCTGCTGGCACGGAATGTGCCGGAGCTTGAGTTCCGCGTGTATCGGGTGAAAGACGCGGAGAAGTTCTTTGCCGGCCTGAAGGACCTGCACAGTTTTGGCGCGACGAGCCAGCCGTCGAATGAGCAGATTGATGAGCGCACGTGGCTGGAGAAGGTACACGACTACAAAGCACACCTGTGGTTTCTGGTGCGGCGATTCTTTCGCGGGCAGTTTACGGACGACGCGCGCGATGACTTCAGGGAGCGGCAGGCGACCCTGGGCAAGCGAAGCCGTGTGGTGGGAGCGACGCAGTTCGCGCAGATTCCGATTTTGAACGACAGCCAGCTTGTGGCGCGATGGAAGCTGGAGACACCGCCGGCTCTGGTGAGCGAGACGCAGCAATTGCCGGTGGATGGGCTGGCGGCGGGCGTGTACCTGATTGAGGCGACAGACGGAACATACAAGGCCTACACAGTAGCGATTGTGACGAGCATTGCCGTTGTAGAGCGGGCGAACAATGGCGAGGTGAGCCTGTATGTCGCGGACCGGAAGACGGGCGCACCGATCGGGAAGTCGGACGTAGTTCTTTGGGCGAACGGGCACCAGCAATCGCAGGCGCAGACGGGAAACGACGGGCTGGCCACGCTGACGATGAACGTGGTGAAGCCGGTGGCGCGTACAAATGAGGATGGAGCGGAAGCCGAACCGGAGCCAGAGAATGTGTGGATTCTTGCGCGGCACGATAACGATGCGGCGCTGGTGACTCCGTGGAGCTATAACTTTGGGGCGAGCGCCCGAGATGGCCAGAAAGCCTATGTCTACACCGATCGGCCGGTGTACAGGCCGGGGCACACGGTACACATCAAGGGGATTTTGCGCAAAGAGGAAGCCGATGCGTTGAAACTGCCCGAGCAGAAGACGGTGCGCATCAAGGTGACGGATGCGGACAGCAAGGTGGTGCTGCAGCAGGATGCGGCGGTGTCGGCGCATGGCACGGTGACGGCGGATCTGACGCTGGCCAGCGATGCGGGGCTTGGGTACTACTCCATTGAAGTGGGTGGCGGCGCGGGCAGCTTTTATGTGGAGGAGTACAAGAAGCCGGAGTACCAGGTAACGGTGAAACCTGCTGTGGCAAGAATTCTGCAGGGGAATTCGATTCAAGCAACAATTGAGGCGCGGTATTTCTTTGGCGAGCCGGTTGCCAACGCGAAGGTGAAGTACGTGGTGCATACATCGACGCATTATTGGTGGGACCAGGATCCGGACGATGCGGAGACGGACAGCGGTGTGACGGAGGACGCGGGCGCGGAGTCCGATGATACGTACGGCGCGACCGAGCAGCAGGAGCAGGAGGGAGTTCTCGATGCGAACGGAAGGCTGACGGTCACGCTGCCGGTAGCGATTGATGGAAAGCATGACGACCTGGACTATCGCATTGAAGCGCGCGTGACGGATGCAGGCGAGCGCGAGGTGAGCGGGCATACGACGGTGTTGGCGACGTATGGATCGTTTCGCGTGAGCGCGGAGCCGACGAGCTACGTGCTGAAGAGCGGCGATCCGGCGCGGGTGAAGGTGACGACGCAAGATTACGATGGCAAGCCGGTGACGACGGCGATTCATGTCTCGGTGAAGTTGCAGAAGTGGGATTCGACGACGCATGAGCGGACCGAAAACGAAGTGGCGAGCCGCGACGCGCAGACGGACGCGAACGGCACGGTGGTGGTGGATCTGCCGCTGGGCGCGAACAGTTCCGGCAGCTTTGAAGTGACCGCAAGCGCGCAGACTCCGGAGAAGCGCACTGTGGTTGGACACACGTGGGTGTGGATCTGGAATGGCGCGGGCGAAAGCTACAACGAGAACACACAGGCGCAGATTGTTGCCGACAAGAAGAGCTACCAGGTGGGCGATGTGGCGCATCTGCTGCTGGTGACGGGGCTGAAGGAATCGTGGGCCGTGGTGACAGCCGAGGGCGACAGTTTGCAATCGCGGCAGCTACTGCATGCGACAGGCGAGAGCTTTGCGTTCGATGTTCCGATTACGCAGAAGGCGCAACCGAATCTGGTGGTGAGCGCGGTGCTGATTCACGACGAGAAGATTGTGACGGCGCAGAAGAGTCTGAAGGTTCCCACAGTGGAGCGGACGCTGACCGTGACGGCGACGCCGAACAAGGCGAAGTTTTTGCCGGGGGAAAAGGGAAGCTTCGATGTGCTGGCGGTGGATTCCACGGGCAAGCCGGTGGAAGCGGACCTGAGCTTCGGCGAGGTGGATGAGGCGCTGTATTCGGTGCGTCCGGATGAGAGCGGGGACATTGTGGCGGCGTTTTATCCCAAGCGGTATGTGGCGCTCGATCCGCAATCGTCGTTCGAGTTTTTCTTCTCGGGCGAAGCGGGATTGAAGAGTCCACTGCTTGCGCAGTTGGCGAATGGGCTGTATCACCCGCGCATGGCGCAGGTAAAGCCGGGCTCGGATCTCGTGGTGCCGAAGGTGCGCAAAGCGTTTCCCGATACGGCGTATTGGAATCCCAACGTGCATACGGGGCCAGATGGACACGCGAAGGTGGAATTCAACTTCCCGGATGCGCTGACAACGTGGCGGACAACGATTCGCGCGATGACGGACGATGGCAAAGTCGGCGGCGTGGTGACGCGCGTGCTGGTGCGCAAGAACCTGATTGTGCGGCTGGCTGCGCCGCGGTTCTTCCGCCAGGGCGACGAGGTGACGCTGCGCGTGATTGCGCACAACTACCTGGAGACGGCGAAGGACGTGACGTTTGCGCTCGATGTGCAGGGGCTGGAGGTTGTGGGTGGGCAGCAACAGACGGTGAACATTCCGGCCAAGGGCGAGAGCTTTGTGGACTGGCGTGCGAAAGCTCACGTAACGGGCAATGCTCTGTTGACGGCGAAGGCGCTGACGAATGAAGAGAGCGATGCGCTAGAGATGACGCTGCCGGTGCTGCCGTATGGCGTAAAGCAGCGTGCTGTTGGCTCGGGCGTTGTGTTCTCGGGAACGGCGCAGGGCGAGTGGAGTTACAGCATCCCTGCGGCCTCAGATGCGGGAACGCGCGGGATGACGATCACGGTGGCGCCGAGCGTCGCGGGGACGGTGTTCGATGCGCTGGATTATCTCACCGGATATCCGTGGGGATGCACGGAGCAGACGATGTCGAGCTTCTTGCCCGACGTGATTGTGGCGCAGGCGGTGGACAAGCTGCATTTGAAGTCGCCGATTGATCGGGCGGTGCTGAACGATGAAGTGAAAGCAGGGTTGGAGCGGCTGTACAGCTTTGAGCACGACGATGGTGGATGGGGCTGGTGGCCGGACGATGCGAGCCGCGTGTTCATGACAGCGTACGTGGTGAGCGGACTTGGGCAAGCCAAGGACGCGGGCTACAAGGTGGATGAAGACCGCATGAACAAGGGGCGCGCGTGGCTCGAGAAAGAGTTGAAGGCGCATCCGAACATGATTGCGGACCTGCGGGCCTATACGGTGTATGCGCTGGCGACGACGGGCGGAGCGCCGAAGGACGCGCTCGAAAGAGCGTGGGACAGCCGCAGCAAGGTGAGCGACGAGGGACTGGCGCTGATTGGGCTGGCGATGGATGCGGCCCGGGATGCGCGTGCGAAGGAAGCGGCAGCGCTAGTGGAGAAGAAAGCCAAGGGAGGGGACGCCGAGACGTATTGGAGCGGCAATTACGATGAGCTGCTCGATTACTGGGGCGATACTACGGCGGAGACGACGGCGTTTGCATTGAAGCTGATGGCGCGGCAGGATCGCGGCAGCGGCTTGTTGCCGAAGGCGGCCATGTGGCTGGGGAAGAATCGAACCGGGGATTACTGGGAGACGACGAAACAAACGTCGATGGTGATCCAGGGCCTGACCGACTATCTGGATTTGAGCGGAGAGCTTGCCAACACGTCAGATGTGGAGGTGCTGGTAAACGGCGAGAGCGTGGGCAAGCAGCACTTTGGCGCGAGCGACGGATTCGCGATGCCTTGGAAGGTCAAGGTTCCCGCGGCGCAAGTAGGGAGCGGCGGTCAAGTGACGATTCGCAAGAGCGGGAATGGGATTACGTACTGGTCGGCAGAGAGTGCGTGGTATTCGGCAGACAAGAAGCTGTTCCAACAGGAGAAGCTGGCGTTGAATGTGACGCGCGATTACTACGTGTTGCAGAAGAAGCAGGACAAGCCGACCGATCCGATTACGTATGACCTGGCGCCGTTGAAGGGGCCAGTGCATGTGGGCGACATTTTGGCTGTGAAACTGGCCGTGAATGGGACGAACTGGAAGTATCTGCTGGCGGAAGATCCGATTCCGGCAGGCACGGAGTTCCTGGCGAACAACGGCCTGTACACGCTGAACAACAAGCCGGATTGGTGGGCCGACTGGTTTACGCGGAAGGAGTTCCACGATGACCGCGCCGCTTTCTTCAACACGGAGTTCGGCGAACGGCGAGAGTATGTGTATCTACTCAAGGTGGTCAACCCGGGCAAGTTTGCGATGAGCCCGGCGCAGGCGGGCCCGATGTATCAGCCTGAGGTACAGGCCACGACCGACCCGGCAACGCTGGAGGTGCTGCCATGAGCGCAGGAAGTGGACGCGGATTGTTTGCGCGACTGGGTGGGGCGCGCTTGTGGATTGTGCTGCAGTTTGTGGTGACGCTTCTGATTCTGGCGGCGGCGCTGGGATGGACGCGCCTGGCGGACAAGCACTGGTGGCAGGTGGCGCTCACTTTGCTGGTTCCTGTTGTGCTCGCCATTTGCGCTCTGGAGCTTCAGGCGGGGACAGTACGCAAACTGGCCGATGACGATGGGCAGAGCGTGAAGCTGGTGTGGGGCGCATTGACGATGCTGGTTTGGGTGGCCCTTGGACTTGCAATGTGGCTGATTCTGGATTGGTGCGACGACAAGATTCCGCTGTGGGCCGGTTATCTGAACTCGAAGTTTTCGTCGAGGGCGCGCGCGACGACGTTTACGTATGACCACATTCTGCATTGGCTCACGATGCTGGAGTGGTTTGTGCGCTGGGTGGTGCTGCCGGCCAAGCTGATTCCGTATGCCGCGTGTTCGGCGCAGTGGGGTTTGGGGATTCCGTGGCGGAGGATGATTCGCTTTTTGTGGAACTGGCGCTGGTGGGTGGGCGTGGCTGTGGCGGCGTTTGTGGGTGTGTGGCTGCCGGCGCAGTTCTTCGAGAAGCCACCGCATGGAACGGTTTCCGCGCAGGTGTGGAGTGTGATTCTGAAACTGGCGGCGACGTATGTGCTCGCGGTGGGGAGCTGGGTTCTGCTGCTGGGGTGGTGGGCCACGCTATTTGCGCGGCCGCGAATCGCGCCGGACGATGAGGAGCTTGTGGCGGTGCCGGTGTTGAGTGGAGGGCCGGAGCCGACGTTGAGGGCGCGGGCGCTTCCACCATTCGATGGCGAAGCCTGACGTTGATTGCAGTTGTGGTTTCCCACCCATTGCGCAAAGAGCGCGAAATGGATGGGGCACCCGGCGCGCTGTTTTTGATTGACAGCGGAAGTAGCTGTCATTCATGGGGCACCCGGCGTTCGTGCGAAAAATAACAGACAAGACTGCGATTGCGCTTACTCTTTGCCCTGGCCGATGCGCCACGCTTTCAAGAATTTCCAATGGATGTAGACGGAGTGGTTGATGTGCAGGATGAGGCCTTCGCGGCCATCCAAAAAGCCTAATCGGAAAAAGTAGTTATAGAGAAAAGTCGCGGCGGGATTGGCGACGATGTTCCACACGAACGCGAAGGGCGACTTGCTGGTGCGGCCCTCAGCGGCGAGTAGATGTGCGATTTCGCTGCTGTAGCGGTCCATGTGCTCGAGATAAATTCCCATGGTGGGGTAAGCGTAGTGGAGCATGTCGCCTTTGAGCTTGCCGCGCGGCCCACTGAATTGCGGGGTCGAGTGCGGACCGACGCCTTCGCTCAAGCGCGCTGAGCCGCGGCGAAAGAGGCGCAGCTTGCGGTCGGGATAGAAGCCGCCGTGGCGCATCCAATGTCCGAAATAAAGATTGAGCCGCGGGATCCAGTAGGCATCGAAGCGCGGCGGGCGGCCGTCGGCGCAGGTGAGAAGCTGGCGGATTTCGTTCTGCAATTCGGGAGTAAGAACCTCGTCGGCGTCGAGAAGAAGAATCCAGTCGGAAGTGCAGAGGTCGAGGGCTACATTTTTCTGTTCGCCGTGGCCAACGAAGGCGTGAAAACGGGTTTTAGCGCCGAAAGATCGCGCGATTTCAAGGGTGCGGTCTTTGGAACCGGAGTCGACCAGAATGATCTCGTCGGCCCAGCGCACCGACTCGAGGGTGCGAGGCAGATTGGCCTCCTCGTTCATGGCGATCATGGCGATGGTGAGGGTCTGGCGCATCGGTCCAAGGATACGGCATTGGGGGCACGACAAATTCAGCAAGTTAGCACTGCTTCGCAGGGTTAGCGAGTCAGCAAGTCAGCGGTTGCGGGCACGCCGGTTCGCAACCACGTGAGTACCTGTGTGCGGCCGTAACGGTCGAGGAGGGCTTTGGCGCGGAGGGATGCGGTGCGATGGGCGGTCTGCGATTGCGCTTCGGTGGAGGCGTGAGCGAGAGCGGAGTCGAGTTGAGCCACAGAGAGAGTTGAGACGTTGGCGGAGTTGGCATTGTGTGCAGAGGGCGGTTCGGACCAGGCTTCGACAAGGCCTTCGCGGAGCCAGAGCGGCGTCGTAGGCGCGGCTTGGCTCTCGACGAGGGCGTGCAGGAATTCGTGGCGTAGCGTGGGCACGAGGAGTTTGCGGGCGGCGAGGGTTGCGAGCGGCTGCGTGGCAATCCAGTTTCCTTCGGTGAAGGCGGCGACGAACCCGGGAGCGAGCGTTGCTTCGCGAAACGACGGTGTGGAGAGAAACGCGCGGACGAGGATGGGTGCTGAAGGTTGCATACCGGAGAGGGATTGGGCTTCGACGAGAGCCTGGTTGAGTTCGGGCAGGAAGGCTTTGTCTGCCGCGCTGAGGGTTTCGAGCGTGAAGCCCTGCGAATGAAACGACTGCCACGACAGGCCGGTAGTTTCATCTGAAACGACGGTGCCGGAAAAGTATTGAGCGAGAATTTCGAGGGCGCTGCGGCCTTGTGCGGACATGGCGGCGGCACCGGCCTGGCAGAGTCCGACGCCGTGACCGGAGCCGCGGCCATGGAAGAGGAACTGATCGCCTTGTTGCGAGACTTCGAACCCGGTGCTGAGAATGCGGCTCCAGCCGAGGGCGCGGCCGATGGCGAGACGGAAGTCTTCGGCGGAGACGGTGGTGTTGCCGATGCCGAGGGTGACGGCGCGGCCGGATTCGCCGCGATGGGCAACGGTCATGGTGGTCCAACCGGGGCGAACCAGGCTCGCGGCGGCGAGGGCCGTGGTGAGATCGGCGAGGCTGAGGGTGCTGGACCATTGGCGCGGGCCATTGGCGGTGCAGTAGGGATCGGCGCGAGAAATGAGCCACGGCATTTCTGGCTTGGAGGCCTGCCTGCTCTGTTGCTTGGAGGGCCAAACTTCGGAAGGCGCGGCGGTGCGGCCACCGCAGTTCTGGTGGAACCAGGCGGCGGCGCGATGGCCGCGGTAGTAGAGAGTTTCGCCGGCGGTGGTCAGCATTGCGATGTGGGCTTGCGGTGAACGGGTCGAGCCTGACCAGTGAAGAAGCTGGCAGTGCGTGGAATCACAGAGGTCGTAGTCGGCGTGGCCGTGTGCCTGATGGAGGGCGAAGGAGCGGACGACGATGGCGAGAGCTTTGAGGGATTCGAGCGTGTCGGCGGCGCCGCTTTCGCTGGCAACGACGCGCTCGACGTAGGTTTCAACGGGGAGGGTGACAGCCAAAATGAGTTCGCCATTGCGGGCGGAGATGCGCACGGGATTGCGAAGGGGGAGTTTTTCGTTGTGCGCGGTGAGAACGACCGCGCCGGTGAGGAGGATGGAGTCGGTGTGCCCATCAGGAGAGCGTGCGAGCCGATTTCCCTGCGCATGAATGTTCATTTGACCGGTTAATGGGGATGGGGTGCAGTGGCCGGAGGCGCAGAGGCTGAGGGTTGCGGGAGCTTCGGGTGCTGGTGAGATGGTGACGGTCTTATCGTGCCAAAGGGTCCAGAGTCCGATACGCAGGGTGGCCGGCGGATGTGGTTGAGCGATGACGGCGCACGGCAAGGCAGTGAGAAGCGCGAAGACGCGAAGGGCGCGCCTCATGGGCGCGACTCTTTGAGCGGGGAGTGGGCGAGGAGACCGGCGGCGATGGCGGCGGCATTGATTCCGTGGGCGGAAGGAAGATAGATGCAGAGGACGATGCGCGGATGGACGGCGGGCGCCCATCCGACAAACCAGCCGTGCGAGGCGGTGCCGGCGCCAAGGTTGGCAGTCCCGGTTTTGCCGGCTACGCTGACGCCGCCGAGGGAAGCGGGGCCGGCGATGCCGAAGCTGGCGGAGTCAGAGAGGCCGGCGGAAACGACTTGACTCGCTACGGTTGCGGGCTGCGAATCGAGATGTTGCGCGAGCCAGCGGTAGGCGTGGGCCAATTCGAGCGGTGTGACCTGGATGCCGTCGACGCCGAGAAGGGCGAGCCGGGACTCGTCGGCGGTGCGCGGATCGCGGAAGTTAGCAGTTGCTTCCGCGGAAGCGAGACCGGTGGGGCCAAGGAGGCCGGTGGGTGCGAGCACTGAGCGGATTCCGCCTGGAGAAAGTGTGTCGGCGACATTCGCGAAGTAGGTGTTGCAGGACCAGGCTAGAGCCTGGCGAGCGTCGAAGGGAGGCGCGGCGGGGTGGGAACAGTTGAGGGAGCGTCCGGCGATGGCGAGCGTGCGAGTGCAGGCGATGCGGCGATTGGCGTCCCAGCGGCCGGAAGCGATGAGGTTGTAGAGGACGAGCGGCTTGAGGGTTGAGCCGGGGGCGGCGAGGGTGCGGGCGGCTTCCGTGAGATGGCTGGCAGCGAGCAAATGACCAGTTTCCATGTCCAAAACCAGGATGCGGGCTTGCGGGGCGGACTGGGCCGCGTACGCGACGGCGGGGGTCCAGTTGGGAGCGGGCTGCGCGAGGCAGACGCCTGCTAAAGCCAGGGAGAGGGCGAACGCGGAGCCGGAGGCTGGCAGGAACACACCATGAGTATCCAACATTCGTCGACGCGACGGCGGATCGGGATGTGAAAACACGAGGGCCGGGATATCTGGCGCTAAAGATGCAGACAGGGATGGGGATGCGGGGCAAGAAAAGCGTAGTTCGGGCGTGGTAGAGTGGGATTCCACGGAGGACTAGGCTCAATGGCGACGGGAGTGTTTATCCCGGGGAACGACGAGACGATCGACCTGCAGCAGCAGGTGGCCCGGTTGCAGGCGCTGCTGGAGGCGAGCCGGCAGGTGCACTCGACCATTCGCGAAGAAGAAGTGATGGAGCAAGTGCTGCGGATCGCGGTGCGCGAACTGGAGATGGACGGGGCGTCGTTTCTGGGAACGAAGATGGTCTACGGGGATGCCCCTGATCCCGATGCGGCGGGTGTGCTGCGGTTTCCGCTGGACGATCGCGACGGCAAGCGGATGACGGAGCTGCTGGTGACGCCGCCGGGAGGCCGCGAAGCGACCATCTATGAAGCAGATTTTCTGGAAGGCTTGTCGCTGCAGGCCGCGGTCGCGGTTGAAAATGCGCGCAACCACAAACGCAACTTGGAGTTCGCGCGCGTGCAGCAGGATCTGGCGGCGGCACGGCTGATTCAGCGGTCGCTGCTGCCGCAAAAACAGGCCGCGATTCCGGGGTATTCGGTGGGGTTTCGTTCGGCGACCTGCTACGAGGTGGGCGGAGATTATCTCGACATCGTAGAGCTGCCGGACAAGAGCGTGCTGATTGCCGTAGCCGATGTGGCGGGCAAGGGGCTAGCTTCGGCGATTGTGTCAACGAGTTTCCGGTCGGCCTTCAGAGCCATGGCCGTGACGGGGATGCCGCTGGGTGAGCTGGCGACGCGCATCAACCAGCAGCATTGGGAAGAAGGCGAAGAGTCGAGGCGGCGGTATGTGACGGCGATTTTTCTGCGTCTGATGCCGGAGACGGGCGAAATTCAGGTGGTGAATGCCGGGCATAACCCCGGTTTTCTGGTTCAGCCAGGGGGCAAGACGTACCAATTCGATGCGGCAGGGACTCCGCTGGGGTTATTGCCGGGAATGCAGTATTCGGCAGAGTCGCACGCCTTCGAGCCGGGCACGCGTTTGCTGCTGTATACCGATGGGTTAACCGAGGTATTTCGCGGCGACGAGGAATTCGGGCCGGAGCGCCTTTTGGATCATTTTTCGAAGTGCGGAGCGCAGAAAGCGGATGTTATTCTCGATGCATTGTGGACAACTCTGGAGGAATTCTCCGCGGGCGGCCCGCAAGGGGACGACATGACGGCGCTGGCGCTGTGCCGGTGCGAGGGTAAGGCGGAGATCGCGGCATGAGCGAAAGACGAACCACAAATGTCGAAGTCCGGCTGCCTTCGAGGATGGGTTTCGAAAAGGTCGCAATGAGCACGGCCGCCTCCGTTGCCAAGCTGATGGGCTTTCGCGACGACCGTGTTGAAGATCTGAAGACGGCAGTTGCCGAGGCCTGTATCAATGCCATTGAACATGGCAACCGTCTCAACGAAAAGCTTTCTGTCGGAGTGATCCTGTCGGCGGGCGAAGATTCGCTGGAAGTAAAGGTCATCGACGACGGCAAAGGGATGAAGAACCACCCGTCAAAGCCGGATATCGACCGCAAGATGCATGGCCAAGAAGATCCGCGCGGGATGGGGATGTTTCTGATTCAGGCCCTGGTGGACGAAGCAGAGTGGGTCGCGGGCACCAATGGAAAGAGCAGTTATGTTCGGCTGGTGATCCGGCTGGATAAAGACGCAGGCTAACCTAGAAGAGATAACGGAGATCATCGATCGTGCAGAGCGAAACCAAATCGCGTGTTGACCAGATCACTTCCCCCGCCGGACATCCGGTGACTGTGCTCCGCTTTGAAGGGGATATCGCCAGTACCTCGAAGGAAGCCGTGCTGGGCACGTACCAGGCGCTGCCCAAGGCCACAAACAAGCTCATCCTTCTGGATTTCACCAAGGTGGATTACATCAATTCGAGCGGAATCGCGCTGGTGATTCAGCTGCTGATTGAGGCGTCGAACTCCGGGCAGAAGGTGTACGCCTTTGGTCTCTCCCCGCATTTTGTGAAGGTGTTCACGATGGTGGGGATCACGAAATATGCCGGCCTGTTTCCGGGGCAGGCTGAGGCCATGGCGGCGCTATAAAGACTGAGGCGTTGGATGTCGCTCAGCCCGTTCGTA
>Ga0302275_10005449_pt1 | contig 12255 bp, 15 predicted proteins | sample III_Bog_N2_2_FD_200229 | JGI IMG/M metagenome (GOLD analysis project Ga0302275, IMG submission 200229) | Peat permafrost microbial communities from Stordalen Mire near Abisko, Sweden - III_Bog_N2_2 | ecosystem: Environmental > Terrestrial > Soil > Wetlands > Peat | place: Sweden: Abisko...
TCGACGCGCTTGGAGTTCCAAGGTTGTTCACTGGTCCTTAGCTCAATCCGTCCGAACCGCCGGATGCGGACCCGCATGTCCGGTGGTGTGGGAGGGGAGGAGAGGTGACTCTCCCCCCTATCCCGATGCGGGAATCGGGGGAATCGGCAGCCGCGAGCGGGCCGGCCGCGATGGTGCAGGGTGAAAGGGACAGGCACTAAACTGGAATCATGTTGGATTATGAGATTTCTCCGGGCGAGGCCGCGGCGCTTTTGAGCGAGGGCAAGGCAAGGCTGATCGATGTGCGGGAGCCGTGGGAGTTTATGACGGCGCACATCGAGAAAAGCGTGGCGATGCCCATGGGCGAGGTGGCGGCGCGAGCGCACCAGGAACTTGATCCCGACGAGCGGTTTGTGGTGTTGTGTCACCACGGGATGCGGTCAATGAATGTGACAGTGTGGCTGCGCAACCAGGGGTTTGAGCTGGCGCAGAGCGTGCGGGGCGGGATCGATGCCTGGTCGGCTGAAGTGGATCAAGGTGTTCCGCGCTACTAGGGACCGTTAACACGGCTGGAGCGGATGGCGTTGCGAGAGAGAACCCGGTTAGACTCAGGACTTGAGGAGCGGCATCCATGTTGATCCGTGCGCGCGCGCCGTTGCGGCTTGGCTTCGCCGGTGGCGGCACCGACGTTGCGCCCTACTGCGATCTGTTTGGCGGCGCGGTTCTCAATGCGACCATCGACCTCTATGCCTATTGCACGATTGAGCCCTCGCAGGATGGCAGGATTCATTTTGTTGCTTCCGATGTGGGCGAGCGAGTGGAGTACGATCTCAGTGCCGCTGTTGCAACAGACGGACTGCTCGCGCTGCATAGCGGGGTGTATAACCGCATCATCGCGCAGTATAACGAGGGCAAGCCTCTGGCGCTGACGGTGACCACTGCCTGCGATGCGCCGCCGGGGTCTGGGCTTGGTTCTTCATCCACATTGGTTGTGGCCATGGTGCAGGCGTTTGGAGAGGTGCTGAGCCTGCCGCTCGGTGAATACGACATTGCCTCACTCGCCTACCAGATTGAGCGCGTCGACCTTGGATTGCGCGGTGGCCGTCAGGATCAATACGCGGCGGCATTCGGCGGCTTCAACTTCATGGAGTTCAACAGCAACGACCATGTGCTGGTGAATCCGCTGCGCGTGAAGGATTGGATTGTATCGGAGTTGGAGAGCTCGCTGATCCTGCTCTACACCGGCAAGTCGCGCGATTCCGCAGCCATCATCGCCGAGCAATCGCACAACGTGGAAAGCAATAATCAGAAGGCGATCGAGGCAATGCACCGCACCAAGAACGACGCCATCAACATGAAGGAGTGTTTGCTGCGCGGCGATATTCGCAAACTGGGAACGGCGATGGAGTCGGCCTGGCAGACCAAGAAGGAGATGGCCGGCAGTATCTCGAACGAGCGCATCGAGCGCTTCTACAGTGTGGCCAAGGCCGCGGGCGCGTACTGCGGCAAGGTTTCAGGGGCGGGCGGCGGTGGTTTCATGATGTTCCTGGTGGACATCAAGGACAAGCTGCGGGTGATCGATGCGCTCACTGCGACGCGCGAAGGAAGCGTGGTGGGCTGCCACTTCACGGCCAACGGGGTTGAGTCGTGGAGGCTGCCGTGAGCTGCGCCTGTCAATCAGGTTGGGTGCGCTGACTATGGAAGCCATCGTTCTGGCCGGCGGTCGCGGCACGCGTCTTGCTTCAGTGATCCAGGGCATCCCGAAGGTGCTTGCGCCGGTGGGTGATCGGACCTTCCTCGAACTGCTTCTGCAACGGCTTAGACAAAAGGGCATGCGGCGCGTGGTTTTGTCGGTGGGCTACATGGCGAGCAGCATCCGCGACCGTTTTGGCGATGACTTCGAGGGATTGGAACTTGCCTATGCGGTCGAAGAAGAACCATTGGGCACGGGAGGCGCGACTATGATGGCGCTCACCCTGGCCTCGACAGATTCCGTATTCGTTTTGAACGGCGACACATTCGTTGATCTCGAGTATGCGGACATGCTCGCTCGCCATGTCGATGCCGGTGTGACGGCTTCGATTGCGGTCGCGCAGGTTCCCGATTGCACACGGTTTGGCCGCGTGTTGATTGAGCACGACCGCGTCGCAGGCTACACGGAGAAGGGCTACGCAGGTCCTGGGCTGATCAGCGCCGGCACCTATGTCATGAACCGCGATGTGTTCGCGCCGTACGATCTGCCTGCCGTGTTTTCGCTGGAGACGGATTTCTTTGTGCCTCATATCAAGCAGCTTCGCCCGCTTGCCTTCGTAACAGCGGGTTACTTTATTGACATTGGAATTCCCGAGGACCTTGCGCGCGCGCAAACTGAATTGCAATAGCGGGTCGTGTTCCGCGTTTGCGATCGGAGCGGGGTCCGCTGTTTCCTGCGCGGAGGCGGGAGCGCCTATACTTCTGTGTTGACTTGAAATCCGATTCAGGGAGCGCTTGCATGTCACTGACCGCTATTGAATTTGCCCGTGAGAACCACCCCCGTTTTGTGGAGGACTTGAAGGCGCTGCTGCGCATTCCGTCGGTTTCAACGCTGCCGGAACACAAGGGGGATTGCCGTCTTGCCGCGGAGGTGCTGGCGGCGGAGCTGGCGCGCATCGGCATGGAGAATGTGCGGCTGATTGAGACCGAGGGGCATCCGCTGGTGTATGCCGACTGGCTGAAGGCCGCGGGTAAGCCTACGGTGCTGGTGTATGGGCACTATGACGTGCAGCCGCCCGATCCGCTGGACGAGTGGCTCTCGCCGCCGTTTGAGCCGACGGAGCGGAACGGGAACCTGTATGCGCGCGGGGCAGTGGACGATAAGGGACAGGTGGTGGCGCAGGTGAAGGCGCTGGAGAGCCTGTTGGCCGCGACAGGACGGCTGCCCTTGAATGTGCGCGTGCTGCTGGAGGGTGAGGAAGAAGTCGGCGGGGAGGGGATCGCGAATTTTGTGGCTTCGAAGGCGCCGGAACTGAAGGCGGATTTTGCGCTGGTGTCGGATACCGAGCTGTTTGCGCCGGGATTGCCCACGCTGTGCGTGGGACTGCGCGGCATGATTTATACCGAGCTCGAGGTGCGCGGGGCGAAGACGGATCTGCACTCCGGGATGTACGGAGGAGCGGCGCCGAATCCGTTTTTTGCGCTGGCGCAGATATTGGCGCAGCTCAAGGACGAGCATGGGCATATTTTGATTTCCGGGTTCTACGACGACATTATTCCACCGAGCCCAGAGGAGTTGGCGGCGTGGAGCAGCCTGCCGTTTGACGAGGAGGAGTACCGGATCAAGGAAGTGGGCGCACGGCAACTGGTGGGTGATGTGCACGGGATTCCGGGCGGGTTTACGGGCGCGGGCGCGAAGACGGTGATTCCGGCCAAGGCGGTGGCCAAGGTGTCGATGCGGCTGGTTCCGGGGATGACGCCAACCAAGGCGTTTGCGCTGTACAAGAGCTATGTGGAGAAGATTGTGCCGGCCGGGGTGGATGTGGAGGTGCGGCTGATTCACTCGGGCGACCCTTGTTTGATCCCGGTGGACAATCCGTATATTCGGGCGGCGACTGAGGCTCTGCACGAGGTGTGGGGCAAGGATACGGTGTTCATTCGCTCGGGCGGGTCGATTCCGATTGTGGGCGACTTTGCGCGCCACCTGAACCTGCCCAGCGTAATGATGGGCTTTGGACTGCCCGACGATAATCTGCACGCGCCCAACGAGAAATTCAACCTGAGGAATTTTGAGTTGGGGATTGAGTCGCTGATCCGGTTTTTGGAGATTGCGGGGCGTTGAGTTTGAGTGCCAATGAGAGCCGTTCTCGACACTTCGGTGATTGTTTCGGCGATGCGCAGCCGGCACGGCGCCAGCAACCGATTGCTCCAGTTGGCCTATGCCCGCTCGTTTCAGATGTTGGCCACTCCGGCTCTTTTCCTGGAATATGAGGACGTGCTGGGGCGTGACGAACAGCGCGCCGTTCATGGCATGTCGCCGGAGCGCACAGCTGCTTTCCTGATTGGAATTGCTGCTATCCTATCGCCAGCAAGGTCTACTATCGCTGGAGACCGCAGATGCAGGACTTGGACGACGAGATGGTGCTCGATGCGGCGATCAACGGGCGCGCGGACGTGATCGTCACACACAATCGCAGGGATTTTCTTCCTGCCGCTTCACGGTTTGACCTGCGTGTTGTGAGTCCCGAGAGTTTTGTAAGGGAGGTGCTGAAATGAGCAGAGCAACGATTCCGGTCCAGCTGCCTCCGTCCCTGGGAAATGCAGCTCGAAAGCTCGCCGAAGAGGATGGCGTCTCGCTGAACCAGTGGGTCTCCCTCGCGGTTGCGCAGAAGATCAGTTCGGTGGAGACCGCCGAGGCATTCTTCAAACGGAGTTCGCAGGGCGCGGAGCATGTGGATTTCCTGGAGATTCTGCGCAATGCCCCCGACCGCGCACCCGATCCGGGCGATGAACTGGCCTCTGCGAACGTTCTATAGACGGGATTACCAGAGCGTGTTTCAAGAATGGCTTAACAGTTGACGGTTGCAGTCCCTCAGGGGTTAAAACCCCTCGTTATTCTGGCGCTTTTCGGCACGACTGAAGTCGTGCCCTGATACAAAGCATGTTTTTGAGACACGCTGTACAAAGAAGACGATATGCCAACGGAAATGCACAATCCAGCGCATCCCGGCCGGGTGCTTCAGGAATACCTGGAAGGGATGAACATTACGCACGTTGCCAAGCATCTTCACGTTTCGCGCGTGACGCTTTCGAGGATTCTCAATTGCCGCGCGGGCATCTCGGCGGAGATGTCGCTGCGCCTCTCGGCGGCGCTGGGAACGCATCCCAGCTTCTGGTTCGATATGCAATCTTCGTACGAATTTGCGCAGGCGAAGCGAAAGAAGATTCCACCTATTAAGCCCATCGGCATAGCCGCCTAGACGGACGAGGAGCCCTTGGCTGAGCGACCTTTGATCTCGATAGAAGGGAAGACGGAAAGCGCAACCGCTGCGGCTTGGCCGGACACGATGGGGTTCGTGCTGGCCGGCGGGCAATCGAGCCGGATGGGCGAGGATAAGGCGCTGGTTCTCTTCAATGGACGGCCGCTGGTGGAGCGGGCGCTGGGGATTCTGCGCGCGGCTGGGCTGGAGGCTTCGATTGCTGGCGCCCGGACGGCTTCGGCACTGCAAACGTTGAAGGCATTTGCGCCGGTTGTGGAGGATGCGGAGACTGCTCCCGGGCCGTTAAGCGGGATATGCGCAGCACTGGCCTCGACGGCGGCGCGGTGGGCGGTATTTTTGCCGGTCGATCTGCCACTCATGCCTGCAACGCTGATTGAGTTTCTTCTGGATCACGCGCGGATCACGGGCCGGGCTGTCACCCTGGCTTCGGTGAACGGGTTTGCGCAGAGTTTTCCGGCGGTGTTGGACCGGGTGGTGTTGCCGGCGCTCGAGAGGGAACTTGAAGCCGGGCGCGGGGGATGCTTTGCGGGGTTTCAGGCGGCAAGCGCACAACTGAATCAGCCGGTGTCGATTGTTGCTGTGGAGATGCTGGTGCAGGCGGGCAGGATTGAGCATCCGGATGGATTGCCCGCATCGCGGTGGTTCCTCAACGTGAATCGGCCGGCGGATCTTTGGCGGGCGGAGGCTTGCTTCACCGGACGAATCGCGTAAGCTGGTTTCAACGAGATGTCCGACGCCGCCTTCAATCCGGAGCTTGCCGAGACGCTGATTCCCGAGCTTTCCGAGACGCTGCCAACGATCCCCGATCCTGAGCGGCCGGAGGTGGGGCCGGACACGGCGATGATCTCGTTCAGCCATGTCTCGATGTGGTTTGGGGAACGGAAGATCCTGGACAACGTGAGCTTCAAGGTGATGCGCGGGCAAACCCTTTGTATTCTGGGACGAAGCGGTGTGGGGAAATCGGTGGCGCTGCGCATCCTGATGGGGTTTCTGAAGCCGCAGGTGGGCTCGATCCGCGTGGAGGGCGAGGAGATCAACGGGCTGAGCGAAGAGGGGATGCGCGCGATTCGCAAGCGGGTGACGATGGTCTTCCAGAACGGGGCGCTGTTTGACTCGTTGAGCGTGCGGGAGAACGTGGCATTTCCGCTGCGGGAACACGGCGGCCTTGACGAGGACCAGGTGCAGCAGATCGTGGATCGATTGATCAAGATGGTGGGAGCCGAGGATGTGACGGATGCGTATCCGTCCAGCCTGTCGACCGGGCGCAAGCGGGCGGTGGCCATTGCCCGGGCGCTGGCGGCACAGCCGGAGGTGGTGCTTTACGACGAGCCTACGACCATGGTCGACCCCATTATTGCGCGCCGGATGGGGGACCTGATCCAGCGCCTGCAGCGGCAGTTGGGCTTTACAAGCATTGTAGTTACGCACGATATGCGGTTCGCGGAGCGGCTGGCGGATACGGTGCTTTTTCTGGACGAGGGGCGGGCCCGGTTTTTCGGGCGTCTTCAGGACTTTATGGCGTCCGCCGACCCGCACATTCAGCAGTTTCTGGCGTTGGACGCGTATGTATTACCGTCGGAATGAGGTGTTTAGCATATAGTAACCGACAATTCATAAGATTTTGCTTGCCATCGAAAGGCCGTTCAGGCGATGCTTGTTATAGAAGAGTTCATGAAGCCGGACGGAGGGTCTTCACTCAAGCGGTGGTTGCGGGGAGGTAGTCCGGCATTGTTTGGCAAAGTCGGCGTACGTCCTCTTCGGCAGGATACGCAGAATCTCATTTTTCTTGTTTTCGTATTCATTACGTCAGGCGAATTCGCTCTCCGACGCTTTGTTTTTTCTGACTGGGAATGACAATCATGTCGAATCGCCTATTATCAGGATCTGGCAATGGGCAATGGTGAGTCGGAGTCCTGATATGGCTGGAAGAAGCCGCCTGGATTCTTCGGAATACACAGGGAAGATTGCATTCAACAGGGCAACTCCAGACCCAAGAACAGTCTTTAAATCATCGAGTCCGACGTTGAGTCGTCTGAAAACTTTCTATCTTTGTTTCAGCTCCTTGCTTGGTTCGCACTGGCATGAAGGTTCCCACTTTCTCACAGCGTATTGAACTTTATTGAGGTTCTCGGAACGCATATGGCTACATCGGAGTTCTGGCAAAGAGTTTCGGCGTCTGTGTCTTCGTCCCCAGGATGGGCAGTAGGCGCGGGCGCACATTCCACTCGGAATTCACGAGGCACGACCAAACTGTGGATGGTCCTGGACGGGATAACGGTTCTCGGATCCGCTGTGATTGCCACGCTTTACGAGTTTCATCTGGGGCCGTTGAGAGGCGCAAAGGATTTCTGGCACGGCACGCTGATCCATGGGCGATCAATGGGAATCCTGCTGGCACTGTTGTGTGGATTCACAGTCTCGCTGATCATGACCAGCCGACGGCTGCATTTGTATACTCCTACGCGCCTGACCAGTTTTCTAGGTGAGCAGAAGCTGAGCGTGCAGGCCTGTTTTACGTCCGGCCTTCTGCTGACCGGCACCTTGTACCTGGTAAAAGCAGGAGACATCTCCCGCACCGTCGTTCTGGTTACGCTGGGACTTGTGACGATTTCGCTGAGTTTGCGGCGTTTGGTCTACCGCATATTGATCTACCGGCGTTTTGAGCGCGGGGTGGGCACGCGCAATGTGCTGATCGTGGGCACCGGTCCCGAGGCACATGCGCTTCGTCATCACCTGGAGAGCATTCGGCATCTGGGATACACCTTCAAGGGCTTCATCGATTTTCACGGAACCGGGACGAGTTTTACGGCCTCATCGGGCGACGTGGTGGGCACGCTGGAAACGATGTTCGAGCACGCGCGCAAGCAGTTTGTGGACGAGATTTTTTTCACTACGCCGTGCGAACGCGGCATTGTGCAGAACGTTTTGGAGGAGGCGCGGACACAGGGAGTGGATCTGCGCATGGTCCCCGACATGTACGACGGCCTGCTGTGGAACAGCCCGATTGAATACATCGGCCAGTTCCCGACGATTCCATTGCACCGCGGGTATGTGCCGGAAATCGGCCTACTGTTCAAACGGGTGCTGGATATTGCTCTCTCCGCTCTGGCGCTCCTGGTTCTTTCTCCGATACTGCTGGCAATCGCGATTGCCGTGAAGCTGGACTCGCGCGGGCCGGTTTTCTACTCTTCGGAGCGCATCGGCAAGAAGGGCCGGGTATTCCGCTGCACCAAGTTTCGGACCATGGTTCGGGACGCAGAGAAGCGCCGCGGCGAAGTGATGCACATGAACGAGCGCGATGGGGTACTGTTCAAGATTTCGAACGATCCACGGATTACCAAGCTGGGCCGTTTTCTGCGCAAGTATTCGCTGGATGAGCTACCCCAGTTCTTCAATGTTCTGCGCGGCGACATGAGTATTGTCGGTCCTCGCCCACCGATTGCGAGCGAAGTGCGGGAGTACAAGCTGAACCATCTGCGGCGGCTGGACGTGACGCCGGGGATCACGGGTTTGTGGCAGGTGCAGGCGCGGCAGGATCCTTCGTTCGATCAATACATCTCGCTGGATGTGGCGTATATCGAAAACTGGAGCATCTGGCTGGATATGAAGATCATTATTCGCACCGTCGCCGTGGTATTTGCTGGGACGGGAAGCTAAAGCAGCTCACAGTTTTCAGTGATCAGTTCTCAGATTTGGCTTCCGTGTGCCCACTTGTGTGCCATTTGTTTCGCCGTTGCGCCTGAAGGGGAGTTGCCGAGAGCTGAAAGCTTAGAGCTGCTCTCGATGGATTAAACTGAGTGTGTGAAGATCACCCTGGCACAGATCAACCCAACGGTTGGGGATTTCAGCGGAAATCTTGAAAAGATTGTGACCGCAAGCCATCGCGCGGCCTTGCTGGGTGCACGTTTGACGGTCTTCTCCGAGTTGGCGATCTGCGGCTATCCTCCGGCCGATTTTCTGGAAAAACCAAGCTTTCTGGCGCGTTGCCGAACGGCGGTGGACGAGCTGGCGGAGGCTACGCGCACGCTGCCAACCGCAGTGCTGGCGGGCGTAGCGCTGCCGGCTGTGGGTGAGACTGGGAAGCCGGCGGTGAATGCGGCTGTTCTGCTGGATCAAGGGCGATTGCTGCTGGAGCAGCACAAGAGGCTGCTGCCGTTTTATGACGTATTCGACGAGCAGCGGTACTTTGCGCCGTCTCAGGGTCAGCGGGTGGTGGAACTGGACGGCTTGCGGCTGGCCATCACCATTTGCGAGGACGCCTGGAACGACAAGAACTTCTGGCCGCGCCGGCTTTACAAAGTCGACCCGATGGAAGAGCTGATGCGACAACAGCCGGCGGTGCACATCAACCTGTCGTCGTCGCCATTCTGGCATGCGAAGCGAGGGATCAGGCGCGAGATGCTGGCGGCGATTGCGCGGCGGGACGGCGTACCGGTGCTCATGTCGAACCAGGTGGGGGGCAACGACAGCCTGATCTTCGACGGATCGTCTTTGGCGCTGAATGCGCAGGGAGAACTGATTGCGCAGGCCCGGTCGTTCGAGGAGGACCTGGTGGTGGTGGATCCGTTCGATGCGCCTGCGATTGCTATCGTGGAAGAGGATGAGGATGCGGCCGCATACCGGGCGCTGGTGCTGGGCACGCGCGATTACGTGCGCAAGTGCGGCTTTGCCAAAGTGCTGGTGGGGCTGAGCGGCGGGATCGACTCGTCGCTGGTGGCGGCGATTGCCAAGGACGCGCTGGGAGCGGAAAACGTGCTGGGGATCGGGATGCCGAGCCCGTATTCATCGACGGGGTCGATTGATGACAGCCGGAGGCTGGCGGAGAATCTCGGAATCCGCTATGAGGTGATCGGGATCAGTGAGCTGTTTGGAGAATACACTCGCGCGCTGGGGCCGCTGTTTGCGGAGAGCAAGGCTGACACGACGGAGGAGAATATCCAGTCGCGGATTCGCGGCTGCCTGCTGATGGCGCTGTCAAACAAGTTTTCAGCGCTGGTGCTGACTACGGGGAACAAGTCGGAGATGGCGGTGGGGTATTGCACACTCTACGGGGACATGGTGGGCGCGCTGGCGGTGATCGGCGACCTGGTGAAGACACGGGTGTATGCGGTCTGCCGGTGGCTGAACCGGAACGGCGAAGTGATTCCGCGGGCGATTCTGGAGAAGCCGCCGTCGGCCGAACTGAGGCCGGACCAGAAGGACACGGACTCGCTGCCGCCGTATGAGGTTCTGGATCCGATCCTGGAAGCGTATGTGGAGCGGTATGAGACGCCGGAGAAGATTGCCGCGGCGCACGGATTTCCGCTGGAGCTCGTCCAACAAGTGGTGCGGCTGGTGGAGCGCTCCGAATACAAGCGCCAACAGGCCGCGCCGGTGCTGAAGGTGACGTCAAAGTCGTTTGGCATGGGACGAAGATTTCCCGTGGCCGTCAAGGTTCAGGTTTAAACGCCTCAATGCTGGGGTATAAGCTAGAAGTTCGGGAGATTTCCCGTGAAACAAGGAGAATTCGCTTGATTCGTTTTTCACTCCGTCGTCCCAACGCCCGTACCGCCAGCCTTGCCGCATTGGCGTTATTTTTATTGCCCGTTTTGAATGCCGCGGCACAGGAACAGGTTCCACCGGCGCCCGCGGCGCAGGAGCCATCGGCACCGGCGCCCGCGCAGGCTCCGGTGTTTCCCAAACCCGATCCAGCGAATTTTACTGCCGCATCGCCCACCAAGGAGACGGTCAACGCCTTTCTGCAGGCTAGTTGGGGGTTCGATGAGAGCCGCGTCTGGCAGGTGCAGGCGATTGAGAAGACGCCGGCGGAGGGGGTAAGCAAGGTCATTGTTTACGCGGGGGACAAGAGCGGCAAGCAGAAGCTCCAAGGCATGGCGTTTTTTGCGCTTGCCGACGGGAAGCACATTATTGCCGGCGATGACATTATTTCGTTTGGAGCGCACCCGTACGCGGAGAGCCGCGCGACCGTGCAGGAGAAGGCCGACGGACCTTATCGTGGCTCTGCTTCGAAGGATCTGGAGATCGTGGAGTTTGCCGACTTCCAATGCCCGCATTGCAAGGAAGCGCAGGCGAACATGGACAAGCTGCTGGTGGACTTCCCGAAGGCGCGAATCGTCTTCCAGAACTATCCGCTGCCGCAGCATCCCGCGGCGGCCGGCGCGGCGGCGTATGGGGTTTGCGTGACCAAGGAGGGCGGCAGCGGTGCCTTCTTCACCTTTGCGGCAGCCGTGTTTGAGGGCCAGGATGGATTGGCGACTCCGGATGGCGCCATGCTGACGCTGAACAGCGCGGTGACCAAGGCGGGGCTGGACCCGACGAAGATCGCGGCCTGCGCAGCGACACCCGCTGTGGTTGCAACTGTGGACGCTTCAGTGAAACTGGCGAAGGATCTGCAGATCAACCAGACGCCCACGCTGCTCGTCAATGGCCGCATGATTCCCGCAAACGCACCGTATGAGACGTTGAAGCAGATCATCGAGTACCAGGCCAAGCTGGACGGTGTGGCGGCGCGCTAGGCAGCGGGTCGGTCGTTAGTGGTTAGTGGTTAGTTGTCAGGGGTCAGTGCGCCGGCGGCCTGTTGCCAATTGGCAGTTGGCAGTGGTCGCCGGCCAGTGGAAATTAGGTCGGTCAGTCTTTTGCTTTGTCGTCGTCCTGGCAGGTGTCGCGTTCGGCGCAGGTGGCGCAGTCGTCGGGGGTGTCGCAGATGCGCTCTGGGGGCCCAAGTTCGTCGCCGGTATCGGTGTGGGTGATGGATTCGACAGTCCTGACGGGGATGATGAGTGGGTTGCGTTCGACGTTTTGCGAGACGATCTGGATGCCATAGAGGGAGAGGCCGGCGCGGCGGGGATCGAGACGGCCGGAATAGAGGGCGTCGAGTACCTGGGCAACGGCGATCTGGACGGCGCTGCGGTCTTCGAGGACACCGAGCCTGAGGTTCCCATCCACTTCGATGGGCGGCGCGGCGGTGAACTTGTGGAGGCGGGTGTGGAAGTAGCAATAGGGCTTGCCGCGCAGAGCCGGTGCATGGCACTTGGCTCCGCTGGGCATGATGTGGCGGCATAGGTTGAACATGGCGATCCTCTGTACCCTCCCCCCCCATCTCTGCAAGGAAGTACCTTGTTTTTCAACGGGATAGGGCATGGGCTTCGTTGTAAGCGGATGATTGCAATGGAGTTCTTTGCAGATAATAGACAGCAAAGGGGTTACGGGCGCTTGCCCGACGGCCCTGGGTTGTGAAGTTGTCTATGAATTGATTGTGCGCCAAAAGTAGTTAATTATCGGCAAAACACGTGCAGGTTTTTTT